>Ga0070765_100002147_pt1 | contig 12278 bp, 8 predicted proteins | sample HubBroMetageWFT5_FD_71516 | JGI IMG/M metagenome (GOLD analysis project Ga0070765, IMG submission 71516) | Warmed and freeze-thawed soil microbial communities from the Hubbard Brook experimental Forest, New Hampshire - Hubbard Brook CCASE Soil... | ecosystem: Environmental > Terrestrial > Soil... | reverse complement strand
TCATGGTTCAGAACTTCATCAGATATTCCCGCAGCCATGTTGGTCACGCACGAAATGGCCAGCACTTTTAATCCCATATGGCGTGCCACGATCACTTCCGGAATGGTGGACATGCCCACCAGATCCGCCCCAATCGTTCGCAGGTATCGAATCTCCGCCGGAGTCTCGTAGCTTGGTCCCAGCAGCCCCGCGTAGACGCCTTCATACAACGTTTTACCCAGCCGACGACCAGCTATAAGCGTGATCTCGCGATACGCCTTGCAGTACGCCTGAGTCATGTCGGGGAATCGCGGGCCTAAGCGGTCTTCGTTCGGCCCAACGAGGGGATTCTTCCCCTGCAGATTGATGTGGTCGGAAATGACGACGAGCGCGCCCTGTTTGTATTCGAGATTGATGCCCCCGGCAGCATTGGTCAGGATGACCGCGCCAACCCCCATTCGCCCAAACACGCGAATCGGAAACGTGACCTCCTTCGCCGAATATCCTTCGTATAGGTGCACGCGACCCTGCATGGCCGCCACAGCCACGTCGCCTACCTTTCCGATCACCATTTGCCCCGCATGACCGACCGCAGTTGAGCGCGGAAAAAAGGGAATATTGGCGTACGGAATCTTCGTCGCTTCGGATAGTTCGTCGGCAAACCCGCCCAGACCTGAGCCGAGAACCAATCCGACCGCGGGGCGAAGCGGAGTTTGCCCAAGCACGAATTGAGCGGCAGACTCGGCACTGGCAAAATCAGAGTCGATATTCACTTGCTTCCCTGTGTAGCGCCCGCGTCCTCGCGGGCTGTTTGTCGGGGCGTCCGCCCGCACATGGCGAGGGCAAGATGCCCTCGGGACAGCCGCCAAGATGGCGGCGCTACAAAACTAAAATTTCTTCTCAAACTCAACAAATTCCTCTTCCAGCTTCCACTGCATCTGCGCCCGTTCGTTGGCACCCAGAAACTTCTGACAGGGGTTGGACAGTTTTCCCGCACCCGCATGTTCATTGGCACACGCTGCCACGGGATGAACCTCAGATGCCCACAGGTTCGAACCCGCAAGGAAGCTGTGCTCCAAACTCATGCGTGCCATGCGCTTCAATTCTTTATAACCGATAAAGTCGTAGGTTTGAGTGGCACGCAGATACTCATGCGTCATGTCGGACCGCGATACTCCTTGGTCGTCGGTGGCCAATGCCACCGGCACGGCATAGCGGAGATAGATTGGCAGAGGATGCGCAACTCCCTTAACGCCGAGAATCAGATCATTTGAAGTCAAGCAAATTTCGACCAAAATCTTCTTGCGCGCCATCTCGCGAAGCAGGTCAAGCGGGCGATCCTCGTTCATCACGGATACCCCGTGTCCAATACGCTCGGCGTGACCCCGCTCCACCGATTCGCGGATATGGAAGCGCAACCCTTCTGGCGGGACCAAGCCCATGGCCAGCTCCCCCGCATGCAGGCTGATGTGCACCCTGGGATAAATGCCGTGGAGATAGTCAAGCATTTTCATGTGCAACTCAAAGTCGTGCATGGGCACATACCAGTCTTCCGGCATCACCAGGTTCAGGCCCACGAACCGCGGATCCGCTTGCGCCAGTTCGAAACCGAAAAGAATCTGCGCGAAGACCATCTCGCGAGGCAGTCCGCGCAGCACTTGATACAAGTAGCGAATCTTAACCGCGCATCCCGGATTCGCCTCCGGAGTTCCGCACTTCAGCACCGAGTGCACCTTGCTCTCGTCGTCATCGAGCCGCTTCCTGGTAGCGGTGACGATTTCCCCTAAACCATTCGACAGCAATTTCTCACGCATGAGGGCGAAGTCGTCATCCCAACCCAGTTTCGCGCCGAGTTGGCCGGACTGCACGGAATCCGCCGTATGCATCAACTCGAGATATTGAAGATGATCCTCCGCCGCACGCGACGCCGCTTCCGCAATCGCGTCTCCGATGTGATTGTGCGTGGCCAGCGAAAACTTGTCGAAGGTCGCGAAAAAATGATCGTGTCCCGATTCCTCGCCCGGTTCCCAGTTGCGCATCGACCAGGCGTCGACGATTGAGTTGTAGAGCACGTGATCGCCATAAGCGCAACGAATGGCAGGCTTGCTAGTGTACTTTTCGCAGGAATCGTCACACGGAGGAGCGATGAGAATCGACGTAGTCCGATCCACGCACAGACTGTCGTTGGCGGCATCGTCGATCAGATTCTCCGCATAGAGCGCTCCGCTTAGGTGAACGTGAAGATCGCCACCTTTGGGCATGTCACGCAGGAAAGCCAGTTGAAGCGAAGGTTGCCGGCGGTTGGATTCGAAATACCGCGCGGTTCGTTGCTCAGCGTTTGCGCGCGACTGCGCCAAAGCCATCGTCGTGAAACAGACGATGATCAAAATAATAAACGACCTAGCCAGTCGCGCCACAGCATCTCCTCGGATAGTCTTTCTCGGAAACCGGCATTCTACCTGACGAATGTGGAACATGGAACAACGCAACTGTAGAAACGCAGCTTGCTATGTCTCGGGTCGGCCGACAGGCTGTGCTTTTTCATTCCGAGGAGTCTGAATTTTCGCTGGGCTAAGCCAATAACCTAAATCCCTCACTTCGTTCGCGACGACAACCAGGAACGCTGTCAACAGGCGAAAGCCCGTGAGACGGTCCGTCCAGAGCGGCGTCGCCGAGATTTTCACAAATGCGGTCAAGTTATTTCCACCGTGCTTGACCGCCTTGCACCAGAAGGTCCAATTAAATCGCGCATTGGCGGACATCACGGAGTCATGTGACAAGACAACTGCACCAACTCCGCTACACCAGCCTGTGAACTGGCTGCACTTCATTGAAAAATCACCACATACGTAACGCTGTTTTTTGTTGACTCTAAAAATAAAAAGCGTAGAAACATAATCGTTCTTTGACAGCTTCTAAAGTTTTCCCGGTTGGTGCGGCGTCCGGGGCTCAAGCGAAGTCACCCTCTACATTGCAAAATGACTGAGGGAGGGTTAGCAAGGGTCTATAGCAAAGTGCTGGTCGAGGCGAACAAGAAGATTTGTCGAAGGCAGGATAGAGTCCCGAGGCGTTGGGTTGGTTTATCCGGTTGGCGGTAAGCCCGGAGCCCGAGCAGAGATCGCGAGTAGCATCCGCAAGGATCGCAACTACGGCAGGTCGGCGAGGGTCTAAAGCGAGCTACTGGCCGAGACGAATGATCCCAACACCACCTCGGGACTCTTAATTTTTGCTGCGGCAGTTACTGACAGCTCAAGCCCTCCCCAAACTGATTGCGACTAAGTGGCCGGCGGTTATCCTCTGGCCACGGTTTTCATGGTCCCTCCTGCAGCTGAAATTTTTCTTTCGGCACCAGCCTTGCCCGATAGATTGAATCGGTCGCGGCCACCTCAGCCACCGCATCTACGTTCAACTCATACGAACCCTGCGGCAGATTCTCGCCAAAAGGAATCTCCAGGCTGGTCGTGTCCTTTTTCAAGGTAAGACGCTGGTAGCCGATCGCGGTCGCGCGTCCCGTCTCATTCACCGCCATCATGATTACGGTCAAATCAAAATCCTGCTCAGTTTGATTGGAAAGGATAATTGATCCCTCCAGCCGCCGGCCGGTGACCATGGGATATCGCCCCCATTGCGCCAGCAGGGGGGCGGCGACTGTCATCGCGAGCTGCTGGGTGCATTGCACCGCTGGCCTCCCGCTGTCCGTAACTGTCGCGGTAAACTTGAATTCACCCGTTTCCTCTGGAATACCGCTCAGAACTCCATCCCGCGCAAGTACAATGCCCAAGGGTGGGGCACCCTGCGTGATTTCCCACTGTAAAGGACTGATTCCTCCACGCGCTTCCAAATGAACTTGGTAGTGCTGTCGAAGATATCCCTTAGGCAGGCTGGTCGTGCGCACGACCAGTGGTTCCCCAGTCGCAGCCCCTTGTTGGCCAAAAGCTGCAGCCAGCGCCACCATCAACCCCACGGCCAGCAACCGAATTCTTCTATTTCGATGCATGCACAAACTCATTCACCGTTTTGATAAACAGCGAATTGTCATCCACAAAGGTCATATGCCCTGCTTTAGGAAAGATTACCAGCTTTGATCCCACGATCTTTTCATGCATGGCCTGCGACAGCGAGGGATCGGATTCATCGTGATCACCAACCAGAATCAACGTCGGCACTTTGATGGTCGCCAACCGCTCGGTGTATTCAACCGATTTCAAGTTGCCATCGATGATGAACTCTCCATGCTCGCCCCACATTTCTCGATACAGGTCCCACCCCATCTTGCCGTTATCGACAGGATCATAATTAGGATCGGGTCGGTTCTGATAGAGGTAAGGAAAATAGCCCTCGCCCCAGGCCGCAATCATATAGTCATTCGTGTAGCGATTCTTCTCGTAGTCCTTGCCATGCCCAAACAAGCCCGCCGCTTCAAGTCTATCGATGCGTTCGCGCAACTCAGGAGACATGTTCTGCTTCATGCGCACAAAGATTTCGTTGATCGCCTTGGTGCTCGACCAGGTGCTGCCCAGAATCAGGTGCGTAAGGTTGGCCTGATATTTCAGCGCGTAGGCCTGCGCCAACGCTCCTCCGTAAGAGTGGCCCAGCAAGCTGATCTTGCCCAGGCCGAGGGCTTGCCGCACGGTCTCAACATCTTCCACCATATTCTCGATGGTGTAGCCGGAGGGATCCTCGAGTTTCTGCGATCGCCCCGAGCCGCGCTCATCGATGAAAATTAATTTGTTATGCTGGGCCAGCGGCAGCAGGTAAGGCAGGAAATAATCATGCGACGCGCCCGGACCGCCGTGCACAATCATCAGCGGCGCTCCGCGGCCCAGCGTCTTGTAATAAATCATCACCCCGTGCGCATCGACAAAACCCTCCTGCACGGGATAAACATTCGACGCCGAAGCGGAATGGATGGCAGCAGGCTTTTCAGCTTGAGCGTTGGTTGTGACGACCAACCCCAATGCGCAGAGAAAAATTACCAGGCAGCAGCATCCAAAGTTTTTCATGGCCCGGCTATCCTAATTTGCGGTCTCCGCAAGAGCAAATGAAATGGCCATCGTCTGTAGAAACGTAGCTCAGCTACATCTTACCGCGCGCCCCTCGACGCCGTTACCGCTCGCGCGATAAGCTAGATGGTTTCCCAGGGAGTGGAGCGCAATGCGCGATGCGGTCGCACGGCTATGGCCGGAGATTCAGTGGGTCGAGAAGCCCAAACTCCGCGAGCAGGTCACCCAGACTTGGATCAAAGCGCTGGAGCGCAGTCCGCTGAAACCTGACGACCTGAATCGGATTCCCTTCACCTTGCTCGTGCCCAATTGCCCCATTACGTTCATGGAGCACAAGCGCTGCGTCGTCCACATCGCACGCCAAAGCGCCGAGTCCATGCAGGAATTCATGGGCCGCGCGCTGCCGATCAACATGGACGTAGTGATTGCGGGCGCCATTCTTGCCGACGTTGGCAAGCTGCTCGAATATGAACTCGGACCTGATGGAAAGAGCCGACAAAGCGAGCGCGGCGAAGCCTTGCGGCATCCTTTCACGGGCGTTGCGTTGGCGATTGAATGCGGCGTGCCCGACGAGGTCTGCCACATCATCGCCGCTCACGCCGCTGAGGGCGATCTGGTGAAACGCACCACTGAAGCCTACATCGTGCATCACGCCGACTTCATGGCATTCTTGCCATTTAAGAATCCGAAAAATGTGAAGGTGAAATAACCAGTCCCAAGGAGAGATTTTTGTCCGCCCCTAAAGAATCCGTCGGCAGCAAAGAAACCATCACCGCCAAGATGGCGCGCTGGGCTGCCACCCTCAATTACAAGCATCTCTCACAGGATGCCGTCTATCAAGCCAAGCGCTTTCTCCTGGATTCCATCGGCTGTGCGCTCGGAGGCTATCAGCAACACGATGTGAAGATCGCCCTCGAAGTGCTCGACGAGATTGCCGGCAATGGCCCGGCCACCGTGATCGGCACTGGTAAGCGGATCGATCCGGTCTCGGCGTCACTCGCCAACGCCCTCATGATCCGTTGCATGGATTACAACGACATTTACTGGAAGCAGGATCCATCGCATCCTTCTGACATTTTCCCCGCGGCTTTAGCGGGATGCGAGCGCGCAAAAAGCAACGGAAAAGAGTTGATCGTCGGTCTCGTCCTCGGACACGAATTCGAAATGCGTTTCTGTGAAGCTGCATTCCCCGGCATCCGCGAGCGCGGCTGGCATCATGCCACCTTGACCGCCTTCGTATCACCCTTCGTCGCCGGGCGTGCCCTGCATCTTCCTTGGGAACAGATTCAACACGCGGTGGGCATCTCGAGCAGTCGCCATGCCACGCTAGGTGCCGTGACTGCCGGCAAGCTCACCATGATGAAAAATACAGTCGACCCGATGGCGACACAAAGCGGAATGCTCGCCGCGCTAATGGCGGAGAAAGGATATACCGGCCCGGAACATGTGATCGAAGGCAAAGAAGGATTGACGCATGTGTTCGGACCGGAGTGGAAGCTGAACATCCTCACCGACGGCCTCGGTGATTCGTGGCGCATCACGCAATGTGGCATGAAAGCGTTTCCAACCGAAGCGCTGACCCACACGCCGATTTCAGCCGTCCTCGACATCGTGAAGTCGAATGACTTGAAGCCCGATCAAGTCACCAACATTCAGATTCGTTCGCTGGCCCGCGCCGCCGACATTCTCTCCGACCCCAGCAAGTACGATCCCCGCAGCAAAGAGACAGCCGATCATTCGCTGCCCTACGTGATCGCCGCGGCTCTTGCGGAGCGGCAGGTCACTCCGGTGCAGTTCACGATGGAAAAGATCATGGATCCGACCATCCGCGCTCAACTGAAGAAAGTCGAAGTCGTCGCCGATCCTGAGATTGAGAAAGTTTTCCCCGCGCTGCAGCGTGTGATTGTGAACATCACAACCACCGACGGGCGGGCGTTCACCAAACAACTCGACTATCCGAAAGGTGACCCGCGCAACCCCCTCACCGATCAGGAGGTCGAAGAAAAATTCGCAGCATTAGCCGAAGGTGTGTTGTCGCAGAGCGCCCAGAAAAAACTGAAAGAGGACATCTGGAACCTGGAGAAGATCGGCTCAGTCAGCAAACTGATGTCACTGATGAAAGCAGACGTAAGAACCAGGAAAGCGGCTCCGATCAAACGAATGAGCAAGAAGAAACAACCGTAGAAACGTTGCTCGCAACGTTTGCTTTTGACTTGTCCTTTTTAGGTTTGTCATTCCGAGCGCAGCGAGGAATCTACTTTTTGTTTGCGCCGGGAGTATGCAATGCCCCAAACCATAGTTGAAAAAATCGCCCAAGCCCACCTCGCCGAAGGCCCCAAGCGCCCGCTGCGCACCGGCGACTTCCTCTCCATCCGACCGCATCACGTCATGACCCACGACAACACCTCGGCGGTAATGAGCAAGTTCAAAGGCATAGGCGCGACAAAAATTTACGATCCCAAGCAGCTCGTCTTCGCCCTCGACCACGACATTCAAAACAAAGACGAAGCCAATCAGAAAAAATACCGCGCCATCGAAGCATTCGCCAAGGAGCATGGCGTCGACTTCTACCCAGCGGGCTCGGGCATCGGCCATCAGATCATGGTCGAGCGCGGATACGTCGTGCCGGGATCGTTCGTAGTCGCCTCCGACTCGCACTCCAATATGTACGGCGCCCTGGGCGCGATCGGCACGCCCATCGTGCGCACGGACGCCGCTGCCGTCTGGGCCACGGGCGAATTCTGGTGGCAGATCCCGCGCTCCGTGCAAGTCGTGCTCGAGGGCAAGTTGCCCGCGGGCGCCACGGGCAAGGACGTAATCATCAGCTTGTGCGGCCTCTACAATCACGACGAAGTGCTGAACGCCGCGATCGAATTCAGCGGCCCCGGAGTAGCCAGCCTTTCTATGGACGCACGCCTCTCCATTTCCAACATGACCACCGAATGGGGACCGTTGGTGGGCTGGTTCCCCATCGATGAAGTATCGATCAAGTATCTGAAGATGGTGCATCAGCGGCTGCAGGCAATTGGGGTCGAGCGTTTCTCACAGAATGACATTGAGAGTTGGACCAGGAATCCGCCAGGACCTGATGCCAACGCCGTATATGCCGCTCGCATCGTACTTGATCTCGGTCAGATCACGCCTCATGTATCGGGCCCCGACACAGTTCAGACCATGGCATCTCTCGCCGAGATGGAAAAGAAAAAGATCGCGATCCAAAAGGCTTACCTGCTCTCCTGTGTGAACTCGCGCGTCGAAGACCTGGAAGCAGCCGCGAAGGTTTTCAAAGGTAAGAAAGTCGCACCCGGAGTGAAATTTTATTTAGGCGCGGCCAGCAAATGGGTGCAGGAAGAAGCCGAAAAGCGCGGCATCTGGCAGACGCTGCTCGATGCGGGAGCGAATCCATTACCCTCTGGCTGTGGCCCGTGCATCGGCCTCGGAGTCGGACTGCTTGAGCCCGGCGAAGTTGGAATCTCCGCCACCAACCGCAATTTCAAAGGCCGCATGGGATCGCGCGATGCCAAGTGTTACCTGGCCAGCCCTGAGGTGGTCGCCGCTTCCGCGGTAGCAGGCTATATTTGCGGACCGCACGAAATGGGCGATCGCGACCCGACCCGCAGCTACACCGAATTTGCGGCTAGTGCCGCAGCAGAGAAAGTCGACATTCTTCCCGGCTTTCCCGAGAGCGTCCACGGTCGCCTCGTTTTCCTGCCGCAGGACAACGTGAACACCGATGCGATTTACGGAAAGGACTACACTTACCGCGACGACGTCACCCAGGAGCTAATGGCGAAAGTCGTAATGGAGAACTACGATCCGCAGTTTGCGTCTCGCACACACGCTGGCGACGTCGTCGTAAGCGGATTTAATTTCGGAACCGGATCGAGTCGTGAGCAGGCGGTAACGTGCCTCAAGGCCAAAGGTATTCCGCTCGTCATCGCGGCCAGTTTCTCGCAGACCTATCTGCGCAACGCATACAACAATGGATTCCTCTGCGTGGAAGTGCCGGAACTGGTAAAGAGCTTGCGCAAGCAGTTCGCAGATGAAATTGCGAAAGAAAAAACCATTATCCCGGGCGAAGACATCGACATCGATTTCACGTCGGGCGCGATCCACTGGCGCGGAGAAAAGTTCGCCTTCCCCCCACTGGGTAGCGTACCGCAATCGTTAGTCATCGCAGAGGGAGTGGAAAACTTAGTTGCAAAGCGCTTGGGCCTGGGCTGAACTCGAAACCGTAAAGACGTTGCTTGCAAGGTCTCGAGGCTAAGGTAAAACCAAATCTGTGTCGCTGTGCTTGTGTGGTGAAACGTTTAGGAGAAACGCACTCAATGGCAAAACATTCCGTAGTAACGATGCCCGGCGATGGGATCGGGAATCAAGTCCTCCCCGAGGCCCTGCGTGTTCTGGGAGCCGTCGGCTTCGACGCCGAATACATTCCTGCGGACATCGGATGGGAGTGCTGGCGAAACGAAGGCAACGCCCTTCCTCAGCGAACCATCGATTTGCTCGCCAGGCACAAGCTGGGACTGTTCGGCGCCATCACTTCAAAGCCAAACAAAGAAGCGCAAGCCGAACTGAAGCCCGAGTTGCAAGGCCAGGGCCTGGTCTACTACAGCCCCATCGTGACCATGCGGCAGAAATTCAGCCTCGATATCTGCATGCGACCCTGTATCGGTTTCACCGCCAATCCGCTCAACTACATTCGCAAGCGCGTGGACGACGACTACGACGAACCGCAGATCGATACCACCGTGTTTCGTCAAAACACAGAAGGCATGTACGCCGGCATCGAATGGACGAACCCTCCCGAGATTGTGCGCGCCGCGCTGAATTCGCATCCTAAATTCAAAGCCTTCGCCAGCGTGCCCGGCCCCGACATCGCGGCCAGCGTGCGCATTATTACTCGACCCGCCGCACGCCGCATCGTCACTGCAGCTTTCGACTACGCGAAAAAGCGCGGCTTCAAAGGCGTCACCATCTGCGAAAAGCCGAACGTGGTCCGCGAGACCTCGGGCATGATGGAAGAGACCGCTAAAGAGGTCGCCAGGAATTATCCCGGAATCGCTCTGTGGTCCACCAACATCGACGCGCAGCTGATGTGGCTGAACAAGAATCCCGAAGACTACAACGTGATCGTGGCCTCGAACCTGTTCGGCGATATCCTGTCCGATGCCTTCGCCGGACTAGTCGGCGGCCTGGGATTTGCCGCCTCCGGCAACATTGGAGATGAAGTCGCAGTGTTCGAACCCACGCACGGATCAGCGCCCAAATATGCCGAGCTGAACCCGCCCATCGTGAATCCAATCGCGATGATCCTCTCCGCCGTAATGATGCTGGAGCATGTGGGCGAGAACGATAAGGCGAAGCGTATCAAAGACGCCATTTCCACCGTAGTGAAAGAGGGTAAAGTGCGAACCTACGACATGATGCGCATCTCGGGTGGCGCAAAGGCGATCAGCCAAGGCGCCGCGTCGACCATACAAATGACCGAAGCGATCCTGGCAAAATTAAAATGACTTCGAAGAATGCTGTAAGGTTTCCTTTGTGAACCTTCGTGTGCTTTGTGTTAACGCCTGTGGTTAACGACCGTCAATGAGCAGCCTCAACACACTCGCAATCCCGCACCCAGCCGAAGCCGGGCAGTGGGGCAAAGACGTGCGTTCCGACTTGCACGTAGCCATCGAGCCGCGCGATCGGGGTGGCCTTGAGATCACGCTGGAATCTCGTGTTGGAATCTACTACGGCAGCTCGATCCTCGGTCAGACTCGTCAGGCGCTGGAATCTCTCGGGGTAAAGCACGCGCGCATTTCCATTCACGACGAAGGCGCGCTGCCGTTTGTGATATCAGCGCGAATCGAAACCGCTGTCAAACGTGCCGGCTTGGGCGCCGATCAAAAGGCATTGCCTGAAGAGAGAATCGCGCTGCCAGAACCCACGCCTCGCGACCGGCTGCGGCGCTCGCGGCTCTATTTGCCCGGAAGCGAGCCCAAATACTTCATCAACGCTGGATTGCATGGGGCGGACGCGATCATTCTCGATCTAGAGGATTCTGTTCATCACGGCAAAAAAGATGCGGCGCGAATCCTTGTGCGCAACACACTGCACGCCGTCGATTTCGGCGGTTGCGAGCGCATGGTGCGCATCAATCAGTTACCGCTCGGGCTGCAAGATCTAACCGAGGTGATCCCGGAACAACCAGACCTCATCCTGATTCCAAAGGTCGAAAGACCCGAGCAAGTCAGTCAGGCGGATCGCATGATCGACGAACTGAAATCGCGCGACCGGATTGATCGGCCCATCTGGCTGATGCCCATCGTGGAATCCGCGCTAGGAATCGAAAATGCATTCGCCATCGCGACCGCAAGTCCGAATGTTTGCGCCCTGACTATCGGATTAGAAGATTACACCGCCGATATCGGCGCGGTAAAAACTTCGGAAGGCCGCGAGTCACAATATGCGCGAACGCGGCTGGTAAACGCGGCGAAGGCGGCTGGCATTCAGGCCATCGACTCTGTCTTTGGCGATGTTGGAGATTTGGCCGGCTTGCGCCACTGGGGTGAAAACTCCCGCGCTCTGGGATTCGAAGGCATGGGATGCATCCATCCCTCGCAGATTCCGGTCATCCACCAAGCCTTCGCGCCATCGCAGATAGAGGTCGGCAAAGCGCTGAAGATTGTAGCCGCCTTCGAAGAAGCCCAACAGCGCGGGCTCGCCGTAGTGAGTCTGGGATCGAAGATGATTGATCCGCCCGTGGTCGAGCGCGCCCGCAAGCTGGTGGCAAGGGCCAACGCGATGGGGAAAGCCTAGCAAAGCCAGTGTGGTGACGGGCGACTCGCCCGTCGTGCCCTGTGATTGAAACAAAGTACTAAGGAACGGAATGAGCGAACGGATTGAACTCGCGCAGAATGCCGCCGGACGCAGCGTGCCCACCATGGTCAACGGCAAGCCGCAGATTCCTTTTCTAGGCGTGGGGCAATATCAGCCGCGCGGGCGAAAGACTGCCCCACCCATTTGTGCCAGCAAGGATTATCCCGAGAACGGCGACAAGCGCGTCGCCAATCTCGAAACTGCGTTGCGCAATTGCGGTTTGCGCAGCGGGATGGTGATTTCGAATCATCATCATCTGCGCGATGGCGATCGCGTGGCGCTGCTGGCGCTCGAAGCGGCGGCGAAGATCGGCGTCAAAGATCTGATGTGGTTTCCCAGCGCGTCTTTCCCTTCGCAGAAAGGCGCGATCGAGCTTATGCAATCCGGCGTCATTCATCACATCGAAGGCAGCATGAATGGGCCGCTTGG
>Ga0070765_100002146_pt1 | contig 12280 bp, 4 predicted proteins | sample HubBroMetageWFT5_FD_71516 | JGI IMG/M metagenome (GOLD analysis project Ga0070765, IMG submission 71516) | Warmed and freeze-thawed soil microbial communities from the Hubbard Brook experimental Forest, New Hampshire - Hubbard Brook CCASE Soil... | ecosystem: Environmental > Terrestrial > Soil... | reverse complement strand
ACTCGCGGGCACCGGTTGCCTCAAGGCGGGCTAAAAGAGGGGGGATTCACCTGTTTTTGTCTGCGGGGCAGATCGTTTTTGGACAGACCCAATTCAAATCGCAAGCTGCCCTGCCAAACCAAAGGTGACGCGGAGGCTGGGTTTACGTGAGTCAACCAGCTTTAGGTCGCTGAATCAACTTAGATCGGCTCTTTCATGACTTTGTGTATTGTGGTGATCCTTCATGAGTTTCGGCTCAGGAGGATAGGCTGGGTCTTGGGCCGAACGCCCGAGTTAAGCGTGGCCGTTTGGAGTTATGTGTGGACGAGTGCAGTTCGGTTGGGTTCACCAGTCAGATCATGGCGTCCAGCGTGAATCTCGGTCTGACACAGAGATTTTCACTGTCAGGGCCTTCAAATCAGCGCGAGTTGCAAGGGCAACCAATACTTGCTCCGATATTCTATAAGCTTCCAGCCGGTTCGCCCTGCGACAAAGTCGCCAGTTCCGTAGGCCTCTGTTTTTCTTTTGCTCGGATGGGTCCGCTAATCAAACTTCCTCAAGGCTCAGGTTGAATTCGTCAATCAACGCGCTTCGTTCGGTTTGAGTGCTGCTCGACAGAGAGGCCAGCGTCGCTTCAGAATCACTCGTCACCCTCAACAGTAACCCCTGAATCTGCTCAACAATCATATCGATTCTCGACTCATCAAATCGGCGGTTATCGTAAGCAACCCTCATATGCCAGCGAGAACCGGGTCTTATCGTGACGCTGAGCGGATAATTGGTCCTCTCGGCGTTGCTGATGTCCACCAGGCGCAACCGTCTTGATGGCTCTAAAACCGACATGTCAACCGGAATATTCTGGAATACAAGCAGACTTTCAAAAACACTCTCGCCGTGCAAAAGGCCGCTCCATCGCCGAATGTCGACGAGGGAGCAAAACTCAAAGCGGCGCGCCTCTGCCTGCTGGTTCTGCAGGGCTTTGAGCCAGGGCAGGAGGGAGGAAGCCGGAGAGATTCGAACACGCACGGGAATGGTATTAACGAACAATCCGACAGTTGACTCCACTCCGGGCAAATCAGCAGGGCGGCCGGACACGACGCTTCCGAACACAACGTCGTTGCCGCCACTCCAGCGGGCAAGCAGCAGCGCCCATACACCCTGTACAAGCGTATTGACGGTCAGTTCGTGCCTACTTGCAAACGACTTGAGTGCAGCCGTCTCCTCCTGATCCAGATAGATCGATCTTTCGCGATAGTCTTCCTCACGGCGATCGACCGCACCAATCGGCAGTCTGTTATTCGCTAAAGGAGTTGGGGCTCTGAAGCCGGCGAGCGTACTCCGCCAGTAGGCTTCCGCTTCCTGGCGGTCTTGCTTTTGCAGCCATTCAATGTAGTCCGCATAGGAGGCCGGAGGCCCGAGTTCAACCGTTCCTCCAGCACTAACCGCATCATAGACGGCAAGCACTTCCTTAAGAAGCACCTGAAACGACCATCCATCCAGCAAAAGCATATGAAAGGTCCAGATTAATTGATATACATCGGGTCCCTGGCGGATCAGAATCATACCCATTAACGGCGGTTTGGAAAGATCGAAACCCCGCTCCCGATCCTGTCGGAGGATTTCCTCCATATCTTCCTGCTGAACAGTCAATGGTTCATCACGCCAGTCATACTGAGTCCACGACAGTCTCGCATCACTATAAACTACCTGAAACATTTGCCCGCTGGATGTCAGGGAGAAAGCCGTCCGCAGGATCTGATGGCGCTTGATTACCTGACGATAAGCGGCCTTAAGCGCCATGATATCCACATCGCCTTGCAGCGTGTAGCGGTGCTGGTTTATGTAAATTCCGGAGCGCGGAGCCGTAAGGGTATGGAACACCATACCCTCCTGAAGTGGCGTAAGCCGATAGATATCTTCGATAACCTTCCGGCCGCTGCCGATCACAAGGTCATCGAGATCGCTCTGGCTGATCTCAATTTGCGGGAAATCCGAAGGCCCATAGATACCCGGCGTTCGATTTTGTAGCCGGGCGGCGGCAGTCGGTGCTTTGAATGCCGCCTGCCCATGGTCAGGCTGAGCAGTCATGGACTGATCGGCGACCAGCGCCAGTTGGCCGATGGTCGGGTTTTGGAATAGCTGCTGTGGGATTAAATTCAATCCTGCACGATTTGCCCGCGCAACAACCTGAATACTCAAGATTGAGTCGCCACCCAGTTGAAAGAAATTGTCGTTTACACCGATATGCTCTGCCTTCAGCACTTGAGCCCAAATATCTCGCAGCAGCTTTTCGGTACTTGATTCGGGCGTTCTGGAAGACTGCGCGGTCCCTTCCCATTTGGGCGCAGGGAGAGCGTTGCGGTCAATCTTGCCGTTCGGCGTCAACGGAAATTGTTCCACGTAGACAAACACGGAAGGCACCATGTATTCGGGGAGTTTCGCCTGCAAGTAATCGCGTAGCTCATTACTGGCCAGTGGCAGGTCGCGCGCCGGCCTGACGTAAGCAACCAGGCGCCTGTTATGGTTGTTGTGCTCGTGCGGCTCTCCGTTTCGATCTTTGGTCGCCACAACCACAGCCGTCTCTATCCCGGGATGCGAAGCCAGCACTGATTCGATCTCACCCAGTTCGATCCGGAAACCACGTATCTTTACCTGTTGATCAGTTCTCCCCAAGTATTCGACCTGGCCATCGAGTCGACAGCGGCCAGTGTCTCCAGTCCGGTACACTCGCTTCCCGGTGGACCGCCCGAAGGCGTCCGGAACGAAGCGCTCGGCGGTCAAGTCAGGCCGGTTTAGATAGGCCCTCGCTAAGCCTGCCCCTCCGATATAGATCTCACCAATGACGCCATCGCCCACTTTGCTCATACGCTCGTCCAGAATATGCACCTCAGTTTGCGCTATGGGACGTCCAATCGTTGGTTCGTGTTGGGCATGACGCTCGACTTCATGAGTTGTCGTATAGGTTGTATATTCCGTGGGACCGTAGAGGTTGACCACCCTGGTGGCGGTTGAAGCTGCATATACCTGCTGGGCGAGCGCATTCGTAAGGGGTTCTCCAGCGAGGTTGACCGTGAGCACACCCGCCCCTAGAGCCTTCAGGCGGAGCAACTCCGTCATCGCAGAGGGCACGGTATTAATCAGACTGACCCTGTCAGCCTCAGCGAGGGTGCCAAGGTGGAAAGCGTTCTCAGCCAGAAGCACGCTGCCGCCAACGGAGAGCGGCGCGAAAAGCTCGAAAACCGAAAGATCGAAACTGATTGAGGTGGAAGCCAGCAAGCACGACAGTTCATTGCGGGAGAAGGCGTTGGTTGCCCAGGTCAGAAAGTTGACTGCCGAACGATGCTCGATGGCAACGCCTTTGGGCCTGCCAGTCGAACCCGATGTGAAAATAAGATAGGCCAGATTATAGGGGCTGGGCGATGCCCAACTGCGTTCTCCAGATGTTTGTTCAATTAAGTGGCGTTCTGTGTCCACGTTCACCGAAACCGCCCGGTGCTCCGACAGCTTTTTACCCATATCCGAGGTCGTCAACAGAACGGCAGCTCCGGAGTCGTCAAGCATAAAGGAAAGGCGCTGTGCGGGGTAAACAGGGTCCAGAGCGAGGTAAGCACCGCCTGCTTTTACCACGCCCAACAAGGCAACGACCATGTCCAGGCTGCGCGCCATTAGGACTGCAACACGGCAATCGGGCCGCACACCCAAGCCGTTGAGATAAGAGGCCAGTTGATCAGATCTGAGATTGAGCTCACCATAGGAAAGCCAAAAACTCTCGCCTTCGTTTTCGAAAAGCAGAGCAATTGTATCCGGCGTGCGCTCCGCCTGGGATTCGAACATTTCGTGCAGACAGCACTGAGGAAACTCAATCATTTCGTCGTTCCAGCCGTTCATATCTGTTCCCTGTAAGCTCAGCTCAGGACGGATGACCCAAATAGGCTTTAGGACCGGAGTTTGGCTTAGTTCCGTGGCCCCGCACTCTTGCGGGCGTTCGCCATTGCCTTCTCGATATCCTCCGGGGCGTAGGGCAGCGGTGGATTGAGTATCTCGTAACCATCGCGAGTTATCAGCATCGTGTCTTCTACAAAGAAAGCCTCGTCACCGGCTGTGAAAAGAGGCTCGTAACATATGACGTTTCCGGCCTGAAAGGTCTTCGGCGCGCCATCTGCCATATCCAGACCAAGCCCATGGATAGGCCAATTCCCCTGGCTTAGCGCATTTGCGGCCGCGGTCTTAGCTGTGTCAGTCTTAAGTTCCGCCTGATGCTCTCGCACATACTCAATGCTTGCTTTTATGACCTGCGTGGGGCCCGAGCCTTCCTTCATCATCTTCAACCCCGCCAAGTATGCGCCATTTAGCAGCCCGATGGTTTCGGCTTGTCCTTCGTTAAAGTGACCCGACACCGGGATTGTACGTCCAAAGTCCCCTTTGTATGCCTCATAATCACACCCTAGATCGAGCCGAACCAAATCGCCGCTCTTCATAGTGCGGTTCAGATTATGATAATCACCGAATGGGGCAAACAACCTGGAGCCAATGGCCATTGGGCCCGATCTTACCCATGGCCAAAAAGAAGGCCCTTCCGAACCCGCCTCCATACACCCGCGGACTACATCAGCCTCCACTTGGCGCTGGGACCTGCCTGGGGCAATCGACCGCACACCTGCCCAGAACCCTTCAACAGTGACTGCGGCCGCCTTGCGCAGGAGTTCAATCTCCGCGCGGTCCTTAACGGAGCGGATTTCATCCAGCGCCGGATACGCTTCACGTATAGTCAAGTCAGGCCAGCGAGACTTGAGGGAGCTTCGCCACAAAAGGAAATGGTTTTCGGTCGGATTGAGCTCAGCAGGGTTGTTACGCGTACCCATCATAGCGCCGGTCTGTCCTCCCGCGTCCACGTAAACCGGGAGTTTCGGATCGCTCTTCAGTAGTCCATCGAGAAATGGGATGAATTCATCCCACGATTTCACGTGCTCGAGGCCTAACTCGGCTTCCGCGGCACTTCCGGGCGTCAGAAACGGGCTAGCCGATCCCTTCAAGTCCGGATCCGGCGAGCGCGGCCCAGGCGGAACGAACAGCCATGATTGCTTGGATGGACCATCGATCGCCAAGATTGCGGCTTGCAGATTAAGCAGACCGGTGAAGTAGTAGAAATTCGGATCCTGGTGAAAGCCGAACTCATCCCAATGCTTTAACCCCGAACTTGCGTGCAAAAGGATGATGCCATCGGCGCACTTCTCCATCGCTTTGAGCCGCCGAGCTTGAAATTCGGCCGCGCCAGTTTGCCCAACTGCCTGAACCGAGGCGAGGAACAGGAGCGAAGGGATTGCCAAATATTTGATTCTGCTTCCGGCGCCACTATTGAATGCGAACGGCATAGGAACTTCCTCCGCTATTGGGACGCTTCGATCTTTCGACACGATGAGTGGCTGAATCCAAAATCCGCGCCAACAGCTCGATAAGCTTGGCCTCCGATGTATGTAAGAAGAAGTGATCGCCAGGCAGCATATTTAGGGTAAAGGATTGAAGGGTATGTTCACGCCAGGCCCGCAGACCTTCCTGGGTCACCTCAAGGTCGTCTATACCACTCAGAGCCGTGATGGGACAGTCGACCGCGGGCTGGACGGAGTATTTGTATGTCTCCGAGACCTCGAAATCGGATCTAAGCATGGGTAACATCAATCGCAACATATCAGGGTGCTGGAGCACCGCATGTGGAGTGCCGCGCAGGTCACGCAAATGCTGAATGAATTCTGTATCGGGTCGATCATACATACTCGGGGCCTCTGAGCGCACGTCCGGTGCGTTGCTTCCAGCGACCAATAGATGCAAGGGTCCCGGCAACTGCGTCGCGGCAAAGCGACGCGTCAATTCAAAACAAATTACGGCCCCCAAGCTGTGCCCGAAGAAAGCAAACGGTTTATCGAGATAATTGGTCAAAGCCGAGGCAACTGCGGGCACCAATTCAGACATGTTAGTAAAGAGGGGATCCTTGAGACGGTTTCCCCGGCCGGGAAGTTGAACCGGACAGACTTCGATACTGGGTGGCAGTTGCTGCGCCCAATTTCGAAAGACAAGCGGACTTCCGCCGGCGTATGGAAAACAGAACAAACGTATTTTCGCCGCCGGGCGAGGTTTAAAGCACGCGAACCATCGATCAGTCATCGGGATGTTCATTTTCTCGGCACAACCTCCGGCTCGAACGAGTCCCGCCGGTCCCTGGAGACGGCGTCGCTCGTTTCTCTCAGACCCACCGCTTCTATCCTACAAAAAACGCAAAAACCGATTGTCTTGATCGACGAGTATCATTCGGGCCTCAACCGGCTTGTCGCTCAACTCGAAGCCCATAATAATGATCTCCTCCTTGGCTTTGATCAAATGAGAGCATGCCCCATTCATACAGATTACGCCCGACCCACTCTCTCCGGCTATAACGTAGGTCTCCAGGCGGGCGCCCGAAGAATTGCTGACAACCAGAACTCGCTCTCCGGGCCAAAAGCCCGCCTTATCGATCAGTTGCTGGTCGATTGTAATGCTGCCTATGTATTCCAAATCAGCTTCGGTGACAATGCCTTTATGAATCTTTGAACGCAGCACCCATCTCACAGTTCTTTCTCCATTCTCGTCTTATATGCACTCGACATCTGAAGGTAGCGCGCCGCGTTCATTGGAAGGTTGTTCCACGAAAAGCCCGCCGCGGTCCCTCCATTCGCCCTCCAACTGGCCGACCTCCGGTTCTAGCTTTAATGCCTGGTTATGACGGTCTCGCCCCAAGTTTTGAGCCATTGCTTCAAATACTCTGGAATAATAAGCGCCTATGCGTTCGGCCGTGGAATCCTCGATTTGAGTCTCGTCGTACCTGCAATCGAGCTTGATACGTCCGGTATCGAAATCGCGTCCGAAGTTCATCACCAGCGTGAAGTTCGTAGTCTCGTGGTGCTTGCCCTCGACGACCTCCAGATCACCCGCGTCCTTAAACGAGTCGTATACGTGGAAATGTACGTAGTTGAATAAGACATCGAACAACGCCTCTCCCGCATTGAGTCTTTGGATCTCCGCCAAAGGATAGCGTCTGTGCGGCAACATCTCCCGCTCTGCATCAAACACTTCTTTAACCAGATCCCTCCACATCCCGTCCGTCAACGTTATGGCGAAAGGCAAACTGTTCAAAAACAATCCCAAAGCCTTCTCCGCCCCTTCCTCTTCAGGCCGGCCATTGGACACCACCCCGGTCACTACGGCCTGCTCTCCACTCAATAAACTCAATACCTTCACGTGTCCCGCCAGCAGCACGCTCTTCACGGGCAGCCCGATCGCTCGGGCCGTCTGCTTCAACCCGTTCGTGACCTCCTCTCCAATTACTACTTTAAGGCTCTTAACCTTTGGGCGGCCTCCCCCGGCCTGTCCCATCTTCCCCGCGCCCAGTATCGTCGCGCGACTCCCGATCACTTTGCCGCGCCAATAGTTCTTGCTGGCCTCAGACTCCAATGCCTTGCGTTCGAGGACGATAAACTGCTTAAACAGATTCCTCCCTTGACTGTCTTCTTCTCTTCCCTCTACTCCCGCGCTCAACCTCTCGTACGAATGCAATAAATCCATCATCATTACCGCGACGCTCCACCCATCAAGAATGGCGTGGTGAAAGCTTACGCTAAGTTGGAACGACTGCTCGCCTCGCTTATGCACCCGCAGCCGAATGAGCGGCGAATGACTCAAATCAAAGGGGCGTTGCTTGTCCCGGGCTGCCCATTGGCTGATCAGTTCGTCCTGCACTTCCCCCGGCGCTCCGCTAATATCCTCGAACTCGATCTTGAACTCACTGGTTTCTCGAACAAGTTGTATAAGCTCGGTCATATCAAAACTCGTCCTAAGCACTGGATGCCGCCTAATCAATCCCCGTCCCGCGCGAGCTAGGGCCTCTATGTCGATCTTGCCCTTAAGGTGAACGCTTAGAATTTCGTGATAGGCCTCAGCCGAATCGGGGTTGTAGAGACTGTGGAAAACCATTCCGGACTGCAACAGGCTGAGCGGATAGGCGTCTTCTACATCGTCCGGCAGGGCGTCGCGCAAGTCTTCGTCAATGAGGCTGAACGGTCTGTCGGACAGGATCCCGTTGTGGCCGGCGGCCCCTGCCACCGTCCTAGCCAACGCATCAACGGTCTGGTGCCGGAAGACCTGGTCCAGCGAGATTTCCAGACCCTGTTCAACTGCCATCGCGACTATCCTCATGCTGTGAATCGAGTCTCCCCCCAGCGCAAAGAAGTTGTCGTTTACCCCTACCCGGTCTAACCCCAGTACCTTTTCCCAGATCGAAGCTAACGCTTCCTCGATCAGATTTCGTGGCGCGACGTATCCTTCCACCTCCTTGGACGGGGCCGTTGGGACCTGACTGAGCGCTCGACGATCGAGTTTGCCGCTCACCGTGTGCGGCAGTTCATCGATTTCGATAAAGCCGGCAGGGACCATATAATCAGGTAGCTTCTCACGCAAATGACCATGCAGCTCCTGAGGGCTGAGCTGCACCCCGAGTGCAGGGGCCACATAGGCCACCAACCGCAAATCACCGGCATGTTGTTGAGCGACGACCGCACATTCTCTCACCCCTGGATGACGGGAGAGCGCTTGTTCGACTTCGCCCAGTTCGATGCGGTAACCTCGAATTTTGACCTGGTGGTCAATGCGGCCCAGAAACTCGATATTCCCGTCCGGAAGGTATTGCGCCAGATCGCCGGTTTTGTAGACTCTGGCTCCCGCCTGCGTCCCATAACCGTTGGGTATGAATTTCTCCGCGGTCAAATCCGGACGGTTCAGATAGCCGCGCGCCAGGCCATCGCCGCCCACATAAATCTCTCCTGAGCCCGCTATCGCCATCGGGGCGCCGGCCTGACTTGAAATGTAGATCTGAGTATTCGCAATCGGGCGGCCGATCGCGGCAGTCCCATTGATGCGAGCATCAACTTGATGGCTCGTAGCGTCAGCCGCTACTTCAGACGATCCATAAAGATTGAGAAGTATCCCGCCCTGAGCACGCTCCTCAAACTGGGCCCGAAGCTCCCGCGTGAGATTCTCACCACTGCTAACCCAGTATCTAAGCGCCGAGATGCGACCTTCCAGATCAGCTCCGGTGTCAAGCATCAAGCGAAGCAACGAGGGGACCAAAACAATCCTGCTTACCCGTCTGTCCCCCAGCGTTTCGATTAATCGATTCGGATCTTTAACCTCGGAATCCGGAATGATGACCTGCGGGACACCGCCGAGCAGTGGCCCAAAGATCTCCCAAATCGAGTCGACGAAACTTAGGGCGGTCTTTTGACAACATACTTCGCCCGAAGCAAACGGATAATGCTCCCACATCCATTTAATCCGATTCACCGTCGCGCCATGTGAGCCCACGACGCCCTTCGGAGTCCCGGTGGACCCGGATGTATATATTGTATAGGCCCGGTTGTCCGGGGTAATACTGGCCCCCGTATTACAATCCGGATAACTCGCAAGATCCGTCCCTGTATCTAGGCATACCGCGCCAGACTCAATAGGCAGCCTATCCCTAAGCGAGCTGTGCGTAATTGAGAGGCTGGGACCCGCGTCTCCAAGAATGAAAGCGAGCCTCTCTTCTGGATGATTGGGATCCAAAGGTACATATCCGGCTCCGGACTTGAGAATGGCAATAAGGCAAACGATCATTTCGGGCGATCGTTCCAGGCACACCCCTACGGCCGTTTCCGACCCGATGCCGGTCCCGCGCAAATAATGGCTGAGCCGATTTGACCGCCGGTTCAATATCTCATAGCTAAGGCTCTGATCCTTGTAACCTATGGCTATCGCGTCGGGGCTGCGCTCGGCTTGTTCCTCAAAGAGGACATGCACAAGTCCGCTCCCGGGGAAGTCTCTCGAAGTGTCGTTCCACTCCCAAGTCAATTGGCCGATCTCAGCATCCGGCAACAAGTTCTCGCGATGGTATTCCTGGCCTGAGTTTGCGTATACAGACTCAAACGCTCGCGTATAGTACCCGCGAATGCGCCGGACGACGGATTCCTCGATCCTGCCTTCATCGTACTTGCATTCAAACTCGACTTCCTTCGTCCGGATGTCGATTCTGATATTTATCACGAGTGTGAAATTCGTCGCCTCGTGGTAGTGCCCTCCAATCACCTTCAAGTCACTCGCCTTCTCGAACGCATCATACACGTGAAAATGAATGTAATTGAAGAGGACGTCGAACAGAGGCTCTCTTCCATTCATTTTTTGGATCTCGGCTATCGGATACCGCCGGTGCGGCAATATCTCCCGCTCCGCATCGAAGGTTTCCTCAACCAAATCCCTCCACGTTTCCCCTTTTAGCGCGATTGCTAACGGCAAGCTGTTCAAATACAAACCCAACGCCTTTTCCGCACCTTCTTCTTCCGGCCTTCCATTTGATACTAACCCGGTCACCACCCTCTCCGCTCCACTCAGGGTGCCAAGGACCTTCATGTGTGCCGCTAGCAGTACGCTCTTAAGCGGTACTCCCATAGACCGCGCCAACCCCTTAAGCCCGCTGGTTATCTGCTGTCCCAGCTTTACGGTCAAGCTCTTCACCCGTGGGGAGTCCCCACCCGACTGCCCGGCTACCTTTCGCATTCCTATCATCGTTGGCCTGGTCCGGCCCACTTTCTGCTGCCAATAACCCCTGGTAGTCTCTGACTTTATGGCCTCCTGCTCCAGGTGAATAAACTTCCCGAACACATTCGTTGGTATAGCCGCTTCATCCCGCACCACGTCTCCAGCCTTTGCCTTCTCATGCAAATGGACCAGATCCATCATCATCACGGCGACGCTCCAGCCGTCGAGTATCGCGTGGTGAAAGCTCAGGCTAAGTTGATACGATTCCTCCCCTCGCTTTTGTAGGTGCAGTCGCATCAAAGGTGGCTGCGCCAGATCAAGCGGCCGCTGCTTCTCTGCCTTAATCCACTGGCCGATGAGATGATCCTGCCCGTCGGCCGGCAACGCGCTAATATCCTCAAATTCCAGCTTCAATTGACCGGTCGTGAGAACCAGCTGCAAGGGCCGACCGTATTTGGAGGTCTCAAATGCCGTTCGGAGTATGGGATGCCTTTCGACCAGCCAGGTCCCTGCCAGACGCAGGGCATCAAGCTCTATCTGCCCGCTCAGGTGGATGCTGAAAACGTCATGGTAAACAGCGCCACCGGAAGAGTAGATATTGTGGAAAAGCATTCCAGCCTGGAGCTGGCTCAGCGGATACGCGTCCTCGACATTATCCGGCAGAGCATCGAGCAACTCGCCACGAATCAAGCTGAAAGGCCTAGCGGGTTCAATGCCGCTCACGCCCTCGGGCCCCAGAGTCAGAGCTCGGGCGAGCTCTCCAAGTGTCTGATACTGGAATATGTCCTCTAAAGAGATTTCGAGCCCTCTTTGGCCGGCGAGTGTCAGCACTCTAATGCTGTGGATGGAGTCTCCTCCCAGAGCAAAAAAGCTGTCGTTTACTCCCACGTGCTCTATACCAAGCACCTGCTCCCATATTGAAGCCAGCGCCTCTTCGACAAGGTTCCGCGGTGCAACGTACTCGTCAATCTCATCCTCCTGGAGCGCCTGCACTTGATCGAGCGCGCGACGGTCCAGTTTTCCGTTCGGAGTGAGGGGCATCTCCTCGACCTGGATGAACGCGGCAGGCACCATATAATCAGGAAGCCTTTCGCGCATATAATTGTGCAATGCACGGGTGCTCGGCCGAAAATCGGCTTCCGCCACGATGTAACCCACCAATCGCCTGTCACCCGCATGGTCCTCGGCCACGACCGCGCATTCGTTCACTCCCGGATAACTCGCGAGCGCCTCTTCCACTTCACCCAACTCGACCCGGTAACCCCTGATTTTAATCTGATGATCGATGCGACCGAGAAATTCAATATTCCCGTCCGAAAGATAGCGCGCCAGGTCCCCAGACTTGTAGAGTCTGGCCCCCGGATGCGGGCCATAGCCGTTTGGTACATATCGATCCGCAGTCAAATCCGGCCGACTCAGATAGCCCCTCCCTGGGGCCACGCCCCCGATACAGAGTTCACCGGGAATCCCGGCGGGCTCAAGATCGAAACCGCCACCAAGGATGTAGATCTCCACATTGGCGAGGGGCCGGCCCAGAGGAATAACGCTTCGAGTCTCCTGCACACCGCACGGATAGTACATCATCGAGACCGATGTTTCCGTCGGCCCGTAGAAGTTATATAAATCTGTATTCAGAGTGCCGATGAAGCGCGTCTCAAGCTCGAGAGTGAGGGCTTCGCCTGCGCTTTCCACGCGCCTAAGGCTA
>Ga0070765_100002145_pt1 | contig 12282 bp, 9 predicted proteins | sample HubBroMetageWFT5_FD_71516 | JGI IMG/M metagenome (GOLD analysis project Ga0070765, IMG submission 71516) | Warmed and freeze-thawed soil microbial communities from the Hubbard Brook experimental Forest, New Hampshire - Hubbard Brook CCASE Soil... | ecosystem: Environmental > Terrestrial > Soil... | reverse complement strand
ATCTCGGTTACATCGATCTTGAGGAGAAGACTCTGCAACCCTTAGAAAACCCTTTTGGCCCAAGGGTGTAAACTATGTCTTAGGAACGTTCTGTAAAGGATCTCTCCGGACTGTACATTTGTTGTATGGCGGAGAGGGTGGGATTCGAACCCACGGTTGAGTTTCCCCAACACACGCTTTCCAAGCGTGCTCCTTAAACCGCTCGGACACCTCTCCGTTATTATTGCAATCAGGTTAGCATACTCACAAAGCGGGCCAAGCTGCTTTTGTGTAGCGTCGCGGCATATCCAGAAGGAGTTCTCTACTGCTGCTGCAGCAATCCGAAAACCATGACACCGGTGGGAGTGCCAATGAAAACTTTTCCGTTAGCGATCATCGGCGTGATGTATTTGTTGTCGGAGAAGTTGTCGCGCTCACCTGCCTGATTGCTGTTGTATAGCTCATTGGCCAGATTGCTGGCATCGTAGGCGTGAAGAATGCCTGCATCGCTGCCTCGCGATTCTACGGCCCAAACAATTCCTCCAGAATCGCCATTCGCCGAGATACTCGGTGTTGTCCCCGGGTAAGCGAATTTCGCCGCTGTCTTCGACGCTGGTTGTGCCACAAGTTTTGCGTTCAAGATGGGAAACGCTTTCAAGGAATCGCCTACTGCGCCGAAATAAACAGTGTTCTTAAAATAAGCCGGCATAGACCACACTCCGCCCGCCAGAGCTTTGATCAGTTCCTGATACACTCCATCGTCGTTCTTCGTGTTGAATTTTCCCATCTGGTTGCGATTCACCACATAAATATGGCCGTCTTTTCCGGCCCCGACGGCAAGCTGCCAGGTGTTGCCTGCTGTATCTTTTACATCGGGCAGCACAAGCGCGCCGCCGGAGCCGAGATCCTCGTCAGCGTCAGATTCGGCACCGGTGTTATGCATGTTGAAATAATCAGCAACAGCCAGTTTGTTGCCGCTCGACGATAGTTTTAAGAATCCGTTGCCAAAATCCCCGTTGATAGGAAAACCGTCAGAGTTCAGTGTGTTATCAAATGTGCCATTCCCATCTAACAAATAGATGTTTCCCTGGGGATCCGCGGCTGGTCCTGCACCTGACATCCAAATTGCTCCATCGCTGCCATTCGGCGTGACGTTTAGCGCTTCATCCTGTTTCAGCGTCGAAGCGTTGTAGGCTATTATCCAGCCGGTGTATTCGGCGTTATCACAATGAGAAGCCCAGCTTGTGAAGATCCTGTTGTTCAGCAATAGCAACGAAGCGCGCTCTTTGTACATTTTAGGATCGAACGTCGTCTCGCCCGAGAGATTCGGAAATGTGGCAGTTATGGTCGTCGGACTGCCGGAAACTTCCCCGCCCGTCGCAATATCCAGAGCGTGCAAACGCTGAAAATAATTCCCGCTGTCATCCTTCGACATCGCCACCAAGTACATCAAGCCGTGCCCTCTGTTATTGAACGCGATGACGGGAGTAGACGTGATTCCAATCTCCGGACTTACTTGACCGCATTTGCGATCATCGCTCGGTACTTCGTTTGCTCCCAACACGGTCACATGCCAAAGTTCTGCCATCGTATCCGCATCGAAGGCGTACGCGGAATCGTGTTCACTCACGACGAAGACGACGTTGTGAGGATTACCCGCCACGATCAGGTTGGAAACGTACAAAGGCTCGGCATCCACCAATCCATCCACGGAAAGAAAGCCAAGCTTGCCGAAGCTTTTAGAATTTACGTTATCTGGCGTAAGAATCTTTTCAGCCAGGTTTCGTCCCGTGCGCGCCTGATCGTTGTGGTAAGTAAGGACTCTTACGTTGCTCGGCGTAATCTGACTGTCGGCCGATGCTTGATCCGGCCACGGCCAACTGAAAACGGAAGCATCGTTAGCTTTTGGATCACGTGCAGAGCCGCGGATGTTGGTGCGAACCTGAAATCCCAGGTAGATGATGAAAAGGGCGGCGATACTAGAGATCAGGATAACGGTAGATCGTCGTTTCAACACTCTTCTCCACGTAGAAGCTCCGCTTTATAGACGCACTGTGCACGGTTGAGGTTACCTAGGCGAATGTTCGGGAAAACGACGTGAAGTCTCAATACCTCCTAATCGGTCGGGAAATGCACAAGCTTTAGCATGAATAATGGCAGGTTCCCTTCCCGGAGCAGCTAGTCGAGAAAAAAATCTCACTCCGATTCTGAATCACGGCGGGAGCTGCCGGAGGCGAAGGGCAAGTCGACGCACACAATAAATTGTGGCACGGCCGGATTGACGCCGGCCGTGCCACAAAATTACGCGTTGAGGTTACTGTTTCCGGACGTTTGGCCGTGGTTTAGCTGGCATTGCGCCACCGCTATCTAGTGCGCCTCCCTGGATCGACCCATTAAAGAAGCTGGTGCCGTCTGTTTCGATCCAGAACAATTGATTCGGATTAGCCTCGTAGGCGGTGACAGTCAACGGTACTGCCGTGAAGTCAGTTCCGTCCGTGGCGGACACCGTAAGGGTGGAAGTGGAGCGTCCCACGTGTGTTCCGTCATCGGTAAACGTTCCATTGAAGGTAGCGTTGAACTCCCCAGCGGCCCCAGTGAGTGCACCAACCGGATCGCTGAGAACTCCCGTCGCATTGTCCAGAACGCCGCCGCTGAACGGCCCTGTTCCAACGAAGTCGAATTCGTCGTTCCCGACGCCGTCAGTGTTAGTGCGGCCCTGCGCACCGAATGTAGCTGGCGAGGTGACGTCAGCCAACGCTGTGTCGGTTTGTGGAATTAAAGCCCCGATGCCGACAAGACTGTCCATTTCGGCAATAAGAGCTCCTCCTCCTGAACCTGGCGCAAGTGGGTTGTTGGGATCGAGTATGTTCAGCGTTGGGTCAACGGCATATATCCCAAACGTAGTCATGGAATTAAGAACGGTTGTAAAATTCATGGCTCCATATCCATCACTCGCCATTACATACGTGCCGCCGATGGGCCCTGTCACCGGAGCGTTGTCATCCAAAACCGATTCGTTCTCATCGGCTACACCGGTAAAGTTAGCACTACCGTCGGTAGTGAATTGACCCGCTGCCGCATATAGACCGAGACTGCTGCCGGCGTTGAACACGGAAGTCCCTATTGACCCAGCTGAAAAGGCGGGAGTAGCGCCTTGACCGTACGCCGAGCCGACCGCCGTGTCAGTTGTATCCGCGTTGATAGTCCGGAGCACTTCCGGACCAACGACGTAGTAGTTAATTGTAACGGCACTGGCGAGTCCACCGATTACATTCCCGCGACCCAGAGAATCTGTCGGCCCCGCTGACACTCCGCTCGGAATGGGGGTATCAAGGACCGGAGCTCCGGCATCGTTCGTGTCAAAGAAGCCGGTGATATTGCTGGAACCGTCCAGTGTAAATACGCCTCCGTCCGCGACTGGCGCGCCACTACTATCAGCACCCGTGTCAGTGAATGAGAACGACGCACTGACAGGCGTGGCAGCCGAGGTCTGAAGATCGAAACTTCCGAACGATGTGGCGCTTCCGTCGAACTGGACAATCAGCGCGTGGTTTGTATTTGCATAGGACAGCGCAAATGTCTCTGTCCCGGAAACACCAACGTTCGGATTGTCCGTGACCAGAGTCAGGGTTGCGTTCCCGCTGCCATCATCTGCGAAGGCCAGCGTGCCACTCGTGATGAAATCGCCTGAAGGCTGCGGAGAGGTGGTTACCATGCCATCGTTGTAGTCCTGTTCGCCTCCAATGATTGTGTTATTGCCATCGGTAGAAATCGCCACTACTCCAGCGACCGAATAAGTGCTTCCGGTTATTTCCTCACCCGAGGCGTAGAACACGAAATTATTGGTGGCCGTGGATGATGCTGTAATGGTTATAGTGGCGCTAGCGCTGACTGCCGGATTAGTTATAGACGCGGCCGTGATGGTCACTTGATTACCGACCGGAACCGCGGGGGGCGCCGTAAACACAGCAGTACCTCCGCTTGACGTCGAGGCCGGGGCAAACGAGAACAGTCCACAAGCAACCGCCGGCATACAAGACCAGGTCACTCCGGCGTCGTTGTGATCATGAACCACGGTGGCAATTACATTGCCGCCTGTGTTAACTGCCAGAGTCGACGGAGCTGTCGTGAGAGTGACCGCGAGGTGACCACTGCTACCACAACCTGCCACCGCCAAAGCACACACGGAAAGTAGAACGATCCAGAGGATTCCGCGCTTCATAGCTGCCCTCCTTCTGCTTCCGCCTTCGCGGTTCCACTGTGTGCTGCGTGTCCGATCAGGAAACCATGTTCGTTGCGGAGGACGTATTGGTGACCGTTTGCCTGAACCAAGCGAGTGAGAAGAACTTCCTTGCCGTTCACAATTTTCACCACGCCAGTCACCTGAACTCGCTCTCCTTCGTTAATTGAAAGAGCGCCTTTGCCTCTCATGACGAACCCGCCCAGGCTTGCATCGATGGCCCCTGATTTTGTTTGTACGATCAGGTGAGCGCCGCCCAGCATCTTCATTTCTGGGGTGGTGGTCTTCACCACGCTAGTCACCGTTCCGGCCAGTGTTACTTCCCGGCTGACGTCGTACCAGGGATGCGCAACAGTTTTAGCCTTCGCTGCAGAGGTTTGCGCGTGAAGCGGCACTACCGAGACACCAAGCGCCAAAATCAGTGGCCCTAAAAATTTCAACCGCCCTTTCATGGGTTCCTCCCCTCGGTTTTCTTCAGAACGAGCATGATCGTGGACATTTCATCGGCGATTCGAGTCGGATTCCGGCCCTGGACCTCGCCCCGGATTGACAAGTTAGAGTGCGTGTTGGCAAAAATATAGGGCTTCACGGCAGTCACAGACCAGTAAACAAAAAAACTGTGGCACGGCCGGGATTGAAACCCAGCCGTGCCACAAAACTAAATGGTTGAGGTTAGTGTTTTTTCCGGGCGTTTGGCCTCGGTTTCGCAGGCTTGGCGTCATCGCCAATTATTGTGTTCGCTTGGATCGACCCATTAAAGAAGGCGGTGGCATCCATTTCGACCCAGAACAATTGACTGCCGTTCGCCTCATAGGCGGTGACATTCAAGTTAACAGGATCGAAGTCAGTGCCGTCCGTGGCGGACACAGCAAGCGTGCCCGTGGAGCGTCCCACGTGTGTTCCGTCATCGGTAAGCGTTCCATTGAAAGTAGCATTGAATTCTCCTACGGTCCCGGTAAGTGCTCCAAACGGATCGCTAAGAGAACCCGTCGCGTTTGTAAGGTCGCCACCAGAGAAGGGTCCTTCGCCGACGAAATCGAACTCATCGTTACCGACGCCATCGGTGTTGGTGTCCCCTTGCGCCCCGATCGTAACGAACGAGGAGACGTCATTCAATGAGTTGTCCGTTTGCGGGATCAGAGCTCCGATGCCAACGAGGCTGTCCATTTCGGCAATCAGGGCTCCTCCTCCTAGGCCCTCACCGGGGCTGTTGGGATCGAGGATGTTAAGTGTTGGGTCAACGGCATATATGCCAAAGGTAGTCATTGAGTTTAGAGCCGTTGTGAAGTTCATGGCTCCGTATCCATCGCTCGCCATTACATACGTGCCGCCAATGGCTCCGCTCACGGGGTCATTGCCGTTCAAAACCGATTCGTTCTCATCGGCCACACCGGTAAAGTTAGCCGATCCGTCGGTAACGAACTGGCCAGCTGCCGCGTAGAGTCCGGCGCTGCTGCCAACGTTGAACACCGAAGTAGCAATTGAAGCAGCTGAGAACGCCGGTGTAGCTCCTTGGCCGTAGGCCGAGCCGACCGCCGTATCCGTTGCGTCCACATTGATGGTCCGAAGCACTTCGAGACCAACCACGTAGTAGTTGATTGTAACGGCACCGGCAAGTCCGCCGATTACGTTTCCGCGACCCAAAGAATCGGTCGGCCCTGCTGACACTCCAGAAGGAATGGCAGTATCTAGGACAACCGTCCCGGCGTCGTTCGAGTCAAAAAAACCGGTGATATTGCTTGAGCCGTCCAGCGTAAATACGCCCCCGTCTGCAACTGGGAAAAAGCTTGGATCAGCGCCGGTGTCGGTGAACGAGAATGATGCACTAACGGGCGTAGCCGCTGACGTTTGAAGGTCGAAGCTTCCAAACGAAGTTGCGCTGCCGTCGAACTGCACAATCAGCGCGTGGTTAGCGTTCGCATAGGACAATGCGAAAGTCTCTGTCCCTGCAGCACCCACGTTCGGATTGTTCGTGATCAGAGTGAGGATTGCGCCGCTGCCGTCATCTGCAAAAGTCAACGAACCGCCGGTGATGAAATCACCGGAGGGTTGTGGAGACGTGGTTACGTCGCCGTCGTTGTAGTCCTGCTCCCCTCCAACGATCGTGTTATTTCCATCGGTGGAAATCGCCACTACTCCAGCGACCGAATAAGTGTCTCCGCTCGCTTCCTCGCCCGAAGCATAGAACACGAAATTGCTGGTGGCCGTGCTCGACGCTGTAATGGTTATGTTGACGTTTGCGCTTCGAGCCGTGTTCGCAACCGAGGTAGCTGTAATCGTCACCGTCGTGCCGTTCGGGATCGCAGGCGGCGCAGTGAATACCGTGGCGGTTCCGCTGGTTGTTGCGTCGGGGTTGAACGAGAACGCTCCGCATGCCACAGACGGCTGGCAAGCCCAAGTTACCCCAGCGTTATTATGGTCATGCGCCACGGTGGCGATCAGATTAGCGGTGGCGCCCACTGCTAGAGTCGTTGGCGCGGTTGTTATAGTGACAGCGAGGGGGCCTCCTCCTCCACAGCCCGCCACTCCCAAAGCACACACGGAAAGTAGAACGATCCAGAGAGTTCCGCGACTCATAGCTGCCCTCCTTCCGCTTCCGGCTTCGCGGTTCCACTGTGTGCTGCGTGTCCGATCAGGAAACCATGTTCGTTGCGGAGGACGTATTGGTGACCGTTTGCCTGAACCAAGCGAGTGAGAAGCACTTCCTTGCCCCTCACCACTTTCAGCACGCCCGTCACCTGAACTTTCTCACCTTCATTAACGGAGAGAGCGCCTTTGCCTCTCATGGCAAACCCGCCCAGGCTCGCATCGATTGAGCCCGATTTCGTTTGTACCACAAGGTGAGAGCCGCCCATCATCTTCATTTCCGGAGTAGCGGCCTTTACGACGCTAGTCACCGTGCCTGTAAGGGTTACTTCCCTGCTTACGTCGTACCAAGGATGCGCGATTGTTTTAGTTTTTGCAGCGGAGGTTTGCGCGTGAAGCGGCAATGCAGAGACACAAAGCGCCAAAGCCAACGGCGCCAAAATTCTAAACCGCCATTTCATAGATTCCTCCTCGCGGATTTTCTTGAAAATGAAGAAAAGGTCGCGGACTTCCCGCCGGTGAGCCAACACAAACCGATCCACGACTTCGCCTTCCATTGCCAAGTTGGAACTTTTTCCAGAACAACGACCCCGCGGCAATATAACACGAACCGGATGAAAAGTTGCTAACAGAGCTAAGTTTTTTTGGATTATATGAATGGTTAACTAATGCTGTTATCACCAGCGTCAAATCCTGCGGCAGCTTCCTCGGCGGTCGGAAACATTTCGATCAGCGTGTCCAGTTTCGTCATTTTCAAGCTGTAGATAATCATAGGTTGAGCCGCGGCGATCCGCAAAGATCCGCCCGCCCTCTTCAGTTTGGTAAAGCACTTTACAATGGCGCCGATCGCGGCGCTGTCGATGTGCGTCACGCCCGCCATGTCAAAGATCACGCGCTTCTCTTGCGCCGCAATCATCTCGTCCACTTCCTGCTCCAGACGCGCGCATTCCGCTCCGGCATGTATGCTGCCTTTCATGTCCAGCGCGCCGATGCCCGGCCGCACAGTCCGTTTTGTGAAACGTACGATCATGACGCTGCGCGCTCCCCGCCTTCATACGGAAAATTCTGAATCAGTTTTACACAACCCGCCAGCGCCGAAAACAACGAATCGCCCCAGCCGCACGGCATAAACGGCGCCGTATTTTGATTCACCGATTTGTCCGCTTCGGCGTAAAACCGCATCCGCTGCCCCGGCGGCGGCACTGCAAATTCCTTCACCGTAATTGCAAATGTTACGCCGCCGCCCGGCTGCTGCTTCAGGATCGTAAACTGATGCAGCCGCGTCAAAAGCTCAGCGGGTTGCGCGTGGATATATTCCCAGTCGCTCATAATTTCTCAAAATTTCACATGAATCCCGCCACGAACATCACACGCCCGGCGAGTTAAGGCATTCGCTTCCTGTTTCTGAATCGCTAGAAGTCGGCGCGAGTCTACATCTCACCTATGTTTCCGTCAACGTGCCCGCGCTTGTTTCGCCAAATCCAAGAAAACCGAAAAGCAAAGAAGGGGACATTTCTATCGAGGTTTGACATTCGCCAAATCCAAGTTGACACTCGGTCCCCTGGGAGCTACCCTCGGGCGACTTTCGGCCCGCACGTTTTACCAATAAATTTCAGGAGGAATTTGTGAAACTGCTTAGACTGAGTACAGCCCTCAGTGTGTTACTTCTCGCAGCTTTTTCGGTTTCAGCGCAAAGTCAGCAAGGAAACATCGCCGCTTTGGAATTCCAGACGCCCAAAAACGGCATGGTGAAGCAGTACGAAGACGGCCGCAAGCAAAAGGTCGCCTGGCACAAACAGCAGAATGATGATCAGGGTCTGTACGTGTTCGAAACCCTCACCGGTGAACGCACCGGCACCTATATCGTCGGACGCCTCGGCCTGCATTGGGCCGATATGGACAAGCCCAAGGTCAGCGATGCCGCCGATCTCGCGCAATATCAAGCCCTCGTGGGTGCCAACGTTGAAAAACTTACAACCGCCTACTACGAGTTCCTGCCCAAATGGAGCAATCCGCCCACGGACATGAACGGCAAGTACACCGAAGTCATCACCTTTTACGTGCGCTACGGACATGGTGACGATTTCCGCAGTGCCGCCGCGCGCGCCGCGGAAGCACGCCAGAAGACGAACTCACCCTCGCACTATTCCTGGTACCGCCTGGTGAACGGCGGCCGCGGCGGCACCTACGTGTTAACCATCGAACATGCGAACTGGGCTTCGATGGAAGATGATCCCGCAGTGAAGCCGTTGCGCGACGACCTGCGCGCTGCGTTCGGCGAGCAGGAGTCCATGTCCGTGATCGAGAGATTTAACAGTTCGGTCGAGGGCACCTACAGCGAACTGATCCAGTTCCGCCCGGACCTGAGCTACATCCCGGCGAAATAACGCGCGTATCTCCCAGGTGGGCTGCTGCGAAGTGGCCCACCTGACGGATCCTCTGGTAGCAAGCTGCTTCTCAAGTTCCAGAAATACTTGATCCTCCGAATTTATTTTCCAGGTTCAAGATTGCCTCGACCAGGCTGTTGTGGGTATGTTTCTCCTCCTCGCGATCCACTAGTACCGCCTATGGTTTTGCCTTCTCACGCCGTCTTGTCAAGAGGTCGAATGTTTGAAACGCGCGATGGAGCTGTCTATACGGAAATACCCCTCCGCTAGAGAGGCGCTCCCTGTAATGAACCGCGAATTCCGATCCGTAAGTAGTTTGCGTAGGGCTTTTTGAGGGGAAGCTGGAATCGACGTACTTGCTCGCTATGCGCGAATACCCGACAAAATGCTATGCGCAAAGTTCCAATTTGCACAGGGGTTTCGACTTCGAACGGAGCACAGCTTTCATTCAGAATCCGGCCTGTGATTAAACGGCCAGGTAGATTTCAACTTGGCCCAGACGAAAAAAACCAGCACGCCAGTTAGTAAAGTTAATAAGCCGATCTTGATATAAAGCCAACCCGAGGTAAGAAAAACATAAGCCCATCCAAAGAAAGCGATGACCATGGGCACGGGATAAAACCACATTTTGTACGGGCGGGCACCGTCCGGAAGTCTTCGGCGCAAGAGTGGAATAGCAAACAACTGTCCGAGAAACTGCACCAGGATTCTGGTCGTAATCAGGGCGCTGACGAGCTGATCGAGCTTTAGGAACGCGGCAGCAATCGATACCGCCCCCAGAACTAGCAAGGAGACTCGCGGATAATTCTTGGTCGGATGCAACTGAGCAAATGGGCGGAAGAAATACCCGTCCACCGCAGCGGCATACGGAATACGCGAATAACCTAGAAGAAGCGCGAAGACACAGCCAAACGCTGACCAGAGAACCAAAATCGTTACCGCAATCGCCGCACCTCTGCCGTAAAGGCGCTCCATGAAATCGGCTACGATGAAGTTCGAATGAATTCCTTCCCGCCACGGCACCACTCCGATTATGGCCAGATGCAAAGCCAAATATCCTAGGCAGCAAATCGCTAGCGAATACAGAATCGAGCGCGGCACCACGTATCCGGGATTTTTAACTTCGTCACCGATGTAACAGACGTCGTAGTATCCCAGATAATTGAAAACAGCGATCAAAGTAGCGCTACCCAAACCCAGCACGAAGCCACGATTAAAAGCGAACGCTCCTGACGGAAAATCAAATGCCCGGTGCGCATCGAAATGAGGAAATCCACTGACGACGATGGCGAGCATAGCGAGCACCGTGCCAACCCAGAGAGTTACCGTGATTTTTGTAAGAAATGTGATCTGCCGGCACAAGAGGAACACAGCGACAAGTCCAGCAGCAACGGCCACATATTGTTGGCCTCGAGCAGTCAATCCTGGCCAGAGATAAGAGGAATAGTTTCCAAATCCAATCATCCCGGATGCGACTTCCAAGGGTCCGCTCAAGACGAATTGCCAGATAAAAAGAAATGCCATCAGACGGCCCCAAGTTTGATGGCCGTACGCCTCGCGAAGAAAATGATAGCTGCCGCCGGAACCGGGCAGTGCAGCGCCGAGTTCGCTCCAGATCAGACCGTCGGAAATTACGATAAGCGCCCCAGTCAGCCAACCCAGCATGGATTGAGGTCCACCCATCGAAGCCATCAAAAGCGGAATGGTTATGAAGGGGCCGATGCCGACCATGTTCGACATATTCAATGCCGTTGCGTGAAGTAAGCCGAAACCGCGGGTCAACGGGGGGCGCGACTCAGTTTTCATTGTGGCAAGCCGGCAAGACCCTTAAGAGTCATCAAGTCTTTGGTCAAAGCAGGATAGGTATGATTCCGGTCAATTCACAAAAATCCCGCAGCGCTGGATAGAGATCCGTGCCGTAACCAAGGCAGGCATATTCGTTCGTCCAGTTTTGAATCAGTGCGTCGATATCGCAATGGGCAGTGACGAATCCGTGCGGCCAAAACGGAATTCCGCACTCGTTCAGACGCCGCTCGATTTGGTCTGACGGCGGCTCAAAAATGGTGCAGCGCGTGATGGCCATTTGAAATATTCCATTCACGCGTCCGAGACGGGCCAGAACACCTTCGCCCACTTTGCAGATCAGCTTCACGGAGACGCCGCCCGCTTTCCCTTCCGTCGGGATTCCGTGCGCCGCAAACCCGGCCGGACCAAATTTCCCTGCAAGCGACGGCGGGCAGGCGCCGTCGCCGATGATTTTGATTTCCTTGGTGCGTTTGTCGACATGCTGAAGGTCTCCGTAGTAAACGCGCTCCTTACTTAGCTTAGTCAGAAGAAATACCGTGAGCGCGGTATTCAGGTCACCGAGTGTTGAGGTGCCGTGACCGTCTTCGAGCATCATGCTTTGCGCAAAGCATGTCGCCGCGTAATCATCACCCAGCCCGGGAAAGGATTGGACGGTGTAAAAGTCGAATTTCTCCGCCTCCACGATCTGTTTTAGAGCGAGATACAGCCGAATCGATCGTTCGTTCACGGCGGTTTTCTCTGGTGCCGCGCCAAATAGCTTTTTTAGGCGCGGTTCGAGCTCCGATATTTTCTGAGGCGAGATACGCTCAGCGATTTGGATGAGCTGTGTGGTGTCTCGCCAATCAATGTCCACTCCAAACATTCGCATCCATTGCGATGGGTCGGCGGCTCCGCAAGTTTGACCCATCCCTCGGCCGCCGAACACACCTACAGTTCCCACATTGAGCATGTTTTTCACATGTGCCGCTTGCGCGAAGCTCACGATGCTTTCGACCGTCTCGCCATCATCGGCGCTGCCATACACAAATTTGTGTGGCACACCAATTTCGAGCAATCCTCCATGCATCACCAGGCCACCAACCGGGCGCCAACCCTGCGAACCATCATGAGTCCACAACAGCACGGCCTTGCCTGTTGCCGCAAAATCACGGATGGCTCCGGCCAAATGCGCAGCCCAGACCCAGGTGCCAGAAAAAAGGATTACAGCGTCCACCGCATCATTGGACTTCATCGCTTTCATTGCGGCCCTGGCTTCTTCTTTGCTCGCTACAATTACGTTGTGTT
>Ga0070765_100002144_pt1 | contig 12284 bp, 12 predicted proteins | sample HubBroMetageWFT5_FD_71516 | JGI IMG/M metagenome (GOLD analysis project Ga0070765, IMG submission 71516) | Warmed and freeze-thawed soil microbial communities from the Hubbard Brook experimental Forest, New Hampshire - Hubbard Brook CCASE Soil... | ecosystem: Environmental > Terrestrial > Soil... | reverse complement strand
TTTTGTTTTCTCGTTCATATTTATTCTCCCCAAAAGTACTTTTATTTATAAGTTCCTTAGATGACTGCCATTCGCGATCTGACTGAGCTTTCTACTCATCCCCGGTTCCCGGGTCAGAGCGCAATTGTAATGTTCGTGCATGATCACTCATTCCGCCATGTGCCAACCCGAACTGCGTGCGCTCATAGTCGGACCGGCCGTGGTCGTGCTGGGCCCAAGGTCTTTCTCGAAAACAATACCCTTCTGAGTGACAATAAAGGTCTTGACCCCAGATGACCGGTAATCCGCCGGATATGCCACCAAAGCGAGTCCCTTCTTCCGGCCGCCAGTGGCCGCAGAGTCTCCTGGCACTCGTCGAAAATAGTATCCGTGGAAAAGTTGTGATTCTGTGCCCTGGGTGGACGGACTGCTGCTGTCAGCATTCGCCGTAGCGGTTGTCGCGAGGCTTTGGGCGAACCGTGTGATCGGGTCTTGGCTAACGGCTTTTGCATCGCCGGCTTGGTCGCCTTCCGTCTTCGTCAAGGCGAATTCCTCGCACACTTCAATTGCGGCGGTCTCGTTTTCTCCGATTCTGCGGAAAAGGATCTCCTGCTTACCGCGATCGGAATCGAAATACCATTCACCGTTCTTGGAGACCAACGGGATGGGGAAGGGCCAGTTTTCTGCGCCGATATACAGAACCGTGCTCCCGTCGGATTCTCGGACCAGACGGTGCATCTCCTGATATTTCTCGGTAAATTGCTCGCGTTCGAGCTTGTCTTCCTCTTCGTCGCTCGAGGAAGTGACTTCCTTTCCTGCTCCAAGGATGGCTTCCAGAGCCGGCTCATCCTCTTTTTGCGCAGCCTGAAAGAGAGCGTCACCCGCTTCACCAGGAGACGAGAACGTTCGGGGTTGTGATTCCTGAGCGAAGCTGGTTGAGGCGACGCCCACGACAATCAGGAGCAGCGACAGAAAAACCGCTGATGCGAAGCCCCAGGTTGGTCTCACGATAAACGTTTCAGTTGTTTCAAGCGTTATATTGTTTGTGTGCATGGTTTCTTCTCCGTATCATCAAATCTCGTTGCATTAGTTGAACCGAATTACCTTCGACCGCCCCCGCCTCCGTGGAAACCTCCACCGCCATGGAAGCCGCCGCCGAAGCTCGACTGGCCGCGAGCGGAAAAGCCTCTGGCTGCTCCTCCGTGATTGAAGCCACTGAAGGCTCCGGAATGGGTGCCGGCGAATCCGTGCTGGGCACCCGCGAATCCTCTTGCCGATGTGCCGCCATGAAATCCGCCGCCGCGGTTAAAGTCACCTTTCGCAACATTGAAATGGTTGCGATTGACGAAGATTCTGCTGTGGGACTCGTAGGCGTGGTGGTCGAAACGAATATCGTGGTGATGCCAGTCGTATCCCCAGTGGTGCCAGCCCCAGCCAAACCCGCCAAAAAAGCCGACTCCGAAGCCGAAACCAAACGCAATTCCTGGAACCCCAAGGTAAAGCCCTGGATACGAATACCAGCCAGACCAGATCCCGATAGGATCTCCATAGACGAGCCAAGGGTCGTACTCGGGAACGTAAACAACCTCCGGATCGGCTGGTTCGATCACAATGGTTTGCCCCTTGTTGGTCACCTTTTCTTGCGAGGTGCTCTTTAAATTCCCCGTCTTCTCCGCGCGGTCACGCATTACCTGCACAACGTTCATCACGTCCTGCTGTTGGTTGACGTAAGCATCCCCGAGCGATGATGTCCACGAGAGATTCTTGTCCATGTTGGCGAGCACCGAAGGAAACTCGGTGAGGGCCTTCACGCTGGGATCCCAGGGCTGCTTATCCACTTCTTTACCGAGTTGCTCACCCTTGAGATCGGTGTGTTGCTGCAGCCAGCGGTCTGCTTCTACAACCTGGTCGGGATAAGTTGCCGCCGCGAGGATCTGGGCCAGCAAGGCATTCCGGATACAAAGCGATCGGCGCGACCAGTTGCTGCAACTGTTCTGGCTTCTGTTGGACAGGCTGAACCGGTGTAGCTTGAGTCGGCGAGGGCGCGGCGGGTTGGCCTACCTGAGTAGCGAACCCTCCGGGTGCAGTGACTAACACAAGGCAACATGAAAGAAAAAGCGACAAATTCTGTTTTAGAAATTTCATGATCAATTCTCCTTTGACCAGTCAGGTAACGGGCGCCGCCGCAAACTATCGTTTTCAACTGGCCAAGTCGGCGGCGCTTCGACGCGCGAACTGCCCAAATGTGAGCGGACATGCTGGATGGCTGCATTGGCACGCGATTTCTACATCTTCGCTTCCCGCTTCACGACAGGCTTCCCCGCAGTATTCTTGGCCATCCGCTACATCGCACAGGCACGGTATGTGCGCGCACTTCTTGTTTTTTTGATTCGCCACTTCGGTTCCTTCCTTTCCGAGCCACTTTCTCCGACCCCGTAGCGCTTAGTTCATGACGTAGCCCCGTTCGCGGTGCCAACCAAGAATGAATCGAGGGTTCATTCCGTTTGCTCCAGTCATGGCGGCTACGTCAATTCGACTGAATGCATGCAGCTCTCCAAACTCTGGCCTCGCGTTAGCGCAAGACTTTTCAAGGTCTTGTGGTTCGGTATTGCAACACAGGGCGTCTGCAGTGTCGGCAGGTTGATAGCGCGTCGATATTTGGACGGCGCAGAAGCCATCTTTATTTCTGATCGAAGTGAAGACCCGAGTGAATTCGAGCGGCCCCACGTTTTTAAGTGAATGATCTATTTGCCCGTTGCCCTCCGCCAGTCGTTCGATCTAAGGCAGTGCTGATCCGGGCTAGATTTGGCATCTGCCGTGCCTTAATCAATGCGCAGAAGAAATATCAACACTGTTTTAAGGAGACAACAAAATGAAGATCAAAAACGGTTACATCATCGTAGGTTTGGTCATCGCTCTTGCTTTTTTCTTCGAACTCGCCGCTCACGCTGACGAAGTTGACCATGCCACGGTAATCACTTTCACCCAACCTGTCCGGATCCCGGGGCAGGTACTACCCAGGGGAAGCTACTTATTTAAATTGACTGACACTGAATCAACGCAACACGCTGTTCAGATATTCAGTTCAGACCAGGCTGTCGCGTACGGGACCTTTCTGACCAATGTCGCCGAGGTTCGCGAGCCAGCCGCTGATACCGAACTCACATTCGCGGAGCCGACAGCGGGAGGACCACCTGTCCTTCTGAAGTGGTTCTATCCGGGAAGCGATTTTGGAAACGAATTTGTGTATTCCAAGCAGACAGAGAAGCAATTAGCACAGGACAGGCAGGAGATCATCTTGGCCAATCAAGCACCAGTGTCCAACTCCGAAAATACGGGGGCCGGCAACTGAACATAAAACTGGCGTTCGTGCGTTAGGGCCCGGAATCGGCGAATCCGGGTCCGCTCGCGAAGGCTTTGTCTGCGAATCATGAGCGAGTTTTGCTAACAACACAAAGACCCAGCGTCGGTCACTACTTGCCGACAGAGGGAGTCGAAAAAATGAGCGAATACAACACAATTCTCTACATATCCGACGATGCGAATAGTAGTAATTCCGCAGTAGCCGCACTCGAGAAAAAAGGCTATGAGGTCGTGACCACCAATAGTTCAACTGAGGGGATCGCCTTGTTATACGTCATGCATTCTGTCGCAGCGGTCGTGCTTGACACGGGCGCGAGACAACATGCCGACTTTGACTTGGCGCAGAGCCTAGAGCAAATTCGGCCACACGTTCCCGTAATCGTGCTGTGTGGCGATCAGATCCACGCTTCAACTGAATGGACACACACGTGTGTGAAGAAAGATAAGCTTGCTTCCGCACTTCAGTATTTGCTGACCATCGAGCCTGTCGCCTCGTAGCGCCGGACATTTGTTCCGCCGAAATCTTCGGCTTCGAGCCACGCAATGAGCGTAAAATCTTTTCGGATTACTCACAATCGCCGAGGCGCATGAATGACGCCTGCTGCCGACCCCACGGTGTTCGTCGTCGACGACGATGCCTTGGTGCGTGCCTCGATCCAGGGCATGTTGAAGTCGGTTGGTTTGCGTTCCGAAACTTTCGGGACACCGCAAGAGTTCCTGCACAGCAAGCGCCCTGACACGCCAAGTTGCCTTGTCCTGGATGTGAGACTTCCTGGAGTCAATGGTCTGGATTTTCAGCGCGAGTTGTCGGCAGCGGGGGTTCACATTCCCGTCATCTTTATCACAGGTCATGGGGACATTCCGATGACGGTAAGGGCCATGAAGTCCGGCGCGGTTGAGTTCCTGACCAAACCCTTCCGGGACCAGGACTTGCTGGATGCGATCCACCAGGCTTTGGACCGCGACCGCGTCTCACGTCAACAACAGAGTGAACTCGGCGAGTTGCGAAAACGCTACGAGTCGTTGACCGCACGCGAGCGCGAAGTCATGGGGTTGGTGGTTTCGGGCATGCTGAATAAGCAAATCGCCTATGACCTCGGGACCAGCGAAATCACCGTGAAGATCCATCGCGGGCACGTGATGCACAAGATGCAGGCTGAATCGCTCGCGGAATTAGTCAGAATGGCGGGCAAGCTTGAGATTCCCGCCGGTAAGAAATAGCAGTCCGATGCATCCGGAGACACGAGATAGACTTCCGCCGATGACGAATAGCGTTGCAGGAAAATGGTTCAAACGGCTGGCGGCGTACAGTGCTCTGCGCTATGGATTGGCCTTCGCTTCGATTGCCGCTGCGCTGGGCCTTGCGCGTGTTTTTTTATACTTTCATTTGCCGCAGCCGTTTGGGGCACTTGCGCTATCCGCAATCGCGATTACGTTCTGGTATGGCGGCGTTAAGCCGGGCATCGTCGCAACGGTGCTTGCTTCACTGCTCCGTTACTACCGTTGGTCTGAAGGCGGCGTGGTATCTGGTGCTCTTTATGATCTTGTGTTTGTGATTTTTGCCCTGCTAATGATGGAGCTAACTCGGTCACGCAGTGAACTTGAAGTCCGAGTCGCACAGCGAACAGCTGATCTAACTCGAGCCAATGAGGTACTAAACCTTGAGATTGCTCAGCGGAAGGAGGCTGAAGAAAAACTTCGGCAAAGTGAGGCGTATTTAGCAGAAGCGCAGAGGCTCAGCCAAACCGGCAGTTGGGCGCGCGTCTCCGCCACGGGCGAAATGAGGTACTGGTCCGAAGAGTGTTACCGCGTGCTAGGTTTTGATCCGCGCGACGGACAGCCTCGATTCGAGACGTTCTTGCAGCGCGTTCACTCCGATGATCGAGCCAAGGTCAGGGAAATAACGGCCGCAGCGGGTCGTGACAAGATCGACTACGAGACGGATTACCGAATCGTCCATCCCGGCGGCGAGATCAGAGACATCCACGTCATAGCTCATCCCGTTTTCAACCCGTCCGGCGATCTCGTTGAGCACGTCGGTACCGTGATGGACGTGACGGACCGCAAGCGTGCAGAAGAAAAACTGCGACAGAGTGAGGCATATTTAGCGGAGGCTCAGAAACTCACGCATACGGGGAGTTGGGTCTGGGACGTCGCTGAAAGACGCGCGTTGCATCTATCTGAAGAATGGTATCGCATCTATGGCTTTGATCAAAAAGATGGCATGTCGGCTTGGAACAAAAGATTAGAGCGCATTCATCCCGACGATCGAGCCCGGCGGCAGCAAGAAATAGATCGAGCAACAAACGAAAAGTCGGATTACGAAGTTGAATACCGCGTTCTTCTTCCCAACGGCGCCGCGAGACACCTCCACAGTGTCGGGCATCCTGTTTTGGACGCGTCCGGGCATCTGGTGCAATTCGTCGGCAGCTCCACCGACATTACGGACCGCAGGCAGGCTGAAGAAGCTTTGCGCCAGGCGCAGGCGGACCTTGCGCGCATCAGCCGCATCACGACGATGGGAGAGCTGACTGCCTCCCTGGCCCACGAAGTCAATCAGCCGATTGCCGCCGCCGTCACCGACGCGAACACTTGCTTGCGCTGGCTCAATCGCAATGAACCCGATCTGCAAGAGGCTCGCGAGGCCGCCTCGAGAGTGGTCAAAGACGCGACCCGTGCGGCGGAGATCATCAGCCGAACTCGCCTGCTTTTCAAAAAAGCTAATCCGCAATGGGAACCGGTCGATATGAACGAGATCATTCGAGAGATGGTGGCCCTGATGGGCAGTGAAGCAGCGCGGTACTCGATATCGGTACGCATGGAGCTGGCGGCAGATCTTCCCCAGGTCATGGGGGATCGAGTGCAATTGCAGCAGGTGCTGATGAATCTCATGATGAACAGTATTGACGCGATGAAGGAGGTGGATGGGACGCGTGAGCTTGTCATTCACTCACAGCGAGGAAAGAACGAGGAACTTGTGGTGTCGGTCAGCGATACGGGCGTGGGGCTGCCTCCACAGCAGGCAGATCAGATTTTTGATGCCTTCTTTACCACCAAACCTCACGGCACCGGCATGGGACTTCGCATCAGCCGATCGATTGTGGAATCACATGGTGGCCGCCTGTGGGCCGACAATAACTCCTCGCGCGGTGCAGGTTTTCACCTCACCCTCCCCACCAACGTTGAGGCCCACGAATGATCTTTACAGTCCTACCGCATTCAGGCCAGTATTATCGAACTCATACCAAAGCATGATTGCGCCGTCGCCGGCGGAAGGATACGTTCAAACTATGGCTACTCAGACGAAGGCAAAACTAGTCACGATTGTCGATGACGACGAGTTGATGCGCAACGCCTTGCAGGGCATGCTTAAATCCGTCGGACTGCCGTCGCAAGCGTTTGCCTCAGCGGAAGAATTCCTGAAGTCCGGCCAGCAGCAGCAGACCGCATGCCTGATCGCGGATATTCGCATGCCGGGGATGTCTGGTTTGGAACTACAGGCCATGCTGAACGCTGAACACTGCCGAATTCCGACCATCTTCATCACGGCACACGGCGACACAAAAATGCGTATGCAGGCGCTGAGAGCCGGCGCGGTGGAGTTCCTGGCCAAACCGTTTGATGATGAAGTTTTGCTGGATAGTGTTCGAGCCGCCCTGGAGAATTGAGCCCGATCCTATAAACAGCGCGTGCGCGCCAGGAGGTCCTTAGTGGAAGCTTTTCAAAGATTCGGGAGTGGTGATCCAGCGTCTTATGACCGCCGATTTGAGCAGATTATTGGCAATAGTCCGGCACTGGAAACCGTGCTTGAACAAGTCGAACGGGTTGCGCCCACGGATTCCACCGTGCTTATTCAGGGAGAAACTGGCACCGGCAAGGAGTTGATCGCGCACGCGATTCATAACCTCAGCTCGCGCTGCGGCCGGCCTTTCGTAAGGCTGAATTGCGCTGCCATTCCGCTTGATCTGCTCGAGAGTGAACTCTTTGGCCACGAGAAAGGCGCCTTCACTGGAGCCATTGCGCAAAAGATTGGCCGTTTCGAATTGGCCGACAAGGGCACGCTTTTTCTGGATGAAATAGGGGATATTCCTGGAGCGTTGCAACCGAAGTTGCTGCGCGTTCTTCAGGAACAGGAGTTCGAGCGCCTGGGCAGCACTCGCACTCATCAGGTAAACGTTCGGCTGGTGGCTGCCACAAATCGTGATATATTGGAAATGTCGAACCGCGGCGAGTTTCGCACCGATCTCTACTACCGCCTGAACGTATTTCCCGTCCTGTTACCGCCGTTGCGCGAACGCCGCGAAGACATTCCGGCACTGGTGGCGCACTTTTCCGAAATCTATGGCCGCCGGATGAGCCGCCCGATCGATCACATTCCTCTGGACACGATGTCTGCGTTCACGTCGTACCAGTGGCCCGGCAACATCCGCGAACTGCAGAACCTGATCGAACGTGCCGTGATTCTTTCCAATGATGGCGTACTTCCCAATCCTTTGCCGGCAGCACAAACACGGGCTGCCACCGCTTCTCCGGCGGGAACTACTCTAAAGGACTCCGAACGCGCTCTGATTCTGCGCACGCTTGAATCGGTCGGTTGGGTGATCGGTGGCGCAAAAGGAGCAGCTGCGAAACTAGGTTTGAAGCGGACTACACTCATTCATAAGATGCAGAAGCTGGGGATTTCGAGATCCTCTCACCAGCGCTCCCCAGGCACGCAGGAGCAGAACCCGCTCTCGCAATTGCAGTAGCACAAATCAGCGTCGGCCTCAGCGCGGACGAATTTTCTGACCTAACGAACTTGCTCATTCGGCCCGGCGCCTCTATCGTGAAGATGCGAATTGTCAGATTTCTTCTTAGTCACTTGTCAAACACTTGGCGCACCTCGTGATCGACTGAGATGCTTGACATTGCCCGCCTCTCCTCAACTAGCTCGTTTGAAAGGAAATAGGGGCCAGACCCTTGCCCTGTCCGAATTGGATTTGAGCATGCTCAACTAGGTGAGCGGACTCGTTTGCTATTGAAAGGTCGTCCGTCGAGAGGAAAAGCGATGAGTACAGATTATGTTTTCTTGTGTGGTGTGATGTGGACACAGTACGCTTCAGAGGATGCCGCCCAGGAACTGGTTCGGGCGTTACACTCGAAAGATCCGGACGTGGTTTCACTGGCGTGCGCTCTTCTTGAAGCAACGTCAGCTGCGCCTCGACTACCCTGATAACGGCGGTCATCCTGGCCTGTACCGACCGCCGCCTCGCTAGGCTGAGCTTGCAAATGTGATGCCGATCGCAAAACACAATTTCGGACGATTATGGGGAATCCTCAACACATACACCCAGGGTTCACAACCCGTTGTCTAGCTTTTGGCAAGTGACGGGCAGTGACAGGTCCTGCAGCGGTGGGTGATAAACCATCCGACCATCTATCGCCTTCGGTTGAGTAGAAAACTCGCCATGTTCACCGGTTCTGCTTCGTATCTCGCGTTTGGCACCACGGTTGCACCTTCGATATTGGACAGAACCGGTGGAGGTAATTCAAAACCGTGTCTGTGACTCAAACAACATTTGATAAAGGAAATTCATCATGAGATCCGATTTGTTACGCCGCTTTGTACCCACCTCCCTGCTTGTCTTGGCGGGTGGAGTCTCTGCCTTTGCGCAGACCGGAAAGCTCGACCTTAATGTGACGCCGAAACAGGCGTATATTTTTGTAGACGACAAAGCCATAAGCGAAGCCAGCAAACATCACTCCCTGACCCTTAGCGCGGGTCAGCACAAGGTTGAGCTGGTCAACTATGGATACCAACCCGTTACCCGCACGGTCGCAATCGACGCGGGAAAAACAACAGAACTCAGCGTGAGTTTGGAAGTGGTAGCCAGCAAAGTTTCGGGTCCCTTTGGCGCCATCACAATCGAGGGAGCGGACCGGGATGCCATACTGCTGAACGGGAAGACCCCGGACTTTTTCGTCGGTAACGGCGATGAGGTCAATCACGACTGGTGGTGGAAACAGGAATTGGTCGTCCCGCCCGGCACATATCAACTGACCATACAAAGCGGTGACAAAGATGTGTGGTCCGGCGAAGTCAACGTTCCTGCAAGCCAGCGCGTGGTCGTGGATGCCTCCAAAGGGGTCCGTAAGACTGTTCCCTGGACGCGCGGACAAAAACTCAGCTCTGTACCGCGCTTCAACGTGGGAACCGCGACCGCGACCATAGCCGTTGCAAAACCCACGGCGGAGCTGTCCGTGGCGGCGGCTCAACTCAACTGTGGTGATGCTTCGGAACTGAAGTGGACCTCTTCCGACGCACCTGAGGTTGAAATCACCCCGCTAGGGGGAGTGGGGGGATCCGGAGAACAAGCGATTCAACCGAAACAGACGACGGAGTACGACCTCACAGCTAAAGGGCCAGGTGGCACGGCCACGGCCACCGCAACCGTCAACGTAAACAGCGCTATCCAGTCGAATCTCCAGCTTTCACCAGCCGAGATTCACTATAAGCGTGTCGGAGACAATGTCGTCGAGGACAGCGCCACCACGTTGAACTGGACGACGACGAATGCTTCCAGCGTATCCATAGATTCACTGGGCACTGTCGACCCAAGTGGCACCCAGAGCTTGATCGCGGCTCCCCAAAAAAATGATTTCGGGCCGGTGGATGAGAAGGTCAGCTATACCCTGACTGCAAGCAACGAGTGCGGCGGTGCGGCGACACAAACGGTCGCCCTGCACATCGTCGGCTCCATCGAACCAGGCGCGCTCGCCATGCGCAGCGTTTATTTCGAAACGGATCGTCCGGGAAAAGGAAACGCTGAAGCCGCGTTACTCCCCACCGAAAGGCAGGCGCTTGAAACCATCGCTGCCGAGTTCAAGAAATATCTTACCTACAAATCTGATGCCACACTGATGCTCTCTGGCTACGCAGACACGCGGGGGCCGGCAACATACAACCAGCTCCTGTCCGAACGGCGGGCCGCCCTAGCCAAACGTTTCCTGGTTGAGCAGGGCGTTCCCGAAGCGAATATAGAGACTCAGGCGTTTGGCAAGGGAAAAAATCTCACTGCCGATGATGTCAAACAGCTGCTCGATCAGGACAACGACCTAGGTGTCGAAGTGCGGCAAAAGGTCATCCGGAAACTTAGCAACATTGTCTTGGCATACAACCGGCGCGTGGACCTTACCTTGAGTTCCACAGGACAGGAGTCGGCTCGTGTTTACCCGTTCAACGCGGATGATTTTTCGAGACTCGTCGATCGAAATGCTCCGACAAAATCACGTGGTGTGGAACTTGCGGCCGAAACTGAAAAGGTAGGGAACTAGTTGGACCAACACAATGGGCGGCCAAATTAAGGCCGCCCGTTTTTACTCAGACAAGTTGTGCGCTCGCCAGCGGAGAACCGTAATCCAGCGGAGAACCGTAATGAAGATTAATCGATGTCGCTCTTCAGTGATTGCACTGTGCCTGGCGCCGTCCATGGCGTCAGCCGATTCGCTAGCACTGAAGAACGGAAGCATAATTAACGGCAAGTTCATGGGCGGCACCGAAACCGAAATCAGCTTTCAGGTTGGCTCCTCGGTGCAGCAATACAAGCTTGGGGATATCGCCTCACTTAAATTTGATTCTCAGGAAACAACAAGCGACGTACTGGCAGGCCCCGAGAAGGCGCCCTCGAGCGACAAGGGTACGAAGATGCCTGCCTACGTCACCATCCCGGCAGGAACGCTTATCTCGGTGCGCACGATTGATGGCATCGACTCCACCGAGAACCGTGTGGGGGATCGTTTCGAAGCTTCTCTCGCGGAACCGCTGATCGTCGATGGAAATGTAGTAGTCCCTAAGGACACTGATGTCTATGGTCGACTGACCGAGTCCAAGAAATCCGGAACCTTCACCGGCAGATCGGAGCTCGAGCTGGAGCTGACGGGGATTGTGGTGAACGGGCAGACACTGCCTCTGGTGACAGGTGAGTATGAGTTGAGTGGGAAGTCGCGCGGTGCGAGCACCGCGAAGCGAACTATCGGCGGTGCAGCGGTGGGATCGATTATTGGAGCCCTGGCCGGTGGCGGAAAGGGTGCTGGGATTGGAGCTGTCGTAGGTGGGGGGGTGGGAGCAGGGTCTGAAGTGATCACGAAGGGTGACCAGGTCAAGGTTCCAAGTGAAACCGTGCTCGATTTTACACTACAGCAAGACCTGCAAATACCAAAGCAAGACTATCCATCTTCCGTTCTTATTCAGAATCGGTACTGGAGTCCTGGAGTATGAGTAATCAGCGAAAAGAGCAGGCGCCCTTCCGGGTTCGAGTCTCACGGTGTGATCGAGCGCTTCACTTCATCGTATGTTGTGCCCTTGACGGTGCGGAACGAGCGGAGGAAGTGATCGAACGTTGCAGGCTCGGAGCGTCTCTTAGTCCAACCACGGTGAATACGAAAGCGCATTCCGCGGTTGGTTGCTAAGGGTTCTGATTGACGAGGCTGTAGTGGTCCCCGCCGAAGCAATTGCCCCCACTCAGGAGAGCAGGGCGATACAATCCTCCGAATTGGCTGATCGAGAATTTCCCCGGTGTATGATGTCCTACCATGGTCTCACTCGCCAACAAATCCGAGTCGGGACGCGAGGCACAGTTACAAGCCACCCTCAACGTGATTCCGGCGTACACCTGGTACGCTGATCCGTCGGGTGCGCTCACTTTTGTGAGTGTTCGAACTGCGGATTACCTCGGTCTGCCCAAGGACCATCCTCTCCGGTTCGGTATCGCCGCTGGTGCTAGCTGGGATTCCCATATCTCCCTTCTGCATCCCGACGACCAGGACGAATCACGGCGAGTCTGGTCAACATGTCTGCGCATGGGCCGTGCCGGTGAAATGAGCTTTCGACTTCGTAACGCAGAGGGACGGTACCGCTGGTTCCTCAGTCGCGCCGAACCGCTCCGGGCGAGCGATGGAACTCT
>Ga0070765_100002142_pt1 | contig 12286 bp, 11 predicted proteins | sample HubBroMetageWFT5_FD_71516 | JGI IMG/M metagenome (GOLD analysis project Ga0070765, IMG submission 71516) | Warmed and freeze-thawed soil microbial communities from the Hubbard Brook experimental Forest, New Hampshire - Hubbard Brook CCASE Soil... | ecosystem: Environmental > Terrestrial > Soil... | reverse complement strand
CGCTCTCGCCTCCTCCGCGCTCAGGAATTAATGTCGCAATCCAATCCGAAATTCGACGCGCTCTTCATCGGCCCTGGCACCTCGCTGTACTACTTCACCGGCATCCGCTGGTGGCTAAGCGAACGCCTTCTCGCCCTCGTCGTCCCACGCACCGGCGAACCTATCCTCATCTCTCCCGCTTTCGAAGAAGCCCGCATGCGCGAATCCCTCCTCTTCCCCGCCGAAATCCGCGTCTGGCAGGAAGAGCAAAACCCTTTCAAACTCCTCGCCTCTACTCTCGCCGACCGCAACCTTCGCTCCGGCCGCATCGGCATCGAAGAACGTCTCCCATTCACCTTCTTCGATCATTTCCGCGCTGCGGCCCCCGCCTATGAGTGTGTCTCCGCCGATCCCATCACCATCGCCTGCCGCTCGCGCAAATCACCGCACGAACTCGAACTCATGCGCCTCGCTTGCGAAGCCACCTTCGACGTCTACCGCCAGGTTTTCGCAAACTTGAAAGAAGGAATGACCCAGGAACACATCAGCGATCTCGTCGTTGCCGGCTACTCAAAAATGGAACTGCAAGGAGATGCGCTGGTCCTGCTCGGCCCATCCGCCGCTCTGCCGCATGGCAGCAAGCAACCGCGCACACTAAAGGAAGGTGATGTCGTATTGATAGATGACGGCTGCTTCGTCGAGGGCTATCAAGCCGATGTCACCCGCACCGCCGTTTTCGGCAAGCCCACGGAAAAAATGCAGCGCGCTTTCGAAGCCGTCCGCAAAGCGCAAGACGCCGCTCTCGATGCCGCTCGCGCCGGAAAACTTTCCGGCTCCGTTGACGACGCCGCTCGCGTACAAATCACCGCCGCCGGCTTCGGTCCCGACTACAAATTCTTCGCCCACCGCGTCGGCCACGGCATCGGCCTCGACATCCACGAACATCCCTACCTCGTCCGCGGCAGCACAACAGTCCTCCAACCCGGCATGACCTTCTCCAACGAACCCGGCATCTACATCCCCAACGAATTCGGCATCCGCTGCGAAGACGACATGGTCATCACCCCCAACGGCCCCGCCGCCCTCCTAACCCAATCCTTCCAACCCTCCCTAGAAAAACCCTTCGCCTAGTTGGTTGAAGCGTGGCAGCAAGGTTATGGAACGTGTCATCCCGAGACCATCCGACAAGGATGGGCGAAGGACCTCAATGTAACTTATCTTCCAAACTCCTGGTCGATCACCCAAACTCTCCGCGTCCTCTGCGGTCCTCTGCGAACTCTGCGTTACTCCGTACCCCGCCAACGACTCCACAAGACTCCACAGTCGTTCACTCCTGATCCCTGGTCGCTGATCCCTGATCACTTCCTCTCCTCCACCCACTCCAAAATCCTCTCCTCCGCCCAAAACCTCTCCGCTCCTTCATACCTCGAAATAAACCCGCAATGCCCTCCATGCCGCGGCGCAACAAAATTCACGCACGGATTCTCCCCCACGCGCGCCTTCACAAACGACGCATACGGCACAAACGGATCATCCTGCGCCGTAATCATCAGCATCGGCACCCGCACTCGATCAATCACCTTCTTCGCGCCTACGTGCTCGTAATAATCCTCCGCGTCCCGGTACCCAAACGCCGGCGCGGTGATCTCATCATCAAACTCCCGCACCGTCCGTATCGGTCCCAATCCATTCGTCGTATATCGCTCCGGAAACAATTCCTGTTTCTTCCGGTATCGTGCCATCAATCCACTCACAAAATGTCGCTGATAAAAATAATTGTCCGTGCGCTCCAGAGCATCCGCGCAAGCCGACAAATCCAGCGCCGGGCACACCGCCGCCACTCCGCGCAACTGCTTCGGCGCGCCATCCGCAAACTCGCCCGCCATCTTCGTCACCAGATTCCCGCCCATCGAGTACCCTGCAAAAAATATCTTCGTGAACCCATCCTTCTCCGCCAACTCCCTCAGCACCGCCGCGTAATCCCCGCTCATCCCGCTGTTATACAACGTCGGCGTCAACCGCTCCGTCTCGCCGCAATTCCGTTGATTCATCCGCACCGCATGAAATCCCCGCGTCCAAGCCTTATCCGCAATTCCCCGCGCATAATTCGAATCGCACGAACCCTCCAACCCATGCACGGTAACAATCACCGGCAAATCCAACCCCTTCCCCGCCTGCCAGTGACAAATCCCCTTCAGCTGCGTCTCCTCATCCACACGAAACAGCCGCTCTTCCCCATCCGGCAAACTAAATTTCCGCGGCGCAAATGCCGACGCCACCGTCTGCAAATGCCCAGTCCTCAACCACCAGCGCGGCTCAAAATCCCCATTGGAAACGCTCATCTCAAAACTCTATTCCACCCCTACTCCCCGAGCAAGCGACCGCGTGCCGGACAAACAAAAAATATTCGAGAGTGCCTGCCGAACTTGCCATCCTGAGACCATCCGACGAGGATGGGCCAAGGACCTCAACGCAAGAAATCTCGCGCAAATCAAATTGAGGTACGCTCGGGTCTTCTCTTACCTTTGTAGGGACCGCCTTCTGCGGCGGTCCGCCAATGTAGCGCGTCCCACGGCGCTCCCTTGGGATGTGCTCTTGGGTTCCGACGCCAGTGCACATTACAATTGCACCCCCTACCAATTCCCGCTATCGTGTCCGAGAAACTGCTCCATGGACGACCAACTCAAATCCCCGCGCCCGTCTGGCCAAAGCCACGGTGCCGCGACCGGCGCCCAAACCTCCCCGATCCCCTCTCATGAGCAGCATCAAACCCTCTCCCTCCTCCTCGACGTCAGCCGCGAACTCACTTCCATCCTCGCTCGCGACGAACTCTTCCGCCGCATCGCCGAACGCGTCAAGAAACTCGTCGACTATCAACTCTTCAGCGTCCTGCTCTGGAACGAGCAATCTTCCCGCCTCGAAGCCGTTATCCACGTCCATGCCGACCAAGCCATCCCAGAACGCATCCACGTTCCGCTCTTCAAGGGTGTCACCGGTCATGCCGCTGGTGAGCGCCGGTCCCTCCGCATCGACGATGTCCGCGTCGATCCCCGCTATATCGAATTTCCCAATGGAGAAAACGTTCGCTCCGAACTAGTTGTCCCTCTGCTCTTGAACGATCGCCTCATCGGCGTCCTCGATCTTGAAAGCACCAATGTCGCCGCGTTCACCCCCGAAAACGAGCGCCTTCTCAACATTCTCAGTTCCTATGTCGCCATCGCTCTCGAAAATTCCCGCCTCTACGCACAAACCAAAAATTCCGAAGAACGCCTCCAGCGCGACCTCGACACCGCCCGCGAAATTCAGCGCCAGCTTTTGCCCAAAGGCAAACGCGAAATCCCCGGTCTCGATCTCGCTGTCGCTTACGTTCCCGCCCGTCAGCTGGCCGGTGACTTCTACGACTTCATGTCTTACGGCGCAGGCCGCGGCGCCCTCGCACTCGGCGACGTATCCGGCAAAGGAACTGCCGCCGCGCTCTACGCCTCGCTCGCCATTGGCACGCTTCGCGAATTCACCCAGGATCATCGTTGCTGGCCAGAGGAAATGCTCTCCGTTCTCAACAAGCGCCTCTCCGCCGCACAAATGATGCCGAATTACGTTGCCCTGCTCTTCGCCGTCTACGACGCCAATCTTCGCCAGCTCATCATTGCCAATGGCGGGGCTCCTCGCCCGGTTCTCGTCCGCAATGGCGAAGTCACCGAAGTTCAAATCGATGGCACTCCGCTCGGCATGTTCGAAGACATCGAGTACGACACCGTCGCGCTCCACCTCGAACCCAACGACATTCTCGTCTTCGCCTCCGATGGCATTCTCGAATCCACCAACGAAGACGCCGAACAATTCGGCTTCGAGCGTCTCTCCGTGCTCCTGCGAGACCTTCCTTCCGGCGCCTCCGCCGACTCCATTTCTTCCGCCATCTTGAATGCTACCGACGAATTCAGCGGCCATCCCGCCGAACCTCACGACGACCGCACCCTCGTCGTCCTCCGTTCCACCGCCGGCGCTCCTCAAACCGAAACCTGATTCGCCTTGCATGGACACTTATCTCCACATTCGCGTCCTTTTCTCGATGATCCTCGGCTTGGGCATGTCCCGTCTTCTCGGGGGAGTCGGCCGCATCGTCCAGCATCCGCGGCTGTACAAGGTCTACTGGGTCCATCTCGTCTGGACTTTATTTCTTTTTCTGTACATGATTCATTTCTGGTGGTGGGAATTTCGTCTCGTCAATATCCACGTCTGGACTTTTCCGCTTTACTTCTTCATCGCCCTCTACGCCGTTCTTCTTTTTCTTCTCTGCGTGCTCTTTTTCCCGGAAGAGATGGCCGACTACACTGGCTTTAAGGATTATTTCTATTCCCGCCGCCAGTGGATCTTCGCCCTCATGACCCTTCTGTTTCTCGCCGATTTCGCCGATACCCTCATCAAGGGCCGCGACTATCTGCACTCCCTCGGCCCGCTCTATTACGCGCGCACCCTCTCCGGCATCGTCTTCAGCGCCGCCGCCTTCAAAATCAAAAACGAGCGCTTCCAGGAATTCTTCGCCCTCTTTGCCCTACTCTTCGAAATCGTCATCATCCTGAAGTTCTACTTGACCGTAACCTGAAACAAAACAACACGCTCCACTATCCGGGCCTCTTGGGTGCCCCATGCGCCGGTCTTGCGCGTGGGTCTTGGGTTTTCTTTTTTGTAGTGGCCGATCTTCAGATCGGTCCTCTTGGGTTTCTCTCTTCCGCGTAGGGACCGTCTTCCGACGCGGTCCGCCAACTAAACCCCTCGCACCATCAATGGGTGCCCGTGCGCCGCCGTTGCGTGTGGGCCTTGGATTCCTCTGTGCCAGCTGGTCTACCCTCTGCCCGCCGCGACCCGACGAATCAACTCGTTCGAAGGCAGCGCCGGATTGGATAATTTCTCCGCGGTCTCCCACCCTGCCACCGGCAATCGCGAAGCATCCAACAGCCCCAACTGCACCAGCACCGAAGCCTGGTCCCAATAAATATGTTCATGCGCCAGCTTGCCGTCGCGAAAATGTACGATCACCACCAACCCGCACTCCACACGCTTCCCCGTCGGCGCAACTCCCGGAAGCATCCAGTCCATTTCAATCGTATGCGTGAACCGAAAGATCATCTCGTCCACCAGCCGCTCCCTCCCGATCGTCCGCGAGATCGGCACAATCTCCGTATCGGCCGGCATCTTGGGGATAAAATGCCGCGAATAAAATTCGCCCAATTGCTCGCGCCCCACTCCCCCCGTCATCACCGGAATGTGATTCACGTACGCATCAGCTACCATCGTCTCCAGAGTCGCACCCGTATCCTTCGTGGCAAACTCGTCCCGCAAGTGCTCTTCCCACAGGTCATTCAACCTCTGCTCCGCCGCAGTCAACTTGCTCGCAATTTTCCGCTCGTCGCTCATGTTCCTCCGCCTCCCGCGTCGATCTCAATCCTGGATGAGAGAACCTAGTTCACTTCAGCCCCCAAAGTTGTAATTTCTCCATCCTTCAGCATTCGAAAACACCGCGTTGACCACCCCGACCGCTTCCGTTAGTATTGGCGCAATGAAGAAATCGCGAAGCCATTTTAATCTCATTTTGCGTCCCGAGCCCGAAGGGGGATTCACGGTGATAGTCCCCGCGCTTCCGGGATGCGTCACGTTCGGGCGCGATCTGGCCGAAGCAAAGAAAATGACAAAGGATGCCATTGCTGGTTACATCGAGAGCCTGAAAAAACACAAGGAGCCCATCCCGACCGACGATGAGTCCCTGGTGACCTCTCTCGAATTTGAGTATGCCGAAACTTCCCCTCGTTAAACCTAGAACTCTCATTCGCTTCCTTGAAACCAGTGGCTTCTTCCTCGATCACGTATCAGGCAGCCACTTCATCTATCGTCACCCCGTCTCAGGAAAACGCGCCGTCGTTCCTCAACACAATCGCGACATTCGCACAGGCACACTGCCCTCGATTCTCCACCAATCGGGCTTTTCAAGAGAAGACTTCCTCAAGTTCGTGACTGAAAATTGAACCGGCCTAGTGACCCATTCCCCACTCGATGATCCTGTCTTGTCCCCTGATCCCTGGTCGCTGATCCCTGATCGCCTCTTCCTACTCAAATTTGACCCACCCCCGCCACCTCCACTAAAATAACTAATGCCCATAAATTTTGATGGTCCCATCCGCGATGGTCTCACGTTTGACGACGTGCTCCTCCTTCCCGGTAAATCCTCCGTAATCCCCACCGAAGTTGAAACCGCCACGCAATTCACTCGCAAGCTCACCATCAACATCCCTCTCGCCTCCGCCGCCATGGACACCGTCACCGAATCGCGCCTGGCCATCGCCATCGCGCGCCAGGGCGGCATCGGCATCATTCATCGCAACATTTCCATCGACCGCCAAGGCGAAGAAATCGACCGCGTGAAGCGCTCCGAATCCGGCATGATCGTCGACCCCGTCACCATCTCCCCGGACATCACCATCTCGCAAGCTCTCGAGATCATGACCAAGTACCGCATCTCCGGCCTTCCCGTCACCCGCGGTACGCGCCTCGCCGGCATTCTCACCAACCGCGACCTTCGTTTCGAGAAAAATCATTCCCAACTCGTCGGCCAAGTGATGACTAAAGACAATCTCGTCACCGTCGCCGTGGGCACCACTCTCGAGCAAGCCGAAAAAATCCTGCAAAAGCACCGCATCGAAAAGCTTCTCGTCGTCGATCAGGATTTCAACCTCAAAGGCCTCATCACCGTAAAAGACATCCAGAAAAAACTCGAATATCCGCGCTCCTCCAAAGACGATCAAGGCCGCCTCTACGTTGGCGCTGCCGTAGGCGCCACCGGAGACTTCCTCGAACGCGCCGTGGAAATGTCCAAAGCCAAAGCCGACGTCCTTGCCATAGACACCGCCCACGGCCACACCGAGCGCGTCATGGAAGCCATCAAAGCCATTCGCCACCGCCTCCCGGAAATGCAGCTCATCGCTGGCAATGTCGCCACTTACGAAGGTGCAAAAGATCTCATCGCTCTCGGCATTGATGGCCTCAAAGTCGGCATCGGTCCTGGCTCCATCTGCACCACCCGCGTCGTCACCGGCGCAGGCGTCCCGCAGCTCACCGCCATCATGGAAGCCGCAAGAGCCGCGCAAGGCACTGGCGTCGCCATCATCGCCGATGGCGGCATTAAATATTCTGGCGACATCACCAAGGCCATCGCTGCTGGCGCTTCCTCTGTCATGATCGGCAGCCTCTTTGCAGGCACCGAAGAATCCCCCGGCGAAACAATTCTCTATCAGGGACGCACCTTTAAGTCCTACCGCGGGATGGGTTCGACCGGTGCCATGGAACAAGGCTCCGCCGACCGCTACTCCCAGGAAGGTGCCGAGCGCGGCAAGTCCGTGCCTGAAGGCGTTGAAGGACGCGTGGCCTACAAAGGTCCCCTCAGCGGTCTCACCGATCAACTCGTCGGCGGCCTCAAGAGCGGCATGGGCTACGCAGGGGCCAGCACCCTCAACGAACTAACCGAAAAAAGCCAATTCATCCGCATCACCGCCGCCGGCCTCCGCGAATCCCACGTCCACGACGTAGTCATCACCAAAGAAGCCCCCAACTACCGCATGGAATAACGTGGGTGCCCCATGCGTCGGTGTTGCGCGTGGGTCTGGTTCTCCACTGGGCATCTCTTGAATTGCTGTTGTAGGAACCTCCTTCCGAGGCGGTCCGCCAATCAAACCTCTCGCACGACCAACAGGGTGCATCTCGGTCTTCTTCTCCGTGACCTCTGTGCTCTCCCTCTGTGAACTCTGTGTTAAATCCTTTTTCTCGGGGTTTCGTCTTTCCTGTACACACAATCTAAACTTTGCGCCCTTACAATTCACACTTTCACGTAATCTAAAATGAGCACTCATAGGAGCCTCGTTTGTCCACATCCGAACCCTGGCGCAATCCCCGCCCGGCACCCAATTTCGACGAAGTTCGCCATCGCGCCCCGCGTCAACCCATCGTTCCACAGTGGTTCCGCTCTTGGTGGCCCGCAATCCTTTGGGCCTGCCTCATCTTTACCTTCTCCACCGACAACTTCTCCTCCGATCACACCGCGTCGGTCATCTATCCCATTCTTCACGCCCTCATTCCGCATCTCACCACTGCCCAATTTGAGGTAATCCATCACCTCATCCGCAAGTCCGCGCACTTCACCGAGTATTTCATCTTCTATCTGGTCCTCTTTCGCGGCATTCGCGCCGCTCACTCCGGTTGGCGCTGGACCTGGGCCTGGTCCGCCTGGTTTATCGCCGCCGCTTATTCCGCCCTCGACGAAATCCACCAGTCCTTTGTCGCCTCCCGCACCGCCTCCGCATGGGACTCCCTCCTCGACTCCACCGGCGCCCTCGTCGCCCTCGCCATCGTCTACCTCTTCTACCGCCACTTCCGCTCCCGCCCCTCCACGACAGAGCAGCGGGGATCGGTGCTTTAGCTCCGACATAAACAATGGCCTAGATTTGGGCGCTCTATCTTTCTTTCGTAGGGACCGCCTTCGGAGGCCTTCCGCCAATCCCACCCCTCGCACAATCAGCCCATCATGTATCTGCGTCCTCCGACCGGCACCTGTGTGAACCTTCCAGGCCTCCTCCGCGAACTCCGCCCAATTTTTCTCTCCCTCACGACCCACTGAAAATATAACTTGACACAAATATTACTCTTCTGCTATCATCCATGCATTCAGAAGTGCGCCTCGCGGTTCTCATCTTCCGCGAGCCTCTTTCCAACTCAATCTATCCAGAAATAGGAGCTTTCTATGTCCGCGAAATCCTCCAAAGACCGCGCGTCTTTGTGTGCTTTCTCCTTTTCCGACGGTCGACGGTGCCGCGCTCTTCGCCACAAGCCCAATTCACGCTACTGCCTTGCACATGCCCGAAAAGTGCGTCACCTGGAGGAAGCCGATGAAGTCGCCCAGGAGATACACTCGAACCCATTTCCGGTAACTTCGTCTCCTCCGCCTCGCTCACGCAATCTCTAGTCCATCTCTTTGCCGCAGTAGCCGAAGGCCGCATTCCTCCCAAACGAGCTTCCGCCCTCGCCAAAGTCTCCGGCATCCTCATGAAATCCATCGACCCCTCCAGCCAGGAATTTCGTACTGTCTTCATCCAAACATATTGGGCGCAGCTCGTCCGTTCGTCGTATGGGGATCTCCCGCCCTTCACCCGCCCCGGCCCACCCGATCCCGATCCCGACCCCGACGACACCGATGAATCCGACGCCGATTCGCTTCCTGAATTCCGCCATCGGCGCCATTCGCGACGAGGGACGGTTTTTGTAGCGGCCGCCTTCTGAGGCGGGCATCTTGGGTTGTCTTTTCCTCGTCTCCGCGGGGCTCGAAGCTTCAGTTCCGAAATGAACAATGGCTCCAACCTGGGCTGTAGTTTGGCTTCCCGAACCCCTTTAGAATCCGCACTTACACATCTCTATCAAAACAAACAACCTAGAACTCCTTCGCCCTGCGACACTTACCAGCCCCGCCTCCCCTAAACCCAGCAGAATCCGCACTTACGGGAAAATCGATTTTTTCACTCCCCGAATAACTATCTAGTTAACAGACCCTCCGTTCAGCGTAACCCTCACGCGACATCCTCACCTCCCGTATTCCCGGCAACTTTCTGTTTCTGTTAGGGTTTACCGTATACACGCCGCCGAGATATTTCCGGCGGGCCGGGCGGCCAACCAGCGCAACTCCCGCCCAAGCTCAACAGGGGAAAATCATGCTCCGATTCATAAAGTACTTCTTGCTCGCTCTTCTGATCCTCGCGCCGCTGGCCATGCCCTCACCGGCCCCGGCGCAGATCGCTGTTGGCGTCTCCATCCGCATCGGCCCGCCCGTTCTTCCTGTCTACGCCCAGCCGGTTTGCCCCGGAGTCGGCTATATCTGGACGCCTGGCTACTGGGCTTATGGCGATGCCGGCTATTTCTGGGTTCCCGGCACTTGGGTGCTCGCGCCCACGCCTGGCTACCTGTGGACCCCGGGCTATTGGGGTTGGGGCGGTGGAGTCTACGTCTTCCACGCCGGCTACTGGGGACCTCACGTCGGCTTTTATGGCGGGATTAACTACGGCTTCGGCTACGGCGGTGTTGGCTTCGTTGGTGGCGAATGGCGTGGCGGCGTCTATCACTACAACACCGCGGTCACCAACGTGAACACCACCATCATCCACAACACTTACAACACCACGGTGATCAACAACAACACGACCGTCAATCGCATCAGCTTCAACGGCGGCGCTGGTGGCACTATCGCGCAGCCAACCGCTGCGGAACGCGCTGCCGAACGCGAGCATCACCTCGACCCAACTCCGATGCAGCAGCAGCATTTCCACGCTGCCAGCACCAATCGCGCCTTTCTCGCCTCGCAAAATCACGGCCAGCCCAGCGTCGCCGCCACTGCCAGACCCGGCGTCTTCAGCGGTCAGGGTGTAGTCGCCGCTCACTCCGTCAACCCAAATCCCAACCACCCGATGAACACATCCGCCACCACGCATGCGAGCATGCAGAACGATCGCCCGCCCGACGCCCGCACCACCGGCACCACCAACAATTTCAACTCCACCAGCACCAATACCAATCGGCCCAACAACGTTCCATCCAACACAACCAACACGAATCGCCCGCCAACCACAACTACGACACACCCAAACACCACGCAACCCACATACAACAACACCTCTAAGCCCCCGCAACAGCATCCCAACAACAAACCACCCAGCGAACCGCATCACGAGGGCGGACACGAAAGCGGCCATGAAGGCGGTCACCCCGGAGCCGCTCGCTAATCGTCGGATTCAACCACTGCCTTTGTACCTCACCCCTTCAGGGGTGAGGCTTTCCACAACGCGGGCTACCGTCCATTCCCGCCGCACCCGTGTATCCGCCCACCCCACCCGCCACATCCAATCCTCCATGGAATTCAGACAACTCGGCTATTCCGGTTTACAAATCCCGGTCCTCTCCTTCGGCACCGGCACTTTCGGCGGCGGCACCGAATTCTTTAAAGCCTGGGGCAGCAGCGACGTTGCCGAAGCCACTCGCCTCGTGGACATCTGCCTCGAAGCAGGTGTCAACCTCTTCGATACCGCCGACGTCTATTCCCGCGGCCTCTCCGAGGAAATTCTCGGAAAAGCCATCGCCGGCAAACGCAACCGCCTGCTCATCTCCACAAAAGCCACCTTCCGCATGTCCGACGATCCGAACGATCTCGGCTCCTCGCGCTATCACCTCATTCGTTCCTGCGAAGGCAGCCTGCGCCGTCTCGGCACCGACACCATCGACATCTACCACATGCACGGCTTCGACGCGCTCACCCCGGTCGAAGAAACTCTCGAAACTCTCGACACGCTGGTCAAAAGTGGCAAGGTCCGCTACATCGCTTGCTCCAATTTTTCTGGCTGGCATTTGATGAAGTCTCTCTCCGTCTCCGAACGTTACGGATGGGCGCGCTACGTCGGCCACCAGGTGTACTACTCCCTGATCGGCCGCGAATATGAATGGGAATTGATGCCGCTCGCGCTCGACCAGAAAGTCGGCGCGCTGGTTTGGAGCCCACTCGGCTGGGGCCGCCTCACCGGAAAAATCCGCCGCAATCACCCGCTGCCCGAAACTAGCCGCCTCCACAAAACAGCGGACTACGGCCCGCAGGTTCAGGAAGAATATCTCCATAAGGTGGTCGACGCTCTGGATGAGGTGGCGAAAGAAACCGGCAAATCCGTTCCACAAATCGCGTTGAACTGGCTGCTCCAGCGTCCCACCGTCGCAAACGTAATCATCGGCGCCCGCAACGAAGAACAACTCCGCCAAAATCTAGCGTCCGTAGGCTGGAATCTAACGAAAGAGCAGGTCGCCAAGCTCGACGCGGCCAGCGAAGTCACTCCCATCTACCCCTACTGGCACCAACGCCAATTCACCGACCGCAACCCCCTACCCACCGCAACAAAATAAACCCCCGCACTGTAGCTCACCCCTTAAGGGGGTGAGGCCTTCCCTAGCCTTCGTAGGCGCTGGGCTTTCGCACAGCGTTCCGTGCAGGGGCGCGGCACCGCTGCGCCCCATGTCCGCGCAATCGCATGATCTTGCCGCGCTACTCTTTCCTTCTTATGTAGGGGCCGGGCTTGCCCCGCCTCTTGGGTCGCGCTTTGTAGCGGCCGCCTTCCGAGGCGGGCGCCTCACTCCAATGTTTCCTGTCCCGAACCGCCGACTCCACCACTTGTCATCCTGAACCCGCGCCCTACGCGGGTGAAGGATCTCAACGTTCAAATTAGCGCCTACTTTTCGT
>Ga0070765_100002141_pt1 | contig 12291 bp, 8 predicted proteins | sample HubBroMetageWFT5_FD_71516 | JGI IMG/M metagenome (GOLD analysis project Ga0070765, IMG submission 71516) | Warmed and freeze-thawed soil microbial communities from the Hubbard Brook experimental Forest, New Hampshire - Hubbard Brook CCASE Soil... | ecosystem: Environmental > Terrestrial > Soil... | reverse complement strand
CTTTGCGCCGTCGGCGGTAGTCGGCTGCAACTGGAGAGCGGCCCGCGTGTCATTTTCGATGCGTTTCTCAACGCGGCTGATACGCGTGAATTTCGTGCGGGTTATAACTTCTAGCGCTCCGCAATAAGATATCAGCAGGGCAAGAAGCAGGGCTATTGCCTTCGTGGCATTCAGCCTCTCAGAAACGGAAGTAAATGAAGGCATTTTCCTGGTTTGCTCCAAAGAGAGTAATCAAAACACAAAGCAAAACTCCTGTCGCAATTCGCCTAATCAACGGTTGCGATTCCAGCACATATTCGCCATTAGAGGCTTCCAGTTGCAGGTCGATCAAGAAGAGCATCAAGGCGTAAACTGCGAGAAATTGAACCGCCACACCGTAGATAGGCAGCCACTGCCAGGTTTTTGCACCTAGGATCTGCTGGAACGCGCCACCAATAGAAGGAATCCGGAAAAATACCCACGCCAAGCATACGAGATTGAAAATAATGATGCGCCGAACCCATCTGCCAAGAAAATTGGATGAGGTGGTCAATTCTTTCTTGCCGGCGATCAGTCGTTCGATTGCCAGCCCGCCTCCGTGAATTCCACCCCACACGACAAATGTCCAATTCGCTCCATGCCATAGGCCGCCGAGCAGCATAGTAAGCAGTAGGTTGAAGTAAGTACGTATCTTTCCGAGACGGTTTCCGCCGAGCGGAATATAGAGATAATCCCGCAGCCAGGTGCTTAGACTAATATGCCAGCGACGCCAAAAGTCCTGCAGGTTTTCGGCGAGATAGGGTTGGCGAAAGTTCACCATGAAATGAAAGCCCATGAGCTGAGCGCTGCCCCGCGCGATGCTGCTGTACCCACTAAAGTCTCCGTAAATCTGCCATGCGAAGGCATACGTTCCGAGAAGCAGGACCATCAAATTAGGACCGCCGAGCCTTCCATCAAAAGCAGCGTTCGCGATCAATGCACAGTTGTCAGCAACGACGACCTTTCGGAAGAGTCCCTCGAGGATCAGAAGTAGTCCGTCGAAAGCATTAGGCGCATTCCATAAGCGTGGTTTCTGGACTTGGGGCAAAAGATGGGAAGGTCGTTGAATGGGTCCCGCGATGAGATGAGGGAACAGGCTGATAAATAGCGCATAATCCACCAGCGAACGTGCGGGCTCGAGCTTTCGGTGGTACACATCGACGATGTAAGCGACTTCCTGAAAAGTGTAGAAAGAGATTCCCGGCGGCAAAATAATGGTCCAAACCGTGACAGGAATCGCGCTCAGCCCCAGGGCTGAGGCGACGTGCGCGAAAGAACCTACAAAGAAATTAAAGTATTTGAAAATTCCCAGAAACGCGAAGTTCAGTACGAGCGAGAAAATGAGCAGTGATTTGCGGTGTTTCTCGTTCGTTGAGGCGCCAATAGCGCGAGCGACAAAAAAATCGACTAAAGTTGAGCCAGCCATCAGGAACAGGAAGCGCCAGTCCCACCATCCGTAGAAGAAATAGCTGGCCGCCAGAAGAAAGTAATTTTGAGGACGAAACGGCAGGCGCCAGTAAAGAAGGGCGACCAGAGTCAAGAAGACCACATAGGCTGTGGAATCAAAGAACATTATTTTTCGATCAAGACCTTGGCAGGCTCGAAGCACGCCCTTTTCATATCTTTGCGCCCTCTTCTAAGTCAGATGAAACAGTAATCTAGACTCGGCCCAACAGTACTTACAAAATGCGGTGGGTGTGCAAAGATCTCGCGCCCGAATTATTGAAGGTGACGCCAAAAGGCGCTCTTGCTCCCAGCGGTCAGTCCAAGAGCCGCCATCAGGTCTTTGTTTGGCTGAGAGCTGCTCGGCGGTCTCATCGCCAGCGCACAGCCGAGATTACGAGCTGGACTAATGGTTCGGTCCCGGCGCGTCCAACTTACTAGCTACGCTTCCAAGCAATTGCCATGCCTTGTAGGCTAGTGTAAACCACTCTAAATACAAGGGTTACAGGAGCCGCAAAGGCCGCTCGCAAGGAACTGTGCCTCTCAATGTAAACAACCGGAACATATTTTCTGTTCCCTGGGCGTTCGGCGATTGTCACATCGAGTGTCGGATCAACAACCCGAGTTTTTCCGGTTAAATGCTTACTTGGGGAATGATTCTGTTAGGAAGAATTCCGCCGCTGGGACAGGGCGAGAGTCCCGGAGTTTGCCATCCGAACTATGATTCCACGCAGCGGATTCTCGCGAAAACGCAAATGGGTCGCCTTCTTACCTGCTCGAACTGAGGTATGATCATCCAGCTGTGATTTCTTTCGCCCTAAAATTCCGAATATTTCCGTCAGCTGCTGGTCTATGGATAGTATTCGCGTCTCTGCTAGCCTGTTTGCTTTTGGCTTCCTCTTGGAGAGAGACGAGTGAGAGAATCTCCTATCGAAAGGCTCTCGGCACAAAAGGGTCTCCAACCGCGGCGAGGATCTTGGTGTCGGTGCGGAAGGAATCGACGGATGTGGGGCAAGAACTGAGCAGTTTTGAGGCGCGATGCAATGCATCGGGAGTGTTGGTCTGTCAGGGATTTGACAGCCCGGAGGAGTATCGGCCTGCCAGGTACCCTAACGTGGGTTTGTATGCTGCCTGGGACGGCGCCATCCGCGGTGTAAGAGATACATCTATCAAGGCTTCAGGTACGGCCTCGTTACGTTTTGAGATCCCTTCGCACTCATTGGCAAATGCGTCAGGCTATTGGAAGCAACCCATGGGAAAGGAATTTCGCGAAGGAGCGACCTTCTACGTGCAGTTTCGGCAACGTTTTTCAAAGGAGATGCTCAAGAACAATTGGGGAGGAACGACATGGAAACAGATCATTTTTCACAATGAGCCGACAACCTGCGGAGCAGTGGAGCTGACCACGGTTCAGTATTACACGGCAGGGTTTCCAACGATGTACACGAATTGTGGCGGCCGGCCACTTTATACGAACAACGGACAACCGCCAACAAAACTGGAACAGGGCGATTACAACTGCTGGTACGGTCGATACAACCCCAAGGATTGCTTCTATTATCCCTCGGAGGAGTGGATCACTTTCTATTACCAGATCTCGATCGGCCACTGGGGAAAGCCGGACTCGGCTATTAATGCCTGGGTTGCCCTCGATGGAAAATCATATAAACAATGGATCCAGATGCCTAACTTTGTGCTGGATCGAGACCGGCCGGAAGAAGGCTTCGATACGGTGACGCTGCTGACTTATATGACCGGAAAAAGTGAACAGGTCGATCATCCCGTGGCCTACACATGGTATGACGATTTGATCGTATCAACGAATCCCATTGGAGCTCCGAGAATCTCGAGCGAGAAGGAGGGCTCGGCTCTAACGCGGCACTAGCCGAAGCCGGAACTTACCTCGACTGCTCCTAGACACTTGGCTGGAATTGATGAGGTTTGCCGTCGAGGTACACACGGCACCAGATTTCGAGGGCGATCAAGGCAAAGATGTGATCGGTATGATCGATGCGTTGTTCCTCGTGAGCTTTGACCAATTGATGGATCGCGGGCCATTGGAATAGACCCCGGCGGCGTACCTGTTCCTCAGACAAAAGCTCGCGCAAAAGCGGCTGAAGATCTTTCCGGAGCCATCCACCCACGGGCGCACCGAAGCCACGTTTCTTACGAGTTGTGACCTCCTTAGGGAGCCAGGGCGCAACAGCTTTTTTCAACAAATATTTCAGGGACAAGCCGCGAACCTTCATACGCGATGGGATTCGGCTGGCCAACTCAACAAGCTGATAGTCCACGAGCGGAGCGCGGCACTCGATGGAAGCCGCCATGCTCATGCGGTCCGTCAGCGCCAGCAAATCGTCCGGGAGTGAGGTTTTCAGGTCCACGTAGATCGTACGATCCAATGCGTCGGAACCTGGACAATCGTCGAAGTAACGCCGGAGTGCACCCGCCGCCAACAAAGTTCCATCAGCGCCATTACTCCGATCTTTTGCCAAGAGGTCAGACTGAACTTCAGGAGAAAACATAGTCACGTAGCTCATGTAGCGAGTCACGGGATCTGCGTCGGCCGTTCTAGTGAAAGCCGCGGCATAGCGAGCGTAGTCTTTCCAGGCGGATGATCTATCCTGGGGAATCCTCCGAAGTAAAGCAGGAATGATGGTTCTTCGCATAGCTCCCGGGAGGAGTCCGTACCAGCGCCGGATGCTCTCCCCGAGATATCTCCTGTATCCTCCAAACAGTTCATCCCCGCCGACGCCCGAGAGAATAACCTTGACGCTCTCGCGGGCGAGACGCGATACGAGGTAGGTAGTCAAACAGGCCGAATCTGCAATCGGTTCATCGAGATGCCAGACCAATTTTGGCAAGAGTTCGGTTACGTTGGGGCTAACAACGATTTCGTGGTGCTCGGTTGCAAACTGTCGAGCAACAAGCTTGGCATACGGCAACTCATTGTAATAGCTCTGGTCGCCGCCATAGCCGATGGAGTATGTCTTGACGGTACGGCCAGTAAGGCGAGCCATGGCAGAAACGATGGTGCTCGAATCGATGCCTCCGCTTAAGAATGCACCAAGAGGAACGTCGCTCACCAGCTGAGCCTTGATGGTCTCCAATAGCTTTTCCCGGACCTGTTCAATCCAATCTTCTTCCGAGTGTTCTTCTGTTTCACCGCACGGCACATTCCAATATTCATGGGTGCTTGCGAGGCCCTTTTCTGCGACGAGATAGTGGCCCGGTAGGAGTTTTTCAATTCCTTCCAGAATGGAGCGCGGGGCAGGCACATAGCCGAGCGCCAGGTATTCCTGCAGGGCATTCAAGTTCAGCTGCCTCGGGACATTCCGTGCAGTGAGGATCGATTTCAATTCGGAAGCGAACAAAAGACGCTGCGCTTCGCGCCTGAAGTAGAGCGGTTTCTCCCCGATGCGATCTCGTCCCAGGACCAGCCGATCTCGTTTGGTATCCCAGAGCGCAAGTCCGAACATTCCCCTGAGGAATTTGAAGAAATCAAGTCCTTCGTCCTCATACAAATGGACAACGACTTCCGTATCGGAATTGCTTCGGAATTGATGCCCCTTTTTCTCGAGATTAGACCGCAATTCGCGATAATTGTAGATCTCCCCATTCATTACGAGCCAAACGGAATCGTCCTCGTTGGTCATCGGCTGATGACCCCCGGCCACGTCGATGATGCTCAGTCTCCGCATGCCGAGGCCGATTCCGTGGCCCTCGTATTGACCGGAATCGTCGGGCCCCCTGTGTTCGATGACTCCACCCATGAGCGCGAGAGTTGGCGCGAGCGGGGTTCCCCGTTTTTCCAGGTCCATCACTCCATAGATCCCACACATAGCGAGGTTCCTCTTCAACGGGATGGTGCTTGCTCTAGCCCAACACCTTCGGTGCGGCCGATACCGCATTCGACGATGAAGCGCCGGAGTGTTTTTCGCCTAACTGCCAGCCGCTGCCCAAGATGCGCGCCAATCTGCCCCGGATGGTGTTGTTGAAGAGCAGGTATGTCACGCGGGTATAGACTTTGTCGGTCCACTTCATTTTGTATTCTTCACATGTGCCCATGAAATCGTACCAGCGCGTTTGTTTCTGGTAGAGGCTGGGAAAAGCGAAGAGTTTCAGTACGTGTCCCGGCGACATTTCGCGGAAAGGCGAGCGGTAGCTTTCCTTAAGATCGAGAAAGACGCCCTTGTGCAGAAGACCCAATATGTATGCAATGGGGTTTCCGTCGAGAAAGAGGATGTGGCCGCTGAACCAGCCGTTTACCGCGGCTCTGAAAGCGAGAGCGGAGTGAAATGCTTCGTGAACCGGATTTGAAGCGATAGCAGAGCCGGCTGCGGATTTCCACGAATCGGCTTCGATGGATTTGGCCGCCTCATTGAATTCAGATACGTCTTGCGGCGAGACGAATTCACGGTAAGACAGCTCTCCTCGTTCCCGGAGCCGCTTTTCCCCGTTCCGCATGGTCGAGCGAAGTTTCTTCGGCAGTGCGGCAAAATGGCTTTCCCAATTTTCCTGAAACGGTATATAGGGAGAGGAGACGCGCCCTAGCACCAGGCTACGCCAATTCCCACGGCGGGCAGTGTCTAAGAGGAGGGATTCGTGGGAGCTCCCTTGGACGACGGTTGCGGTAAATGTGTCCCATTCCCCCAATTCCGGGCTGAGACCCCTTAGCAAAGCGAAGAGTAAGTCCGGTTTAGCATCTCGGAAGAGGAAACCGGTTCGGCCCGAGTAGAGTTCGGACACCGGCTCGAAACTCCTACATGAGATTGAGCGTATGCTGCGCCGGAAGGCGCGGAGCGGCATCAAACCGACGATTCTCTGGCCGTCCCGTAGAACAATGACTGTCGGCATCTGGCCTTGGAGATGGCTTTCCCACAGGGATATCGCCCATTCAAAGGAACTGGTCAGATCGAGTTGCTCGACATTCCCAGAATTATCCAAGACAAGTTGATTCCAGGGTTCGCGCAACTCTGAGATCTCTTCTTGAGAACGCAGTGTTTCCATCTTCAATGGAGTTTCTCGATTCATCTGTTCTCGCGACGCCTGCCACGTGCGTGTGTCAGCCTATTCATGGATTATCCGCGCACGGCTTCGATGCTTTTCGCTGCCAGTGCATCGAGGTAAATCTTGATGCGGCTGGCGATTTCCCTTACCTTCGTCGAATCGAGCTGGGTGTGAACGGGGAGCAGAAGCAGTTGCTCAGACAGGTGCTCAGCATCTTTTCGTGCCTGATCATTCTGGTCAGCAAGCAAGGGATGGAGGATCTCGCCAAAACTGTAGAGTGGAACGCCCAACGCCCGAAGCTGTCTGTCGTGCGTGGCCCGGTTTATCAAGAGTATCGGAAATGCCCATGGGCAAACGCCCTGGGGCAAATCGGGAAAGGGCCGCCTTAGGAACGGGCTGTCTGGGATTTCCGTAGAAAACAAAGAATAGTTGTGCCGTCTTGCCGCGACGTTCTCATCCCAGTCGTTAGACTCCACCAAGTGGCGGCTCAGGCCAGGCATTCCTGAATTTGCCAAGTCCTCCCGAAAAAGATAGGGGTCGTCCACGAGGGCTGAATGCGATATAGCCGAGAGTTGCGATTTCCTGCGATTCACGCGCCAGCGCTCGGCCTTCAATAAGATCTTGCTCGCTGGATTCCGCGGGGAATTCTCCAGCATTTGCTCAAAAAGGCGCTTCGCCAGAGTGAGCTGTTCTCGCCAGGAAACCGTAGCCGGTGCTGGCCCTTCGGGAAATTGTTCTAAATTGATGCCGAGACCGCCGCCAGCCAGGATCGGAGCGAACTTGTAGAAGCTGAAGAGCGAAAAATCCCCGCGGTGGCCTATAGATGAACCGCCGGTTTGCGTCAGGAAGGAATGCGCGCAGTCTTCCACAATGTGGCAGCCGAATTCGTCTCTCAGTTTAAGAAACGGCCCGAGGTCCGAGGCGAAGCCGAAATAATGGATGACAACAATGGCCGCAACGTCGCGCGATAACCTGCGACGAACGTCCGCCATGTCCGGGCGGAAATCGGGAAGGATTCGATAGAAATCCGCTTTGAAACCAGCCCGAGGAACTGGTTCGACCAATGCAGTGCAATGAAAAGCCGGCAAGAGAACGGTGCGACGTTCGCCGTCCCGCAACGACCAGAGCAACTGGTAAAAGGCGGCGCGCGCGTTGTAGGTGAGGCGCAGTTTGCCTGGGGTATAGAAATCGCGGAGATTTCTGGTGCGACGAAGGCGTGCATCGGCGAAGCGCAGCGATGGATGTGGCATGGCCAGCATGGTCTTTAGGTGGAAACCTTCTCCGTGTGTTGGGCGCTCACCTCATCCAGCAATGTCGCCAATAAGGCTGCATGAGTTTCTCGCGAAAAGCCTCGGATGGCCGACGGGTCGCCCAGAGGAGCCGTGCCGCTCCGGATCTGGGCAAGAAATTCAGTTAAACCCTTGCGAATCTCCTCCACCGATTCCAATGTCGAAATCGTGCCCGTACCCACCGCGCGTAGAGTGGCTGCCGTGTCGCCGTCCGCGTCCACCATTGCGAAGATTGGTTTGCGCGCGCGGAGATACTCGTAAAGCTTAGCTGGAATTGCGGGATTTGAAGTATAGCCCTGGAATACCAACAATCCGTCTGCAAGAAGCATTTCTCTCAGAGCATCGCGGTAGGGAATAGCAGGTTCTAATTTCACGATATCTTCAAGGCCTTGGGCCCGAATCAAGGCGCGATAACGCTCGACAGAGCCGCTCGCTCGCAGGCTAACGACGATCTGCGCAGGATTCAACGTGCCACAAGACTTCAGGTTCGCCAAAGCCCCGAAAAATGCGCTTGGATCCCTGTCCGGCGTTGGATAGAGGGTCCCACTGTGAAGCAGCCGTAAGGGTCCACCCTCGCGCTTGCGATCGCCAAGTTCGGATTCCACTTTGGCGAAGGTCTCTTCGTCGTAGCCGTTCGGGATGACCGCCCAGTGGTCACTGGGAAGCTGAGAGTACCGGTCCGCATGAAGTTTTCTTGAGCCGGTTGTTACAACAACAGTCCGAGAACTGCACAGGATGGAACGGCGCTCAATTGCCCTGCGGGCCTTCCAGAGCTTCTTGTCAGTCGGGTAGAGAACACCAGTGCGCGGGTCCTCTTCCGTTAGGGGATCTCTTAGGTCTGTGACGATGGGAATACGAGTCAATCGATGCAGAATGTAGCCAATCCACAGTGCGCTCGCCGTCGGATAGGTAACCCAAAGTATCTGAGGCCTATGTTTTTGGATCAGACGTAGTCCTGCGGAAACTCCACTAGCAATCCAACTGACCCATCGGTCGGGGAGCGCGGCCCAGGACGGATAGCGGCCTTTAATCGCGAGATGCCTCGCCGCGTCCAGTGCGAATGCCCGATGGACTGGCAAGCCGGGTGGAATATCCTTCAACTGGTCAGTCCCGACTTCCTGATAAGCGCGTGCGCTAGCGCTAAGAATGACGGGGTTCCATCCACGATTAGGGAGGTGGCGGGCAAAATTCAAAGTTCGCAGAGACCCACTGCTGCCCTTACACGGCGGGAAATGGAACGCGATCATTAGAACCCGCTTGGGAAGAGTTTGCGCCATAGAATCTTTAATCAAGGAAATAAGTCTCTCTGAATGCCGTTTCACTCCTCACGGTTAGAGTGGCCAAGTATTGAGCTGAGGCTACCCTCGTGGTTGAATTTAACTGCTCGCGCCCGAACTGACGGTTCGCAGGCACTCACTTAAATCGTCCAACAAGCTGCTTAAGAGGCTTAGTCCAGGAACTTCGATAACAATTGATGTGATAGAGGGTTCTTATTTCGTCTGTCCATCTTGTGTGCCAATCCATGACGCGGCCATAGAATTCGAGGATGCGTACGCGTTTTTCAGCAAACAAAAGGCGCAAAGAATCTTCGCGCATCAGTAGTGCTGGAGAGACTTCGGCGAGTTCCTCAGCGTAAGTCGTCTTTAGCAGCACGAGCATCCCATCGCGCACCAGGCACAGATCACTCGCGGCGACCCTTCCATTGACAAGGAACTGAAAGATCAAACCCTCGCCTCGCTCACAGAAGTGCTCGAACACTTCACGATAGAAGCGGCCCTGGGCATTGTCTTCGACCACAGCAGTGCCTCCGGACGCTTTCCAGCTGCCGGATTCCAAGCTGCCATATTCGTGAATTGCCGCCTCGACTTCCTCGGGTCTGCGCCGAACGACAAGCTCGCCGTGCAAGCCAAGCTCCTGCAGCCGCCGACGCCTGCGGGACAGATTGTATTTAAATTTTCCTGCGCGTTTCTTCCAATAATCTTCAAAGCTCTCCGACAAAGTAATCCGCGGGGTATTTATGTAGTCGAGGCGCTCTAGCCCGGTAGAATCTTGCTCGAGCTCAATCGAAGCATAGGCCGGGTCTTGCTGCAAAACGCTGAATTGCATTGCAAATCCAGGCAAAGCGCGGGCCAGCACCTGAATTTCTTTTGCGCCAGAACTGGGCCGCTCCAAAATGAACAGACCAATCGGTGCTTGCGACGGCTGAAAAGTCTCCCAGAGGCCCGGACCCTTTCTGACCACGAGAACCGCTCCGCTGCCGGAATCAGCTTCCTCGATACCAAGGAGCGCTTTCCCGTCATCAAAATTGCGCAGAAGCGGAGCTACGAAGCCCGAGTCCAAAAGGATGTGATTCCCTCGCGATCGGTTAATTGCGTCCCAAGTCTTGCTAAGTGCGGGGAAATTCTGCGCTGCTGGTTGAAATCGCCAAGTCATAAATTGCTCGAATCAGAAGTCACAGAAGACCCTTCGAACGAAGAGCGTACGCTTCCTTCGGCGCAGGGCGACGCTGCAAGCGCCAAACGAGCTTCTCCGTTAGAGACGAAAACTTCCGCAGGAATCGGATGGCTCAGGAAGCCCATCGGACTTGCACTAAGTCCATAAGCGCCCGACTGAAAGATACCGAACAAATCACCAATTTCAGCGCGCGGCAAGGTCACATTGCGCGCGAGGGTGTCGAGCGGCGTGCACAGGGGACCGACGACGTCCACGACTTCGGCTGGCTCGGCGTTGAGCTTGTTAAGCAAGGCAACGGGATAATTTCGCTTGATTGTCTGGCCCAGATTTCCCGAGGCGGCCAGATGGTGATTCATGCCGCCGTCCAGCACTATGAATTTCTTGCCGCGGGAGACCTTGATATCGTTAATTCGGGCAAGATAGACGCCAGCTTCGCCGGCCAGGAAGCGCCCCGGTTCCACCAAAAACTCCGTCCCAGAGAACGCGGGATCGCTTTCAATTTCAGTAAAGATCGTCGAAAGTGCTGACCTAAGTTCCGTAAGATCCAACTCCTTCTCGTGTGGAAAATATGGAATCCCGATGCCGCCGCCGAAATCCAGCCGCTTAATCGGGGCCCCGATCCTTATTACCACGCGCCGAGCTATCGCCAGGCCGTGGCGGTACTGATTCACGAGCAATTTCGCATCCAGGATTTGTGTCCCGGTGAAAAGGTGAATCCCACGGAATTCCAGAGCTTCGTTCTCAAGAATCAGGTCCAGAACGCTACCCAGTATTTCTTCATCCATCCCGAAAGGAGTAGGGCGGCCTCCCATGCGCATGGCTCCGCCCTCCGCCTCAGCGGAGGGGTTCACACGCAGGGCAACCCTTGTGCGGACGCCCAACCGCCTGCTGATGGACGAGACGCGATGCGCTTCTGTCGTAGACTCCAGATGAATCTCTCCAATCCCGCCAGCGATAACGGCCTCAAGTTCGGCCACGGTCTTTCCCGGACCAGCAAATAACATGAGTTCGGGAGGGCATCCTGCTTCCAGTCCCCGGTTGAATTCCCCGACAGAAGCAATCTCCAGGCCGCAACCTCGTGAAAGAAAATGCCGCAGAACAAGAGGATTAGGATTCGCCTTAACTGAATAACAAACACTGAAACTTGGGGGCAGCGCCCCTCTCAATTCATCCAACTTCTTATCGAACACTTTGCAATCATAAAGAAAGGATGGCGTGCCAAATTTTTCGGCGAGCGCGCTCACGCCCACTGCGCCCACGAGCAACTCGCCGTTCAAAGTCGCGAAATGCTTGTCAATCAAGGACTGGATTAGATTGCCCATCAGAGCCCTTCGCGACGACGGAGCGCCGGGTAGTCTACTTTACCGCTGCTTGTTTTCGGGAGGTCATTGAGTATCTCAACCGCTTTCGGAACCATGTAACGGGGCATTTTGGCCGCACAGATTTCCAGCAAAGTATCTATTTCCAAAGGCTCTCCGTCACGTGGCACAACAAAAGCTTTAATCGATTGGCCAAGCATCTCGTCCGGCACACCGATGACTGCCGCTCCCCGCAACTTGCCCGTTTGGAAAAGTACCTCCTCGACCTCAGTCGGGCTGATGCGAAAACCAGAGCACTTGATCATTGTGTCTCGCCGGCCTACGAAATAGAGAAATCCCTCTTCATCCATGCTAACGAGGTCGCCTGAATAGCAAACTTTTTCGCAGTCACCCATTTCTCTTGGCAGAGTTGGATTGGGACGCAATGCCCGTGCCGTATCCTCCGGACGATTCCAGTAACCTAATGAGACCGTGGGCCCACGATGCACAAGTTCTCCCACTTCGCCCGGTTTGCAGAGCTGGCCTTGTTCGTTCAAGACGAGAATTTCCGTGTCTGGAATTGCTTTGCCCATCGAAGTGGGCCGCCGATCCAATTCGTCCGGCGGGAGGTAGGTCGAGCGGAACGCCTCGGTGAGCCCGTACATCAGGAAAATCTTTGTCGTTGGGAGTGCCTGTCGAAGAATCTTGAGAACAGCCTGAGGCATGACCCCGCCAGTGTTTGTAATGTATCGCAAGTCGGGAAGCGGTTGTTTTTCCAG
>Ga0070765_100002140_pt1 | contig 12291 bp, 9 predicted proteins | sample HubBroMetageWFT5_FD_71516 | JGI IMG/M metagenome (GOLD analysis project Ga0070765, IMG submission 71516) | Warmed and freeze-thawed soil microbial communities from the Hubbard Brook experimental Forest, New Hampshire - Hubbard Brook CCASE Soil... | ecosystem: Environmental > Terrestrial > Soil... | reverse complement strand
CCTCTGGCGTACCGGCTCGCTATGGTGGGCCATCGGCCTCCACACCTCGTGGGACTGGGGCCAATCCTTCCTCTACGGCGTCGCCGACAGCGGACTCATGATTCAGCACCGCCTCTTCGCCACCCACCCCGTGGGCAAGCCCATCCTAAGCGGTGGAACCACCGGTCCCGAAGGCAGCATCTTCATCGTCGGCATCCTGGCCCTCATTGTTTTGATCATTCTTTTCACCCTGCCGCGGGCTCGCTACGGCCGGGCATCCACGGCGTTTGAGCAGCCGACGAGTTGATAGAATGGCCGGGCGCACTATTCGCAGGCCGGAAAACGTTGCAGCCGCGAAGCGGCGCAAGAATGCAGCCCACGGCGCAAGCCGAGGGTAAAAGCTTCCGGTTCGGCGCTAGATGCTCCCGAACGAGCGCCCGCTTTACAGTTTGCTGAGAAACTAGCGATTCGTATCAGGGCTCGCCTTCAGGCGTGCCGTAAGCGTTATCTCTTCGACGACGCCTTCAGGCGCTGAGGTCGCAAGACTTTAAACATGAAACGCGCAGCCCTCGGGATTCGCATGCACTCCGGCTGGGGAGTGCTGGTGGCCGTTTCGGGAGACGCCATTTCTCTTGAGGTTCTGGATCGGAGGCGCATCGTCACCATCGATCCGCAAATCATCGGATCGAGCCAACCCTACCACCACGCCGCAAACCTCGGACTTCCTGAGTCGGAGAGATATCTTGCCAACTGCGCGGTCATTTCGGAGCGCCTCGCGTTCACTGCGATGGGCGAACTGGTCAGGGAGTTGGACGCGCAAGGCTGTCGAATAGTAGGTTCTGCCGTCCTGTTGGCCTCAGGTCGCCCCTTGCCGTCGCTGGCGAAAGTTCTCGCCTCGCATCCGCTGATTCACACCGCGGAGGGCGAATTCTTTCGCAATACGGTTAGCAAAGCTTGCGAACGTCTAAAGATTCCAGTCACGGCAATTCGAGAGCGGGACTTGGAGCAGCACGCTAGAACGACCCTAGGCAATGCGGCCAGCCGAGTTCAGCGTAAGATCTCAACCCTCGGAGTTTCGCTCGGTCCACCCTGGACCAAGGATCACAAAACAGCAGCCCTCGCCGCGGCTATGATTCTCGTGTAGGGCGGCGACAAATAACTGTCATTTCGAGCGAGGTCCGCCCTCGCGGAACGTAGTCGAGAAACCTTGCGTTTGCCCGGAGCTTTATTGCGGGTACCACTCCAGTACCCGCACTTCAATCCCAGTCCCTTCCAACCCTTTTTGAAATACGGCGAGATCAGAGCCGCGATAGTGATAGGGGATCACAATCTTGGGATGAAAAGCTTTGACTGCATCCGCAGCCTCTTCCGGCGGCATAGTGTACGGCAGATTCATGCAAACGAACGCCACGTCAATATTCTTAAGCGCGCGCATCTCAGGCACGCCTTCGGTGTCTCCCGAAAAGTAGAAGCGCTTGCCGCCGTAAGTCAGCACGTATCCATTGCCGCGGCCCTTGTCGTGATAGAGTTTGCCCTCACTCGGCCCACGCTTCAGGTTGTACGCGGCGATCGCCTCAATCGTCCACGCACCCCAGGTTTTGGTTTCTCCGTTGGAAATTGGTTTGGCGCTGGTGACGGTCTGAACCACCGCCGGCGGTGCAAATATGTTGGTGTCAGCTTTGCTGATTTCTTTGATCGAATCCGGATCCATGTGGTCGCCATGGATGTCCGTAATCAGAATCAAGTCTGCCTTCGGATGCTCCGAAAATTTCGCAGGCTTGGCGGGGTCAAGATAGATGACCTTCCCTCCAGCCTCGATGAGCGTGCTGGCATGATAAAGCGGTGTAATCTTGACCGGCCCTGCCGAGGTGGAAAAGACTTGCGTCTGCGCTGCTGCATGGCCCAGCGGTGAAAGAGCGACAAGCAAGAGGATCAAATTCGCGAGTAGTTTCAAGGTCAACCTCACGTTCGGTTCATGACTGCGAACGAACAGTATTTTTGCACAAACTCTATACCAACGAAAGTTTCTCAGGAAAGCGCCGCCGAGTCCACTGGTCAGGTCGGACCGCGAGAGTTTTCGCTGTCCGTTCTTCTTTCTCCGATAGAGAAGAGGGTGCCCCATCCTTGCGTTCTTTGCAAGGGTGGAGGCGACGCTGCAGATGCGACTGCCGCGCTCGGCTAGTAATTATTCGCACTTGAAAATCATGCCATACTTCAGACCGTTCCGAGGGCCACACAACACGTTCTTTCCGATTCTTTTCAGCAGCCCCCGGCCCCGAAGCAGGGCGATAAGTTTTACGTTGACCCGGGGTTGCAAAACGGCTAACATAATGACATCACCGTTAGCTGTTTGATAACAGCAGCGCTCACTGGTTCTTTGACAATTCAAGAATATCTCGCAGGCCGTCTCTCCGCATGCGCTGAAGATACTTTAAGACATCACCGTTAAGTCCTTTAGAAGAGATATGTTAGATGGGCATCTCCCACTCGATTTCTGTTTTCATAGACTTAGCGAGCACCATCTGTCAGGGATATCTCCTCCGTAAGTCCTTTAGAAGGGATATTTTACGAGGGTATCTCGAAGACAGTGCTTTTGTTTTCATGGATCTAGAAGGAAAACGCATTTTTTTCGGTATATACCCGATACTCATCAGTAAACTACCGAACGATGTATGTTACTCATAAGTTAATACGAGCAGATGATGACCCCCGAGGAATTCAGAGCGTCGATTGCAGAAGAGGCGCCGCACGCAGGGCTACCCGCCCCGCTCACAGCGCTGTGGTGGGATGCAAAGGGAGATTGGTCCCGCGCTCACGCGCTGGTTGACGAACTGGAAACGGTAGATGGCACGGCCGTTCACGCCTACCTGCACCGCAAGGAGGGCTCCGCCTCAAACGCGGAATACTGGTACCAGCGCTCCGGGCGGCGCTTTTACCGGCCCACGCTCGAAGCCGAGTGGGAAGCTCTGGTTGAAGGGTTGCTGTCCGGCGCCGAGAAGAGATGAACACTAGCTCTCTTGAGCGGAGGTAACGAGATGGCCAAAACGCCCAAGAAAGTTCCGAAGAAAGCTTTGAAAGGGAAGATCGCGCTGGTTGCGGGAGCAACCCGCGGAGCCGGTCGTGGAATAGCGATCGCCTTGGGCGAAGCGGGCGCCACAGTTTACTGCACCGGCCGCAGTTCGCGAAAGAGTTTACGAGAACGACCCACTACTGCTGGTCGACCCGAGACCATCGAAGAAACCGCTGAACTGGTCACAGCCGCCGGCGGTCGCGGAATCGCCGTAAGGGTGGACCACACCGAGCCGGAAGATGTGAAAAAGCTGGTCGCCGGCATCAAGCGGCGTCATAAGGGCCTCGACGTTCTGGTCAACGATGTGTGGGGCGGCGACGCGCTCACCGAATGGGGCAAGACGTTCTGGACGGTCAATCTCGAGAACGGCCTGGGCATGCTGAAGCAGGCAATTCACTCCCACATCATCACTTCCCACTACGCCGTTCCGCTGATGCTCGGTCGAGGCCGAGGAATTATCTTCGAAATCACCGATGGCGATGCTTTCTACTATCGCGGAAACCTTTTCTACGACCTGGTAAAGATTTCCGTCATACGACTGGCCTTCGCCATGGCCCGCGAACTGCGCAAACGGGACATCGCTTCAGTGGCGTTGACTCCCGGCTTTCTACGTTCTGAAGCCGTACTGGACCATTTTGGAGTCAGCGAGGCCAATTGGAAGGACGCGGCGAAGAAGGCAAAGAATAAAGACAAAAACACGGGAAGCCAGAACGACGCGCCCAACGATTTCATGGTGTCAGAATCGCCGAGGTACATAGGCCGCGCAGTGGTAGCCCTCGCAGCCGATCCAAAGGTGAAAGTCAAGAGTGGACGCGTCTTCAGTTCCTGGGCGCTGGCCCGCGAGTACGGATTCACCGACCTCGACGGCACCCAGCCCCACTGGGGCAACTATGCCCGAAAGAAGTACGGCAAATACAAAATCTGCGATGAGCAATTTTATTCCTACTGGGTTCCCGGCCTGGTAGAACTGATTTTTCCGGATTGGTTTTGATGATCGGCAAGTCGCCCGCGGCGCGCCGTCCGCTATCGTGGGGCTTTAGGGTTTCGTTGTGAGTGCATCGCAAACGGTCATCTCGTGTTGGATCGTTGTGACCCGGTCGGCGCCGTTGTAATCCGCCGGCGCGTGATCTCGAAGAAACTCGAAAGCGGGAAGGCATTTCTGGAACCACGAGCTGGCCTCGCGGCAATGTTCGATCTTTTGCTGAGTTGCGGTTTGTGACGAAGACGCTAACATGACATTGGCTTTGCCCAGCAAGAACTGGCCGGATACAAGAATGTATCCAATCCGCGATTGCGGGTTCTTCGCGTCGGACATCGACTGAGCCGCGTTAACGGAAAAACGAAGCGGTTCAATCGCATCTCTGGGCTTCCCGGTGTCTACAAGAACTTCGCCGATCTCGCTGCGGACTGCGGCGATGTCCTCCTGGAATTGTGCGTTGGCCGGATCGGCGGCAGCAAGCTTTTGAAACGACGACAAGGCTTCGCGATCCTCGGCGAGCGCGGCATTGGCATCCTTCATGTTCGCTAAGAGCTGTCCCATGGCGAATTGATCATAGGCAACCATCCGGCGGAAATCTGTGTTGTTCGGATCCGCGACGACCAGGGCCTGCGTAGTGACGATAGCCTTTTTGTATAACGCCAGAGCCTGCGGATAATCGTTTTCGTCATTCTTCAGAACATCAGCGGCGCGGAAATAGCTCAGACCCAGCAGCCGGCGCACTTGCACGTTCTGCGGATCTTCCGACAACATTTGCTCGAGCATCGCCGATCCCTCGCGAAGCGTTTCCAATCCGCCAGCGCGGTCATTACCTACCACGGCCTGCTTGTAGCCGTAGTCCATGCGATAGGCGGCGAGGAGCGAGCGGTTTGCCGGATTGCTTGGGTCCTCCTGATACAGGGCTTCAGCGACCGCGATCTCCTTGCGCGAATATTCCATCGCACCTTTGAAATCGCCTTTGTTCCAGAGCAGATCACTCAGCTTGCTGTAATTCGCAGTAAGTTGCCGACGCACTTCCTCGTCTTTCGAATCCGCTGCTGCCAGTGACTCTCTAATGGCGAGAGCCTTTCTGTAACTGTCCTCGGCGCCGACGGTGTCGCCAAGATTTGCCTGGCGCGGCATGCCTTGGACGTCCCCGATTTTTTCGTAAGCGGCAGCCAGTTCCCCTTGCAAGGAACGGTCACCCTTTGCCTCTTGGCTCAAGCTGTCCAGATATTCGAGTGCCCGGCTCACCAGGAGCTTGCGCGCCGGCGTCGAGCCGGGCAGGTCTTTGATCGAATCATGAACTTCAAACATCAAAGAGTTTGCCAATTTACGCACGTCATTGAAGCGAGCTTCGGCCCTGGCGCGCTGGGAACTCGCGATCGATGCCTGTTCGCGGGCGATTTGCGCTTCCCGCAAGGTTACGACGATCCCAACTATGAGAATAATGATCGCTGCGGCGGTGGCTGCGACGCCGGCTTTATGCCGGGCGACGAACTTCGATATGCGATATCCGGCCGTGTCTTTGCGGGCGAAGACGGGAAGGTTCGCGAGATGTCGCCGCAGATCTTCAGCAAACTTATCAACCGATGCGTAGCGACGTTCTGGCTCTTTGCGCAGCGCCATGAGCACAATATTGTCGAGGTCGCCGCTAAGCCGTTTGCTCAGCCTGTCCACCGAGCTTTCATCCAAAGGAATACTTGTGGCTGAATGAAGCGGCGGTTGCCCAGCCGCTGAACGCGAGCCTTCGGTTCGTCGCACGACCGTGCTGGGTTTTTCAGGATCAACCTCGCAGACCGCCCGGGCAATCTGATGCGGCGTGGAGCCGGGAGCGGAGTACGGGTGTTGCCCGGTGAGTAACTCGTAGAGCACCACTCCCAGCGAGTAAACGTCGCTGGCGGTTGTGATGGGCTCACCTTTCACTTGCTCGGGACTGGCGTATCCCGGGGTGAGCGCGCGAAATATGGTCAGAGTTGCCGGGCCGGTTTCAGAATCTGTGTCGACAATTTTGGCAATACCGAAATCCAGGAGTTTCGGCGTTCCCTCATGGGTGACGAGAATGTTGCCGGGTTTTATATCGCGATGGACGATCAGCCGCTGATGCGCATACTGCACGGCCGAGCAGACCGCCGCGAAGAGTTTGAGACGTTCGGCAATTGGCAGGTTGCGCGAATCGCAATATTCGGTGATGGGCTGGCCTTCGATCAGCTCCATTACAAAGTACGGGATGCCCTCTTCAGTCGTGCCGCCGTCGAGCAGGCGCGCGATGTTGGGGTGATCCAGAGTGGCGAGAATCTGTCGCTCATTCTTGAAGCGGCGGATGACGAAATCGGAGTTCTGGCCGGCGCGCACCAGCTTGATCGCAACTTGTTTGCGGTACTGATCGTCGGCGCGAATGGCACGATAAACTTCGCCCATACCGCCAGCGCCGATTTGTTCCACGATTTCGTAGGTCCCGAGACGCCGACCGATCATCGGGTCACGATGGTCCGGATCGAGATTATCCGGCGCACTCGGATCTGGCGCTTGCGGATGGGGGACGTTCAGAAAATCCGTGCCAGCTTGCTCATGAGAAGCGATGAGTGATTCGAGTTCCCGGCGCAACTCGGGATCAGCGCCAGAGAGCTGTTCAAGATACGCAGGGCGCTGCTCGGGCGCAAGATTCAGGATTGCGTCGAGCTTGTCCTTGATTTCCTGCCAACGCTCGATCTCGTTCCACCGTTCCAGAGCCATTGCATCCCTTGTTTCCACTGGAAACTCACCCAGCCTTTTTGGTCAGTTCGCGATGAAGCCAGGCCCTTGCAGTCGTCCACTCCCGTTTTACGGTTGCTGGAGAGATACCCACGACCGCCGCAGTTTCCTCGATTGAAAGCCCTCCGAAAAATCGCAGTTCAACCACGCGAGCCTGCTGCGGATCTAGCCGCCCGAGCTGGCTGAGCGCTTCGTCCAGCGCCAGAAGGTCAAAATCGCCTTTTCCGGGAAGTAAGGCGACCGCTTCACTCAACGTCAAATTGAGGGCACCATCACCACGCTTGGCAGCACGATGGCGCCGAGCGTAATCGACGAGAATCTGCCGCATCAGGTGTGAAGACACCGCGAAGAAATGGGCCCGGTTGTTTATCTCAAGATCCTGGCGCACCAGCCGCATGTAGGCTTCATTCACCAGAGCGGTGCTTTGAAGGGTGTGCCCGGAACGCTCGCGGTTCAGATGGTTATGCGCGAGGCGACGAAGCTCATCGTAAACCAGCGGGATCAGAGCGTTGAGGGCTTCGCGATTCCCCTGTCGCCAATCTGCGAGAAGTTGGGTCACCTTATTGGAGACAGCTGACTCCACCGTTTTTACCCCCTCTTCCGCGGCGATAAGCCTTGGGGGCATGAAAGATATCCCGGTCTTAGGCGAAAGTCAACCGATTAGTAACACTGGAGTTAGAGCAAAACGTTGCGGGTTTTTCTTCGTCCGGCGGTCGCCATTAGTTTGCTGAGGGTCTCCGATTTTGATTCGCAGGGATTATGGAGCGATCAACCGGTTCATACATCTGCCGAGGGTTCGCAAGGTCTGAGGAAAACGCTGCACGTCAATCTACCCGGAAGCGACTAGGTCATACCCGCAAGTCCTGGTAAAACAGAAATTTACCGTTGTTTGACGATTCTTTACGTCCGCCCTGGGCTTGATTGTGTTGGAATATATGTGGCGCACTCCAGGCAACCGTCGCGAACCGGAGAAACGACACTATTTCTTCGTAGGGATGCGTGTGGGTTTTGGTTCCGAATAATTTATCGACGCGCCAACTGAACTACCGGACAGACCAAGGTGCAAACTTTGAGGCGCAGGTCATGGGTTGTACACCAGGATTTGTGGGCCATGAATTGCGAATCATGAGGAGAGAATGAGATCGACGAGATACACCACGTTAGGGTTCGCTGTCTCGATGGCGCTCGGCTTGGCCTGCTTTGGTCCTGTCGCGCTGAGCCATGCTACTGCGAGTGGGGCCCGGGAGGCTCAGCAGCCGGCGTCGGCTAGCTCGACGGCGAAGCCCGTAGGAGTGGTCAAGGCTATTTCGGGGAACACGATTACTCTGACGACCGACACTGGATCAACTGTCAATATCGTGGTGCAGGACTCCGCCCGTCTGGTCCGCATCGCTCCCGGACAGAAAGATCTGAAAGAGGCGACGCCCATCCAGTTGCAGGATGTGCAAGTGGGGGACCGGATTTTGGCCAGAGGCACTGCCTCGGAGGACGGCAAGTCAGTGGCTGCTTCATCCGTCGTCCTCATGAAGGAGTCCGACGTCGCGGCGAAGCAGGATCGCGATCGCGAGGACTGGCAGAAGCGCGGCGTGGGCGGATTGGTGAGCAAAGTCGATGCGGCAAACGGGGTTGTGATGCTTGCGGCCCCGGCCATGAGCGACGCCAAGCCGGTTACGATTCACATTTCGAAGACTACGATTATTCGTCGATACTCGCCCGACTCCGTCAAGTTCGACGATGCCAAGCCGAGCACGCTGGATCAAATCGATGCCGGCGACCAACTGCGTGCGCGTGGAGTGCGGAGCGCGGACGGCACCGAACTGGCGGCGGATGAGGTGGTTTCTGGAGCATTCCGGAACATTGCGGGCACAGTCAGCTCAACCGATGCAGGAAACAACACCGTCACGGTAATGGATCTGGCAACGAAGAAGCCCGTGACTTTGAGAATCACTGCGGACTCGCAACTCCGAAAACTGCCTGCCACGGTTGCGCAGCGGATCGCGGTGCGATTGCGAGGCGGGTCTCCAGACGGCGGCACCGATGCGCCGGCTGCTGGTGGAGGTCCAACCCCACCCGCCAAGGCAGGCGAGGCTAGGCCCAACGGTGGCGCGGGAGGAGGTCGTCCGGGCGGTACACCAGATTTTCAGCAGATGTTGAAGCGAATGCCAGCCGTAACCCTCGCCGATTTGCAGAAGGGCGACGCCATCATGATTGTGACGACGGAAGGTAGTGCCACTACCCAGCCGACCGCGATCACTTTGTTAAGCGGCGTGGAACCCATTCTTTCGGCCTCGCCCAACAGCAATCGGGCGGCGATGCTTCTTTCTCCCTGGAACCTCGGAGGCGGTGGCGGCGAAGCTGCGGCGGGTGCAACACCATAATGCAAAGAGCAGCTTAAAAGTTTGCTTCAGGAGAATTGATGACGTCTGGCCGGTCCCGAAGTTTTGTCTTCATATTTGTCACGCTTTTCGTCTTGCTGATGCTGGCGGCTTCTTTGCCTGCACAAACTGGGTCGGGCACGCTTCGTGGACGGGTCACGGATCCTACTGGCGCAGTAATCCCGCAAGCCACCGTCACCGCTACCGGAGCTAAGGGACAGAAGGCTACAACTGTCACCGACAACCAGGGTGCGTACGAACTCAAAGGTTTGTCTCCGGGAACCTACACGATCACGACTGCTGCAAAGGGCTTCGCGGTGTCCACCGAGCAGAACTTCGCGATCTCCGCGGATCAAGCCCAGCGGTTCGACATTGCACTCGAGATTCAGGTAGAGCAGGAAAAGGTCGAGGTCCAGGAAGAAAGCACAACCGTAAGCGTGAACCCATCTGAGAATGCCAGCTCCATCGTGATCAAGGGGAAAGACCTCGAAGCTCTTTCCGATGATCCCGACGAGCTGCAGCAGGAGCTCGAAGCGCTGGCGGGGCCTTCGGCGGGACCGAACGGCGGCCAGATCTATATTGACGGATTCACCGCGGGACAGCTTCCGCCCAAGTCTTCGATTCGCGAGATCCGCATCAATCAGAATCCGTTTTCCGCGGAGTACGACAAGCTGGGCTATGGCCGGATCGAAATCTTTACCAAGCCGGGTACGGATCAGTTCCACGGGCAATTTATGGTGGACGGTAACTCCTCTGCTTTCGATGCACTCAGTCTGTTCGCGCCTGACCAGCCGCCTTTTCACTCGGAGTTGTTCAATGGCAACCTCAGCGGACCTCTGGGCAAGAAGGCGTCGTTCTTCTTTACTGCCCAGGTCAGGGACATCAACGACTCCAACATTGTGAACGCGGTCGTGCCTTCTGTCTCTGATCCCAACCCAAGTACCGCCAACTTCACCCAGGCGGTTCCGAGTCAACAGACTCGAATCAATCTTGGTCCTCGGTTCGATTTTCAGCTCACCCCGAGCAACACCTTGACCGTCCGTTACCAGTACTTCCGAGACAGCCAGGACAATGAGGGAATTGGTGTGTTTTCGCTTCCTTCCCAGGCTTACAACACGGTTTCAACGGAACAAACTCTGCAGCTCAGCGACACTCAGGTCGTGAGCACGAATGTCGTGAACGAAACCCGTTTCCAGTATCTGCACGACAGCAGTAATCAGACGCTGATGCCTATTTCCTCCACTTCCTCTACTTCCTCTACTTCCTCTACAGCGGATCCATGCGCGCAGTTGCATTTCCAGGCGACCGTATCGGTGCTGGGAGCGTTTACCTGTGGAGACAATCAGATCGGAAACGGCTCCGACGTCCAGAATCACTACGAACTGCAGAACTACACCTCCATCGTTCACGGTAAGCACTTAATAAAATTCGGCGGGCGGCTGCGGGCGGTGACGGATTCCAATGTGTCGACTTCCAATTTCAATGGCGTGTTCACTTTCTCTACGCTGGCCGCGTATGAGCCCAATGTGCAGGCTGGAAACTCATGTTTGTCGATGTTGATCGCAGCATTGCCGACGGTGCCGACGCCGGCTGCATTGGCGAATTGTGGCGCCACCCAGTTCTCGATCACCACTGGACAGCCGCAATCAGACGTCACCATGGTTGACGCGGGACTGTATGCGCAGGATGAGTGGAGGATCCGGCCCAACATGACGCTCAGTTATGGCCTGCGCTTTGAAACCCAGAACGACATTAACGACCATGGCGATTTCGCTCCACGCCTCAGCTTTGCTTGGGGCCTCGGCGGCGGCGGGAAAAAGGCAGCGCCCAAGACCGTATTGCGGGCTGGATATGGGATTTTCTATGATCGTGTCCCTTACAACCTTGTGCTGCAGACGGAGCGTCTAAATGGAGTTACACAACAACAGACGATCGTCGCTGCGAATACAGCCATGGGGCAGACTTCTCCGACCAGCTACCAATTCGCTTCGGGCCTGAGAGCGCCGTCGACCATGCAAACGGCAATCGGCATCGAGCGGCAAGTTGCCAGGAGCACTACTGTCGCCGTCACCTACATAAACTCCTACGGCGAACACCAGCTTTTCCTTCGCAATGCGAACGCGCCCTTGCCGGGGACGTATCCGCTGGATCCCATACGGCCGTTTGGCGGCACGGACAACATCTATCAATACGACTCCGAAGGAATATTCAGGCAAAACCAGGTGATCGCCAATTTTCGGACAAGTATTGGAACCAAGCTTTCGCTGTTTGGTTTTTATACGCTCAACTACGCGAACAGCGACCTGGGTTCCGGCGGCGGTGGTGCTGGTGGTGGTGGTGGCGGCGGGGGCACCTCAGTCAGCTTTATTTCGCACCAGTACGACCCCATGGCCGATTATGGACGATCGCAATTCGACGTGCGCGATCGCGGCGTGGTTGGCGGCACGATCTCGCTGCCCTATGCATTTCGCCTGAATCCCTTTATCATCGTTAGTTCGGGTGTGCCGTTTAACGTCACCGTAGGGCAGGACGTGAACGGCGATTCCATTTTCAACGATAGGCCCGGACCGGTTACCGCATCGACGTCGCCAAACAATATACGAGTGACGCAATGGGGAACGTTTAACGCTGCGCCGACTCCCGGCGCACCCACGATCCCGATCAACGTCGGTACTGGCACCACGTTGTTCACCGTGAATTTGCGGCTCAGCAAGACCTTTGGTTTTGGGAAGGAAGTAGGTGCGGGAAAAGGTGTCGTGGGCGGACAAGGTGGAGGTGGAGGCGGAGGCGGAGGACGAGGGGGCGGTCCTGGCGGTGGCTTAGGTGGCCGCGGATTGGGCGGAGCGCCGGGCGGTGGCTTCATGACAGCGCCCTCAACCAACCGGCGCTACAATTTAACCTTTAGTGTCTCCGCACGAAATGTTCTTAACCGGGTGAACCTGGCGCCTCCGACTGGCAATCTTGATTCGCCGCTCTTCGGCGAGTCGAACGCGCTCGCCGGCGGCCCGTATTCATTCGGTTCCGCTACTCGCAGGATTGATCTGCAGGCTCTGTTCTCGTTCTAGCGGCTTGCTGTTTCGGAAAGATATTGTTACAACTTTCAGTGGAGAAACCGTGAGAAAATTCAGAGTCCTTTT
>Ga0070765_100002139_pt1 | contig 12296 bp, 9 predicted proteins | sample HubBroMetageWFT5_FD_71516 | JGI IMG/M metagenome (GOLD analysis project Ga0070765, IMG submission 71516) | Warmed and freeze-thawed soil microbial communities from the Hubbard Brook experimental Forest, New Hampshire - Hubbard Brook CCASE Soil... | ecosystem: Environmental > Terrestrial > Soil... | reverse complement strand
GATCGACAATGATGACGCTACGCCGATGCTGGGGTATCCCTTTGCCAAGGAACTTCTGTCGCGCGGCAAACCATTTACTGCGTTGTTCGCTTACAACGACATCTCGGCGATCGGCGCGATTCGGGCGATTCACGAGCATGGGTTGCGGGTGCCACAGGATGTTTCGGTGATGGGATTTGACGATATACCTGGGGCTGCGTTTCATACTCCGAGTCTGACTACGGTGAGGCAGCCGCTGAATCGAATGGGAGAAGTTGCGGCCCAAAGCCTGCTGGAGCGCATCGAAGGCAATAAGGAATATCCCGCAGAAATTGCGATCGAGCCTGAGTTCGTCGCGCGGGAATCCACCGCTCTGGCGCCCGGCTGCTAGGACGCGAAGCTGCGTTCTGGTTCGGGCGCGGCAAAAATCGACCTCGCTACGATCATGGCCTCCTCCCTAACGTCCCGAGCCTCAGCTTCCGCCAGACCTCTCAACCTGGCCGCGTACGCGTCCTTCGTTCCGATTGGAATCGTTACCGTGCTCCTCGGGCCCATGCTGCCCTCGTTGTCGGCACGATGGTCGCTGAACTATTCGCAGGCCGGGGCGCTGTTCACGGCTCAATATCTGGCTTCGACCATCGCGGTCGCACTCTCGGGCTTCCTCGTGTCTCGTTTGGGATTCCGGTTCGCGATGAAGACTGGGCTTCTGGTTTCTGCGGCGGCTGTGGCTTTGTTGCTGACCGGTCCGGAGTTGCTGGGGATCATTTGCATCGCAGCCTACGGCGCGGGGCTCGGGCTGGCAGTTCCGGCGGCGAATCTGCTGGTGGCGGAGGTGAATCCGCAGCGGCGGAGTTCAGCTCTCAATATTCTGAATTTCTGCTGGAGCACGGGCTCGGTCGCATGTCCATTCCTCGTCGCGGCGGCCGCGAAGAATTCTCATTTGCCTCTCATGCTGGGTCTGGTTGCAGGATTCATGCTTCTGGTTGCGGCCGGAATCGCCGTCATGCCCGCTTCGATTGTTGAACCGGTGGCCAGCGGAAACGGGGACGGGAACAAGGCGACCGGGAACTTTCTAGGAATCGACTGGAAGAACCCCGCACTGCCGGGTCTGGGGGCGTTGTTCTTTGTTTACGTCGGTACCGAAAACGGGTTTGGCGGATGGGTCGCTTCGTATTCGAAAAGCCTCGGAAGCATGTCGCCGGAGATTTCGACGATGACGCCTTCGTTCTTTTACGCCGCGTTGATGCTCGGGAGATGGATTGCTCCAGTGATGCTGCGGATGTTCAATGAAGTTCGACTCGCGCAGGGCGGATTGATCATGGCCTGTGGCGGAATGTCGGTTCTTGTATTGTCGCGCACTCTGCCGGGTGTGGTGGCCGGCGCTGGGCTTGCGGGGCTGGGACTCTCCAGCGTCTATCCCATCAGCATTTCACTGTTGTCTCGGGAGTTTGGACCGACGGCGTCGCGGGTGGGGTCGCTGATGTTTACGCTGGCCAACCTCGGCGGGGGCTCGGTCCCGTGGCTGGTCGGCGTGTCGTCGAGCCAATTCGGAAGCCTGAAAGCAGGGCTGGCGTTGCCGTTGATTGGAGCCGTGGTGATGTTTGTTTTGTATTTGAGAGAGTGGAAGTCAATGGAAGCGCCTGCCTATGATTCCGCTCGCGGCGCCTAAGCGCGGACCAATCTCGCCGCCAACCGGGAAAGGCGCACCAGTCGATACAGGGGAAACAGCGGCCGGGGAAGGCGAACCGCCTGCCACTCGCCGGGACCGGGAGTAAGAACGAGGCGAGCCAGGAATCGGAACCGGTCCGCCGGGCGCTCGCGCAGGCGCATCATCAAGCGAAAATAAGAGAGCGACTCGACATTGTACGGAGCTTCACCGGCTATTTGAGTCTGAAGTTCTTTCGCAAGGCGCGATGCGGAATCGTCCGTGAGATGAGCCCGGGCTGAGATGGGGATTGTCGCTCCGAGCAGGCGATCGGCTGCCAGCAGCGTGACCTGTAGAAGTCGCCTCATTCCGCGGCGGTTCGCTTCTTGCCAAATACGATCCCAGTTCAGCGAAGGCATCTTCACAAGCTGAGCGATGTCGCAGAGCCAGACCAGCCGGCCCCAGACATGTTTGGCCGCATGGGCAGACAGCACCAGAAGCAAATCCTCGGGGCAAGGCGTCTTCACAACTCGTCCAGCGACTGAGATCGTCACCGCCCGCGAGAATAATTCTGCCATGTTGAAATCGACGGCATAAAAGCGCGGAAGAATCGCCCACTGCAGCTCCAACAGATTCGGACCAGCCGTTCCATCAAAGGCGTACTCATATCCGGATTTCAGATAATCGCGTTCTTGTGCGGGGGTAAAGGAATCATGGGGTGTGTAGCCGAGTTCGCGGACGGCGTCGCGGATGCGCGGAAGATCCTGCGGCCTGAGCAGCAGATCAATGTCGCCGGATTGCCGTAAAGCGATGTCGCCGTAGAGAAGTTCGGCGAGGGCGAGTCCTTTGTAGGGCATCACGTCAACGCCGATTGGGGACAGACGATCCAGGATGCGAATCAGTTCCCGCGAAAGAAACAATGCCTTGTGCAGGTTTGTCTGATACTTCTGGCGCAAGGCCTGCATTTCGTCGAATGGAATCGAGTCCCCCAGATTTTGGAGAGCCTGGCAAAGCAGGGGCTCGACGCCATGTTGGTCGGCAAGCTGAAAGAGAACATTCCAGCGAATGGGATTGCGCAGCAGCGATCGGATGCGGTCTGTTTGGTCCGTGATGGAAATCGAGGAGCAGGTCAGGGAACAAGCTGCCAGGAGCACAGACCACTCTAGATCGTCTGTGGCGGCGCTGCCGCGCATTGTCTCGGTCGGACTCGCGGGCACGAACTCAAGCCGTCGCTAAAACGGGCAGCGCACGAATCTGCACAAGATTCGCGGCGGCGCGCTGCTTCGACAGCATGTTGGCGGAGGGAACTCCAGTGCGGACGAATGACTTTTCGCAATCCTGCGACGAAGGACCGCGCATATTCCCTTCCATAAACGCCAGCCCCGGGCAACGGGTGCAGCTCGAGACGTGGGTGCACGAAGTGCAGGTTGTCAGATCCTTTAACCGGATCGAGCGCACGTCATTCATGCGATCCGAATATCGCCAGATGTCGATGAAGCGCTGCTGGCGTACGTTTCCGGTGGGCAGCGGAAACTGGACGCAGGGAAAAACGTCGCCGTAGGGCGATACGTAGCACGTGGTGTGGCCCGCGCTGCACGGGATCGAGTTCAGCGCGTCTTCGCCGGGAGGAGCCGCGATGGCGCAGAACGCATCCACATCGCCAATCAGCGACGGATCGCGGAATACCTGGCGCAGCGCCTCCCGGTCCACGCCCAGTTCCAGGACCGAGCGGTTGCCGTCCATCATGGGGGTCACCGTCGGATCCAGCGTGCACTCCACGCCCAACTCCTCCGCGAGAGCCTTGACACCGGGATAGTCCTGCATATTTCCGGTCATCAGCACGTTGGCGATAACGACTTTCAGCCCCTGCGACTTGAGAAAGCGAATCGCATCCAGCGAGCGCTTGAGCGAGCCCGGAACCAGGGTGATCGCATCGTGAACCTCGGGCCGATGAGAGTAGATGCTGATCTGGATCGATTCAACTCCGAGGTCGCGAAGCCGCGCCGCTTCGCGTTCGCGAATCAAAACTGCGTTTGTTTTCAGCTTTACGCAGAACGTCAGATCGCGGGCGTATTCGAGCAGCTCGAAGAAGTCTTTGCGCAGAAAAATTTCGCCGCCGCTGAACGTCAGAATGAAAACACCAGCCTCGGCCATTTCTTCCAGCAGATGTTTGATCTCCGCCGTTGTCATCTCGCCATGATCGTGGTGATCGAGATAACAATGCACGCAGCGCTCGTTACAGCGATAGGTCAGGTCGACCTGAACGCTGAGCGGAATATTCAAGGCCATGGCCTTGTCGGATATTTCCAGCATGAGCTGGCTCATCGGGCATCTCCAGCCAGCGGACTCCGCTTAGTCGAGGTTTCAATCGGCGTTTCCGAGAGCTGCATGATTTCGTGGCTGGCCAGCTCCCGCGCCAGATTCTCGGCGTCCCGCAAAGCAACCTCGGTCTCGACCTCGAACTCGGGGCAAATTTTGCGAGTGACGATTTCGTCGAGCGGAGTGGTGCCGTCGGCCGATTGCCACAGGATGGTGGCCGTCCGGTTCAGGGTGAACAGAGTGGAGTCCCGCCCAGACATAATCATCATCTCGCCGTCGAGACTGCGCGCCGCGGCCCGCGGATTACGCGCTACATAAAGTCTGCTCATCGAATTGACCTCATCCAATTAATTCCCAGACCCGGGCGTCGGGGACAAAAGTGAGCCGCGAAACCGGAACGCGGTTCACGAACTCGAAAACGGAATGAAAAACCGACTGTACCAGTTCCTCATCCTCGGCGAAAAACAGAACGTTGGCAAGCAGAGACCGGGCAGCTTCGCCGGGCGCGACGGTGTCTATGCGGTTCTCGGAACCTTGCGCAAGCAGGTACAGCGTAGCCACGGGCGCAGAGATATTCTCGCCCAACTTGGCCATCTCGCCGGTGAAGGGCGTGCCGAATGCGACATAGGCGTTGCCTTGCCTGCGCACGTAAGAAATCTCATCGGTCAACAGGGTCGCATCGGGAGGGGCGAGTCGCGCAATGGTTGTCTTCCCTGCGCCGGAAACGCCTGCGAACAAGAATGCCTTCCCGTTGCGGACTGCGCTGGCCGAGTGCAGCAGTAGGCCGCCCCGGTTAGCCAGAAGCAGCGTATGCACAATCCGCAGCACAGCGTCTATCGAATACGGATTGCTCGACTGGCGTATCCAGCCACGCCGCGTTGCAGGATCCCACTCCGCCAGAAAATCTCCACGTTCAAGCGACCACCGGCCGAGGCGATGCTTCACGGACACGTCGGCTTCGGGGTCGCCGAAGCCAGGCTGCACGAGCTCTACGTCGAACTCTACCTCGGCTTGATCCGAGGCCCGATCGGAGCCGCCGACGTATCCAGCATAACGGTCTTGCAACAGGCTGAGAAAACCTGGATCGGTCGTATTCACGCGCACAGCCAGCCCCCCGACTTCGATAACGACGCTTAACTGCTCGCGTTCGGTTAGTGCTGGCAAGGGATGACTCGTTCGCTCGGAGTTTGAGCCGAAGCTTGAAAGTGTGAGGCTTGAGCTTGCGAGGATCGACTTTGCGAAGTTTGAAGCATGCTATGGACGCCGACCACGACGCGCGCGGCAATCTCCGAGCGCTGGACCAGAGCCGCGATCGCGCGCTCAGAAACCCGCAGGGTCCTGCGCGGCTGAATGCATCGCCCGTTCCGCAGGATGAATGAAATCTTGCCTTGCAGATCGCTGTCGGCAAACGGCGTGTCGGGCCGAGGCATCGCATCACCTCGGGTAAGAATCTCAGAATTTCCGGAGCCGCTTTTCACGATCCGGTGCACGACGAGCCGGCGGTCGCGGCCGAACAAAACGATATCGCCTTCGGAAACTTCCTCCCGTCGGGTGCGATCGATCACCAGCACATCGCCGGGCCGGATCGTCGGCAACATGCTCCAGCCGGTAACCTGCAAGCGCAGCCGACCGGACGAACGCAATACCTCGCCCGCCAGCTCACACTTGAGGGCGTGTGATTCGCTCAGCCACGGTGAGGAAGAACTCATGAGGCCTTGAGGCTGCCTAACTGGCACTGGCCTTCCGTTCCGCTTTTGTTGCACATCAGTGCGGACGTCACAAAAACCTGCTCGTAGCGGAACGCCGGCTTTTCGTAAGGCTTCTTGGTCACCGTCGTATTCGGATTATCAGAAGAAGTTTCGTTCATAGCCATAAGAGGAACCTGGTTAGCTTTCGTTCTATTGTAATGCGGATTGCGATGCCTGTACGGCACACCCACCGGTGCCAGAAGTGCCGCAGGCCTGGTCGCTCAATGTTGTGTAATAAACCTGCGAACCCGCCACTGGGCCCGCTGCAACGACGTTGTCGATGACAATCCCACTGGCACCGCCCGAAGCCGAAATGCTGGCAGTCGCGATCGACCCCACGTTGAGCCATGTGACCGTATTGTCGGTGGTGGCGCCCCCAACGGTCGTGCTCCAGGCTGGTGTTGAGCCACCTGAAGTTCCGCCTGAATTCGTGCACAGTTCAATATTGCCGTTGATGTCCACGATCTCGTTGGGCGAATTGAAGTTGGGCCAGCTTGCCTGCCAAAAGCCATGAGACGGTGTCTGCCGGCCCTGATCGAGCCAGGTGACCGTACCGTCCGTCGTAGTCGTACCGGGCGTGGTGCTCCAGGTCGGCGTGGTGGCTTGCGAGGTACCGGGGGTGAGCACCACCTGAATCTGGAAGTTCGAATCCAGGATCTCCTGACCCATCGCGAGGTAGGGAGTAGCAGGAGCCCATGGCTGAACGGTAAAGCTCATCAGGCAACCGGTCCCGCGCATACTGCAGGAGTTCCCCCACCCGAGGGTAGTAGTGCTGGCGAAGATCCATTCCGTCGGCCCGAGCGCAGCATTTGGATTGTAGACATCAGTTACCGGCGAACAGTTTGCGGCGCCCGTCGCCAGCGCGGTACCGGTCACGACGGGACCCATCACACCAGCGTTGATCGGAACCTTGTACATAATGGGCTGTTGCCCGGTATTGCCGCAGACGTAAAGACTGCCCGTTGCGTTCGCGGAGGTCTGATAGGCGTGGTCGAAGGCTCCCTCGTACAACGGTGCGGGAGTCGAGATCGAACCACCCACCGCAATATCCGTGCTGACCGAACCGGAGGCGAAATTAGTGGGGAAAATGTACACGCTCGAACATGGGCCTGTGCCATGTGTGCAGTTGGTGGTGCCGTTGTTCGAGGCGAAGGCGTAAACCAGGCCGCTGGTGGAATCGACGATCGGCCCGGAGACCAGCCCCTGGCCGAAGTCTAACCGACCGGACGCAGTGACCGCTCCCGACGACGCGTCCACACGATAGAGATATCCGCCTAAATCGCCTACGAAAACATTACCCGATCCGGAGTCGTAGACAGGGCTGTCGAGGGCGCTTGCTCCGCCGTTGACATGTACCGGGAATACGCCGTTGTTAACTTCCGAGGGCGGGTTCAGCGCCGTGCCCTTGAATACCGGCGTGATCTTGTGCAGCCATCCTCCGCTTCCACCCACCCAGGCAATGTCATGCGCGTAGTCGTAAAAGACGGACGAGGTCGTATCGTTGTCGGAGTCCGCAAGGGACATGATCAACGCGCAGGGCGCCGTGCAGCCGGGATACGTGGATGGAACTAGCGATGGTGCAAGAAATTGGGGCGTGGCGACAGTTTGGGTGGTGGAAGGAGCCCACTTCAGAAGAACGAGGACTCCTGATCCGCTGCTGGTCGAGACAGCCGCCACTTGGGTACCGTCCAGCGAAAAAACAGGAGACGTCAGAATCTGGCCGGCGAGCCCGATGTCGTAGGCCCAATACACCGAGGGCACGGTTCCTGTACATCCCACGTAGAGATTGTCGTAAGCCGCGATGGTTGCCTGACCTGCGGTACCAGGGAGGCCAGTGCTATAGACCACGAAATCCGGGCTGGGGTCGGTGGAGCAGGTCGCCGTTGACGTTTGGAAGGAATATTTCGCCGGAAAGTTGCCGGCGCCGATCGAGGCGCCGGTGCCGAGATCCTGGGACCAGTCGGCACGCGCTCTGGAAGTCTTGGGACCAACCAGCTTCGTCCGCAGAGCGGACGCGGCGGCAGACTCCGGCGGCAATTGGCGGATCGCATTGTTGCGCTGCGACTGCTGCCAGAAGCGCGGGTCCTGGGCCACGCGTTTCATCTGCGCCTCGGTCGAGGGCTGAGAGAAGATGATGTGGCGGTGAGTCCAGTCCGTCGGCAACCCCTGCTTATGGGGAGAAGCCGCGTTACCGGTCAGAACCCAGCCCAAGCCCATGAGTGCGAGGAAGCCCGCACCAAACCGAACGATGCCTGCAGCCAATCCGTTCATCGCGCTACTCCGTTCATCGCTATTGCATGGCTCGATACGAAGGTAAGGAACGCCGGCCAAGCGGCTGTTTTTTATCTTCTCTTCTTCCGCGAACCCTCTTCAACTCGTGCTTCGCGAATTAACATTGTTCCGCGCTTCGTCCCGCGAAACTGCCGTGCTCGAAACCACCAGTTCGCAGGCTGGACGGTCGTCTTCGACTGGTGAGGCTGGAATGGCCGAATTCTACTACTCATTCAGCTCAGTGTGCAATCGGCGATTTTTGTGGCGCGTCATTTTTCGCCCCGGGGCGGCCGAACCTGGAGTGCGTGCGCCTGGCTAAACCTAAGGCGTGGAGGAATTAGCCTGATTCGGTAGTTTGGCTTAGTGTAATCCGGGCTGCGACGCCTGTATCGCGCACCCGCCAGTGCCGCCGGACGTTGCACACGTCTGGTCGTCCAGAGTGGTGAAATATATCTGAGAAGCACCTGGGACGAGGCCGACGTTGACCGTGTTGTCGATAATAATCCCGCTCGTGCCACCGGCTGCAGAAAGGGCGGCAGTTGGCAGGGGCCCGGCGTTAATCCAGGTGAGGCCCGTCAGGCCGTCCGTTGTTGAACCGCCCAAGGTCGCATTCCATGCGGGAGTGGTGACACCCGACAGTCCTGCCTGGGTCACGACCTCAATGTTGCCCCTGGTGTCGAGAACGCGGGAGCCGACAGTAGTGTAGAGATGAAGTGCCGTCCAACCCGCCAGCGGGGTTGCGGTCAGCGTGCCTTGATTCAGCCACTGCACGCTGTTATCGCTTCTGGCGACGCCAGCCTGGGTGCTCCAGGCGGGCACGGTGGTCCCCGAGGTGCCTCCGGTGGTCGCGATTTCAATATTCAAATTTCCATCCAGAATCTGCTGCCCCGCCTGATAGCTCGTGGAGGCGTGCCAGGGAGTATCGGTGAAATTAAAGATGCAGCCGGAATTTCCACAGCCCGTGGCGATGCCGTTATTCGTCGTGCTGACGAAGAAGCGTTCCGTTGCGCCGCCCGTCAGATTTGGATTGAGAATGTCGGTAACCGGCGAGCATGCCGGACTAAACGAGGCTGAAGTCAACTCCACCACGGCATTTCCCTGCGCGGGCGGCACGCTGGCTTGAATCGGAATCTGATAGACGGTCGGGTTGGCGCCGGTGTTGCCGCAGACGTAAAGGTTTCCGGTGGCATTCGCCGAATTGATGTAGTCGTTATCAAAAGAGCCGATGTACATTGGGTTCGGCGTGGAGCCGAAGGGAAGGCTGGTTCCGGCCGTGACCTCGGTTCCCGAATCGCCTGCAGCGAAAGAAGTCGTGAGCTGGTAGACGGCGGCGCAGGCGCTGGCTCCGGAGCAATTCGCGGTTCCATCGCTCGAGGAGAACACGTAGACGAGGCCGTTCGTGGAATCTACCATCGGCCCCTCCACAATTCCGGTGCCGTGATCCAGTTGCGCTGACCTGATCACCGCCCCAGTCGTAGGATTCACGCGGTAGATGAATCCGCCGGCGTCACCGACAAAGACCTGATTCGAGAAGGAATCGTAGACGGGACTCGAAATTACGTTCTGATCGGATGGATTCATCTGAACCGGGAAGGTGCCGTTGTCGACTTCCGCCGGGACTCCCTTGAAGATTCCGGTGACCTTGTGCAGCCAGCCGAAGGCGCCGCCGACCCAGGCCACATCACCGGAGTAGTCGTAAAACACGGATGAAGTCGTGTCGTCGGTTGGCGTTCCCAGGTTATCGGCCAGCACGACTTCCGTCATGCAAGGAGCGGTGCAGGTTGGGTAAGCGGCGGGCAGAACAACTGTGGGAGTGGCTGGCATGCCCAATGTGCCGGTCGAAGCTGCCCACTTCAGCATGACCAGCGTCCCTTCGAGTGCCACGTTGGTCTGGACGAAGGCAATTTGGGAACCATCCTGAGACAGAACTGGCGAAGTAAGAATTTGTCCGGCGGTGTTGTAGGACCAATACAGGGCCGGAGTAGTCCCTGTGCAGCCGGAATACAGGTTAGTGAAAGCGACGATGCTGGGCTGATTTACGGCGCCATTCAAACCGGTGCTGTAGACAACGTAGTCTGGCGTCGTGGCATTGCCGCAATTTGCGGTCGAGATGTTGAAAGAGAACTTTGCCGGGAAATTACCCGCGCCCGCGTTCGCGCCGCTGCCCAGATTCTCCGACCAGTCGCGGTGAAACGCCTTGTTGTTCGGCTGAATGGAGATGCGAGGACGAACGGTGATGGGGTGAAACGGAGATCCTCCGATCGAACCGATCCGGGGGATATCTGGAGAAGCGACTTCTCGAAACCAGTCTCTCGCTAGCGGTTCAGTTCCCAGGGGCTCCAGTGTCCGGGGTGCAGTCGCCAGCGGGGCGGGGGCCAGAGGAGGACGAACGGCGGCGTGGCGAAGCTGGCGCCGGGCAAGCTGCTGCCAGTAGCGGAGATCGGCCGCCACCCGCGCAGCCTTTTCAGGCGTGCCGGGGCGGGAGAAAATTAGATGGTTGTGACTCCAATCGGTGGGCAAGGAAGTTGGATGGCTTACCGGCCTTGCAGCCTGCCCATTCAGCACCCACGTGAGCATAAGTAATCCGGCCAAACCAATCCCCAAACGGACGAGTCGTGCGGTAGAACCTTTCATAGAACAGCTCCAACGTCCGCGATATGCACCAGACTGGCCGGTGCAATTGGAAAACTCCTCGATGGGTATACCGTCTTGAGTTCAACAGAGTCGCGACTTGGGATGGATCGACGCGTTACTTTTTCGCCGATTTGTCTTTCGCCAAACACGCGCTCACAAATGCCGGTAGATGGACCAAGATCCAGCACCGGGGCTGGGATGCCGACGATTCTACTCCGTCTCGCTGTCCGCGCACAATTGGCGGTTTCGCTGTGGGTGGGTTCTCCAAAACCGATGACGGGTGTGGTGCTCCCGCATGAGATTTCACTCATCCGCCGTGAAATAATTCATAAGACGTGCGTCTCTTGGCTCTCGCCCTGTGATCGCGAACTGTGACATCATGAAGACGGGCTCCCCGCCCGGACGATTCCCGCCGGAGGTTTGTACACACATTGGAACGATCCGATAATGTAGTCGATAAGATACCCGAGGAAATGGAGCAGGAAGTGCCTTCAACCCATGCCACCTATGTGCTGACCCTGGAAGAGATAGCGAATCTTGCCGCGGAGGGCGGCGAGCCCGAACAAACGTTGATGAACGTGGCGGCGCTCATCGCCAAGAGATTTAGAACCGATGTGTGCTCGGCCTACCTGCTCGAACCGGACCGCGCCAATCTTGTGCTGGCCGCGACGGTGGGGCTTCGCCGGGAGTGCATTGGCAGTTTGCGGATGGCAGTCAACGAAGGACTCACGGGCCTGGTCGCGGAAAAATTGCAGCCGGTCGCGGTGAGCCACGTGAGAACCCACCCGCGCTTCAAGTATTTCGAGGAAGCTGGAGAGGATATCTACCAGTCGTTCCTCGGCGTTCCATTGATCGACCGGGGAGTTTTGCAGGGCGTGCTCGTAGTGCAGACGATCGAAGCCCGAGTCTTTTCCGAGGATGAGATTCGGATGCTTTCGGAAGCTGCCACCCAAGTCGCGCCCGTTGTGAGCGAAGCGCGCACGCTGGACCGCTTCATCGCGCCGCTGCAGGAGCGCCTGTGGGCGCTGGCGCGCAATTTATGGTGGAGCTGGGACCACAACTCTTCCAGCCTTTTCCTCGATCTCGACCCGGCGCGCTGGAACGACCTCAACCATAATCCGATTTCCCTGCTCAGCGAGATTCCGCTGGCCAAGCTCGAGGCTCGTGCAGCCGAGCTGATGATTCATAGCCGGGTGAACTACGCCTACCGGCGATTGCTGGAATATCAGGAAGCCGATCGCACCTGGGGCGCGCGGCATGCCGGCGTGTTGAGGCCACACCCGGTCGCATATTTCTCGGCGGAATTCGGTTTGCACGAATCCCTTCCGGTTTATTCCGGAGGCCTGGGAGTTCTGGCGGGGGATCACATCAAGAGCGCCTCAGACCTCGACATTCCCCTGATCGGTATCGGATTGTTCTACGGCCAGGGCTACTTCCGGCAAAGGCTCGATATTGCGGGCTGGCAGCGAGAGGAATATCTCGAGACGGACGTAAACCAGTTGCCCATGGAGGCCGCGATCGGCAAAGACGGCAGGCCGATCGCCGTGGAAATCGAAACTCGCAGCGGGCGCATCCAGGCCAAGGTGTGGCGCGTGAAAGTCGGGCGCAGAGATCTGCTGCTGCTGGATTCGGATGTGGATGGGAATGCTCCCGAGGATCGCGAACTGACTTCGCGGCTCTACGGCGGTGACCTGCGCATT
>Ga0070765_100002138_pt1 | contig 12301 bp, 9 predicted proteins | sample HubBroMetageWFT5_FD_71516 | JGI IMG/M metagenome (GOLD analysis project Ga0070765, IMG submission 71516) | Warmed and freeze-thawed soil microbial communities from the Hubbard Brook experimental Forest, New Hampshire - Hubbard Brook CCASE Soil... | ecosystem: Environmental > Terrestrial > Soil... | reverse complement strand
GCATGTTGCGGGTGAGAACCTGCGATACGGCGACAGTCCAGGTGCGATGGTCCGCTGTGCCGACGTACTTCTGGAAGATACCGTGGTCGACCTCGCCGACCTTGTCCCAGCCGCGGCTGAAGCCGAACGAGACCGTCGTCAGGTCACCGAACATGGTCTGGCTGATGTTGGCAAATCCAGTGCTCGACTTGTAGTCCGGTTCATCGCTGTTGATGTAGCCGATGCTGTAGAGCGTGTTGCCGTGCAGGTAGTCCAGGCCGAAGTTGTTCTGCGTGCGCCGCTCCTTGTACCGGCTGGCTTCGGACAGCACGTCGATCGAGGCGCTGGTGATGAGATCGACGTAGTACTGATAGGACAGGGAGAAGGAATCGCCGATCTTCTTGCGCACCAGGACCGAAGGGCCCTCGACCTCGATGCCGCCGCCCTCGAAGCGGTGAAACATGATGTCGGTGCGGTCCTCGGGCAACACATCGGCGCGGGTTATCACCACCAACGTCGCCACCGCGATTGCCGCGGCGCCGGCAGCTCGCGCGTATCCTGTCCGGAATGGATTCACGAGCGGGCGGTGTTAGTTACAGCCGCAACCGCCGCCCACGCTGCCGGTGGCGCCGTGGGCGCCTTCGCGTACCTCGAACACGTGATCGAGGTATACGCTGGCGATCGGATTGCGGGAGAACGACATGATCGGATCGGCGAGGTGTTCGCGCTCGTAGGGCTTGACCCAGGGCTGAATCGAGCTGCAGCCGACGAGCGCCAGGCCCGTCAGCACCAGCGCGCATCCTTTGCCGACTCGAATCACGTTCATTCGCACTCCCGAAGTGTGCGCCTATTCTCGCATCAACGTGCGGATCTGGTCGAGGTACTCGCTCTCGTCACCGGGTTTGTAGCCGTGGTGGATGTAGCGCACCTTGCCCTTGCGATCCACGATCACCGTGCTCGGCATGCCTGACACTTCATACAGCGTGCTGACCTTGCTCTGCGTGTCGAACAGGATCGGAAACGAGACCGGTGTGCCCTTCAGGAATCCCACCGCGTCGTTTGACTTCGGCTCGACGTTCACTCCGAGCAGCGTAAAGCCGGCAGTCTTGTACTTGCGGTACATCTGCTCGAGCACCGGCATCTCCTGCCGGCACGGTCCGCACCAGCTGGCCCAGAAATTGATCAGTACGACCTGACCCTTCAGATCTGCGAGTCCGACCGCATTGCCAGCGGCCGCCGGCAGCTGAAAGGCCGGGGCGGCGGTTCCGGGCGCGACGCTCGAGGCGCTCGCCAGCGCCGAGAAAGCGAGCGATACGACAAGGGCGGAAACTCGTGCGAGATTGTGTTGCATGCTGCCTCCGTGTCACCACAGGAACACCGTCGCTCCAATAGTTCCCTGAAGATTGTTCTTCAACTGAGCGAAGCCGATGTCGCTGGATCTGAAAACTATGTCCTGTACATCTATGTGCAGTGCCAACCAATCCGTGGGTAGCACCCGAAAGCCGGCGCCGAAGTTAACGGCGAAATTCTCATCGCCGGCAAAGGTGACTTCACCAATACCACCGATGAGGTACAGCGCGCTGGTCATCGCCAGTCTGTGGCCGATGAACACCTCGCCCGGAAGCACGTTGTAGCCCAGCGACACGTTGTAGTACGTGAAGCGTCTCTCAGCATCGGAAAGAAGTCGCGTCTGACCACTGAGCTCTTCAAAACTCGTGAGACCCGCCTTGGCTCGCCCGTAGGTTCCCTCGAAAAAAAGGTCCTCCGTGATGTGATAGTCCAGTCGCGCGCCGGCGACAGGTTGAGCGCCAAAGTCCGCTATCGATAGCTCGCCGTAGTAGCCACCGAGTTCCAGGTTCTTGGCCTTGATCGCCGGTACGGTAATGGTGCGCCGCTCCACCTGCGGTTCGACCACTGACGGTGGGGCGGTGTTCTGGTCACCGGGTGTGGTGACCTCGACCGGCGGCGGCTGCTGCGGCTGCTTCTGACGGTGCCACGGCCAGTGCATGGTCGCACAGCCGCTGCAGGCTAGGAGCATCCCGCTCAGTAGAAGAAGCCGAATCCGAGTCTCCATTCTTCGTTGACCTCGTTGGTATTGGTCCGGGTGAAGACCACGTACTGTCGGTATTCACCCCGAAAGAAGAAACGCCGCGTCAGATACAGGCGAGCGCCCACACCCGCGTACGCCACCTGATCGTCCCGGTCGGTGGAAGCCGTCAGCAGCACCTTGGGCGAGACATGCTCATAACCGGTACCCACTGTCACCAGCGGCGACACGCGCCACTCGGGGATGAAGACGTGCGTCAGGCCCGCCTCCACGATATATCCGTTGGACACGTTGCCCAGAAACTGCGAAGCACCGACTTCGATCTTCAGATTGTCGGTGAGCGATAGCGCGGAGTAACCGGCTATCAAGGTCGCCCCGGCATAAGCGCCGGCATAGATGCCACTCTCCCAGTGATGCGAGGCAAACCCCGCCATGTCACCGAGCGAGACCTTGAAGTTCGTGCCGTCCGCCAGCGAATCCTGTGTCAGATCGCGCGCCGCTGCCCAACCCTCGATTCCCCGCTCGGTACGCACCTTGAACCAGTCGGTGCGGCGAAACAGCACGTCCACGGCGTCGCCCCGGGCGACAACCTGTGCTACCGGATAGCCGCGTCCCGGGCCGGTATGCAGCTCGAGGTAAGGCTGTGTGACGAACACTTGCAGCAGTTCATGCGCAGCTCTCGCCGGCATCGAGACCAGCGAGAGCACGCACACCAGGAGCGCGATCGCGAGCTCAATTGGCCAACGGAGCGATAAACGGGTTGTTGTAGTACTGAGCGCCAATATCCACCCATTCTGTCAGCATTCGCAGCTCAGCGGGAGATAGTAAACCGACATGCATGGAGTCGGTCGCAAAGACTTGGAAGAAATGTGAGTCAAGTGCATCTCCCGAGATGAACTCGGCGCCGCGGAACGTGGTCGTCACTGCTTGGCCGCCCGCATTTACAGTCGTCGAGCTGCAGACGTTGTCGTCGAGACAGAACAACTCGCGGTACGACTCGTCCTGATTGGCATTGGCAGCCGACGCAGCGGTGCTCAGATCAAGATGTCCCGCAGCCTTGGCGGCTCCACCGGTGTGACAACCCGCACTGTTGCAGGTACCGGCGCCGGCGACGCCGCCGAGCGCACGCGTTGCAGACCATAGCGGCTGAATATTGCCGAACGGAGAAGTGGTGGCGCCCGTCGCGGCCTGGCAGGCAGTGTTCGCCACCGGGCAGTCATAGCTGATGACCACGCGACAGTACGGCGTCCAACCCGAGGTCGGTGGATAGCTCGTCGCCGATTCCAGCGAGCATGCGATCGAAGGCGAACCGCCGGAGACCGTCGGTATCGGTCCGAGGTAGGCGGGGTCGGAGTACGACAGGTCGGTGATAGGCTCGTTGCCTGTACCGCCGCCGAACCACGGATCAATGAACACCGGATTGACGCTCGGAGTCGCCGCCGCAGTTGCGGAATTGGCCGAGTTGCCACAGTTGTAGCCGACGAGCGCTTCGGCCATCGTTTCTCCCGCGCACGGAGCGATGGTGCTCGCTGGGGACCCGGCCACGGTACCAGGGAAGGGTGCAGTGCCGCTGGCGCCTGCCCATGCGGCAGCGAATGTTGGTTGGATTTGGACGGTCGGCGCCGGTTGATTCGCGAGGTTGCCCACTCGACCATGCGAGTAGAAGCTGGTGCCCGCCGCCGGCATCTGTTGTGACTGCGGCTCGTGACAGCCGTTGCACGTGAGCACTTCTCCAGGCAGCAGCTGCAGCCATGCCCGGTGCAGCGGGAAGAGGCGTTTGCCGGTGGCGTCGGTGATGGAAATCTGAAAGGCGACATTCGCGGGAACCTGCACCCGCACCGAACCGTCCGGTTCGATCGGTACGTAGCCCAGAATCTCGCGCATGTAGTTACCGGCGACGCCGAAGGCGGTCTGCTTGTCGAAGTTCAGTGTTTGTTTGTTCGGGAGCGACACCGCCTTCTCCAGTCGCAGGAATCGCGCTGGTCGCTGGTCCGCCTCCGTCTGCGCGATCGCCGCGATGCCGCCGGCGGGCAGCCCGTTCCACGTCGCACCATCCCAGTCATAGACGCTCTTGATGTCGAGCACGGCCACCGGGGCCGTAGTGCTGTCGTACGAATCGGGGATGTATTGCTGCGCAGCCGGGCGGGGCTGCAGTGCCACCACATCAGTGAGAAACACCCCTTCGGTAGGCACCACGACTGGCTTGAAGGTGTTATCGCCAGGATTGAACATCCACAGGCTGTAGAGTATCGGTGCAGCTGTGAGCACTGGAGCGGCACCGGCTGCCGCCGGCACGGTCATCGCCAGGTTGGAAGGAGTGCAGGGCAGAATCGCCTTTGCAGCATTCTGCAGGCGGCACTCGCTCCAGGTCACAAGGATGCGGCCGGTGCCATCCCACAGCGGGAATCCAGACGAGAAACGCCCGCCCACCGAGATGTCGGGCACATTGGTCGTGTCGTTGACACCCAGGTCCACCGCGTTCTGTGTGGCCGAGGTCTGCGCGAAGGTCGTGGTGCTCGCTCCGGCATTGGCGATCGCACTCGGATAGGGCTGGTTGTTCTCGACGAAATTCTGCGCGTCGATGATCTCCAGGTCGCCGCCGAAATCGGTGTTGGTGAAGTTGCGCACCAGCGCCAGGATCTTGCCGTTCTCCATCTCGCGCGGACGCGCGAAGTGGATGGTGCAATCGATGCCCGCAGGGCAAGTGTTCGCACTGCCCGGATTGGTTGTGACGGTGTTGTGACTGCCCTTGCCGTACAGCAGCTCCACGTCGGTGCCGTCGGGATTGGCGGTGTAGAGATGGATGAGATTCACACCGTTGGCGTCATCCCAGCGGCTCCACAGCACGCGCCCGCTGTTCAGCACCGTGGCATCGACATCGTGACTCTGGTTGTAAGTAATCTGATGCAGGCCGGAACCGTCCGGATTCATCACGTGCAGCACAAATGACGACTCAGTCTGATCTTCGGTCTGTTCTTCGAACTCCGGCTTGCCTTCGTTCAGCAGCACGGCGCCCGAGCCGATCTGGCGCGTGGTCGCGAACAGAATCCGACCGTCCGGCAGGTAGTGCGGTGAGATGTACTGCGCACCGGTGCCGTCCGGATCGGACTGCGGCACGATCTTCTGCAGCAGGTCCTGCGCGATCGTGTACTGATAGAGATTCCAGTTCGGCGGCTTCAGATCCATCTGCTTCGCGGTTACCGGACCGCGCATCGCAAAGATGATGTTGGTGCCGTCGGCGGAGATATCCACGTCCTTGACGTCGTAGAACGTGCCTTTGGGGGCGGTGCTGGTGATGCGCGAAGTGATGTTGACTTCGTTGCCGCCGTTGTTCGTGGGATTGAGGATGTAGAGATCGGCGCTCGCGAAGAATACGCGCCGCAGTCGCAGATCGTCCTGCGTCGTCTGCGGCGGTACCGTTCGCTTCACATATGCGATGCCGAAATCGGTGGTCTGCGAGTCGGGCGGCTGCGAATCCACGATCGTGACAGTGCCGCCGCCGCCGTTGGTGCTGCAGCCGCCGGCGAGCAGGACGGCAGCGAATGCGCTGCATATCACGAAATTACGCATGGCCTTCGGCGTCATACGTGTTTTATGTGACATCTGTGATCCTCGCGCTGCTAACCACTTCACGGTAATTACCTATCAATCGGCGTCTGCTTGCCAGCCTATCTGAATGGAATCAGACAAGCACCGCGCAAAACTGTGCGGTGTGTCTTGTTCGGAGGAACAAACGGGCTTTTGTCGCAGTTAGCCAACGCTTCGGAGTGTGCTCGTGTTGACGTAAGTTTATGAACCGTCTGCTCCTACAGACATTACGAAGAGCACGCCGACGTGTCTATGATGCGCCCCAAGTTGCACTCGATACGCACGCAGGAGCAGCGGCAATGTTCGACAGTTCGAAGTCTTCAGTGGTTCGCAAAACGGTGGTCGCGCTGTTGTCCCTATCAACCGCGCTGCCGATGACAGCGACATTCGCCGACCAGTACTCGGAGGCGTCCACGATCTTCAATCGCATCACCGGTACGCCACCGAGCGCGTCGGTGCTGCAGCAGATGGCGACGGACATCAGCGGCAACAACGCGATCGGTGCCGCGCAGCTCGCGATGCAGGACGCGAACTTCTACAACGTGACGGTGCGCAACTTCGCAGCGCCGATGACCAACGTTCCGCAGAGCATGTTCGTCCCGCTGAACGACTACACGGCAACCGTCATCGGCATGGTTCGCGACAACGTGCCGTTCAACACCGTGCTGTCGGCGGATATCCTCTATACGGGCAACACGGCCGGTGCGCCAGCGTACTCGCCCGCGAACAACAACCACTACCAGTACCTCGACAGCAACAACGTTGATCTGTCGAAGGCGCTGCAGCAGCAGACGCAGTCATCGCTCACCGGAATACCGAGCACCGCCACTGCCGGAGTGTTGACCTCCACCGCCAGTGCCAGCGCGTTCTTCTCGCTCGGCACCAACCGCCGCATGGTGCGCTTCACGTATATCAACTACATGTGCAACGACCTGAACGCGATCATGGACATCACGCGGCCGCCCGATCGGATCCGTCAGGATCCTTCGCGCTCGCCGGGTGGCGACAGCCGCACATTCCTGAATACCTGCATCGGCTGCCACGCGGGCATGGATGCACAGGCTGGCGCTTTTGCGTATTACAACTTCGACACCACGCAGAACCAGCTCGTCTATACGCCGGGTACCGTGCAGCAGAAGTACGCGATCAACACCTCCAACTTCCAGTACGGTCATGTCACGACCGACGACAGCTGGCTCAACTACTGGCGAGTGGGTCCGAACGCGCTGCTCGGGTGGAGCAGTTCGCTGCCTGGCAACGGTAACGGTATGAGGTCCTGGGGCCAGGAGATCGAGAACTCGGGCCAGTTCGCGACCTGCCAGGTGCAGAAGGTATTTCAGGCGATCTGCCTGCGGCCGCCGAGCAATGCGGCCGACCGCGCTCAGGTGACGCAGATGACATCCGATTTCGTTTCGTCGAACTACAACCTGAAGACGGTGTTCGGTGAAAGCGCCGTCTATTGCATGGGCCAGTAGGAGCACTCTCGTGAATGCCCTGATGAAACACTTGACCGTTTCCCGTCTGCTGCTGGCAGTAACCGCTGCGCTGCTGGGCGCATGCTCGGGCGGCGCGCCGACGACCGCCAACCCCAATGTTCAGGCCTCGGCCCAGGCCTCGGTCTACAACGGACCGGCTCCGGAGAGCGCTGACGTGCAGGCGTTCGAGACCAACCTGTGGGTCAATATTTCTCCCACCACGCGTTGCGGCAACTGTCACAAGGCCAATGGCCAGTCGCCGATGTTCGCGCGTTCGGACGACATCAATCAGGCTTACAGCGCGGCCCTCACGGTCGTGAACCTCTCTCAGCCTGAGACCTCAACGATGGTGCAGAAGGTGGCAGGCGGCCACAACTGCTGGCTTTCGAGCCCGCAGGCCTGCGCCGACATTCTCACGACCTGGATCTCCAACTGGGCCGGCGGTGGCAGCGGCAGCACCGGAGGCACGGTGATCCAGCTCACGGCGCCGCCGGATCAGACCGTGGGTTCAACCAAAGTGTTCCCGCCCGATCCGACGCTGTTCAGTCAGACCGTCTACCCGGTGGTGACGCAGTACTGCTCGCGCTGCCACTCGGACACGGCCGCTACGCCGCAGTCCCCGTTCTTCGCCAGCGCCACGCTGGCGACCGCGTATGCCGCCGCGCAGCCGGAGATCTCGCTCAACAATCCGCCGATATCGGTCTTCTATACGCGCCTGTCACAGGACTCGCACAACTGCTGGGGTACTCCGGTCAGTTGCCCGAACAGCGCAGCGACGATGCTGGCCGCGATCCAGGCGTTCGCCAACGGCGTGCAGGTCACACCGGTCGATCCTACGCTGATCGTGTCCGAACAGCTTTCACTGCTGCAGGGCACGGTCGCCTCCGGCGCAAACCGATACGATGCGCACGACATCGCGAAATGGGAATTCAAGGAGGGCACCGGCACCGTCGCGTACGACACCAGCGGCGTGGATCCGGGCATGGACCTGACGCTTTCCGGCGATGCGGGCTGGGTCGGGGGCTGGGGCATCAGCTTCACGACCAACGGTCGCGCGCAGGCCAGTACCGCCACCAGCACCAAGCTGTATAGCAAGCTGAGCACCAGCGGTCAGTACAGTCTGGAACTATGGGCCAATGCGGCCAACGTCACGCAGACCAAGGCCAACATGATCAGCTACTCCGGTGGCGACACCGCGCGTAACTTCACGGTGGCGCAGAATGCCTTTCAGTACAACATGTTCGCGCGCAGCAGCGCCAGCGATCTGAACGGCTCGCCATCGCTGCTGACCAGCGCAAACAACATGCTGGCGCAGGCAGCGCTGCAGCACATCGTGATGACGTACGACCCGACCAACGGCCGCAAGCTCTACGTCGACGGTGTGTTCACCGGGGACGTGGACTCAACCACCGGTGGGGTACTCAACAACTGGGACAACAGCTTTGCGTTCCTGCTGGGCAACGAGACCTCGGGTGATCATCCGTGGCAGGGGGAGATACGCTTCGCAGCGGTGCATGACGCCGCACTGACGCAGCAGCAGATCCAGCAGAACTTCGCAGCCGGTGTGGGTGCGAGCTACTACCTGCTGTTCAACGTGAGCTCGCTCATCAACATTCCACAGTCGTACATCATGTTCACGGCGAGCCAGTACGACAGCTACAGCTACCTGTTCGCGCGTCCAACCTTCATCAACCTGGACCCGACGTGGAAGCCGACGAGCCCGATTACGATCGCGGGCATTCGCATGGGCGAGAACGGTTCCGAGCTAGCGGTGGATCAGGCCTGGATACCACTGAACGTCACGGTTGACGCCAGCGACTACAACCCGACTACGGGCCAGTTGCTGTCGCCGCTCGGCGCGGTATTCCTGGCCGAGAACGGTGTGAATGACGATCAGTTCTTCCTGACGTTCGCGCAGATCGGGACGTTGACGCACACGTACACGACCCCTTCGCCGACGCCGCCCGGCGTGACCGATCTTCCCGCTTCGGCGCAGCTCGGCCAGCGCGTCTTTGACGAGGTCAATGCGGCCATGTCGAAGGTGAGCACCGTACCCGCCAGCAACAGCAGCGTCAGCAGCGTTTACCAGTCGGTTCAGACCGGACTGCCGACTGTGTTCGACATCCAGAGCTACAGCTCCGGTGGCATCATCTCCGGGACTCAGCTGGCAATGCAGTATTGCCAGGCGCTGGTCAACGATCCGACGCTCGGGCCGGCATTCTTCCCAGGGATGAGCTTCAGTGCGGCCCCCGGCAGCGCCTTCGCCAACAACGCGGCGATGGATCTGGTCGTGCAGCCGCTGTACACGAACATGATTGGCCAGAACATCGTGACGCAGCCGACCAACTCGGCCGTGAGCACGGAGCTCTACAACCTGATCACATTGCTGACCAACAGTCCGACGCCGCCGAACACGACGCCGGCTCAGCGGACACAGCAAATCTCGATGGCTGCCTGCACCGCGGTGCTGGCGAGCGCTGCGATTGAAATCAAGTAACCGAAGTACCAAGAGGCTGACATGAAGAAGCAACCTCCCCGTCGTCCGCCGCTGCCGACCGCGCTGCGGAACCTCAATCACCGCCCGCCGGTGACGCGCCGCGAGTTCCTGGGTCGCGGACTATTGAGCACGAGCGCTACCGTTGTCGGCGCGGGCTCGTTCTTCAGCATGTTCGCCAATCCGCGCAAGGCTTACGCGACGCTTGCCTCTGACATCCAGGCGCTGGTGACTTCACCGTGCAACATCCGAGCGGGCGCGGGCAAGATACCGGTCATCGTGTTCGACCTGGGGGGCGGCGGCAACATGGCCGGCTCCAACGCACTGGTCGGCGGTACCGGCGGACAGCTCGATTTCCTCAGTACCGCGGGCTACAACAAGCTGGGTCTTCCCGGGAACATGATTCCCAATGCGTCAACGGGTCCTGGCAATTTCGTCAACACGTCGATCGGCCTCGCGATGCACAGCGACAGCGCCTATCTGCGCGGCATCCAGGCACGCGCTTCAGCGACCACAATGGCCAATATCAACGGCGCGGTGATCGCGTCGATCAGCCAGACCGACACCGATCTCAATCAGCAAAATCCAATCTATGGCTTTCATGCGGCCGGTGCCGCGGGAAGTCTGCTGGTACTGATCGGAACCGAGGCGAGTGTATCGGGCGGCAATTCGATGGCCCCGGCCTACATGGTGGACCCGACGGTCAACCCGACTGTGGTCACGCAGCCCTCGGATGTCACTGGACTTGTCAGCACCGGCCAGCTGACGACCTTGCTGGACCAGGCGGATGCAGTGAACGTGCTCGAGTCGATGGAGCGCATCAGCGCTGCAAAGCTGGGTCAGGTTTCGACCGGTCTGCCCAATGCGCAGGACGCCGCGATCAAACAGCTCGTGCAGTGCAGCTATGTCGATTCGGCCTATCTGGTGGACAAGTATGGCAACGCTCTGACGACGCTCGATCCCACGCAGGATGCGAACATCGTCGGCGGCTCCAGCAGCATCTTTACGACCACCGATTTGCAAAACAACGAGTTCCTCGCCACTGCATCGGTCATGAAGATGATCGTCAATGGCTATGCCGGGGCGGCGACGATCGAAATGGGTGGCTACGACTATCACGATGGCACACGCGCCACCGGTGAAGGACGCGACTTCATGGCCGGCCAATGCATGGGCGCGTGCCTGGAGTACGCCGCGCGTGTCGGAGTGCCTCTCCTGATCTGCGTGATCAGCGACGGCTCGCTGGTGTCCAGTGGCATCCCGGACAACTCAGTCGGCGGGCGCGGCAAAGGCGCATGGATGGCCGACAACACCGCAACGGCCGCGGCGCTGATGCTGTACTTTGATCCGAAGGGTCGGGTCACCATGAACATGAACCAGATCGGCAATTACAACTCCGACGGCACGGTCAATGCCACCAGTAGCCCCGCTGCAAACTCAGTGAACCTGCTGGCGGAGACAATGATCCTCAACTACATGGCGCTGCACGGTCAGGCGGGTGCCTACCAGTCGATGACGTTCGGCCCGGGTGGACAAGCCAGTGGCCTCGGTGCGGCGGCGAGCAGCGTGACCGCGTTCAACCAGGGGCCGTCTGTCGTCAACGGGCAGATCACGTGACCCACGCGGGGCGATGGCGCGGGCGCAACTAGCCCCGCCCGGTTCCCTCTTATTTCAATAAGGACGCCGTAAAAGTAAGGTGTCCGCTGCCGCATGACCAATCGCTCGCAAATCTGAAAATGCGAGCGATGTCATGCATTTATCGTTCAACAGTCGCGGCGCGGCGGCGAATGATGTCAAATTGGGGGACCATGAGCTATCGCACCGTTTCGACCGTCCGGCGGTGGGCTGCGCTTTTTCCCGCAGCCGTGGCAACCCTCGTGCTGGTGCCGGCAGCGCTCGCAGCCAGCACCGCAATGGTCGGGAAGCCCGCCCCCGATTTCGGCCTGGCCGCTGTGGCTGGGGACAACGTCAGACTGTCCGAATACCGGGGTCAGCCGGTCATCGTGTCATTCTGGAGCAGCAGCTGCAGTACCTGCACCCGCCAGCTTGCGGCGCTGGACAAGCTTTACGCGACCTACCGCTCATCAGGACTGGTGGTGCTCGGAGTCAGCGTCGATGACAACCTGGCGCGCGCACGGGAATATGCGCATGCGCGTGCGACGTCCTATCCCCTGCTGCTGGACGTTCAGAAGAGTGTCAGCCGCGATTTCCTGATCGATCGGCTTCCTACCACCATCCTGATCGACCGCCGAGGCGTCATCCGCTACGTTCACAGCGACGACGGTGCGGATCAACGTTCCTATGTTGTGCAGATACGCACACTGTTGGATGACAAGCCGGCGGTACCATGACCCCTTATTTTCGCAACACAAGATCTATGAACACATTGCCCCGGTTTCTGTTCGCCATGAGCGCCTGTCTGCTGATCGGCGTGGTGTATGCCCAGGAGCCCGCGGCTCCCAAGCCGCCAGCGGATCCTGCCGCGCAGACACCGCCGGCGGCGCAGGCTCCCGCCCCATCTGAGCAGGCGGAGGCACCTGCGAGCGGCGCAGCTCCTGCTGACGCCCAGGCCGCACAGAGCACGGAGGGGCCGGCGGACGCCAACGGCACTCGCGCGCTCGACCAGCAGATTCAGGACCTCAAGAAGGATGTGGTCGATCTGAACAAGGATCTTTTCGTGCTGGAGGAGGAACTGCTGTTCCCCGCCAACACCCAGGT
>Ga0070765_100002135_pt1 | contig 12303 bp, 10 predicted proteins | sample HubBroMetageWFT5_FD_71516 | JGI IMG/M metagenome (GOLD analysis project Ga0070765, IMG submission 71516) | Warmed and freeze-thawed soil microbial communities from the Hubbard Brook experimental Forest, New Hampshire - Hubbard Brook CCASE Soil... | ecosystem: Environmental > Terrestrial > Soil... | reverse complement strand
ACGTTCGGGATCTACGGCCTTGTGGCGGTCGTGGTGGCGCTCGGAGGAGGGTTCGTGCTGCACCGTCGCCACCGACGCCACCAGCAGGCGGCGGAGGAGTCCAAGCGCCGTCAACGCACCGCCGAGGCGGCCGACGGGAGTTGACCCTCAGCGGCAGAGACGGTTGAGCAAGCGAGGCAAGGACGCAGGGAGCGAAGTGTGCTCAGCACACGAGCGACCGAGCACGCAGCATCGCGCTGGCCGAAACGGGGATGCGAGCCGAAGGCGAGTGTCTCCCGGCTTCGGTCAGCGGCAGCCACCGGCGCAGGGAGCGATGCGCTCCCATATCTCGGCCAACGCGCCGAGCTCGTCCTCGGAGAAGCGGGAGAGGAACTGTTCACGCACGACGGCGAGGTGGGTGCCGCGGGCGGCCCGCAACCGGGCGCGGCCCAGGTCGGTGAGGCAGGCGTAGGCGCCGCGGGCGTCGTGTTCGCAGGAGCAGCGCTCCAGCAGCCCCTCCCGTTCGAGCCGGTCGGCTAGGCGCGTGAGTCCGCTGCGCGAGAGCTGGGCCTGCTCGGCCAGATCGCACATGCGCATGCGCCCGCCGGAGGACTCGACGAGGTGGTGGAGAACCTCGTAGGTGCTGAGGGGCAGCCCGTGGGTGCGCTCGAGCTCGGCGTCGACACGCTTGGCCAGGGAGGCGTGGGCGCGCTTAAGGCCCCGCCACGCGCGAAGCTCTCCCTCGCTGAGCGCCTGCTCCTCCGCGGTGGCTGCGCACGGCACGGTGGAGGCGGTCTCGATGGCTGTCGCTGTTGCCATAGCGGTCGATGCGGACATGACGCGGCCCTCTCTACTCACTCGAACATAGCAGCGCGGAGCACTAAGATCGAGGCTCACCCGCCCGCGTGGCGCGCCAGACCCACCGCATCAACAGCGGCTGGAGGGGCAGGCGCGCGTACAGCGCCCAGCGAGGAATACGGCGGAACTCCTGGGGGTTGCGGGCCATGTGGAGGTTGGCGGGGAACACGGCGGCGAGCAGCGCGATCAGCCAAAGACCGGCCAGGCGCCGGGTGCGGGGCGCTAGCACACCGAGCCCACCCGCGATCTCTGCGACACCGCTGAGCGTGACGACGGTGCCGGAGTCCACCCAGTCGCCGAGGCCGGGAGGCACGATCCGGCGGTAGGGGCGGGGCATCGCGAAGTGGTTGAGGCCGGCCCCGAGGAAGGCGAGCCCGAGCAGTTTCGCCCCGCGCCGCCTCCCACGACTCGCTTCGGGTGCCGCGCCGGTCTCCATCGATGCATCAGCCTTGATCGCCATGTGCCTCAACTCCTTTCAACCTATATATAGGCCCCATATAGAGGATCGCTCAACACCCACGAGGACCAACCCACACACGCACACACATCACGCGAAACGCGACAGATCATCGGCTCAACACTCACGAGGACCAGCCCACGCACACACATCACACGACACGCGGCAGATCATCGGCTCCCCCCCACCCCAGGATCAGCGAGCGCCCAGACATCTCCCGCGGCTGGGGAAGGCCGAGCAGCTCCAGGACGGTGGGCGCAACGTCGGCGAGGATACCCTCCTCCGCCAGCAGCTCCAGCCCGTGCAGGGTGACGATCAGCGGCACGGGGTTGGAGGTGTGCGCGGTGTGGGGGGAGCCGTCGGGTTCAAGCAGATGCTCGGCGTTGCCGTGGTCGGCCGTGATGAGGCAGGCGCCGCCGGCGTCGAGCACCGCGTGCACGACCTCGCCGAGGCAGGCGTCCACGGTCTCGCAGGCGCGCACGGCGGCGGGGATCACACCGGTGTGGCCAACCATGTCGGGGTTGGCGAAGTTGAGGACCGCAAACCGAAACCCGCCCTCGCGGCGGTCGCGCCAGGACTCGAGGAACAGGTCGGCGACGGCGCGGGCAGACATCTCGGGGGCGAGGTCGTAGGTGGGCACGTCGCGCGGCGAGGGGGCGAGCCGGCGCCGCTCACGCTCGTAGGGGACCTCCTCGCCGCCGTTGAAGAAGTAGGTCACGTGCGCGTACTTCTCGGTCTCCGCGACGTGCAGCTGCGGGACGTGCGCGGCGGCGAGCACGGAGGCGAGCGTGACGGCGGGGCGGAAGGGTGGAAAGGCAACTGGGTAGGACCAGTCGGCCTCGTACTCGGTGAGGGTGGTGTACTGCTCGACCGGCTGAATGCCGCCGCGGCCCTCCCAGCCTGGCAGCGCCTCGTGGGCGGGCTGGCTTCCATGGGCGGGAGGGCTCCCGTGGGCAGACGAGCTCCCGTGGGTGGGCGGGCTCCCGTGGGCAGGTGAGCTTCCTTGAGTGGGCGGACTCTCTTGAGTAGGCGGGTCTCCAAATCCCGGCTCGGCGAGCGCACGGCTGAGCTCGCGGACGCGGTCGGGGCGGAAGTTGAAGCAGAGCACGGAATCCCAGGGGCGGATCAGGCCCTCGGCCCCAACCGAGGTGGGGGTGATGAACTCGTCGGTCTCGCCGCGTGCGTAGGCCTGCCGCACAGCCTCCACCCCAGTCTGCGCGTGGTGGGCCGCGCGGCCGTGCACGAGCAGGTCGTAGGCGGCCTGGACGCGCTCCCAACGGTGGTCACGGTCCATCGCGTACCAGCGACCGACCACAGAGGCCACACGCACGCGTCCACGCGCCCCGGGCGGCCAGAGCTCGTGGCACCAGCGCTCCACCAACCCGACGTGCTCGACCCCCGATTCCGGCGGAGTGTCGCGGCCGTCGGTGAAGCAGTGGACGACGAGGTCACGGACGGAGAGGCGCCCGGCGAGCTCGATGAGAGCCTGGAGGTGCCCGAGGCTGGAGTGCACGCCACCGTCGGAGACGAGCCCGATCAGGTGGACGCGCTCGGAGCAGGTGAGCGCGTGGTTGATAGCGGCGTTCTCAGAGAGGACCCCGTCGAGGACGGCGTCGTCGATGCGCGTGAGGTCCTGGCGCACGACCGAGCCGGCGCCAAGGTTGAGGTGGCCGACCTCGGAGTTGCCCATCTGCCCCTCGGGCAGCCCGACAGCGCGCCCGGAGGCGGTGAGCGTGGTGTGCGGGTAGGTGGCCCACAGCTCGTCGAACACGGGGGTGCGGGCGAGCGAGACGGCGTTGCCGGGGCCGGGCTCGGCCAGACCCCAGCCGTCCAGCACGACGAGGCAGACGCACGGCAGGGGGGGCTCTGTCACGTGGCGGCCTGCACGATCTGGGCGAACGAGTCCGCCTCCAGCGAGGCGCCCCCCACGAGCGCCCCGTCGACATCGGGCAGGGCGAGCAGCGCGGAGGCGTTCTCGGGGTTGACAGAACCGCCGTAGAGAACTCGCACGCGCGCGCCCACCTCGGGGCCGGCGCGGTCGGCGACAAGCGCGCGGATGAAGGCGACGGCGTCCTGGGCCTGCTCAGGCGTGGCGGTCTGCCCGGTGCCGATCGCCCAGATCGGCTCGTAGGCGACGGCAACCTCGGGCAACTGCTCGTCCGCAAGCCCGGCGAGGTCATCGCGGATCTGCTGGCGCAGCTTGCGCTCGGTGTCCCCAGCGGTGCGCTCGGCCTCGGTCTCCCCCACGCAGAGGATCGGCCGCAGGCCAGCGGCGAGCACGGCGGGCAGCTTCAGCGCGAGCGCACGATCGGTCTCGCCGAACAGCTCGCGCCGCTCGGAGTGGCCGAGCACTACGCCGTGGACCCCGGTCTCGACGAGCATCGGCGGGGACACCTCGCCGGTGAAGGCGCCCTCGGGCTCGTGGTGGCAGTTCTGGGCGTACACCTCCACGCGCGAGCCGCGCGCGGAGTCGACCATCGCACGCAGGTCGGTGAACGGCACGCAGATGGCGACGTCCACGCCGCTGACGGCCGCCACCCGGGGTAGCAGCGCCTGGATGTACTGCTCGGCCTGCGCCTCGGTCTTGTACATCTTCCAGTTGCCGGCGACGAGGGGGGTCCGGGTGCTCACGAGACGCAGGCGCCTTCCAGGGCGTGGACGCCGGGCAGCGTGCGGCCCTCGACCAGCTCGAGTGTCGCGCCCCCTCCGGTGGAGAGGTGATCGACGGAGTGCTCCAGGCCGAAGTGGGCGAGCGCGGAGGCCGAGTCGCCACCGCCGACGACCGTCAGGCCCGGCGCGCGCGCCATCGCCTCGGCGACCGCGCGGGTGCCGGAGGCGAACGGCGCGTACTCGAAGGCGCCCATCGGGCCGTTCCAGAAGACGGTGCCCGCGCGGGCGATCTCACGCCCGTAGCGTTCCGCCGTGCCGGGGCCGATGTCGAGGCCCATCCACCCCGCCGGCACCTCGACACCGTCGAGCGCCCGGTGCCGCGCGTCGTCGGCGAGGCGGTCGCCGAGCACGAGGTCGCTCGGCACGAGCAGGCGCGCGCGGCCGGGCTGCGGCGCGTGCGTGTCGCTCGCCCGCGCGAGCAGGTGGCGCGCGTGCTCGACGTCTTCGTCGCCGCATAACGACTTCCCCACGGAGTGCCCCTGCGCGCAGAGGAACGGGAAGCACATCGCGCCGCCGATCGCCACCACGTCGGCGACCTGCAGGAAGCGGTCGATCACGGCGATCTTGTCGGCCACCTTCGAGCCACCCACGATCGCGACGAGCGGGCGCGCGGGGTGCTCGAGGATGCCGGTGAGCGTTCGGACCTCGCCTTCGAGCAGCCGCCCGGCGGCGGAGGGGAGCAGGTGGGCGATGCCCTCGGTGGAGGCGTGGGCGCGGTGAGCGACGCCGAAGGCGTCGTTGACGTACACGTCGGCGAGCTCCGCCAGCGCGCGCGTGAACGCCGGGTCGTTGGCGGTCTCGCCCTCATCGAAGCGTACGTTCTCCAGCAGCAGCAGCTCCCCGTCGTGGAGCTGCTCGGTGAGCGCCCGCACCTCCTCGCCGACCACCGCCGGCGCGAGCGCGACCGGCGCCCCGGTCAGCTCGCTCAGGCGCGCCGCGACCGGCGCCATCGACAGCTCCGGCACGACCTCGCCCTCGGGTCGGCCGAGGTGCGAGACCAGCACCAGGCGCGCGCCCTTGGAGCGCAGCTCCTCGATCGTCGGCAGCGACCCGCGGATGCGGGTGTCGTCGGCGAGCTCGACCTCCCCGCCGGGGCCGGTCGTGAGCGGGGCGTTGAAGTCCACGCGCACCAGCACGCGCCGCCCGTGGACGTCGAGGTCCTCGAGGCCCCTCACCGACCCACCACCCGCGAGCGCGCCTCGTGCACGCCCACCGCCGGAGCGGCCGGCCGGCTACTCGCCGTGTGTCCTACCGGCTCCTCGTCTGCCGCGGTGCTCTCCGTGGGCATCTTGGGCGGCCCCCCGACCAACCTCACCTAGAGGACCCTCTGCGCGAGGTCCACGAGCCGGTTGGAGTAGCCCCACTCGTTGTCGTACCAGGCCACGACCTTGAGCATCGTAGCGTCCACCACCGCGGTCAACTGGGAGTCGACGATCGAGGAGTAGGGGGAGCCGACGATGTCGGAGGAGACGAGCGGGTCCTCGGTGTAGGCCATGATGCCCTGCAGCGGCCCGCTCTCGGAGGCCGCCTCGAGGGCGGCGTTGACCTCCTCGACGCTCGTGGCGCGCTCGCACTCGACGGTCAGGTCGACGACCGAGCCGGTCGGCACCGGAGCGCGCACGGCGAAGCCGTGCAGGCGGCCCTGTAGCGCGGGGATCACGAGGCCGATCGCCTTGGCGGCGCCGGTCGAGGCGGGGATCAGGTTGATCGCGGCAGCGCGCGCGCGGCGCAGGTCCTTGTGGGGCATGTCCTGCAGGCGCTGGTCGGCGGTGTAGGCGTGGATCGTGGTCATCAACCCGTGCTTGATACCGACCGTGTCGTTGACCACCTTCGCCACGGGCGCCAGGCAGTTGGTGGTACAGGAGGCGTTCGAGATCACGTGGTGCACGGCCGGGTCGTAGGCAGTCTCGAAGTTGACCCCGGGCACCACCGTCACGTCAGAGTCGGTCGCCGGCGCAGAGATGATCACCTTCTTGGCCCCGCGCTCCAGATGGAGCGCCGCGTGGGCGCGGTCGGTGAAGCGCCCGGTCGACTCGATCACCACGTCCACCCCAAGCTCCTTCCATGGCAGCTTCGCGGGATCGGTCTCGGCGAGCACCCGCAGCTCGTGTCCGTCCACCTCGATCGCGCCGTCGAGCGCCCGCACCTCGCCCGGGTAGGGGCCGTTGATCGAGTCGTACTTCAAGAGGTGCGCGAGCGTGCGTGCGTCGGTGAGGTCGTTGACCGCGACCCACTCGATCGCAGCATCTGCATCCGCACGCGCCTTGGCGGCACGGAACACGTTGCGGCCGATGCGGCCGAATCCATTGATGCCTACACGTACGGGCACTCTTCGTAGTCTCCTCTGGGGCACAGACACATACAACGAGCGATGGGGTCCAAAACGAACGATGCCGGACCTCGGGAGCTCCGCTTCCGATGACCCGGCGAACAAAGGGAAGGCTACCGAACGGCGCTGGGCAGCGACTTGGCGCCCCTTGGCACCGCCCTCGGCACCCGCACGCCGCAACGCAGGGGACGTGGGTGGACTACCGCACTCCGGCGGGGCTCAGCGAGAGTTGGCGACGATCTCCACGCGCAGATCGTCGGGGTCGAGCAGGTACGCGGCGTAGTACAGCGGGCCGTACTGCGTCCTCAGCCCGGGCTCGCCATCCCCGCGGCCCCCGGCGGCGAGGCCCGCGGCGTAGGCGTGGTCCACCGCCACGCGCCCCACGGCGCGGAAGGCGACGTGCCCGTAGCCCGGCGCGGGGGACCGACCGCGAGTCACGATCCAGAAGGAGGGGGCAGTCACGCCGTAGGCGATCGCGTGCTCGCCCTCGTGCACGCGGCGCACGCCGATCGCGAAAAAGACCGCGTCGTAGAAGGCGGCAGAGCGCTCGAGCGCGCTCACCTCGACACCCAGGTGATCGATCATCGGCGGCAGTTTGACGGACCACGCCGCCCCAGGCGCCCCCGGGCGTCCGGCCGGCCTTGGGCGGGAGACGCGGGCGCGGCGGTAGCCCCGGGGCCTCAGGCGTCGCGCGAGCGCTTGTCGATGTCGCGGTGGGAGACCGCGACGCTCAGGTCATCGCGGTCGTGGTAGCGCGCCGCGAGCCCCTCGGCGATCGCCACGGAGCGGTGCCGCCCGCCGGTGCAGCCGACGGCGACCACAAGGTGGGCGCGACCCTCGGCGACGTACTGGGGCAGTAGGAAGTCGAGCAGTGCGTACAGCCGCTCGTAGAGTTCGGCCAGGCGCCCGTCGCGCGCGACGTACTCGACCACGCGCGGGTCCTCGCCGGTCAGCTCCCGCAGCTCGGGCACGTAGAAGGGGTTCGCCAGGAAGCGCACGTCGAACGCGAGGTCCTCCTCGCGCGGGGGGCCGTGCTTGAAGCCGAAGCTCATGAACGTCAGCGCGAGGCGGCCGGTGGCGCGGCCCGGGAGTAGCTCGTCGGCGATCTTGCCGCGCAGCATCGCCGCGGACATGCCGGTCGTGTCGATCACTACGTCGGCGCGGTTGCGCAGCGGCTCCAGCAGTGCCCGCTCGGCGGCCACGCCGGCGGCGACGGAGCCGTCGGGGGCGAGCGGGTGGCGGCGGCGGGTCTCCTTGTAGCGGTTTACGAGCGTCTGTTCGGCGGCCTCCAGGAACAGCACGTGGTGGTCGAGGCCGAGCGACTCGAGGTCGTCGACGACGGCCTGCAGCGCCTCGAAGTACACGCCCCCGCGGACGTCGGAGACGACCGCCGCGCGCTCCACCTTGGAGCCTTCGTGCACGAACAGGTCCACCAGCGAGCGGATCATCTCCGGGGGGAGGTTGTCCACGCAGAAGTATCCCGCGTCCTCGAACACGTTCATCGCCGTCGACTTGCCCGCGCCGGAGAACCCGGTGATCACCGCGAGCTCCTTGAGGCTCGTCGCCAACGCCGGCTTCTCGGCGGAACGGGGGGAGGTTCGCAGGGGCCTGTACACGGACACGGGTTGATTGTGCCGCGTTTGGCGGACGCGGGAGGCCGCTTCCCTCGCGGTGTTTCCCTCGTCCCTCAGCGAACAACGCCCCTGAGACGGTTCAGGAGCAAGGGAGGCAAGGTTCGGAAGACCCACCCACCCCGCGAAGTGTGCTCGGCACACGAGCGACCGAGGACGCAGCATCCCGCTGGCCGAAACGGGGACTCGCGCCGCAGGCGCGTGTCACCCGGCTTCGGTCATGGGCCGTCTCAGCCTGCTCTGTTCAGATGAGCGTGCAACTCCCGGGCCACCTTGGCCGGCAGCCCCGGCACTGCCTGCAGCTCCTCGCGGGAGGCCGCTACCACCGCGTCGGGTGAGCCGAAGTGCGCGAGCAGGGCGCGCTTGCGCGCGGGCCCGACGCCGGGCAGCTCGTCCAGCAGCGAGGCGGTCAGCGCGCGGTCGCGGCGGGTGCGGTGGTGGGTGATCGCGAAGCGGTGCGCCTCGTCGCGGGCGCGCTGCAGCAGCTGCAGCTCCGGGGTGTGGTGGTCGAGCACCAGGGGCGTGCGGCGGCCCGGGAGGAACACCTCCTCGATGCGCTTGGCGAGCGAGATCACCGCCACGCCGCGCTCGCGAAAGCCGCGCAGCGGCCCCAGGCCGGCGGCAAGCTGGCCGCGGCCGCCGTCGATCACGACGACGTTGGGCAGCGCCGCGAAGCTCGCGTCGTAGGCGGGGTCGTGCGGGGAGAGGTCGGCCTGGCGCTCCCACTGGGCGAAGCGCCGGCCGAGCACCTCAGCCATCGCGGCGTAGTCGTCGGACTCGCCCTCCCCCAGCGAACGGATCTTGAAGCGGCGGTAGTCGGAGCGCTTCGGCGCGCCACCCTCCAGCACGACCATCGCAGCGACGGTGTGGGTGCCGCCAAGGTTGGAGATGTCGAAGCACTCGATGCGCACCGGCGGCACGTCGAGCCCGAGCGCGCGCTGCAGCCCCTCCAGCGCCTCCACGCGGCTCTGGCGGCGGCGCTCAGCGCGTAGGTGCTCCTGATCGAGCGCGAGGCGTGCGTTGCGCTCGGCGAGCTCGAGGATGCGGCGCTTGTCTCCGCGCTCGGCGGCGCGTAGCTCCACGGGGCCGCCGCGGCGGCTGGCGAGCGCCTCGGCGAGGGCCTCCAGCCCGGGGGCGCCATTGCGCGCGCCACCACCGCCGCCGCCAGACCCGGCCCTCCCCTCACGCGGCGCGCGCCCGCCCTCGGCGTCCGACCCCCCGCCGGGTAGGCGGGCCTGCACGAGCTCGCGCTGCACGACGATCTGCGCGGGGATCGAGGAGTGCCCGGCGTAGTACTGGAGCATGAACTCCTCCGCCACCTCGGCCACGTCGCGCTCGGCCTCGTTTGACAAGTAGAACGACTGGCGGTCGGAGAGCACCCCGTCGCGCACCTGGAAGACCTGCGCGTTGGCCTCCGTCCCGTCGAGCGCGACCGCGACCGCGTCGAGCGTGCCCACGGACTCGTTGGCCACCCGCTGGCGCTCCAGCAGCGAGCGCACGGCGCGCAGCCGGTTGCGCTCCAGGGTCGCCTGCTCGTACTCCTGGGCGGCGGCGGCGGCGCGCATCCGCGCCTCCAGGTCGCGCTCGATCACGCGGTAGCGCCCGGAGAGGAAGTCGATCACCCGGTCGATGTTCTCGCGGTAACCCTCCCGGGAGACGTACCCGACGCAGGGGGCCTCGCAGCGCTTGATGTAGTAATCCAGGCACGGGTTGCCGCTGCGCCGCCCCGGCTCGGGACCGGTGCAGGAGCGGAACAGGAACACCTTCGTGAGCAGGTCCAGCGTGGAGCGCACCCGCTTGGCGTTCGAGTACGGCCCGAAGTACGCGCGTCCGGGGCGGTGGCGCTCGCGGGTGAAGTACACCCGCGGGTAGGCCTCGTCGAGCGAGACGGCGATGAACGGGTAGGACTTGTCGTCGCGCAGGCGGATGTTGAAGCGGGGCCGGTACTGCTTGATGAAGCCCTGCTCGGCGAGCAGCGCCTCGGCCTCGGAGGCGACGACGACGAACTCGATGTGCTCGACGCTCGCGACCATCTCCGCGTGGCCAGGGCTGGAGGGGACGTCAGCCTTGGCGAAGTGCGAGGCGACCCGCTTGCGGATCGACACGGCCTTGCCGACGTACACCACACGGCCCTTCGCGTCGCGGAACAGGTAGACGCCCGGCTGGTCGGGCAGGCCGCGGCGCTGGCCGAAAAGGGGATGCTCGCTCAAGCGAGCGTCTCCCTGCTTCGGTCAGCGAGCGTCGCGGTCAATAGGTGCGCGAGTAGCGGTAGAGCGCGAACAGCGTGTACACCACGAGCGCGAGCAGCACAAACCACACCAGCTCCCCGAAGCCCGTTTCCCACATCCGCACCTTGGCCGCGAGCGTCACGACACCAACCCCAATCGCCCCGTAGAGCAGCGCGCGGCGATTGTCGCCGAGGCTGTAGAGGTCGACACGGCGCCCGAGGTAGAACCGCAGCCCGGCGTACCCGAACCCGACGCCGAACGCCACGCCAAGCACGGTGCTGACGGTGTACGCCGCGCGGTGGCCCCCCGGCAGGAACGCCACCGCGGCCGCGAGCACCAGCACGATCCCCACGTTGCGCGCGGTCTTCAGGCTGTCGTCCACAGGCCCAGTCTAGTTGCGCCGTGACCCACTCCGCCGGCGCGGCACCTCACCCCACCAGCGCTTCCAGGCGCGCGTAGGCCGCCTCCACCGCACGGCGCGCTGCCGTGTGGCGGGCCTCGGACTTGGCGGCCTCGTATTTGGTGGCCCACGCGGCGGGGTCGGCCAGCGCGTCCTCGACCTCGCGCAGCGCGGCCTCGGCCTCTTCGATCGCGCGCTCGGCCTGTTGCTGGTCGGTCAGCCGGTTCTTGGAGGGTCCCTTCGGTTTGGCTTTGGTCCGCTTCGCCTTCGGCTCCTTCCCGGCGGTCCCGGCCGGCCCCCCAGTGTCGCCGGAGGGCCCTACGCCGTTCGCGGAGCCCGCGCCACCAGCGTGGCCGTTCGCGCCAGCGCCGAAGCTGACGCCCGAGCTGGTCCCCGCGCCCACGCCGACCGCGTCGCTCCCATCCAGCGCCTCTCCCGCGGCGCGGCGCTCTTCACGCACGCGCACGTACTCGGGCCAGCCCCCCGTGTAGCTGCGCAACGAACGGCCCTCCACCGCCACCGTGCGGGTGCCCACCGCGTCGAGCAACGCGCGGTCGTGGGAGACGAGCAGCACCGCGCCCTGGAAGGCGCGCAGCGCGTCCTCGAGCGCCTCGCGCGACTCGATGTCGAGGTGGTTGGTCGGCTCGTCGAGGATCAGCACGTTGGCGCCGGAGGAGACGAGCACCGCCAGCGAGAGTCTGCGGCGCTCCCCCCCGGAGAGGCCGGCCAGCGGTTTTTCGGCCTCCTCGCCTGAGAACAGGAAGCCGCCGAGCAGCGCGCGCGCCTTGTTCGGGGTGAGCCCCGTCGCCCGCTGCGCGGCCTCCAACACGCTCTGCTCCGGCGGCCCGCCCGCGCCGAGCTCGTCGGCGTGCTGGGAGAGGTAGCCGACCTGCACGTTGTGCCCCCGGCTGAGGCGCCCCGCGGCCAGCGCCCGGCGCTCGGCGAGTGTCTCGATCAGCGTGGTCTTGCCGCTCCCGTTGGGGCCCACCAGCGAGACGTGCTCCCCGCGCTCCAACCACAGCTCCGCGTGCTCCAGCAGGACGAGCGGCTCGTCCCCAACCTCCACACGCGCGTCGAGCAGCTCGAAGATCACCCTCCCCGAGCGCTCCGGCGGCTTGAACGCGAACTCCAAACCCTGCCCATCGCGCGGATCGCGCTCGATGCGCTCGATCTTGGAGAGCTGCTTGACACGCGACTGCGCTTGGCGCGCCTTGGTGGCCTTGGCGCGGAAGCGCTCGATGAAGCGCTCCATACGCGCGATCTCGGCTTGCTGCTTGTCGATCGCCTTGCCGAGCGCCATCTCGCGGGCGGCCTGCTCGCGACGCCATGCGTGCCAGCTGCCGGCGAAGAAGCGCGAGCGGGATGAAGCCCCGCCCGCCCCGCCGTAGAGCTCGAGCACGGCGGTGCCGACGGCCTCGAGGAACCAACGGTCGTGGGCGACGAGCATCACGGCGGCGTCGATTTCCACAAGCGTGCGCTCGAGCCACTCGAGTGACTCGATGTCGAGATGGTTGGTGGGCTCGTCGAGCAGCAGCACGTCGGCGCTGGTGGCGAGCGCGCGGGCGAGCGAGGCGCGCGTGAGCTGTCCGCCGGAGAACGTGTCGAGCCCGCGCTCGAGATCGGCGTTTGAGAATCCGAGCCCGTGCGTCATGATGGTGGCGCGGTCGCGCCACAGGTAGCCGCCGTATGACTCCAGGCGTGCTTGGGCGCGGGCGTAGCGGTCGAGCAGCGAATCGTCGCTTGCGCCCTCT
>Ga0070765_100002132_pt1 | contig 12311 bp, 13 predicted proteins | sample HubBroMetageWFT5_FD_71516 | JGI IMG/M metagenome (GOLD analysis project Ga0070765, IMG submission 71516) | Warmed and freeze-thawed soil microbial communities from the Hubbard Brook experimental Forest, New Hampshire - Hubbard Brook CCASE Soil... | ecosystem: Environmental > Terrestrial > Soil... | reverse complement strand
GCCACGGTTCCGTCGGTGCCGCGGGTGCCCTCGACTCGGGCGAACGTCATCAGGTAGTCGGCGATGGTCCCGAACGTGATCAGATGCTTCTCGCCGCTCAGGTAGTAGGTGTCGCCTTCGCGGACGACGCTGCACCGGATGTCGGCGCCGCTGCCGGCGCCGGGCTCCGTCAGCGTGAACGCGACCTTGATCTCGCCGGCGACCGCGGGCTTGATGAAGCGCTCGCGCTGGTCGTCGTTGGCGTGCGAGTCCATCGGCCGCCAGATGCCGTTGGCGACATGGACGATCATCCGCAGCGAGGCGTGCGACATCGAGAACAGCTCGAGCAGCTCGAGGTAGCGCGTGAACTGGATCCCGGCGCCCCCGTACTCGACCGGGGCGGCGAGGCGGAGGTAGCCGCGATCCCGCAACTCGTCCCAGAGCGACAGCGGAACCTTGTGCTCGCGCTCGATCACCTCCGACCAGAGCTCTCCCTCGTCCTCGACGTACCTGCGAACGTCGACGCGGAGCGCTTCGAAATCTGTGGTCGAGGCGGTTGTCATGTGGTCACGAGTTCGCGGGCCTGCGCCCGCAGCACGTATTTCTGGATCTTGCCCGAGGGGGTGCGGGGGAGGGACTCGACGAGCTCCAGACGCTCGGGCCAGTACGTCTTCGAGACGCGGTGGGAGTCTAGGTACTCGAGCATCGACTCGAAGTCCAGCTCAGGGCCGTCGCCAGACACGACGAACGCGCACGCCCGCTCGCCGAGGCGCTCATCGGGCATGGCCACGATCGCGACGTCGCGCACCGCCGGATGGGCATGCAGGAGTTGCTCGATCTCGGCGACGGGAACTTTCTCGCCGCCGCGGTTGATGACGTCCTTGACCCGACCGGTGATGCGGACGTAGCCGTGGGCGTCGATCCGCGCCAGATCGCCGGACCGATACCAGCCGTCTTCGGTGACCGCCTCGGCGGTCAGGGCCGGCCGGTTCAGATAGCCCACGAACAGGCAGTCGGTGTGGACCTCGAAGTTCCCCTCCTCACCGGGAGCGAGCGCGGCGCCGGAATCGTCGACGACGCGCAACTGGACTCCGGAGAGAGCGCGCCCATCGGTGCCCCAGGCCCGCTCAGCCGCATCCCCTGGCGCGAACGCGCAACCGAGGCAGCTCTCGGTCGTGCCCCACGCGCCCCCGACCTCGGCGTCGAGGACCTCGCGAGCCCGGCGGGCGAGCTCGCGCGGGATCGCCGCGCCGGTGGCGACGAACGTGCGCAAAGATTTGACCCCTACCCACCCGCGGCCCAGATCCTCCGCCACCCGGGTCAGATCGGCCAGGAACGGGGTCGCTGCCTGGACAAACGTGACGCCGAAGCGGCGCATGGCGTCGAGCCCGACGTCGGCATCCCAGACCTCCTGGAGAACCTGGGGCGCGCCGAGCCGGATCGCGATCCACATCCCGTAGAGGAAACCGGTCTGGTGGGCGAGCGGGGAGGGCACGTAGATGACGTCGTCACCGCTCAGCCCGAAATGGTCGATGTGATGGTCGGCGGCGCGCATGAGCGCGTCGTGGCGATGGAGCGCGCCCTTGGGCTCGCCCGAGGTCCCCGAGGTGAACAGCAGCTGCGCGATCTGATCAGGCCTCGGCCCGGGCAGTCCCCGCGCGAGCTCGCCGGTTGGCGGGTCGTCCTCCAGCACGATCAGGTGCTCGAGCGCCGGCAGCTCCGACCGCAGACCGGCCGCCATCGCCGCGTAATCGCGTCCGCGGAACACGCCGGGGACGAAGAGGACGCGGGCGGCGCTCTCGCGGAGCATGAAGGACAGCTCGCGCTCGCGGAAGATCGGCATCAGCGGCTCGCACACGGCGCCCAGGCGCAACGTGGCCAGCGCGATGGTCAGGAAATTGATTTGGTTTGGCAGCTGGAAGGCGACGGTGTCGCCATGGCCCACACCGAGGGCGGCCAGCGCGCCCGCGACCTGGTCGGTCTCGCTCGCCAGCTTGGCCCAGGTCAGCTCGCGCACGTCACCGTCGGCGCCGATCTCAACCACCGCTCGCTCGGCCGGACGCTCGCGGGCGTGCCGGTCGAGATCGTCGAGGATCATCACGCCGGTCGCACCGCCGGCACCGCGCCGGCCACCGCCGCCGGTATGCCCAGGGCGTTCATGTGATCTAGGAACTCGGGATACGAGATCCGGTAGGCGTGCGGGTAGGACAGCTCGGTCACGCCGGTGGCGATCGACCCCGCCACGGTCAGCGACATCAGGACCCGGTGGTCGTTGAATGACGACAGGTTCGCCCCGTACAGACGCTCCACGCCCTCGAACGTCATGTCGTTGCCGTCGAACTCGATCCGGGCGCCCATCTTGCGGAGCTGGAGCATTGAGGTGACGCGGTCTGACTCCTTCAGGCGCACGTGCGCCACGTGGCCGAGCGCGCTCTTGCCGCTGGCCCGGCTGGCGAGCACCGACAGGATCGGGACCATGTCCGGGATATCGCGGCAGTCGAGCGGGCCGCCCTCGGGCGGGGTCCCATCGTGGTCCATCGAGATCGAAAGACCGTCCGGCGCGAAGCGGAAAGGCACGCCGGCCGCCATCAGCGAATCGAACACGGACGCCTCGGGGTGTCCGGCGATCGGCGTCGAGCTGTGGAACGTCACCTTCGACGGATTGAGCGTGCAGGCCGCGAGCCCGAAGACGGCCGAGCCGAGGTCGGGCGGCAGCACCACGTCGGTCGGCTTCGGCCGCTGGCCCGGGGCGACGTGAAACTCGCGCCAGTCTTCGCGGGCGGTGACCTCGAGTCCAAACTGGCGCATCATGTCGATGGTCAGCTCGATGTACGGCCGCTCGTTGAGCTCGCCGCGGATCTCGATGACCGTCGGCTCGAGGGCATATGGCGCCAGCATCAGCAGACCCGAGATCCACTGCGACAGCGTGCCGTCGATCCGGATCCGGCCGCCGCGCGGGCGGCCGGGGTACACGGTCACCGGCAGGTGCTGGCCCTCGTACTCGAGTCGCACGCCCATGCGCTTCAGCGCTCGGAGCAGCGGGCCGATCGGGCGCCGGCGGAAGTAGCGCTGGCCGACGAACCGGACCGGACGGTCGCCGAGCGCGGCCAGCCCGAGTAGGAAATACAGGGTGGTGCCGGAGCTGCCGACCGAGACCTCGTCGCTCAGGGGCGAGAAGCCGCCGCCGGTGACCAGCCAACCGTCGCCGTCGTTCTCGATCTTCGTCCCGAGCGCACGCAGCGCCTGGACCGTGAACGTCACGTGGCGGGCCGCGGTGCGCTGGACGATCCGGCTCTGCCCGGGGGCCAGCGCCGCGAGCATCAGGGCGCGGTGGGCGTGGTACTTCGAGGGTGGGATCGCCAGCTCCCCCACCAGCGGAGCCTGGGCTTTCGCTACCAGCAGGCGCACCGGCGGCAGGATAACGTCGCCTTCACACGACTTACCCGCCGCCGGAAATAGACCCTCCGAATGGGGGGTCGCGCCCGCTAGGGGTGAATCAGAGGTGAATCAGCTGACCTTCGTCAACGGGCCGGAGGTCAGCACCGTCTTCCGGCCGATGCAGGCTGCGGCATCGTGCACCTTCGTCATGGTGACCGACTTCCCGCTGACCTTGAACTTGTAGACGCCGGTCCCCGGGCACCTGCCCGTGCCGCCGGTGTCCTTGAGGCTGATCTTGTTGCCCTTGATCGTGTACTTGCCGTGAACGATCGGGTGGCCATTATCGGCGACGTGGTAGGCGCCGTTCTTCAGCTTGACCGTCCACGTACCGTTGAGCGCGCCGCCCAATACGGTCGAGTTGACGGTCGTCTTGTAAGTGCCGCTCAGGCTGGAGCTGGCGGCTGCGGCCGCGACCGAGCACAGCGCCAGGCTGACGACAACGACCAAAGCGGTGAAGATCCTCTTCATCGCACACACCCTTTCTGCTCCCGGCCAGAGCGATAGACCGCGGGCGACCGTACCGGCGGGGCTGTTGCGATTGGGTTAGCACGCGGTTCGCGCTCGCCCTACCCTTGTCGCGAATGAAGACCGCGATCATCACCGTCTCGACTTCAGTCGCCGCCGGGAAAGCAGAGGACCGCTCAGGCCAGGCGCTGGCGAAGCTGGCCGAGGCCGCCGGCGCCGAGATCGTCGCGCGCGAGGTCGTGGCCGACGATCGCAAGGCGATTGAGAAGGTACTGCGGCGGCACACTCGCGACGGGACGGCGCTGATCTTCACGACCGGCGGCACCGGCTTCACGCACGACGACGTGACGCCAGAGGCGACGAGGGCGGTGATCGAGCGCGAGGCCCCGGGGTTCGCCGAGGCGATGCGCGCCGAGGCGCTCAAGCACACCCCGATGGGGATCCTGTCGCGCGGCGTATCCGGAATCGCGGGCCGCACGCTCATCGTCAACTTCCCTGGCAACCCCAAGGCGATCGGCGAGCTCTTCCCGGTCATCGGCCCTACGCTCGGGCACGTCGTGACGACGTTGCAGCACGAGGGTGGACCCACCCCCGGCCATTGAGCTACGGGGCCTCTACCGCCACTTCGGTGAGCGGACGGTGCTCCGGAATGTCTCGCTGCAGGTGCCCGCGGGGTCGACGCTGGCCGTCCTCGGGCGCAACGGCGCGGGCAAATCGACGCTGCTGCGGATCCTCGCGACGCTGCTCAGACCGCACGCGGGCGAGGTGCTCGTGTTCGGCGAGGCGTTGCCGCGGCGCGGGTTCGCGGTGCGGGGCCGGCTCGGATTGCTGGCCCACGACCCGCTGTTGTACCGGGATCTGAGCGGTCGCGAGAACCTCAGCTACCACGCGAGGTTGCACGGCGTGGCGCCCGATCGAATCGAGCAGCTGCTCGACGCGGTCGGGATGCGGGAACGAGCCGACGAGCCGGTCCGTCTGCTCTCGCGCGGGCTCGTGCAGCGCCTGGCGGTGTGCCGGACGGTCCTCCACGCCCCGTCGCTGCTGCTCCTCGACGAGCCCCTGGCCAACCTCGACCCGGCGGCGACAGAACTGGTCGGGCCGCTCATCGGGCGCCGTTCCGGGGCCACACGGGTCTTGACCAGCCACGACCCGCAGGCCGCGCTCGCCGAGGCCGACGTCGTGTTGGGGCTCGAAGACGGGCGGACGGCGTTCGTGACGACGCCGGATAAGGTCGACGCGGCCGCGGTGAAGCGCCTGTACGCATGAGGGGCGCGAGATGAGGACGGTGATGACGGTCCTGCGCAAGGACCTCCTGCTCGAGCTCCGGGGCTTCGAGACGCTCCCCGCGATGATCCTGTTCGCGATCGTCACGTTCGTGATCTTTCACTTCGGGTTGAACCGGGACACGATCGACGGCCAGCTTGCCGCGGGCGTCCTCACGGTCACGCTGCTGTTCGCAGCGATGCTCGGGATCAACCGACTGTTCGTCGCCGAGCGCGAGCAGGGCGGGTTCGACGCCTTCCTGCTTGCGCCGGTCGACCGCTCGGCGCTGCTAGTGGCCAAGGCGACCGCGCTGTTCCTGTTCCTGGTCGTGCTCGAGGTGATCGCGGTCCCGGCATTCGGCCTGCTGCTGCTGGGTCCGTCGCTCGGACACGCGCTGCCGGGCCTGATCGCGGTGCTGGCGCTCGGCGACGTCGCCCTGGCGGTGATCGGGACGCTCGTCTCGGCGATCGCGGTCCAGACCAGGGCGCGGGACCTGATCGGCCCGATCATCGGGCTGCCGCTGCTGCTTCCCGCGCTGATCGGCATGGCGCGAGGAGCCGGTCCGCTGCTGGCGGCGCATGGCTCGAGCTCGCCTCCGGGCAGGTGGGTAGCGATCCTCGCTCTTTATGATGTGGTGTTCGCCCTCCTGTCCTACGCTGTCTTCGACTTTCTCCTGGAGGACTAAGGCTTTGACGACTTACGGCCGCGGGCTCCGCGGCCTTTCCCTCGCCGCCGCCGCCACGATCACAGTGGCGCTCGCGCTGGTGTTCTTCTATGCGCCCCTGGACACCGACCAGGGGTTCATCCAGAAGATCTTCTATATCCATGTGCCGCTGGCGATCACCGCGCTGTGCGGGTTTGTTTTCGGCGGGGTGCTTGGCGCGATGTACCTTCGCACGGGCGACCGCAAGTGGGACATCCGGTCCTACGTCGCGATCCATATGGCGCTGATCTTCGGCGTGGGAACGCTCCTCACCGGCACGATCTGGGCCAAGGCCTCATGGGGCCACTGGTGGGTGTGGAGTGATCCGACGCTCACATCGTTCCTGATCGTGATGTTGCTGTTCGCGACCTATCAGCCGCTCCGGTTCTCGATCGAGGACCCCGAGCGGCAGTCCCGCTACGCGAGCGTGTTCGCGGTCGTGGCCGGGGCGTTCGTGCCGCTCAACTTCATCGCGGTCCGGGCGGCTCAGCAGTACGTCCATCCTCGGGTGCTGACGCTCACGGGCGGGAACCTGCCGGGATCGATGCGGCTGACGTTCCTGGTGTCGCTCGTCGGCATCGCGCTCCTGTACACGACTCTGTGGAAGTACGAAATGGCGGCCAAGAGCACGCGCATGCAGGTTCGGGCGCTTCGCCGGGCGCTGCTCGGCGAAGACTCGGTGGTACCACTGAAGCGGAGCGCCGCGCCATCATGAGCAGCCTGTTCGCGGTAGCGCCCGCGCTCCCCCTGCACACGGCGGGCAAGTACGTCGCCGGCGCTTACATCGTGTTCCTGGCGATGGTGCTCATCTACGTGGCGATCATGGCTACGCGTCTGGCCCGGACCGAGCGCGAGATCGCCGAACTGCGCCGCGATGTCGAGCGCCGCCGGCGCGACGAGCAGGCGCGCGATCCCGACCGCGCTGGGGAGCCCGTGGCGTGAGCGAGCTGCTCGCAATCGGCGTCTCGCACAAGACCGCTCCGGTCGAGGTGCGCGAGCGAGTCGCGCTGCCGGACGCCCGCGGCGCGGAGTTCGTGCGCGACCTCCGGGGAACCGGTGAGGTGCAAGAGGCGGTCGCGATCTCGACCTGCAACCGCACCGAGCTGTACGTGGTGGTCGGCAACCCGGTCGAGGCCGAGAGCCGCGCGCTCGCGATGCTGGCTAGCCAGGCCGGGATCCGGCCGACCGAGCTGGCGCCGGCGATCTACTCGCTCCGCAACTGCGACGCCGCCCGCCACCTGTACCGCGTGACCTCGGGGCTCGACTCGATGATCGTCGGCGAGGCCGAGGTCCAGGGCCAGATCAAGCGCGCGTACGACGCCGCGATCGCCGGCGAGACGGCCGGCCCGCTCACCAACCACCTGTTTAAGGCGGCACTCGCGACCGGTAAGCGGGTGCGCAGCGAGACCGCGATCGGCGAGCGCCAGCTGAGCCTGCCGTCGGTGGCGGTCGCGCTAGCCCGCGAGCAGCTCGGCGATCTCGTCGGGCGGACGGTGGTGATCGTCGGCACCGGCGAGACCGGAGAGCTGACCGCCAGGGCGCTGTCCGACAGCGGCGGCCGGCCGGTGTTCGTCGCGAGCCGCCGCCGCGACCGGGCGATCTCGCTCGCCCGACGCTACGGCGGCGAGAGCATGAGCTTCGACGAGCTCCCCCAGGCGCTCGAGCGCGCGGACATCCTGGTGGCGGCGACCGCCTCGCCGCATCTGCTGCTCGAGGCGGCCGAGCTGTCCGAGGTCATGGCGATGCGGGGCCGCCGTCCTCTGCTCTTGATCGACCTCGCGGTGCCGCGCGACATCGACGCCGCCTGCGAGGAGCTCGAGGGCGTGTCGCTGTACGACATCGACGACCTCCAGGCGGTGATCGCCCGCAACCGCAAGGTCCGCCAGGCCGAGGCGCGCAAAGCCGAGGGCATCATCGAGGAGGAGATCCAGCACTTCGCCGTGTGGCTCGGATCGCTCGAGGTGCTGCCGACGCTGGCGGCGCTGCGCACGCACGCCAGCGGGATCGCCGAGCAGGTCGTCGCCGAGAACGCCGGCAAGTGGGACGAACTGTCGGAGCGCGACCGAGAGCGAGTTGACGCGATGGCACAGGCGATCGTGAACCGGCTGCTCCACGCGCCGACGGCACGCCTGAAGGAGCTCCAGGACGACCGTGTCCACGCTCGGATGGCGATGATCCGCGACCTGTTCGGACTGGAAGTGGAGAGCGCCGCGCCGGCGTCGCGCGCCGAGGTTCGGGACCTCGACGAGCAGCGCAAGCTCCGCCGGCGAGGCCGTTGATCAGACTCGGGACGCGCGGGAGCGCGCTCGCGCTCGCGCAGGCGGAATGGGTCGGCTCGCGGCTGGGGGCCGAATACGAGCTCGTCAAGATCGACGCCGCCGGACCCGTGGACGACAAGTCACGGTGGGTGTCGGGGCTCGAACGCGCGCTGCTCGAGGGCGAGATCGACGTGGCCGTGCACTCGGCCAAGGACGTGCCCGCGGAGCTCGCCGACGGGCTCGAATTGATCGCGATCCCGGTTCGCGAGGACCCGCGTGACGCAATCTGCGGTGCGCCGTCGTTGTCGGCGCTGGGATCGGGCGCGCGGGTGGGAACGAGCAGCCTGCGGCGTGCCGCCCAGGTCCGCGCTTCGCGCGAGGACCTTTCGGTGGTCGAGGTGCGCGGAAACGTCGACACCCGGCTCCGAAAGCTCGTCGCCGGCGAGTGCGACGCGCTGGTGCTCGCGGTCGCGGGACTCGCGCGCCTGGGGAGGCTGGACGCCGTCGGCGGCATCCTCGACGGTTTCGTCCCCGCCGCTGGGCAGGGTGCGCTGGCGGTGGAGGCGCGCCCGGGGCGCGTGAACGTCTCCGGGCTCGTCGACGCGGACGCCGCGGCGTGCGTGACCGCGGAGCGGGCGTTGACGCGCGCGCTCGGGGCGTCCTGCAACACGCCCGTCGGCGCGAACGCCCGGGTGCTCGGGGACGGCGAGCTCGAGCTCACCGCCTGGGTGGGGCGCGCCGACGGCTCGGAGTGGGTGCGGGACGTGCTCCGCGGGCCTGCTGCGGACGTGGGCGGTGCCGTCGCGGACAGGCTGCTGGCTGCGGGCGCGGCGGAGCTGCTGTCGTGACCGTGTACGTCGTGGGCGCGGGGCCCGGCGACCCGGGGCTGCTCACGGCGCGGGCGTTGGAGCTGATCGCCGCGGCCGACGTGATTTTGTACGACCGGCTGATCCCTCGCTCGGCGCTCGAGGGAGCGCGGGCGGACGCGACGCTGATCTTCGCGGGCAAGGAGGGCGGCGGACCGTCGATGCCCCAAGCCGAGATCTCCCGGCTGCTGGTGTCGCATGGGAGGTCTGGCGCCGCGGTCGTGCGGTTGAAGGGAGGCGATCCGTTCGTGTTCGGGCGCGGCGGCGAGGAGGCTGAGGAGCTGCGCGCCGCCGGGGTCGATTTCGAGGTCGTTCCGGGGGTCACGGCCGGGGTCGCCGGCCCGGCTTACGCGGGGATACCGGTGACTCATCGCGACGCGGCCAGCGCGGTCGCGTTCGTCACCGGCCATGAAGACCCTTCGAAGTCTTCCTCGGCGTTGGACTGGGGTGCGCTGGCCGCGTTCCCCGGGACCCTCGTGTTCTACATGGGCGTGCGCCAGCTGCCGGCGATCGCGTCGGCATTGATCGGCGCAGGACGTGACCCGAACGAGCCGGCGGCCGTGGTGTCCCGCGGAACACTCCCCGACCAGCAGGTGGTCAGCTCGACGTTGCGGCGGATCGCCGACGTCGCGGCCGAGGCCGAGGTTCGCGCGCCGGCGGTCGTGGTGGTGGGGCGGGTCGCGGGGATGCGCGACGAGCTCAAGTGGTTCGAGTCCCGGCCGCTGGCGGGCCTGAGCGTCGCGGTCACGCGGGCGCGGGCGCAGGCGAGCGGCCTGGCGACGCGTCTTGCGGGGCTCGGTGCGGCGGTGATCGAGGCGCCGGCGATCGAGATCGTCCCGCTCGATGGCCCGATGCCCGACGTCCGCGGCTACGACCTCGTGTGCCTGACCAGCCCGAATGGCGTGCGGCTCCTGTTCGACCGGCTGGGTGCGGCCGGGCTCGATGCCCGCGCGCTCGCCGGCGCCCGCGTCGCCGCGATCGGCCCCGGGACGGCGGCGGCGCTCCGTTCGCGCGGCGTGATCGCCGATGTCGTCCCTCCGGAGCGATTCGTGGCCGAGGGGCTGGTCGAGGCGCTCGCCGGCGTCGCGGTGGAGCGCGCCCTGGTGGCCCGCGCGGCCGAGGCCCGGGACGTACTTCCCGAAGCGCTCCGCGAGCGCGGCGCCGAGGTCGACGTCGTCGCGCTGTACGAGACCGTCGCGTCTCCGCTGTCCGAGGACCAGTTGTCCGGCGTCAGCAAGGCCGACTACGTGACGTTCACCTCCTCCTCGACCGTGCGCTACCTGTGGGGGTCGGCGGGCGGCACCGGCTGGCGACCGTCCGGGCGGCTGGTGAGTATCGGGCCGGTGACGAGCGCCACGCTCCGCGAGCACGGCCTCGAGCCCGACGTCGAGGCGACCCGCCACGACGTCGACGGGCTCGTCGAGGCGCTTGTCGCGGACGCCCGCGCACGAACGTGAGTGGTCCGTTCATCACGTTCCTCTCGGACTACGGGCTCGAGGACGACTTCGTCGGGGTCTGCCACGGCGTGATCGCGGGGATCTGTCCGGAGGCGACCGTGATCGATCTGACCCATGGGATCGCCCGGGGTGACGTCCGCGCGGGTGCGCTGATCCTGCGCAACGGGCTTCGGTACGTGCCACGCGGGGTGCACCTGGCAGTCGTCGACCCGGGCGTCGGAAGCGACCGGCGGGGAGTCGCGCTGCGGCTGGCGGACGGGCGGCTGCTCGTCGGGCCCGACAACGGGCTGCTGTCGCTCGCGGCGGAGGCCGGCGGTGGGGTCGCCGAGGCCGTCGACATCGGGGCATCGCCGTTCGCGCTCGAGCCGGTGTCCGCGACCTTTCACGGGCGCGATATCTTCGCCCCGGTAGCGGCGCATTTGGCGGGTGGGGCGGCGCTCGCCGATGCCGGGCCGCTCCTCGATCCCGGCGCGCTGGTGTCGGTCCAGCTGTCGCGGGCGCAGGTGGTCGACGGGGTCCTGGTCGCGCACGTCGTCTACGTGGACCGCTTCGGCAACGTCCAGCTCGACGTGGAGGAACCGGCATTCGCGCCCGGCGTCGCGTTCGAGGTGGCGGGCGAGCGTGCGCGTTGTCTCAGAACCTTCGCCGACGCCGATGCCGGCGAGCTGTTCCTGTACGAGGACTCGTTGCGGCGGCTCGCGGTCGCGGTAAACCAGGGTGATGCCGCGGCCCGGCTCGGGGTCGCGGTCGGCGACGAGCTGCGGATCCGGCTGGCGTGAGCGCGACCAGGCCCGAGGTGGAGCTGTGGACCGACGGCGCCTGCTCGGGCAACCCCGGCCCGGGAGGCTGGGCTGCGCTGCTGCGCGCCGGGGAGCGCGAACGCGTCGTGTCGGGCGGCGAGCTGCTCACGACGAACAATCGGATGGAGCTCAAGAGCGTGGTGGAGGGGCTCAGGGCGCTGAAGCGGCCGTGCCGGGTACGGGTGCACCTGGACTCGAGCTACGTGAAGAACGCGTTCACGAACGGCTGGCTCGTCCGCTGGCAGCGCAACGGCTGGATGACGTCGGGCAAGGAACCGGTCAAGAACCGGGAGCTGTGGCAGGAACTGCTGGAGGAGGTCTCGCGCCACACGATCGAGTGGGTGAAGGTCGCCGGCCACGCGGGCGTCGAGCTCAATGAGCGCGTCGACCGTCTGGCGTGTACCGAGCGCGACCGCCAGGCGGCAGCAGTCGCGTGACCACGGCAGCCGGCATCGATCGGATCGGCACTCCCCGCGTCCATTTCCGCTTGACCGACTCGACCAACGCTCGGGCGCGGGAGCTCGCGGGCCGTGGTGCCCCGCACGGCACCGTCGTGACCGCGGCCGAGCAGTCGGCCGGCCGGGGACGCCAGGGCCGGACGTGGACCGCGCCGCCGGGGCGCGGGCTGCTGTGTTCAGTCCTCATCCGGGACCCGCCCCGGCTGCTTCCGCTCGCGGCCGGGGTGGCGGTGGCGGAGACAGTCGGGCCGGACGCTCAGATCAAGTGGCCGAACGACGTCCTTGTGGACGGCCGCAAGGTCGCGGGCATCCTCGTCGAGGCCCGGCTGCAGGAGCGGTGGGCGGTCGTCGGCGTCGGGCTCAACGTCGCGGTTCGCGAAGCCGACTTTCCGGTGGAGCTTCGCGACCGCGCCGGCACGCTCGGGCTCGACCCGGATGCGATCGAGCCGACGCTCACCGCGTTGCTGCGGACGCTCGAGCGCTGGCTCGCCGCGGACTCAGACGCGGTGCTCGAGGCCGTCCGGAGCCGCGACGCGCTACTCGGGCGCGTGGTGCGTTGGGGCGGCCAGGTGGGGACCGCCGCCGGCGTCGACGACGACGGCCGGCTCGTGGTCAGGACGGAGG
>Ga0070765_100002130_pt1 | contig 12314 bp, 7 predicted proteins | sample HubBroMetageWFT5_FD_71516 | JGI IMG/M metagenome (GOLD analysis project Ga0070765, IMG submission 71516) | Warmed and freeze-thawed soil microbial communities from the Hubbard Brook experimental Forest, New Hampshire - Hubbard Brook CCASE Soil... | ecosystem: Environmental > Terrestrial > Soil... | reverse complement strand
CTCGGGCTCGGTTGGCATCCGGGCTGCATATCTGGAGTTGAGTGAGAAAACGGTCGCCGGCCGTGGGGTCAATTAGGGTGATGCAGTCCGGCCCAAACGGAAAGATGGAGGGGCGTGAATCATGTGGATCGTTCGACTCGCATTGCGGCGACCCTACACGTTCGCGGTGATGTCCGTACTCATCGTGATTTTGGGTGGGCTTGCGATCGTCCGGACGCCAACCGACATCTTCCCGAACATCGACATTCCGGTTGTGAGCATCATCTGGAACTACAACGGCCTCGTCCCTGAGGACATGAGCGATCGCATCGTTAGCGTGACGGAACGAGCACTGACCACCACCGTCGACAACATCGAGCACATCGAATCGCAGTCGCTCTATGGAGTTGCTGTTGTCAAAGTGTTTCTGCAGCCAACCGCGAACATTCAACAAGGCATTGCACAAATTACGGCGATTTCTCAGACCCAACTCAGACAGTTGCCTGCCGGAACGACGCCGCCTCTCATTCTTGCCTACAGCGCATCCAGCGTGCCCGTTCTCCAGTTGGCCCTTTCGGGACAAAACCTGTCAGAGCAAGAACTCAACGACTATGGCCTGAATTTCATTCGCACGCAGCTCATCACCGTACCCGGAGCATCTGTGCCGTATCCCTACGGTGGTAAACAACGCCAGGTGCAAGTCGACCTGAATACGACAGCGTTACAGTCGAAAGGCCTCTCCGCGCTGGACGTAGTCAACGCGATTAGTGTTCAAAACCTCATTCTGCCCACGGGTACGTCCAAGATCGGATCCAAGGAATACGATGTTTCGATCCCTAACGCAGCGCCCCAAACCATCACCGACCTAAATCGAATCCCGATCAAGTCCGTTGGCGGGACCACGATCTACATCAAAGATGTTGCCTGGGTGCGCGACGGCTTCCCACCACAAACGAATATTGTGCGCGTTAACGGACAGCGCTCCGTGTTGTTGACCATTCAGAAAGCGGGCAACGCGTCCACTCTGGATGTAATCGCCGGCATCAAAGGTCTTCTGCCTCAAATTAAGACCACCGTTCCGCCGCAGCTCGATATAGCGCCGCTGGCCGATCAATCCATTTTTGTCCGTGGCGCGATTAGCGGTGTCGTGCGGGAAACGCTGATTGCGGCGTGCCTGACCGCTCTCATGATTCTCGTTTTTCTGGGTAGTTGGCGCAGTACGATCATCATCGCAACCTCGATCCCTCTGGCGATTCTCACCTCCATCATTGTGTTTAGCGCGATCGGAGAAACGATCAATATTATGACGCTCGGTGGACTCGCTTTAGCGGTAGGCATTCTGGTGGACGACGCGACCGTCGAGGTCGAGAACATCAATCGCAACCGCGAGGCGGAACCCGAGAAAGACATGGATGAAGTTGTCCTCGACAGCGCTTCGCAAATCGCGACACCTGCGTTCGTGTCCACGCTATCGATCTGTATCGTGTTTGCTCCAATGTTCCTGCTCTCTGGTGTTGCACGGTACTTATTCGTGCCACTCGCGGAAGCAGTCGTTTTCGCCATGCTGGCCTCGTATTTGCTGTCGCGAACAGTCGTTCCGACCATGGCAAAGTATCTATTGCGAGGGGAGAAGAAGAAGGGGGATACCTCCGGTCAAAATCTCTTTGTACGACTGCAGAAGGGCTTTGAGGCGGCCTTCGAGAGATTTCGTCACAGCTATCGCGGCGTGCTGGAGATTTGCCTCCATCACCGGAGCGTTTTTCTGATTGCGTTCTTCGCGACCTGCCTGGGCTCTCTGGCGATTTTGATCCCTTGGTTGGGCCGGGACTTTTTCCCCAGTGTTGATAGTGGCTCTTTTAAGCTTCACCTGCGCGCGCCGACCGGAATGCGTATCGAGGAAACTGCCAACCTTTGCGACCAGGTTGAGCGGTCGATTCGACAACAGATTCCGGCAAGCGAAGTCAGCAACGTCATCGACAACATAGGTCTGCCCGTCAGCGGCATCAACCTTTCTTACAGTAATTCAGCTCCAGTCGGAACATCGGACGCCGACATTCTTGTGACGCTTTCCGCCAAGCATCATCCCACCGACGACTACCTTCACCAGCTTCGTTTAAATCTTCCGAAGGAGTTTCCGGGAGTGACCTTCGCATTCCTGCCCGCTGACATGGTCAGTCAAATCCTGAATTTTGGCTTGCCGGCCCCCATCGATGTGCAAATCGTGGGAAACGACCTCGCGGGAAACCAGCGTTATGCAAATGCACTCTTCGACAAGTTGAAATACGTTACAGGAACTGCGGATCTGCGAATCCAGCAGGCTTTCGATCAGCCGTATTTGCGCATGCGGGTCGAACGAACCAAAGCGGAGCAACTGGGTTTCACGGCCCACGATATCGCGCAAAATCTTCTGGTGTCCTTGAGCGGCAGCTTCCAGACCTCGCCAACGTTCTGGGTTGACCCAAAGAATCGTGTTAGCTATCAAATTGCCACGCAGACGCCGCAATATCGGGCGGACACACTGCAGGAACTCCAGAATCTCCCGATCACCGGCACAGACCCGACTGCTCCTCCATCACTCATGGCTAGCCTGGTATCCACGCAGCGAGGCTCTGGAATGGCGGTGGTTTCTCACTACAACGTGGCTCCAGTGATTGACATCTTTGGCGCTGCCGTGGGACGCGACCTGGGTGGCGTGGCTGACGACATTTACAAGATCATTGGCGAGTCACGCCAACAATTACCACGCGGTTCGCGCGTCGTTGTCCGTGGTCAGGTTCAGACGATGCGAGCGTCCTATGTCGGCCTTCTAAGTGGGCTTGCTTTCTCGATCGTGCTCGTCTACCTGCTCATCGTAGTCAACTTTCAGTCCTGGCTGGATCCTTTCATCATGATCTCCGCCCTGCCTGCAGCACTCGCAGGTATCGCCTGGTTTCTGTTCATAACGCACACCACTCTCAGCGTGCCCGCGCTCATGGGAGCCATCATGTGCATGGGCGTGGCCACCTCCAACAGCATCTTGGTCGTTAGTTTTGCCACGGAAAAAATGGAGCAAGGCAGCGATTCCATCGGCGCCGCACTCGAGGCGGGCTTCACGCGCTTTCGACCTGTGCTGATGACTGCTCTAGCCATGATTATCGGCATGGTGCCGATGGCCCTCGGACTCGGGGACGGAGGCGAACAAAATGCGCCCCTCGGCCGCGCCGTCATAGGTGGACTCATCTTCGCTACGGTTTCCACGCTGTTGTTTGTCCCGGCGTTTTTCAGCCTTTTGCAGGGTTCGCGGAAACAATTAGTACAAACGGAACACCGGCACTAAGGCAAATTTCTGTGGAGTCACTATGTCGCAACAACTAGAAGAGAAAACACAGACCAGCGGTCCGGCGCTTCCATCGAACGATGCGGACCGAGGGCAACGTCCGCACAGACGGTGGGCGGTTCTGGCTGTCGCTCTGCTTGTGGTGGCCGCGCTCCTGTCATCGGGCATCTGGTCGCGTGTCAGAGCCCGCAAAACGCTCAGTGCGGAGACCGCGCAAGTCGCGATCACCCCGGTTTCTGTTGTTGCCCCCCAACAAGCTCCGCCGGCCGAAGAGATCATCCTTCCAGGAAACGTGCAACCGTTCATCACCTCACCGATCTATGCGCGAACCAACGGCTACCTAAAGAAGTGGTATTTCGATATTGGGGCGCACGTCAAGAAGGGGCAGCTTCTTGCAGTCATCGAAACGCCAGAAGTCGATCAGCAGCTACAGCAAGCGCGCAGCAATTTGATGACGGCACAGGCGAACCTCGAACTGGCTGCAATCACCAAGGCCCGCTATCAGGGCCTGTTAAAGACCAATGCCGTAGCGCAGCAGGACGTCGATAATGCCGTCGGAACCTACAATGCGAACAAGGCTATCGTAGAAGCGGATCAGGCGGCCGTAGAACAGTACTCTGCTCTGGTCTCCTTCGAGAAGATATACGCGCCATTCGATGGCGTCATTACGGCGCGGAACACCGACATCGGCGACCTGATTAATTCCGGAAGCAGCACTGGTGTAAGAACCGATCTCTTTCATATCGCACAACCCGGCATCTTGCGCGTTTACGTAAACGTCCCGGAAGAATATTCGCGTGGAGTCAAAGTTGGCATGACGGCGGACCTCGCTCTCGCCGAGTTTCCAGGGCGCACCTTTCCGGGAAAATTGGTACGCACGGCTGACGCCATTAACGTGACGACTCGCACCTTGTTGATTGAAATTGATGTGGCCAACCCCACAGGTACCCTGCTCACAGGTTCCTATGCAGAGGTGCACTTGAAGGTTGCCGCTCAGCCTTCCACATTCATCATTCCGGTCAACACCTTGATATTCCGCTCGGAGGGGTTGCGCGTGGGCGTTGTAAAGGATGGGAAGGTTACGCTTGCTGCAGTTACCCCTGGGCACGACTTCGGCAACACGATCGAGATCGTCTCCGGGCTCACGCTGGGCGATCAGGTCATTATCAACCCGCCCGATTCCGTCGTTACCGGACAACAAGTCCAAATCGTTCAGGCAACATTGCCGGGAGATATCAAGTGATGAAGTCTTCTCGCAACAAGGCCTCAATCGAGAGAACGCGGCGAACACCCTGGCTTGTGGTTCCGTCGATAGTCGCCGTACTCCAAATCTGCGGATGCACGGTTGGACCAGAATATAAGCGGCCTACTGCTGAAGTCCCGGCAGCCTACAAGGAGGTGGGCAATTGGAAAGAGGCCCAGCCGAATGACCAGAATCTCGGGGGTAGCTGGTGGGAACTTTTTCGAGACCCGCAACTGAATGCCCTCGAAGCGCAGGTCAACATCTCCAATCAAAACTTGAGGGCGGCTGAGGCGCAATATACCCAGGCTCGCGCTGTGCTCCGCTACAACCGCGCGGCTTACTTTCCCTCGATCGACGGCGGTGCGAGCGCAACACGAAACAGAATCTCGAATAACCATCCGCCCACTCTCGCCACAAACGGCATCAGTTACAGTGACTATCAAATACCATTTGAATTGTCTTACGAAGTCGATGTGTGGGGACGCGTCCGCCGCACCGTTGAATCTTATCGCGCACAGGCGCAAGCCAGCGCCGCCGATCTGGCCGCCGTGAACTTGTCCATGCATGCCCAGTTGGCGCTGCTTTACTTCCAGGCCCGCACACTCGATGCTGAGGAGCAGCTTCTGAATTCGACGGTGACAGAATACGAACAAGCATTGGAATTGATTGAGAACCGGTTCACCGGAGGCCTCGCTTCCGACCTGGAAGTGCAACAGGCCAGAACGCAACTGGAGACAACTCGCGCGCAGGCGGTCGATGTCGGAGTAGCACGCGCTCAGTACGAACACGCAGTGGCAGTTCTGATCGGGAAGCCTCCTGCGGAATTCAGTCTCGCTGCTCTTCCCCTCACGGCACCTCCACCTGCGATTCCGGCCGGCCTGCCATCAGAATTGCTTGAGCGCCGTCCCGATATTGCAGAGTCGGAGCGGCTCATGGCTTCGGCCAACGCGCAAATCGGTGTAGCCAAGGCGGCCTACTATCCGACCATCAGCCTAGGCGCCACAGGTGGTTTCGAAAGCGGGGTAATCACCACGTTGATTTCTGGCCCCAGCATCCTCTGGTCGGCAGGTGGTTCTTTGGCCGAGCCCCTCTTTGACGCTGGCCGTCGCCGGGCCAACTTAGATCAAGCCATCGCGGCCTACGACCAAACAGTCGCCAACTATCGCGAGATTGTCTTGACCGGCTTTCAACAAGTCGAGGACAACGTTGCTGCGTTGCGCATCCTGGAAAACGAAGCCCAGGTTCAGGACAGAGCCGTTGTGGCAGCGCAGAAATATCTAGAGCTGGCGGTAACGCGTTATAAAGGTGGCGTCACTAGCTACCTGGAGGTTACCACTGCTCAGAGCGCCGCTCTCTCGGACGAAGTGACTGCGGTGAATATCCTCGGCCGCCGTATGGTGTATGCAGTTACGCTGGTGCAAGCTCTCGGCGGTGGATGGGATCGGTCTTCCTTGCCCGAGCATCCGGAATGCTGCGGCAGACTGACCAGCACCTCAAAGTAATTTACGCGAGCGGGCGTGAAGAACCTGGGATTGAGAAAGGCTTCGCGCGAAGGTAAGCTACGCGATTCAAGTAACGTGACACGTCGGCTCGACGACATTCGCGATGCAGGCAACGATCGCAGGTGGAAGGGAGACCATGAAGACCCCAGATGGCTCGGACGTAATTCAAGGAGACGAGCAGTGCCGAGACGGGCACTATCGCGCCAAGTTAGACCTACGCACGCAGGCCGAAAACAGCACAGGCGCAGGTCCTACAGTGGAACTGGATCCGAACAGCTCGACTTCCCTGCAAGCGCAAAATCCAACAGATTTGGGCAAGCTCAGCATTGGGCGCGCCTCTGAAGAAGCTGCGGGAATTCCAGCCATCTGGAATACGATGCTCTACGGCATCGGTGAAATGGGTCCGGTTCGGGCTCCGGAGGCTTTTTTGAAGATCAACCAGGTAACTGGGTTCGACTGCCAGAGTTGCGCATGGCCAAGTCCCGACAAGAAGCGGAAGATTTTTGAGTTTTGCGAGAACGGCGCCAAGGCGGTCTCTGACGAGTCCACAAAGAAGCGCGTTGGGCCGGAATTTTTCGCGAAGTATTCGATAGCGGAGCTGGCGGCGAAATCCGATTACTGGCTGAATCAGCAGGGGCGCCTGACGTCGCCCATGGTACGGCACGCGAGCGCAACGCACTATCAACCGATCACATGGTCAGACGCCTTTGCGATGATCGCGCAAGAACTAAACGCTCTGGATTCCCCCAACCAAGCCAGCTTCTACACCTCCGGCAAGACCACGAACGAGCCTGCTTTTCTTCTGCAGTTATTCGCGCGGCAGTTCGGCACTAACAATCTGCCGGATTGCTCGAACATGTGCCACGAGTCGTCGGGAGTGGCGATGGTTGAGACGCTTGGGGTCGGCAAGGGCACAGCCACGCTGGAAGATATGGAGAGCACCGAGCTCATCTTCATCTTTGGAAACAATCCTGGGACGAACCACCCGCGAATGTTGACGTCGCTGCAGAAGGCGAAGGACCAAGGTGCGAAGATCATCGCGGTCAACCCCTTACCTGAAGTCAGCCTGATGAGGGTAACGAATCCAAACCCCCAAGACTATTCGAATCCTTTGGAGCTGCCCTTTGCGCTGCTTGGGCATGGCCACGCACTAGCCGATCTATATCTCCCCGTGCGCGTCAATGGAGATGTAGCGGCAATCAAAGGCATTCTGAAGGATCTGTTCGAGCGCGAGCGTGCGGGTCACACCTCGCAAATTGACCGTGAGTTTATTCAAACGTTCACCGAAGGCTTCGAAGCACTCCTGGCCGATGTAGAAGGCACAAGCTGGGAAGAGATTGAGGAAAACAGCGGGCTGAGTCGAAATCAGCTGCGTGTCGCCGCCGACATGTACGCGGCCTCAAAGAAGACCATAATCGCGTGGTGCCTGGGCGTCACACAGCAACGCAACGGCGTGGACAATGTTTCGATGATCGTGAATCTTCTGCTCGTTGGCGGTCACCTAGGACGCCCCGGGGCAGGCACGGTGTGTGTACGTGGACATTCGAATGTCCAGGGTGACCGCACGATGGGTGTGTGGGAGCGTCCGCCAAAAGCTTTTCTGGATACCCTTGGGAAAGAGTTCAACTTTGAACCGCCCCGGAAGTCAGGGTACGACACCGTCGAGACGCTGCACGCCATGTTCGACGGAGACCTGAAGGTGTTTTTTGCTATCAGCGGCAATTTCCTTTCGAACACGCCCGACACTGTCTACAGCGCCCACGCTATGCAGCGCTGCAAGCTTACCGCTCACGTTTCGACCAAACTAAATCGTTCTCATCTGATTACAGGGGAGAGAGCGTTGATTCTTCCTTGCCTGGGGAGGACGGAGGAGGACGTACAGAAGACTGGGAAGCAGTTTCTGACCATCGAGGATTCCATGGGCATTATTAATCCTTCCGAAGGCTTCTTTCCGCCCGCTTCACCGGAACTGATGAGCGATGTAGCGATCGTTGCGAATCTGGCGCACGTTACTTTGGGATCTCGAACGACCACGAATTGGCTAGGCCTTGCGGCGGACTACAACTCGATCCGGGATGCGATTTCCAGGGTGATTCCGGGATTCGAGAACTTCAACGCGCGGCTTGCTAAGGAAAAATTCTTCTATCTACCGAATGCCGCAAGGCAGCGCAACTTCAAAACCAGCTCCGGTAAGGCGAAGTTAACCGTTTGCCCAATCCCGAAGCACGAGCTGAAGCCTGAAGAGTTCCTTTTGACGACGATTCGTAGCCATGATCAGTTCAATTCCACGATCTATGGACTGAACGACCGCTATCGGGGTGTGTTTGATGGTCGCCGGGTGCTCTTCCTGAACCCACTCGATATGCAGGCGAGGAATCTCCAAGCCGGTCAGATCGTGGATATTTACAGTCACTTTGAAGGAGAGGTGCGCAAGGCCCCCCGGTTTGCGATCGTTCCCTATGCGATTGCTCGGAGGAGCGCCGCCGCGTACTATCCGGAGACCAACGTTTTGATCTCCATCCGCAGTGTTGCCGCCAAGAGCAATCAACCCGCCTCAAAGTGCATTCGCATCACGCTGACTCGCGAGGATGGCGAAGGGGCCCTGCACTTTTCCAAGACAGAGCTGGCTCACAACCTAGATCGCGCTGTGCCGCGTGTTCCCTGACGCACTTGTTTCGCGGCGCATTTGCGCAAGCGTGGCCTGGCGGTCAACCCGTGCTGTTACTCTCTGTTGCGCAGGCTCAGGCGTCTGGATGGAACGGCATCCCGGGATGCCCCGCGCTCGCCGGTTCTGGAGTTTCGATTTCAAGATTCACGACAATCGGTTCTTGCCAGTTTCGAATCACCACTGCTTGGCAAATCTCGTTCGCGCTGGCGTTGATCTCCTGATGCGGCACGTACGGAGGCACGTAGATGAAATCACCTGGATGAGCTTCTTCGCTGAGTTCCAGGCGATCTCCCCATCGCATTCGTACCCGGCCTCCCACAACATAGAGCACAGTATCTAACTCCCCATGATGGTGTGGGCCGGTTTTGGCATCAGGCTGCACCACCATCGTCCCGGCCCATAGTTTGTTTGCGCCTGCGCGGGCATGCGTGATAGCAGCTGCCCGCGTCATCCCAGACGTTTGTGGCGTGTTCGTGTCGAGTTCACCAGCGCGAACGATTTTGACTCCGTGTTCTTTCCAATCCATATCCATTACCCTTACGATCTCGACCGGCCTATTTTTCGATGACACCACAGGCAATCCGAGCCCCTGAGTTCCCTGCCGGATCCGTCTTGTAATCATCAGGATCTGCGTGAATGACCAGCGAAGTGCCGCCGTCGTGAAAAATGGAGTTTGGCCCGCCGCCGAGTGTGGCGTTTGGATCCCGCAGCGACGTCTTGCCCTTCCCGTCAGCGCCCACTTTTACCATGAGCAAGTCTCCTGCGTGCGGCCCTCCCGGATTATCTTTTCCGTGTTGCTTGGCAGCCGGATTGAAATGCGGACCCGCACTGGCGAAAGCTGGACCTTCGCATTTACCGACATTGTGGACGTGGATGCCATGCATCCCTGGGGTCAATTGCGACACTTTCACGTCAATCCGAATACCGCTGCCGGATGGACGTATCTGAGCCGTACCAATTTGCTGTCCCAGTACGTTGACGATATCCGCGTGCGCGGACTCGGACTGGCCAAGCGCCGTGGTGGTCCACAAAAGCGCTGCGATGAGAGCCAAATTCCGGATCGACATGGAGACCTCCTCTTTCGCTTTCAAATGTGGCTTAACTCTATATCAAGCTAGTCGCAAGGATGGAACTGTGATTTCGTGATCAAGTCGCTGAGCACCTTCCGAATCTAGTGCATATCCTATTCCAAACTGGTTCAACGAGCAGCGACTTGGCATTTGTGTTGTTTTCTCGCTTTTGGCGTCAGCGCGGAAGAACCGGACCAATATTCATCTGTCGGCCGGCTGTACACACGTGTCCAAGGAGTGGAATAGGTGGGTCGGAAACAAGCCGCCATGTCTCGCCGAAAAAGCACTCGAATTATGAAAGACGTGAAGGCAAGCGATTTAAGTCCTCTCGCTGGGAATGAGGGCTCCATCGAAATTGGCATTCCAAGTGCTTTTCGGAGAAGCGGGCATCGCTAGGGGAAACGTGGCGGTTCACAGATCTACCGAAGGCGAGAGCGTTACTTGGAACTTTGAAACTCCGGAATCAGTCAGATCCGACGGTTTTGTCACTGCTGTCAATGTCATCTGGAAAGGAAGTCTGCCTGGCAATAAACAAGTCCTGCCGCAGACAATTTGGTTTTGGTTACGACCTTAAAATGGAAGACGCGAGGCATCGGACTGTGTGGGTTGAACCGTGATTTGCGATTTCCGCCTCACCTTCGGTGGGGCTGCAAGTGCAGTCTAGCCCCACTCTTGCCAGTGCCTCGACTCCCAATCCTTCACGATCGGACGCAAAGGAATGCAATTGAACTCAATCGAATTCACGACGCTCATATTTGCCGGCTCGGTGCTTGGTGGATTTCTCAGCGCCATGACAGGACTGGGTGGTGGAGTGGTCGTGATACCGCTGCTGACAGTCATCTTCCGTGTCGATATCCACTATGCAATGGGGGCCGCACTGGTTTCGGTAATCGCGACCTCAAGCGGCGCCTCGGCAGCCTACGTCCGCGAAGGATATTCCAATATCCGGGTGGGCATGTTTCTGGAAATGGCGACGACCGCAGGCGCATTGGCCGGGGCCGCTCTAGCACTCTACCTACATGCACCAGCTATCGCGATCATTTTCGGCCTCGTGCTCATCTGTTCAGCCCTGGTCTCGTTTCACGAGGGTTCTCCTTTAAAACCGGGCCAGGGCCCTGATCCGATCGCCACTTGGCTTCACATGGACAGCACATATCCAACTAACAGTGGTTTGGTCAGCTACCACGTTCGCGGCGTGCCCATGGGCTTCCTGCTGATGGTCGTGGCGGGCGTTCTGTCGGGCCTACTCGGGATCGGTTCGGGAGCACTGAAAGTGCTCGCCATGGACAAAGCCATGAAGCTCCCGTTCAAAGTATCCACCACAACTTCCAATTTCATGATCGGAGTAACCGCCGCGGCAGGATCGGGGATTTATTCAAGCCGGGGTTACATTGATCCGGGACTGACGATGCCTGTGATGCTCGGCGTTCTCGTCGGATCGCTCACAGGCGCTCGGGTGCTGGCCGGAACAAAGGTGGGTGTGCTACGGATTGTTTTCGCCGCCGTGATCGGTGCTATCGCGATCGAGATGATCTACAGCGGCCTTACGGGCAAAATCTGATGGCTCAAGAAAAATCAATGAGCGGCGAATCGCCACGAACCGACCAGCATATGGACGAACTGATGGGGTTGCTTCTGCGGTGCGGGGTGATTCTCGCGGCATGTATCGTGCTTGTAGGGGGCACGATTTATCTTGCCCGATATCCCCGCCCAAGCGATTATCCGTTTTCCGGGGCGAAACGGAGAATCTGCGCACGATTCCGGGGATTTTTGGCGAAGCAGTTGCTTTTCACGGACGTGGACTAATTCAGCTGGGGCTTTTAGTTCTGATCGCCACACCCATTAGCCGGGTCACGTTTTCGGTTTTCGCGTTCTGTTCTCAGCGCGATTGGAAGTATGTGTTCTTCACGATTATTGTGCTGGCCATCCTGCTTTACAGCCTTCTCGGACAACGCTGAGCAGAAATCTGTCAGACTTATTTGGTCTTCGAACTTTCCGGTCGGCAAGTCTCGACGCTGGATGCAGTTTCTGCTTGCCTATGTCTCTCATCAATAGCAGAATTCATGCGCTCCTTTCCGCGAAGATAAGAGGAATTGGTGGGATCCGTCGAAGATCTGGTGGCGATTGCAGCGCAAGAACGCGAACTAAAATTTTCTCGATTCGACGAGGATATGGCCTGGAAACTGGGCAGTTGCGTGCGTGACCTGGCACTGGCGAAAAAATTCGAGGTCGTAATTGACGTTCGCCGTTTCGGTCAGCCGTTATTCTATTGCGCGCTGCCAGGCACAACGCCGGACAATCCTGAATGGGTGCGCCGCAAATGCAACCTGGTCGCGCGATTTTATCGCAGTTCCTATGCCATTGGTCTCGAGTTGAAACAATCCGGCAGTACTCTCCTAGAGAAATATGGGTTGCCCGACGCGGACTATGCCCCGCACGGCGGCGCGTTTCCGATCCATGTGTTGAACGCAGGCTTCATTGGCTCGCTGACGGTGTCTGGCGTGCCGCAGCGCTCCGATCACGAACTCGTCGTTGA
>Ga0070765_100002129_pt1 | contig 12318 bp, 9 predicted proteins | sample HubBroMetageWFT5_FD_71516 | JGI IMG/M metagenome (GOLD analysis project Ga0070765, IMG submission 71516) | Warmed and freeze-thawed soil microbial communities from the Hubbard Brook experimental Forest, New Hampshire - Hubbard Brook CCASE Soil... | ecosystem: Environmental > Terrestrial > Soil... | reverse complement strand
CCCCGGGCATCGTGGGTGACCATGACGATCGACTGGCTCAGTTCGGTCACCGAACGGCGCATGAAGGCCAACATCTCAGCGGACGCGTTGGAGTCGAGGTTGCCGGTCGGCTCGTCGGCGAAGACCAGATCGGGCCGCTCGATCAAGGCCCTGGCGCAGGCGACGCGTTGCTGCTGGCCACCCGACATCTCGCTCGGACGATGCGACAGTCGGTCGCCGATCCTGAGCTGCCCGACCAGGTAGTCGAACCAGGCCTGATCCACCTTGACCTTGGCCAGGTCAGCCGGCAGCGTGATGTTGTCCCTCGCGGTCAGCGTCGGAACGAGGTTGAAGGATTGGAAGACGAACCCGATCTGGTCCCGACGCATCTGCGTGAGCCCGGCATCGTCGAGCTTCCCGATCTCCCGGTCACCCACGAAAGTCCGGCCCGACGTCGGTGTGTCGAGTCCGGCCATGCAGTGCATGAGGGTGGACTTGCCCGAACCAGAGGGACCCATGACCGCCGTGAACTGGCCACTCTCGAACTCGACGTTGATCCCGTCGAGGGCATGGACGACGGCATCACCCTTGCCATAGGTCTTGACCAGGTCGATAGCGCGGGCCGCCGGCAGGATCGACGGGGGCGCGGTTCCACTCGTCCCCTGTTCCGTTGTCGTCATCTCGTGGGTCTCCCTTGGCGTCGATCGAGGGCAAGCGCTGCAACTTAGCGTTCACGGCGCATGGCTGGAGGAGCAATTTCCCCCAAGCCGGGGCCGTTGTTCTGGCAGACGAGCGCTGAGTCAGATTCTCATCTACCCATGGGATCTTTTACCTACGAGGTTGTTCCAGGTTGTTCAAGCGTCCAACCCCGATTGAGTGGCCAGGGCCACGGCACATCCCACGGCATATCGTCGCACCGTTGCGTCGCCGCAAGCGGCGGAAACAGACTGCGTTCCACCGGCGTTCACGTAACGTTCACTCCATCGGCCGGGGAGGCGCACCGCGAGCCGTGAAGGGACCCCGAGGTAACCCCATCGGATTGGGAAAGGGGTAGAGGCCCGACTCCTGGAGCTCCCGAGCACACGGGACGAGAGCGTCGTACAACGCGCCGATGTCATCGTCGGCGAGCGAGGCGTAGGCCTCCTCAGCCAGGACATCGGTGGCTCCTTCGATCGACCCACGCAAGGCCAGACCGTCGTCGGACACCGCCCCGTCCGCATTGAGCAGGCCCCGACGCGACAGGCGGGCCGCCGCGTCCTCCCACTGTGCCCTGCTCCATCCCCGGTTGTCCCGCAGCACCTCGGTCGGGATCCCATCGGCGGCGGCGGCCAGCACATGCGCCTCGCAGCCACCCAGGCCGTGCGCCACCAGCACAGCCACATGCCCGTCACCGCGGTGCTCACGCAGCGTGGTGCAGGCCTGCCAGATCTCCGCCAACGCCAGCTGATGCTCCTCCAGCCCCTCGCGCAGGAGCTCGGGCTCGACCGAAGCCCACAGGGCCCGGTTCACGCCAGTCAGTGTCCGGCCCGCATCCGAACAGCGTGACGAGGCGATCCGCAGTCGGGGCAAGGCCCCGACCGCCCGGCCCAGCGCGTCGGGCGAACAGAGCTCGCCCAGCGCGCCGGATCCGGCGACGGCCCGCACCACCGTCAACGCCGCCGGGTCGACCACCTTCCAGCAACCGGGCACCGCGTCGGCCACCATGCCCGGCTCGAAGTTGAAGAAGGCCGCGGCCACCGGGCCGTGCCCCACCCGGCCCAGCGGCGCGGCCCGGGCGGCGAAGTAGCCGGTCCAGAACCCGACGAGGCCGCGGTCACGCAGGGCGTGACGGCAGGGCCGGGCAAAGTAGGTGACAGCGTGCAACGATTCGAGGGCCACCCACAGGTCGCGGGCGGTGCGGCGCTGGGTCAGCGAGTGACCTGACGCACGCCGGTGGGCGACGGAGCGCCGTTCGAAGCGGCGACGGCGCCACCGACCAGCGGTTCCACGTCAATCCGCTCGGGCACCGGCTCGGGGTCCATCTCGGTGCGCTCGTCGTCGGGGCGGGGGGCGGACTCCACGGTGGAGTACTCGCCGTCGACCGATCGACTCACGACCACGGCCCGCTTGCGCTTGCCGATCCCGTGGACCCCCTGCATCTCCAGGCAGATCTGGTAGGCCAGCGCGGCCACGATGACGGGGACGACGATGGTGGCGATCCGGAAGAACCACAGCACCTCGTTCAGCGAGATGTGGAAGAAATTGGCCAGCACGTCCGTCGAGCTGGCGGCGAACAAGGTGAAGAGAAGGGCCAGCATCGCCGCACCGGCGGCCGTGCGCTTGGGGCGATCGCGCGGGCGGTCCAGCAGGTTGTGCAGCATGACATCACCCGTCATTCGGCGTTCCATCGCCGGCCAGATGCCGGCGAAGGTGAAGATGAGACCGGGGAACACCACGGCCGGCAGCAAGACCTCGAACGGGATCGTGTAGCCCCAGCCCGTCCACTCCCACGACGGCATGATGCGGAGCGCGCCGTCGAGCCAACCCATGTACCAGTCGGGCTGCACGGCGTAGGAGATCTTGGACGCGTCATAGGACCCGAACTGCCAGATCGGGTTGATCTGGGCGAACGCCCCGAGCAGGGCGCAGGCCGCCGTCACCATCAAGAGGAAGCCGGTGGTCTTGGCCATGAAGGTCGGGAACATGGGTGAGCCCACCACGTTGTTCTCGGTGCGACCCTCGCCGGCGAACTGCGTGTGCTTCTGCGCCACCAGGAGGGTCAGGTGGGCGCCGATCAGGCCCAACAGGACGAGCGGGATGATGAGGACGTGGATGATGAAGAAGCGCGGGATGATGATGCCGGTGCCCGGGAACTGCCCACCCCACAGGAACGTCACCAGGTAGGTCCCGACCAGGGGGATCGACTCGGCGATGGAGTACCCGATGCGGAGGCCCGTCCCCGAGATCAGGTCGTCGGGCAGCGAGTAGCCGATGAAGCCCTCGAGGATGGCCAGGGTCAACATGGTGACGCCGATGATCCAGTTGAGCTCGCGGGGCTTGCGGAAGGCGCCGGTGAAGAAGATCCGGGCCATGTGCACGATGATCGAGCCGGTGAAGATGTCGGCGGACCAGTGGTGCATCTGGCGGACCAGCAAGCCACCCCGCACCCCGAAGGAGATGTTGACGGTGGAGCTGAACGCCTCCGATACGCGCTGGCCGTTGAGCGGGTGGTAACAGTTGGTGGCGGTGCTAGCGCAGTGGTAGAGGACCTGACTGGCCGACGGGACGAAGTACAGGGACAGGAACACCCCGGTGGCCAGCAGGACGACGAAGGAGTACAGCGAGATCTCGCCCAGCATGAACGACCAGTGGTCGGGGAAGATCTTGTCCAAGAAGACCCGGCCGCCCTTGGCGATGCCGAGCCGGTCATCGAGGTCGTTGACGATGCTGCCGGCCCGGCCGTAGGGACCGAGGGCGGCCTTGGCCTGGCGCTTGGTCCGCGGGGTGGTGGTGGGCGCGCTCACGTCGTGTTCGACCTCGTCCAGTACCCCGGGCCCACCGGTTGGTCGTAGCCCGCCTGGGCCGCCAGGTACCCGTTGGCATCGAACATCAGCGGCAGCTGGGGCAGGGGGCGGGGGGCGGGGCCGAATTGGGGAACGGCCCCGTTGCGCACGTTGAACATCGATTGGTGGCACGGGCACACCAGCAGCTCCAACTCCTGCTCGTACAGACCGACGGGGCAACCGAGGTGGGTGCATGCCTTCGAGTACGCCACGTAGCCGGCCGGGGCCCAGGTCTCGCGCCCCGGCACGGTGGTGAAATCGGTGCGCTGGACCCGGATCAGCACGGTTTGGTCGGTGGCCTGACCCTCGTCGGTGTTGACCCTCCCTCTCGGATAGACGGTCATGATGCCACCCACCACCAGGGTCTCGAGATGCACCGGCCGGCCGTTGGAGTCGACCAACTTCGTCCCCCTGCGCCAGTTGGTCAGCGCCAGCGTGTCACCCGGCACCGGGCCCAGGGAACGAAGGAGCGGGAACATGGCGACGATGCCGAAGATGCCGGCGCCCAGGGCGAAGAGGCCGCCCAGCATCTTGCGGCGCTTGACCACCACCGCCGTCCGCTCGACCAGCGCCGCCGACATCAAGTCGCGTTCCTCGGCGCTCGAGGCCAGCACATGGCGTTCCTCGACGAAGGGTCCCTGGGGCATGAGGTACTTCCCCCAGGCGGTCAGCCCGAAGCCGAGCAGGAAGAGCCCGGCCCCGATGGTGCCGCCGAGGATCCAGGGGCTCCAGTTCTGCCAGTAGGCGGCGCCGAAGCCGGCGATGAGGACGATGGCCAGCACGAAGATGCCGCCCACGATCGCCTCCACCCGCTGTGGATTCCTGGCCGCATCTCCCAGATGCGGATCATCGAATGCCGCGATCGGCATCGGTACCTTGGTGCGCGTTGGTTCGTGCTGGTCGTCGCTCACGAACGCTCCCCGATCCAGAAGCAGATGAGCGCCAGCCCGCCGACGCCGAGGAGCAGGGCTACGAAGCCCTCGGCCACCGGGCCCACGCCCCCGAGGTCGGCACCGCCCGGATCCACGGGGTGCTGGATGTTCTGCGTCACGTAGGCCACCACGTCGCGGACCTGCGCGTCCGAGAGGTTGCCCGAGAACCGGGGCATGTTGGCCGGCCCGATGCGGATGGCCTCGGCGATCTGCTGTGGCGTCACCCTCTTATTGTTCAGCGTCGGCGCGTTGGTGCCAAATGCCAGGGCATCCCCGGCGCCCGTGATGGTGTGGCAGGCGGCGCAGTTCAGGGAGAACAGGTCGGCCCCGTCCGAAACGTCGGCGGCGTTCAGGTGCGGAGTGGGTACGGCCGGGACGGCGGGGTCCAGCGAGTTGATGTAGGCAGCCACCTGGAGGGCCTGCGCGTTGGTGAGCACGGCCGGCTTCCGCTCGGCCTCGATTGCCTTGACGTTGACCGCCGGCATGCGCCCGGTGGTGATCCAGAAGTCGACAGTGGCCGCGCCCACACCTTGCAGGTTCGGCCCGATGGAGGCCTGGCCGTTGGGTGCCACGCCGTTGGCCTGGGACCCGTGGCAGCTCGAACACGTCTGGTCGTAGAGCAACTTGCCGGCCTGGGCCAGCGAGGGTGGGGGGTTGGTGTAGGTGATGGCGCCGCTGCCGTAGCTCACGATGTGACCGCCGCTGCAGTGCTTGAAGGTGCTGTTGTTGGGATTGCCCGTGTTGTAGACGTTGCTCACGCCCTTGAGGTTGACCGTGCCGCATGTCGCGCCCTTGGCCGTCGGCTTCAGCGGCAAGGGCTGGATGTTCGGTGACGTCGTCGGTGTCGTGGCCGGCGCCGGTGTGGCCGCCGGCGTCGTCGTGGTGGTGGACGTTGTCGCCCCCCCGGCGCCGGTGCCCGGGAAGAAGAGGGCGAGCCCGCCGAGGGTGGCCACGGCGAGCAGGGCTCCGGGAAGGAAAACCCGGTGGCGCCTGGTCGGTCGGGAGGGGTGGTAGGGGCCGGCCATGTCTATTTGAGGAAGAACAGGCAGCTGAAGAGGCCGATCCAGACGATGTCGACGAAGTGCCAGTAGTAGCTGACCCCCTGGACGGCCGCCAACTCCCCGGGGTCGCCCCCGACGTCACCCTTCATCCGACCGAGCAGGAAGCCCATGGCCAAGAGGCCGATGAACACGTGCAGGCCGTGCAGGCCGGTCATGATGAAGAACAGAGACCCGTAGGAGTTGGTGTACCAACGGGTGGTGAGGAAGAGCCACTCGGTCGCCTGGTTCGCCAGAAACGCCGCTCCCAGAATCAGGGTGAAGATGATCCATCGGCGAGCCGACTTTCGGCGGCGCCATTCGGCCTGATTGACGGCGTACTGCATGGTGAAGCTGCTCGAGATCAGCACGAGGGTGAAGATGCCGCCACGAATGGTGTCGAGTTGGGTGCCGGGCGGCGGCCAGATGCCACCGGGAGCATTGGCCCGGATGGTGAAGAAGGCCGCAAAGAGGCCGCTGAAGAACATCAGCTCCGAGCCCAGCCAGATCATGACGCCGATGGCGAGCATGGGGGGTCGGTCGTGGACGATCTTGCCCTGTGGCGCGGGGTGCTCGACCGAAACAGCCTGGGTCACAGGGCAATTTCTAGTCGACAAGACCAGGTGAGCGCCAAAAGGCAGGTGACGACGCTGCCCCGGCTGCCCGTGCCGGGGGCTTCATCGCGCCGTCGGGATCACCAGGGGGATCGGGAGCGGCTCGGCATGGACGACGGCCAGCCGTCTGGTCGGTCGGGTCAGCGCCACGTAGAGGGTTCGCAATCCCCGTGTCGTCGCCACCGGCGGGCCCTCGCCCGCCCCATGCTCGCCGACCGAGGCCACCAGGGCCGGCTCGACGACCACCACGGCGTCGAACTCGAGGCCGTTGGTCTCATCGGCGGGGAGCAGCACCAGGCCGGCGACGAGGCCGTCGCCGTGCGGATCACGCGGGTCGGTCGGTTGGAGCCCGGCGTCGGCCAGGGCACGCGTCAGCTCGGGCAACAGGACGGCCGGGCCGAGCACGGCCACCCGCCCCGGCGACACGGCCGCCACCTCCTCGCGGGTGACCCGGGCGACCGTCTCGGCCAGTCCGGCGCGGCTCGCGCCCACGAGGCGCGGCGTCTCGCCCGATTGCCGGACCGGGCGCGGCGGCGCAATGCCGGGAGCGGCGACCGCCAGGACCTGGGCCGCCACTTCCACCACTTCGGCCGGGGTGCGGTAGCTCACCGTCAGTTCCACCAGGCGGTTCTCGCGTCCGGGGTTCAAGTGGCGGGTGATGTCGTCCCAATCCTGCGGGGACCACGGGCCGGTGGCCTGGGCGATGTCGCCCACCACCGTCATCGATCCCGAGAGCGACCGGCGGGCCAGCATGCGCAGCTGCAACGGAGAGAGATCCTGTACCTCGTCGACCACGATGTGCCCGAAGGAGCGGATCTCGTCGTCCCCGGTGATGGAGGCGCCCGCCGTCGGCACGGGGTTGACGGCCAACCCCTGGGGCCAGAAGCCGGCCTCCTGGGCGCTCCCCTCCTCGGCCCGAACCTGACGGGAACGAGGGGGACGTGCCGTTCCCCGGCGGGGCCCGAGCAACGTGCGCGCCTCGTCGATCAACGCGGCGTCGCCCACCGTCCACGGGACGTCATCGAGCGCCACACTCCGCGGGCGGTAGAGCCGACGCACCTCATCAGCATCGAGGATCCCCTTACCGGCCTCGGCCAACAATGGCCGCGCCCCCAACAGGTCGTGCAGGAGTTCGTGGGGTGACAGGCGAGGCCACATCCGGTCCAGGGCTTCGGCCACCTCCGGGGCCTTGCGCAGGCGCCGGGCCAGATCGGCCTGCTCCTCCGCACTCGGACCACCCTCGTCCAGGGTCTGTGATCCCCGGGTCAGGCGTTGGCGGTAGTCCTCGGCCAGCGCGCGGACCACGTGCGACTCGACGAAGCGTCGACGCGCGTTGTGGGTGCCCGGACGGCGACGCGCCAGGGCCACGATCTCTTGCGTCTGGCCGGCCCGCAGGCGCAACACACCGGCGCCGAACGGCACCTCGACGTCGCGCCGCAACGGTCGCTGGCGGGTGCGCACGGCGCGGGCGAGCACGTCGACCATGCGCACGTCGCCCTTGAGCTTCGCCGTGGCGGCATCGTCGACCCCGCTCACCCGGATTTCGGGCACCAGCCCGGCCACGGTGGACAGGCTGACCCCGGTCTCCCCGAGCGACGGGAGTACCTGCTCGATGTAGCGCAGGAAGAGCGGGTTGGGCCCGACCACCAGGACTCCCTGTCGCTCCAACGGAAAGCGGTGGGTGTAGAGCAGGTAGGCCGCCCGGTGCAGGGCCACGGCCGTCTTCCCGGTACCGGGCCCACCCTGGACCACCAGGATCCCCGAAAGCGGGGAACGGATGATCTCATCCTGTTCGCGCTGAATCGTGCCGATGATGTCGCCCATGTGCCCGGTGCGGGCCTGGCCGAGGGCCGAGAGCAGGGCACCGGGGCCACCCAGCACCATGCCCTCGGAGAGCAGGCGCTCCCCGGCCGAGCCGTTGGAGGATCCGGCCTCGGGCACCGGCAGGATGGGTGCCCCGGGCGCCCTCGATGGGTCGACGAAATACTCGTCCTCCAAGCCGAGCACGGCCCGACCCCGCACGGCCAGATGGCGACGTCGGGCCAGGCCTTGGGGGTCGAGCCCGGTGGCTCGGTAGAACGGCTCGGCCACCGGCGCCCGCCAGTCCACCACCAGTGGCTCGTGGTCCGGGCCCGACACCGCCAAACGCCCGATGTGGAACGACTCACCGAGCAGCGACCCGTCTTCGTTGTCCCCTTCGGGAAAGCGGTCGATGCGCCCGAAGTAGAGCGCCTGGTCGCCGATGTCCAATTGCTCCAGGCGGGCCAGGCTGGTGCGCACCACGATGTCGCGCTCGGTGCGAGATTGGAATGTGCCGCCCTTGCCCAGATCGAGGACGCCTTGGAGCATCTGGCGCGCCTCACCCCGCATGCCCTCCAAGCCGTCGTAGGCGCGATTGAGAAACTCCTGCTCAGCCTCTAGATCGGGATGGTTCGGCACGGCTCCCCTTTCTCCCCTCGCCCGTCAGGGAAACGGTTCAGCTTAGGCGACGGCCGACGACCCGGAGGCACGGCGCCCGACGCCTACGATGAGCCGGGCGGACGAGGCGAAAGGACCCACATGCTGATTTCGACCATGAACGACGTGCCCGGGTACAAGGTGACGTCGGTCCTCGGCGAGGTCTTCGGCCTGACGGTGCGCTCGCGCAACGTCGGATCGAACATGGGTGCCGCCTTCAAGTCCCTCAAGGGGGGCGAGCTCAAGGGCCTGACCAAGAACCTCCAGCTGAGCCGGGAAGAAGTGACCGGTCGCATGGTGGCCGAGGCCGAGGCCCGGGGCGGCAATTGCGTGCTCGCCATGCGGTTCGACACCTCCGAGATGGGCGGGAACTGGACCGAGATCTGCGCCTACGGCACGGCGGTCGTCGTCGAGCCGCTCGGGTGAACCCCGCGCCGGGCCAGGCGGAGCTCGGCCTCGTTCAGGCGTGCCTGCGTCGACCGGTGTCCCGCACGCCCGTGTGGTTCATGCGCCAGGCCGGTCGGGCATTGCCCGAGTACCGCGCCGCCCGCGGTGAAGGCTCCATCCTCTCGGCCATCGCCGATCCTGCGCTCTCGGCCGAGCTCACCCTCCAACCGGTCCGGCGCTACGGCGTCGATGCCGCCATCTTGTTCTCCGACATCGTGGTGCCCGTCCAGGCCATCGGTTTCGGCATCGACGTCGAGCCGGGCCGGGGCCCGGTGGTGGCCGAGCCGTTCCGCTCGGCCGATGACCTGCGCCGGCTCCGCCCGCTCGAGCCCGAGACCGACGTGCCCTACGTCACCGAGGCGGCCCGCCTGGTGGCCCGCGAGCTGGCGGGCACCGGTACCGCGCTCATCGGCTTCGCCGGTGCGCCGTTCACCGTGGCCAGCTATCTCATCGAGGGCGGCCCGTCTCGCACCTTCATCAAGGTGAAGTCGCTCATGCACGGTGACCCGGTCCTGTGGGGGCAGCTGACCGCTCGTCTGGCCGCCATGTCGGTGACCTTCCTCCGGGCCCAGGTGGAGGCCGGGGCCCAGGCGGTCCAGCTCTTCGATAGTTGGGCCGGGGCGCTCTCCCCCGACGAGTACGAGCAGTTCGTCCTCCCGACCACGCGGGCCGTGTTCGACGGGATCGCCGACCTCGGGGTGCCCTCCATCCTCTTCGGCGTGGGAACCGGTGAGCTCCTGGGCCTCATGGCCACCGCTGGCTCCGACGTGGTCGGGGTCGACTGGCGGGTGCCGCTCGACGCCGCCCGCCAACGCGTCGGACCGGACCGGGCCGTGCAGGGCAATTTGGATCCGGCCCTCTGCGTGGCGGCGCCCTGGCCGGTCGTCGCAGCGGCCACCCGGCAGGTGCTGGCCCGCGGCGGCGCCGACGGGACCGGGACCGGGCACGTGTTCAACCTCGGGCATGGCGTGCTCCCCGAGGCCGATGTCGGGATCCTGGCCGCGGTCGTCGACCTCGTGCACGCCGAGAGCACCCGGGGATGAGCGAGCCGAGCGAGCCGGTCGGGGTTCTCGTCATGGCGCACGGAACCCCGGAGAGTCCCGCCGACATCGCGCCCTTCTACACGCGGATCCGCCGAGGACGGCCGCCGTCACCCGAACAACTCTCCGAACTGGAACGGCGCTACGCCGCCATCGGTGGCACCTCGCCCCTGAACGAGGTGACGGCCGCACAGGTGGCCGGCCTCACTGCGGCGTTGACGCGGCGAGCCGGCGATCGCTTCACCGTCGCCTTCGGAGCCAAGCACACCGCCCCGTTCATTGAAGACGCCGCCCTCGAATTGCGCGCCGGCCGACGCGACGTCATCGGTCTGGTGTTGACGCCGCACGGATCGACCATGGGCTCGCAGGAGTACATCGAGCGGGCCGAGACCGCGCTCGGGCCGCAGTGTCGTCTCCATGCCGTGCCGCCCTGGTACGACGAGCCCGGTTTCGTGACCCTGATGGCCACTCGGGTCAACGAGGCCCTGGCCGCACTCGCGCCGCCCTCCGAAAGGACGCGGTACCCGGTCATCTTCACCGCCCATTCGCTACCCGAGCGGGTGCGCGCCCTGGGCGACACCTACCCCGCGCAGCTGGAGGCATCGGCTCGCCTAGTGGCGCAGGCCGCCGGCCTCTCCCGCTGGCTGGTGGCCTGGCAGAGCGCGGGCCGCACACCCGAACCCTGGCTCGGCCCCGACGTGCGTGAGGTGGTGGGCCAATTGGGCCGTACGGATCACACCGATGGCGTCGTGGTCTGCCCCATCGGATTCGTGGCCGACCACCTGGAAATCCTCTACGACATCGATATCGAGCTCGCCGCCGTGGCGCAGGAAGCGGGCCTGCGCTTCGCCCGCACCGCATCACTCAACGACGACGGCGCCTTCATGGGTGTCCTGGCCGACGTGGTCTGCACTACCGCGGCGCGGTGTGACTGAGAGCATGCCCGTGACACGCGTCGCCGTCATCGGCGGAGGGATCAGCGGGCTGGTGGCGGCCTGGGAGTTGACGGGCGGCGATGGCGGGCCGCGGCACGAGGCGCCCCAGATCACCCTGGTCGAATCATCGGCCCGATTGGGCGGCCCCTTGCACAGTGAGACGTTCGGTGGCGGCGTGGTCGATCTCGGGCCGGATGGATTTCTCGGTCGCCGACCCGAAGCGCTCGATCTCTGCCACGCGATCGGACTCGGCGAATCGCTCGTGCCCATCGGCGGCCGGGGGGCCGGGGTCTGGGCGCGTGGGCGGGTTCGCCCGCTCCCCGAAGGGCTGGCGCTGGGCGTCCCATCCCGGTTCTGGCCCTCGGCGCGTTCTGGCATTCTCGGACTGCGCGGCGTGGCCGGGCTGGCCCGCGACGCTCTCCTGCCCCGGCCCGACCTGCGCGGGCCCATCGGCGACCGGTCGGTGGGACCTCTGGTGGCCCACAAGCTGGGGCGGCGGGTGGTCGACCGGCTGGTGGATCCCCTCATCGGGGGCATTCACGCCGGCTCGGTCGACGACATGTCGACGACAGCCACCTTCCCGCCGCTGCTGGCGGCGGCCCAACGACGGGGCAGTCTCATGCGGGCCCTGCGGGCCGAGGTTCCCGCCCCGGGTGCCGATGCACCCCCACTGTTCTGGGCGCTGGACGGTGGCATGTCGTCGTTGGTGACCCGGCTCGGCGCCGCCCTCGCCGCCCGGGGGGTCGCCGTCCATCTGGCGCTCCCGGTCGACGCCCTGGAGCGGCGGGGCACCTCCTGGGCCGTGAGGCACGGAGACCAGGTCCTCGAAGCCGACGGTGTCGTGATCGCCACCCCGGCTCCCATCGCCGCCCGACTGCTGCAGCCACACGACGACGAACTCGGTGGGCTCCTGGGCGGCATCGACTATGCCTCGGTCGCCCTGGTGTCGTTGCGGGTGGCGGATGACTCGGTGACCACGCCGCTGAGCGGTACCGGCTTTCTGGTACCGCGGCGGAGCGCCGGGAGGCGCGACGACGACCAGTGGGCCGTCACGGCGTGCACCTACCTCTCGCAGAAATGGCCGCATCTGGCCCGTCCCGGGGAACACCTCCTACGGGCCTCGCTGGGTCGCTTCGGCGATGACCGGGCCGACGCCTGGACCGACGCCGAGGTGATCGAGCGGGTCTGGGACGAGCTCGGTGCGCTGGTCGGTTTGTCCGGTGCCCCGATGGAAGCACGGGTCACCCGCTGGCCGCGGGCCTTCCCGCAGTACCGCGTGCACCACTTGCTCCGGACCACCGGTATCGAAGCGGCCGTGGCCCGGCTCGGTGGCGT
>Ga0070765_100002128_pt1 | contig 12320 bp, 13 predicted proteins | sample HubBroMetageWFT5_FD_71516 | JGI IMG/M metagenome (GOLD analysis project Ga0070765, IMG submission 71516) | Warmed and freeze-thawed soil microbial communities from the Hubbard Brook experimental Forest, New Hampshire - Hubbard Brook CCASE Soil... | ecosystem: Environmental > Terrestrial > Soil... | reverse complement strand
CGTAACCGGATTGACATGCCACGCGTCCCTAAAGTAGAGCCTCTGGGCGTACCCGCCGGTCCCGCGGGTACCAAGCCATCAGGTGCGAGAGCGCCCGGCGCTGTGGACGACCGGGAACTCGTCCGTCGGGCACAGAGTGAAGACCAGGAGGCTTTTGAAGAGCTTGTACGGCGCCACCAGCACCGCGTCTTTGCAGTGGCTGGGGGCATCTTACGGCGCCGAGAAGATGTGGAGGACATCGCGCAGCAGGTTTTTGTGAAGGCTTATTTCTCGCTGAAGCGGTTCGATCAGCGGGCGGCGTTCAGCACTTGGTTGTACAAGATCACCGTCAACGAGTGCTGGGATCTGTTGCGAAAGAAAAAAGTCCGGCCCTTGGTATACGAGTCGGACCTGAGCGAAGAGCAAGCCAAGCAGGTGATCGCGGCTGAAGGGAAAAATAGCGGCGGGCCGGACATCAGCGACAGGCTGGAAGCCCGCCAGCGCGTTGAGCGCCTTCTGGAAGGACTCGACGAGCGCGACCGCCTGATGCTAATTCTGAAGGAAGTGGAAGGCTTTGCGGTCGAAGAGATTGCGCAAGTTCTGGATTTGAACGCGAACACCGTGAAAGTGCGGCTCTTTCGCGCGCGCCGCAGGATCGTGAACAAAGTCCGGAAGCGCGGAGAAGAATAGAGAGCGAGCGGACGCCGAGGAAAAAGCCAGATTGATTTTTGAAGCTGGAAAGATTAGATAGGTTGTGGAAGACGTTGAAGGAGTCTCGAATGAAAAATGTTCTGAACAAGGGCGGGGCGGGATGTAGCGATTTTCAGTCGCAGCTCGAGGACGCGGCCGGAGCCGCGCCGGGCGCGAAAGAACTATCGGAATTGCTGACGGCCGCGCCTGGCGCGCTGAGAGAACACGTGTCTACATGCGTGGATTGCCGCGCTGCCGCCGAGAATATTCTTGAAGCGCGATCCGTCCTGGAGGCGCTGCCGTCGAACGCTGCAATGGGGGGGCCGTGGTTTGCACCGCGAGTGATGGCTGCGATCGCGGCGCGCAAAGCGGAACTCAGCCGCGCGGCGGACACCTGGACTTTTCTGCCGAAGCTCGCAGCGCGCCTCACCTGGGCTTCTTCCGTAGCATTGCTTCTGGCCAGCGCCTGGCTGTACCAAAGGCCGGCGACTATGCCGTCCACTGCCAACTCTGCGAAGGCTGTAGCGACGGACATCACCGGCGATCCAGACGTTGAACCCGCCTCGCAAACCAATGTGGATGACGAATTTTTGCTGAGCCTCGCGGAGAAACAGCACCGATGAATGAGAACACTGCAAAGCGTCGCGCTGCATTTTGGGTCGCCGCCGTTTTCGTGCTTGGCGTAGCGCTTGGCGGCCTCTTCGGTTATTTCTACGGCCACCGAGGTACCGTCGCGGCCGCTCCACCTCCCCTGAGCGACGCGCAACGCCACGCAAAACGGCTCGATGAGCTGACGCGTGAGCTAGGCCTCAACGACTCGCAGCGCCAGCAAATGGACTCGCTGCTGACCCAGGTGCACGTCGACTTCCAATCCGTCCGTAGCAAAAACGCGCAGCAGCTCGAGACCGAACTGGATCGGGAACGCCAGAAGAGCCGCGACCAGATCCGCGCCCTACTCACTCCCGAGCAGAAGCCGAAATTCGAGGAACTCGTGAAGCGGGTCGACGAAGAGAGAAAGCGGAACGCTCCTCCTCCGCCGCGCTGACGTGATGCTCGTGAAAATCAGCTTCGCCTAGCGTCATCGCGCAACGGTTTCATCCCGCAAGCCAGGCTCGCTAGAACTTCTCACTAGGCTAGTTCTGTTATCCTCGTTCCTCCGCGGTCCCTCGAATCATTTGCACTCACACTTTTACGATGAGTTTGCCGGTGTTGCCGCCGGTGAAGAGCATGTTGATGGCTTCGGGCGCTTTTTCGAGGCCCTCGACAATCGTTTGGCGATCTTTTAGCTTGCCCATCATTTTCCACTTGCCGAGTTCCGTGGCTGCCGCGGTGAAGCGGGAAGCATAGTCCAGCACCAGGAAGCCTTCTACTTTCAGGCGTTTGACGATCAGTATGCCTAGGTTGGTGGGGCCAGAGGTTTCTTTTGTGTAGCCCGAGATGAGGCCGCAGAGAACGACGCGGCCGTGCAGGTTCATGCGGTTGAGGACTGCCTCCATGATTTCGCCGCCGACATTTTCGTAATCAATGTCGACTCCCTTGGGAGTGGCGGCGGCGAGTTTTTCTTTCCAATCGGGATGTTTGTAATTGATGGCAGCGTCGAAGCCGAGTTCGTCGGTGAGCCATTTACACTTTTCGTCTGTGCCCGCAATGCCGACTACGCGGCAGCCGAAAATCTTGCCGATTTGGCCAGCGACGCTTCCGGTAGCGCCAGCTGCAGCGGAAACGACCAGCGTTTCGCCTTTTTGCGGCTTGGCGATTTCGGTCATTCCGAAATAAGCGGTTAGACCGGTACTGCCGAGCACCCCGAGGAAGAGCGTGTCGGACACGAAGGGAATCGATGGAACTTTCTGGAAGGGGAGTTTTGATTGAGGCTCGATCACTACGTATTCCTGCAGGCCCGTCAAGCCGACAATCTTGTCGCCTTTTTTGAATTGCACATGACGCGATTCAATCACTTCCGCGAGGCCGATTGCACGCATCACGTCGCCGATGCCCACGGCTGGCAGATAGCTGTCCACGGCCATCCAGACACGCATGGTCGGATCGACAGAGAGGTATTTCACTTTGGCCAGCGCTTGGCCCTCCTGCAGTTCGGGCACTGGCGTTTCGACGAGTTTGAAATCACCAGGTGCGCACAAGCCTTTGGGCCGTGCTTGCAGTCGAAGCTGACGATTGATAGGCATCTATGCGATTCGCTCCATTCGCGGGAAAAAGCGAAGAACAAAAGCGAGGAGAGATTCCTCACTACGTTCGGAATGACGGGCGGGGATGCGCATCGACAATCTCCTAGAAGGGAATGTCCTCGTCGGAGATTTCGGGGCCGCTGGGGGCCTGGCTGCCGCCGTAGGAGTCGTCGACAGGGGCGGCGTGGGATTCGACGTCGTCACCACCGGAGCGTCCGCCGCCTGCGCCTGCTGCGGCGGCGTCGCTGCGGCCGCCCAGCATGCGGAAATTGCTGGCGACAATCTCGAAGCTGGTGCGCTTCTGGCCTTCTTTGTCCTGCCATTCGCGGGACTGGATGCGGCCTTCGATAAAGATGAGTGAGCCCTTCTTTAGATACTGCTGAGCAATTTCGGCTTGCTTGCCCCAGACGACGATTTTGTGCCACTCGGTGCGCTTTTGTTTTTCGCCGTTGCGGTCTTTGTAGGTTTCGTCGGTGGCGACGGAGAAATTGGCGACGGCCTGGCCGCCGCCGGTGTAGCGGGTTTCTGGATCGCGGCCCAAGCGGCCTACGAGAATGACTTTATTCACTGACATGAGTGTTTTCTCCCTGCGGCGGTGACGATAACAGAAAGAGGAGACAGAGGCAAAGATGGGAGGACGTGGGGCAGGGAATTGTGAGTGGCGAGAGGTCCTCCCCCCTCCCGGGGTTTTTGTAAGTGCGGATTCTAAAGGACTTTAAGTTCTGTGTTTTGGAAGTGCGGAATCTAAACGGGTTACAGGTGTCTTTTGCGGAAGTGTGGAATCTAAAAGGGTTATCTCTAGCGAGTGGCGAAGGGCTCCTCGGGGTTCGGGGTAAACGAGCCGTGAGTGGCGAGCAGGAACGGGTATAGTGAAGAGATTGGGGGTCGAAACGGGAATGGATTCTTGCAATCATGGAATATCATAGCAATATAATTACCAGATGTTAATATATTTGTTCAGGTTATTCGAACAGCGATGGTCGATTTACAGGGGAGCCGTGGAAGTGCTCAGGATCGAATGGGTTAACGTAGGGAAGGGTTGTGGAAAAGCTGTGTATAAGTAGGATTTGAGTGAGTAGGGGGGCGGAGTCCATGAGTCAGGTGCCAGTTTGGTTTGAACGGAAGTTTGAGTTTTCGTTTCCTGTGGAACTGTATCCGAATCTGTGCGCACGGTTGCGCGGGACGCCGGCCAGGCTGGAAGAGGCGCTTCGTGGACGTTCGCGCGAAATCCTGATCACGAAGACACAAGAGAAGTGGTCGGCTCAGGAACACGCCGGTCATTTGGTGGACCTTGAATCGCTGTGGCTGGCGCGCGTGGGAGATTACGTAACGGGCAGCGAGCAACTCACCGTGGCCGACTTGAGGAATCGAAAAACCGACGAAGCGAATCACAACGCGCGCCTATTAGAACAGATTCTGACGGAGTTCCGCACCGCAAGAGAAGGGCTGCTCAAGCGTGTGGACGCATTGGACGGATCCCTATTTGCTCGAGCCATTCCGCACCCGCGTTTGAAGACGCCGATGCGGCTCGTAGACCATTTGTATTTTGTTGCTGAACACGATGATCATCATTTGGCTCGGATTTGGGAGTTGGTCAACGGCGTGGGGTAGAGAGATGGGTTTTGTGTTTCGGGCAACAGTGCGGCAAGTGTGCAAAATTGGACAGTTTGGGCGGCGGCTCGTGCTACGCTGGCGAGAACTCCGCCAACCCCAATCCCTGAGCGGACAAGGAGGGATGGACTGATGAAGACGTTTCTGACGCGAGGTATCAGGCTACTCGGGAAAACTGTACTGGCCGGGGCCGCACTGGGCGGATTCCTATTGCTAGGTGCGGCTCCACGCGCTGTTGCCGATGACGATGCTTGCCGGCATCGGCTTGTGAAGGCCGATCACAGGCTTCACGAAGCTGCTGAGCATCATGGATGGAACAGTCCACAAGCGGAGCGTGCACGCCACGAGCTGCATGAGGCGCGCGAGTTTTGCTGGAGCAAGTTCCACAAGTGGTGGGATGAAGACGGCCATCGCTGGCATACGGATCGCGATTGGGACGATCATGACCACGACCATGAGCGGGATCACGACCATTAAACGATGCGAATAGAAGGAAATACGGGGCGCCCTGACTGAGTCGGGGCGCCTTTTTTTTCGAGTACAGTGTCTCGCAGACCTATGAAGAACGCAGTTCCACTGTCCTAAATCAATGGTGAAGGGCCGAGCCAATGGTTAGATCAGGCGGTCCTTGCACTGCCACGAAGGAAATGAAAAACGAGAAGAACGATACCAATGACGAGCAGGATGTGGATGAGACCCGTACTTACGTGAAACGCCAAAAAGCCCATCAACCAGAGAACAATCAAGACTAATGCTATTAACCCAAGCATATTTTTGCCTCCTCAAGAACAGGCGAGGAGGATGAAGAGAACCCGGCCCAGCCCTGCTTTCCGGAATTCTGTCATTCTCCACCTCGCCCGTTATGTAGATATGTTAGGAGCAACGAAGAAAAGTGTCTGTTCAGTTGTGCACAACATGGATGTTCCTGGAGGAGGCCTGAGACCGAATGCGAAGAATGGACGGAACGTCTTCGGAGATATTGGAAATTGCGCCGCAAGGTGGCTCCTGTTTCCGCGGGCACCTTTTTCCCTCCCAGAACATCACAGTATGGCAAGCTGAGTTGGTGAGAGCTAAGCAGCCAGGAGGAGAGAGGAGAGTCATGCGAAAGAGGTCTTGGATTGAGTGGGTGATACTGGCGGCGGTTTTGGTTGTGCCAGGGATGGTTTTGTCGCAGGGCGTGGAGGAGAGCCGGACCTTGATCATCGATGGGCAGGCGGGGCAGGCGCCTGTCGTGAGGATGCGAGGCAAGGCTTACGTGGAGCTAGAGGCCCTGGCGCGGTTGACGCATGGCGCGCTCAGCTTCAATGGAAGCCAGGTGACGTTGACGCTGCCGGGCTCCGGTGCGAATACAGCCACGACCGTTGCAGGGGAAAAATCAGAATTTTCGAGAGAGTTTTTGCGCGCGGGCATCGAAGAGATGGCCATGATCCGGGAGTGGAGAATCGCGTTGACGAACGCGGTGCAAAATGGATTTCCGATCGGCGATGACTGGATATCGATTTACCGGGGGCCGGCGCTTACGAATCTGAGACTGGCCGCGGTGGCGGCGGCGACCGATGCGGATCGAAATGCGTACCAATTGCTTTCAAATGACTACGACAACATGAAAAAGTTAAGCGATCGATTTGTGGCGGCGCACACGGCGCAGAACTACCTGCCCCCCGACTCATTGAAGGGCGATCCACTGGATCAGCAGATCCTGAACTGCTCGCGGTCTTTGGCGGCGATGGCGGCTAGCGGGCAATTTGTAGATGATGGGTCGTGCCACTGAGGGGTGAGCGGGAGCGCAATGTCATTTTGAGATTCCGGCGTGAGGCTGAAGTTGAGGTAGACTACACGCATGAACATTCGCCTTAGGCCGGAGCTGGAGAAGCTTGTCGAGGAAGACGTGCAGCGTGGGCCGTATCAGACGGCCGATGAGTTTGTGGAGCGGGCGGTTGTGTTGCTGCACGAACAGGAGCGCTGGCTGGCCGAACATAGCGCGGAGATCGAGACAAAAATTAGCGAGGGTTATGCTGCGGCAAAGCGCGGCGAGCTGATCGATTCAGAAGAGGTTCGCCGGTCGATGGACGATAAAAAACGCGCATGGCTCATTGACAAGCGCAAGGCATGACGCGGTATCGGCTTACACCCCAGGCGTTCGATGATCTTTTCGAGATTTGGAGTTACATCGCGCAAGATAATCCCGCGGCCGCAGATCGCGTCGAGGAAGCGATTTATCTTGCGTGCGAACGCCTCACCGACGCACCATTGATTGGAACTATCCGCAAGGAGATGACCGCACTTCCCGTACGTTTTTGGCTTCTGACACCCTATCCCAACTACTTCATCGTCTACGATCCTGAAGCAAAGCCTTTAGAAATCATCCGCATTCTTCATCGAGCCAGAAATATCCCTTCTTTACTGCCTTAGTTGTGCGTCCCCGCAGCCCCTCCTGGAGGAAGTTGTCTCCTTGACAGTCTAGGAGAGGAGGGTTAGATTCCTAGATTAACTAGGAGAGGCCCGAGAATGAGCGCGGAATGCGGGTTTTTGCATGGCGCGTTCAAACGAATAGGGCTCTTGGAGCGTCTACATGGGAGCAGGACGCACGAAAGCGGAGGACGTATGAGTTTGTGGAGCCGAGCTCGCTCGTGGGTGGACGCAACTTTCAGGCGCTCGGTCTTGGAGGGCGAGATGGACGCGGAGATGAAATTCCACCTGGAGGCCTATGCGGAAGAGTTGATGCGCAACGGGGTCGGGCGCGAGGAAGCGATGCGGCGGGCGCGGGTGGAGTTTGGAGGAATTGCTTCGGCCAAGGAAGAGTGCCGCGAAGCGCGGGGCGCGAAGATCATCGAGACGCTGCTGCAAGATTTGCGCTATGGGACGCGCATGTTGGGGAAGAATCCGGGGTTCACGACCGTCGCGGTGCTGACACTGGCGCTGGGAATAGGCGCAAACACGGCGATCTTCAGCCTCGTGAACGGCATATTGCTCAGCCCGCTGCCTTTCGCAAAACCTCAAGAGTTGGTGAGCGTTACGGGCACTTATCCGAAAGGTGGTTTCGTGGCCATGCGGGAGCAAGTGAAATCGATTGAGTCAGCCACGTATTCGGAAGGTCACGAATTCAATCTGACCGGGCACGGCGAACCTGTGCGCCTTGCCGGCACGGTTGTCTCTGCCGAATTTTTCTCGGTACTCGGAGCTAGCCCGGAACTAGGGCACGGATTTTATGCGGGGGTCGATCGGGCTGGCGAGGACGACTTTGTTATTTTGAGCCACGGGCTTTGGGAGCAGGAATTCGCCGGCGATAGAGGCGTCATTGGGCGATCGATCAAATTAGAGGGAGTGAGCCGCGAGATCGTGGGGGTGATGCCCGCGGAGTTCCGATTTCCTTCGGCGAAAACGCAAGTGTGGATTCCCCTGCACAACGATTCGCGCGACACGATCGCTTACTGGGCGGGGGATTTCATGCCGGTGATAGGACGACTGCGGCCGGGAGCTACGATTGCGCAGGCTCGAGCCGAGATTCGGATGTTTCAATCGCGCGTTTTTGAGTTGTTTCCGTGGCACATGCCAGCGGAATGGAACGCGGACGTGAGCGTGGTTGCGTTGCAAGAGGGGATGGTATCGGACGTCCGTGGAAGGTTATTCCTTCTGCTGGGAGCGGTTGGACTGATCCTGCTGATTGCGTGCGTGAATGTCGCGAATCTGGCGCTTTCTCGCGCCGCTGCGCGGGAAAAAGAGATCGCCATTCGAACGGCGATGGGCGCAGAACGCTTGAGAGTGGTGCGGCAGCTACTGACGGAAAATGTGTTGCTGGCACTCATTGGAGGGCTGCTCGGGGTTCTATTGGCTACGCAGGGGTTGCACTTGCTTAAAGCCGCGCTTCCAGCAGACACGCCGCGGCTGGCGGATGCGCATATTGATTGGCGAGTGATGGTTTTCACCGGCGGTTTGGCGCTGCTTACGGGATTCGTGTTCGGGCTGGTGCCCGCTTTGCAGTCCTCGCGGCCGGCTCTGACGGGGTCGCTGAATAGCGCGAGCCGCGGCGCGGGTACTTCTGTTTCTCAACGATTGCGGAGTGGATTGGCCATCGCGGAAGTGGCGTTTGCGGTGCTTCTGGTTACAGCGGCGGGTTTGCTGATTCGCAGCTTTTGGGCGCTCTCGCACGTCGATCCAGGATTTCGGGCAGAGCGGATTCTAACGGCGCGGGTCACTCCCAATGAAGAGTTTTGCAGCGAGCCACAGCGCTGTGTATCTTTTTACCGTGAATTGCTGAGCCGGATACAGGCCGTTCCGGGGATTCGTTCCGTGGCGTTCATCAACACGCTTCCGCTGGGGGGCCGCGTGGCGAAGCGCTCGATCGAGATTGAAAATCAAGAGGTTGCCGCGGGCGGGGTGATGCCACTGATGTGGATGGACGTTGTGACGGCAGATTACTTTCGCGTGATGAATATTCCGGTGGTGGCCGGGCGGGCGTTTACGACGGCAGATGATACGGGAAAACCTGGCGTGGCGATTGTCACTGCTTCGACGGCGCGGCGCTTTTGGCCCGGTCAGAGTCCGATTGGCTCGCACATACGGTTGAGCCGTGAGACGGAGTGGAAGACTGTTGTGGGCATCGTGGCCGACGTGCGCGCCTACGATTTGCAAAAAGACGTTCCAGACTGGATTCATGGGACGATCTATGTGCCTTACAGTGCGAGCGCTACGTTGGAAGGCGGGCGTGTGTCTGCGGACATGACTATCGCTATACAGACAAGCTTGGAGGACTCGCAAGTTCAGAATGTTCTGCGGCGCACGATTGCCGGGCTGAACCCAGAAGTTCCTGCGAGTGAAGTCACCGCCATGCGCGCCATGGTTTCGAAATCGGTTGCGACTCCGGCGTCTACCACCTTCCTGTTCGCGGCTTTTGCTTTGCTCGCGCTGATTCTCGGGATCATCGGGATTTATGGAGTGCTGTCTTACCTGGTTTCCAGACGCACGCGAGAAATTGGGATTCGCCTGGCCATGGGCGCGCAGCGGGCCGATGTTCTTTGGATGATGATGAAGGATGGCGCGAAGTTTTCGCTTGGCGGAATCACGCTGGGATTGGCGGCTTCCTTGGCCGTCACGCGCTTGTTTGCGAGTGAACTTTATGGGGTTTCGCCTGCCGATCCCGCCACGTTCGCGGCCGTCGCCACGGTTATGACCGTCGTTACCATGCTGGCGTGCTATGTGCCGACGCGACGCGCGACGCGCGTGGATCCACTTATCGCGTTACGCCACGAATAGAAGAAAATAGACAAACGAAGTTGAGCGTGGTCCAGGATCAGGCCGGCTTAGTGTGCCTCAGCCCGAGCCTAAAACCGCGAGACGAAAAACCCGGGACAACCTTCAAGTGACTGGAGTTACGAGGTCTACGAGACGCGGGGCGCAGGTTAGCTTTGCCGGGCTGCGCAGCGACTGCCTTTCGCAACAACCATAGTCGAGGGGGCAGTTTCAAGGCGGCGCAGTCCCTGATGACGTTTTCGGGGGGAGTTCTGCGCAATGCGTAGTAGAGTGCCGCATCACAGAGAGCCCTCGGAAACCAAGGGCGCTTGGGCCCGAGGGCTGCGGCTTTGGCGGCAGGCCGGGCGGGGGCTGGGTGGGTTGTTGGGAGGGCAGAGATGAGGATTAGAGCGGGTACCTTAGGGATGGTCGCGATGCTCGGGTTGATGGTGACGGCAATTGCTTCGGCGCAGGATTTGCAATTGCACGTGACCTACGTCTGCAACGGCGAGCGCATGTTCATTGAGAACTGCAACATACGAGACTTGTCAGACACCGCGAACTGCTTTGTGGGACATCCCGACACGATCCTTTCCAACGGATTGATGAAATACACCAACGAAACGCGTGGCTCGCTGAAGAAACTGCTTCCGACTTGCAAACAGCCTTCGGCGGATGAGGTGGCGCGAACGAAGGCTTTCGACAAGAAAGTGGCCGACAAGCAGGAGGCGTTGCGAAAGGAAGCGGAGGCGAAAATGAATGCGCCGCCGCCAACGCCCGGTGGAGCAGGGGGCGCGAGTTTCGGCGGACCGATGAAGCCGCAGACGGCGGAACAGAAAAAACTGAACAGGTGCATCACGGCGGGTCGGTTACCGGCATCGTGCACAGGGAATTCGCTGTTGGGAGCATTTAGCGACATGGTGGCTCAGGTGCTCCCTTCGGTCGCAAAGGAGCCCGCTCCAGGGCTGAATATGGCGGGTGTGTTCCAGGGGGCGGGGAATTGGCGGCTGGATTTTATTGACGGGGGCGTGTTGGTGAACTGTGCATTTCTCTCGCCGAATCAGGAGAACTACAACGTTGAGATTAAGAACGGCCGGACCGTCATTATTGTCGATACTCGGCCGAAGCCGTTGGTCCTGACGCTGACGGCGGAGGGCAACATCGTGGGGCCGGGGCCCCTGGTCATTGATGGAGTGGTAGCTAGCGGAACCTCCGGTGGAAACGACCCGAGTTCCTACAGCGGGGGATACCACGATGCAAACGGAACCCTGATATCGAACGGCAACGCTGCAACGAGCGCGGGCCCGATCTACGACTCTGGCGGCAATCGCGTGTATGGCGCGATCAACGCGGGCGGTGGCAGCTACACAACGTTTTCCCCCAGAACGGTGACCTGTCCGGCGCTGAATCTATCGACGAAGGGCGCGCGAGTTGGCGTACAGACGATGCAAACCGATTTGCTGAAGACAATGTTCGGTGGCGACAAAGGCGCGCCGACGCCGCCTGGGTTGCGAATGCATGGGAACTACGCAGCAGCGACGGGGTTCGCCGTGGAGTTTTATCCGGAGTCGGCGATCATCGCTTGCGGGGAGCCGGCGCGCGCGTATCCGTATGAAGTGGTGGCGACCGGGTCGCAGACGGCGGTGAAGGTGGCGGACCCAGGACATCCGCTTTTGCTCAATATGAGGGCGGATGGGACGTTGGATCCAGGACCGGGGACGTATCTGGTGCACGGGCGGAGAATTACGGGGGAGAATGGTGACGGGGACTTTACGTTTGCGCCGCTGGAGGTGAACTGCAATTTGGGCGTGCTCGTGCCGGGTGCGGCCGAGCGGGCACCGGCTGCGGCTCCGGCGATGACGACGGCGTCCACGGTGGCGCCAAATGCGCCGGCGACCGGTGCTGGTGGCGGCGCGGTGAGGCCGGCCGCGATGCCAGCTGGCGCGGCCGTGCCGGGCAATGCGGTGTTGTCGTTTAGTAGTGGCATGGCGGCGCCTCAGGCCGGAGGGCCGAACCCGCTAGCGGGGCGCGCGTTTGTGTTGTTGCGAGACAGCTTTGATAACGTGCTGGCGAAGGGTGGGTTTCCGGTGCCGGAGGGCGTTGCGCCGTATAAGGCGATGTTGATGGCGTGCGCGCAACGGACGCCTGACTGTCAGACGGCGTCGAACGCGATCAACGCGGCGACGGCCGCAGGCGTGAGGGCGGATGGGACGGGGAAGGCTACGCTTCCCGGAGTGGCCCCGGGAACTTATTATTTGATGGGGTCGATGTTTGCGGGCGGGCAGATACTGCTCTGGGATGTGAAGGTAGAGCTTCGCGGTGGAACGAATACGATCACTCTTAATCAAGGGAACGCCACGCCGGTGAAGTAGGCGGGCGGTGCGAGGACACAGAAGCGCCTTGCTCACAGCGCTTTGCGGGCCTGGAGCGCAGCATGCTGCGCCCCTACAAAATGCTTGCTGCGTGTCATTCATAGTTGGCCGACCCAGATCGGCGTGAGAAGTTGGATTGTTTTTATTGACGGTTAACATGGCTGCGTGGAATATACATGGGCCGTGGCGACCACCCTCTCCTCTCCAAATTCCAAGCAAGAGAACGGACTTTCCGATGCTGCCGCACCGAGCAGTA
>Ga0070765_100002127_pt1 | contig 12321 bp, 7 predicted proteins | sample HubBroMetageWFT5_FD_71516 | JGI IMG/M metagenome (GOLD analysis project Ga0070765, IMG submission 71516) | Warmed and freeze-thawed soil microbial communities from the Hubbard Brook experimental Forest, New Hampshire - Hubbard Brook CCASE Soil... | ecosystem: Environmental > Terrestrial > Soil... | reverse complement strand
GTCCCGCCCAGCGCTTTCGCGTGAAGCTCCGGCACCGTAAGTTCCTTCGTCGTAATCTGGTAATCGCCCCAAGCCTCCATGCCCTCCGTGTGGAACCACACGTAAGGCAAATCAATCCCACTCGCGTCAAAATGCCCCGCCCCAGTCCAGTCTCCATTCGTCACTTTCGCCGTCCCCGAAAATTCCAGGTTGGCATCCGGCGTAGTCGGCTTCCGCAAAATCGTGCGCACATCCTCGAGCGCCAACTCCCCGCGGTAATGCAAATTCCAATCATCGCTCGCAAAGCTGGCCATCTCCGCCCGCATATCGACCTCGGAATGCGGCAGCTTCAATCTCAATTCATCCAGCGAAAGCCCCTCCCGCGACATCGTGAATTTCGCCGCAATGTCCGAACGGAACGGCATGAATCTTTTGGCTGCCACTTCCACTTTTTCCCAGCTCAATTTCCCCGCATAAACATCTTTCCCGGGCGCGCCTTTGTCCCCGCCCGCCTCGTAATTCATCACAAAATCGAAATTGTCGCCCTCCGCCGCCAGCGGCGCCTGCACATCGTTGTAAAAAATGGTCCCGTCATTTATCTGCAGCTTGCCGATTTGCAGGTCAAACAACTCTTCGCGCCACGGCCGCGGCGCCACAGCAGCATGCGGTGGCGCCGGCACATTGCTCTTGCCGTTCGCGTCATAGCGAATAGCCACTTCCGGCTTATCCAGAATCAATTCATCCAGCGCATATTTCTGGCTGAAAAATGAAACAATCCGCACCTTCGCGCTCACCCGGTCCGCATGACCCAGCGGCGGCATCCCCCGATCCTCAAGCCCATGCAAAGTCAGGTTGTCGAGCTCGAATCGCAATCCCCACAGCCGCAATTGAAATCGCCCCAACTCCACCTGCGTCCCGGTCGATTTTTCAATCTGCGCCACCACCGCCCGCCGCAACCAAAGATTCGCCACTCCCGTATTCCAAATAAAAATGAGCGCCCCGATAAACAAAAACGCCGACGCCCAGATCACATGAAATAAATGTCTCCACCGCAGCTTCATGATTTTCCCGGCGCCGCAAAGATTTCCACCCGCAAACGCGGCCGCGCCTCGTCCAGCCACTTCGTAGCCCGCTGATTGATAATTTTCTCGGTCAAAAGCCGCCGGATATCCGCATGCACATCCTCGAGCGGCGGCACTTTTTCGCCGCGCTCCTGCGCCTGCTTCGTGAAATCCCCGTTGTAATATTCCTCAATCTCGCTCTCGCTCACCTGCGCCGCAGGCCGGAATTTGTAATCCATGAACCTCGAGAGATATATCTGCAATTCCAATTGCCGCCGCACGGCGTTCTCGGTAAGTCCCGCAGCCGCGATCTCCCCTCGAAATGCCTCCGCGGAAGGAAACCGTTTCGCCAGATCGTCGTAAGCCTGCGTCACGTCCTCCGCTTTCGGCTGCCCGAACCGCGCCGTCTGCGCTTCGGTATTCACGATCCACTGGTCGGTAAGCTCACGCAGTAAATCCGCCCGCGACCCCGCCTTGCCATCCACCAATTTCTGAAATCCCGCCAACTCGTTCAGCTGGCTCTCGGTAACAATGTCCCCTTCAATCCGCGCCGCAATTCCATCCACCGTAACTGTTCCGCCAGACGATATCGGCAGGTTTATTACTTCTCTGGGGCTCTGCGCGCTCGCGCCGCGTCCCGCGGCCAGCAAGCCCACCACAAAAATCGCGATCGCAATCCAACGCCTCATCAAAACACCGGCCCAATATTGAAAAAGAATTGAAAGTGCGGCAATCGCTGCGTCTCCGGCTGCATCGTAGTCGGATTCGTAAACGAAAACTGCGCCGGATTAATCTGATACCCAAAATCCACCCTCACCGGCCCGATCGGCGTCGCATAACGCAGCCCCGCTCCCACCGTATGCGAAAAATAATTCAAATCCGTCAAAGACGACGGCGTATAGCGAAACGTAATGTGGCTCAAATCCGTGTAAACGTTCCCCGCATCATAAAAAACCGTCCCGCCAATGCGATTCCCCGCCCACGGCAGCTTCAACGGAAACCGCAATTCCTGATTGAACGCCAGCAGCGCCAACCCACCCACCGGAAATCCAGTAACCGGATCGCGCGGCCCCGCCTGATTCAATCCAAATCCCCGTATCGATTGCCCGCCCCCGGCAAAAAATCGCTCCGGCAAAGGAATCTCATCCACGGTGGTGTCTGGAAAGGTATGTTCCACGCCGAACCGAATCGCGCGCGCAAACACAAACGACCGCCCGAACGGGTGAAACGTAGAATTCTGAACAAAGAAGCGTACAAAGCTGGCGCTCGAACCGACCGCCTTCGCCGCCACGCTAAAATCCACCGAGTTATACATGCCCTTCGTCGCATCCGCGGCATTATTCCGCTTATCGCGCACCCAGCTCACCCCAAATCCCGAAATCAGCGTCGGCTGGCTAAAAAGCGGAATTTCATCCGGCGCAATTTTCAAGGAACTCGCAATCACGATCACATGCCGGAAAAAATACCGGAACAGCAGCGAAGTTTGCGGCGAAACCGAATCCACAAATTGCACCGCGGCCTCATACCGCTCCGAATTAAAAGTATTGATGTCCTGCGACTTATCCGCATAAGTCGTAAGCTGCACGTTAAAATGCGGATTAGCCAAAAAGTGCGGCGCCGTATAAGTCAGCACCGCCCGATACTGCAGCGTGCTAGCCCGCACCTTGAACGAAATCGATTGCCCCCGCCCCTCCACATTATTTTTCCCAAATTCAAAAATCACTCGAGGGCTAGCCGTGAACGAAACTCCCGAAGGATTCGATCCGTTCCCAGGCAATTCTTGCAATTCAATTCCACCGCCGTACCCGATCGTATAGCGCCGCCCCTCTTCCACCGCCACCACCACCGACTTATCCGTATCCGTCCCATCCGGATTCTGCGGCGCGATCTGCACGCGATTAAATATCGCCAGGTTGTAAAGCTTCCTCTGCGATTCCACCACATCGCCCTCGCGCAAAGGCCCTCCAGGCTTCACCGCCACTTCCCGCGCGATTAACCCATAGCGCGTATGCTCGTATCCGGTCAGCAGCACTCGCAACACGTTCACGCGCTGCCCTTCCTTGATCTTGAAAACCACATTCACTTTGCTCGGATCATCGGTCGGTGTAGCCTGCCCCTCCACCTGCACGTCCGGAAATCCGTCGTTGTAATACAGCGCCAATATATTGTTGCGGTCCCCGGCCAGGTTGCTCTCCGAATAAGGCTCGCCCGGTGACAGCCCCAGCACGTCCGACAACACCTTCGTATTGATCGTCTGATTCCCGTCAATTTTCAAATCCGCCACTTTCGTCTGCGGTCCTTCCACGATGTCGTAATGCACCGAAAGATCGCCGACTTTTCCCTTCACGTCGTCGATCACGTTCGATTTCACCGCCGCCTGCAAAAATCCGTTGGCCTGATACAGCCCCAAAATCGAATCCGCGTCGTCTTTCACCATGCGCTGGCTGAATTTCCCGCGCACCGCAAACGATTTCGTCTGCAACTGCAACCGGCTCGTCAAAATCTGGCTGCTGAAATATTTATTCCCCGCAAACGTCACGTTCAAGAGTTCATGCTTCTCGCCCGGTGTCACCGTATAAGTGATCAAGCGCTCGTTTTTCGCCGTATCTTCCGTCGTCGAATAATCCGCCTGCGAATCGAAATAACCAGCCCGCTGCAAATCATCGCGTATATTCCGCAACCCCTCTTGCAGCAAATCCTCATCCACCGCACCTTCCGCATAAATCGGCAGTAGCTTCCGCAATTTCCCCTTGCTGAATTTTGCCCCCACAACTTCCACGCGCACCCGCGGCCCCTCGGTAACTTCCAGCGTCAAAGGCAACCGGTTCGCCGCCGCGTCATACTCCCCGCGTTTCACGCTCGCGTTCGCCCCAAGATATCCTTCACCCACAAGTTTTTTCCGCAACCGGTCAGTCGCCTTAGTCAATCGCGCCGAAGTAACTTCCTGCTTGGTCTTCAATCGCGAAAGCTTCAAAAGCTGCGCGTCCGCCATCGCGCTGTGATTCACCAAAGTAATTGTCCCAATCCGCGCCCGCGGCCCCGGCGCAATCCGCACATTCACGTCCATCTGCTGCGTCTCTTTAATCGGCGCGAGCGCGTATCCAACATGCGCCACGTAAAGCCCTTCATCCCGCAACGAATCGCTCAACCGCGCGATTCCCTCGGCCAGCACTGCCTCGCGGAACGGCTCACCCAGCGGCATTCGCAGCGCCGCCAACGCGCTAGCCTCGGTAGGCGGCTCCTTCAATCCCTCAATCCGCAAAACATTGTTAAACAAATTCTTCTGCACCACGAAATCAATCCGCAGCCCCTCGGCTACGGGACTCGCATCGGTGCGAATTTGCGCGTATCGTCCGGTGGCATAAAGCAATTTCAAGCTGGCCCGTTCCGCCTCCATATCAAACGGCTTCCCAACTTCCAGCGGCATCACCGGCAATTTATCCGAGAGCGCATAACCAGTAGCATCCACAATCCGAATCTCCGCCACCTGCTTGCCTTCCACCGCCGCCTCACCAGCCTGCCCCCGCGCGCAAACCGCCGCGCCGAAGCACACCATCGCCGCTAGTGCCGCCCGCGCCGCGAATCCCGCAGCCGCGCGCGCCACGCTTCGTTTATCTCCCGGAAAAATGATTGTGTGACCCCGTGATGCGCGCCCTGGCCAGGCTGCGCCCATTGGTGAGACGAGCGGTTAGTATAGCCGTGTTGCCCCGCCGATTTGAATTGGCGCTATGATGGATTTGTTCGGCGGCGAACAACCGATGGATTCACCGAATGTAGCTCAGGTCTTTAGACCTGAGGCTGTTGTCTGTAGCCTCGAATCACCGCCGCGCCGCATACTGCTGCCAATGGACGCCCAACAAAAAGACCGCTATTCCCGCCAAATCCTATTCGCCCCGATAGGTGAATCCGGCCAACAACTCCTCCTAAATTCCAAAGCAGTCCTAGTAGGCTGCGGCGCCACCGGCACAGCCGTAGCCAACCTGCTAATCCGCGCCGGCCTAGGCGCCCTGCGCATAATCGATCGCGATTTCGTAGAGGCCTCCAATCTCCAACGCCAAACCCTCTTCGAAGAATCCGACGCCCAAGAAAATCTCCCCAAATCCATCGCCGCAGAAAAACGCCTGAAAGCCATAAACTCCCAATCCCAAATCGATCCCATCGTCGCCGACCTAACCCCAAAAAACGCCCGCCAACTGCTAGCCAATTTCCCAATAATCCTGGACGGCACCGACAATTTCGAAACCCGCCTGCTAATCAACGACGCCGCCATAGCCCTAAACACCCCGTGGATCTACGCCGCAGCAGTAGCCAGCACCGGCGTAACAATGACGATCCTCCCAGGCGAAACCGCCTGCCTAGCCTGCCTGCTAGAAACCGCCGACGCGGATAACGCCGCCCACCAAAACGACGCCACCTGCGACACCGCCGGCATCCTAAACTCCGCCGTAAACGCCGTAGCCGCCATCGAATCCACCGAAGCCATCAAGCTACTGATCGGCCAGCGCAACGCGCTGCACCAGCGCCTAATCTCGCAAGATGTCTGGACCAACGAAACCCGCGCCATCAAAGTAGCCCGCAACGAAAACTGCCGCGCCTGCGCAAAAAAGAATTTCCGCTACCTCGAAGGCTCCGCCCAACCCCACATCACCCTATGCGGCCGCGACAGCGTACAAATCCACGAGCGCCATCGCACCCTAGATCTAAATGCGTTGCACCAAGCCCTCACCAACACCGCCACCGAAGTTCGCAGCAACAACTATCTTCTGAGCTTCCAAGTAAATTCCTACAAAGTAACCGTCTTCCCCGACGGCCGCGCCATCATCAAAGGCACCCGCGACCCCGCAGTAGCCCGCACCCTCTACGCCCGCTACATCGGCGCATAAAGTACCGCCGGCGTCTCTGCCGGCTCTTTTCCGCCGCCATACTCCCGACCACGCCTACGCCACAATTCCGGCAATCGAAAAAAAGTCGATCCGTAGAATCCGTTTTAGTTTTGTCCGGAATTTTTCCGTCAGCAGAAAGCCGACGTCCCCGCGAGCCGCGATTTCACGCAAACCGTTTCAGAGCCGCCTGCCGCATCGCCGACCGATCCATATTCTCCCGAGTATTCATCAAAGTCAGCAAAGTACTCAAAACCCGAGCCTTCATCTCATCCGTCATCGGAAACCCGCTCATAGCCACTTTCACCACGCGCTCGCCACGATCCGCAATCTGCTTATAAAGCTCCGTCTGCCGCTCGTGCACCGTACGCCCCAGCGCCGTCTCCCGCCGAATCGCCGCGCATTCCTCATCAATCGAAAGCGTATAGTGCAGCAAACACAACCGCACCTCCACCAACCCTCCAGGCATGGGAGCCTTGCAACCCTTCGATCCGCAACTAACCTGCGCACCAAGCATAAATTGTCTGTACCAACCTGTAACATCCTATCGGCACAAAATCCACATTCCTGAATCCTCAATGCCCTCAATGCGTTACGTATTTCTTTGCACCACGAGGGCACCTCAGGGGTGATCAAATGGCAACTAGCTGAAGTCGGGGAAACGCGGCCCGATACAACCCTGCATCGAGCGTGAGGAACCAGCACTCGCGCTCAACCGCATGCGCCCCGACCAAGAAATCGGCAAGGATCGGTCGCGGTCCGGCATCCCGCCGCTCGCGCTGGCGGCCGGCGTAGGCCTGAAACGCCCGTCCAGCCGTTCGCCATATCGATTCATCCAAATCCCAATCCACCGAAATCCGGGTGTCCCGCAAAAAACCATCAAGGAAAGCCTCGTTCCGCCGGGGCATGGCCATCAGCTCGGCGAATACGGGAGCGGATATGACTAGCCTTCCCCGGGCCATAGCCTCATCGAGCGCGTGGTTGGCCATGCCACTAAGCTCGGCATCCGCGTCCCAAAGCGCAGCAATGACGTTCGTATCAACCGCCGTCGTCATCGCCCTCGCAACTCTCGAATCTTGCGCACAATCGCTTTTCGACCAGAGGGCCACCCTGGAATCCCGATCCCCCGGTACTTTGCAAATGGGCTCTTCTCGCGAACCGGCCGAACCCGCATAGCCGCGCCATCCTCTTCAAAAATCAACTTGTCGCCCGGCCCAACTCCCAAAGCCCGCCGAATCTCGCGCGGCACGGTGATCTGCCCCTTGCTGGTGATCTTCGCCTGTTTCCTCAGCGCCTTTCGCATTTCCTTACTTTATCACACATCGCCTTACATTTTGGAGGCGTAATCCCACGCGCCGAAGCCGTTGTAGGGGCGGGCCTTGGTGTTAAGTCCCGCCCAGTTTTCGTCCCCGAATTAGACGTCGCCGTTTTTCGTAGGGGAGGGCCGAATTAGCCCTCCCGCGATGACCGAACTTGGCGTCCCCGCGTGTCCCGAATCGCCGTTCGTCCCAAACTTTCAATCGTTCATCAATCGATCTCTACGCAAACGGGCCCTGATGAACGAAAAAAAGGCCGGACGATAAAGACAGCAAATCGCCGGTCTTTGTTCCCAAGTTTCCCCAGCGCGCGCCCGTGCACAAAAACTAAAGCGATCGCAAAGCGGTGCTCGCGGGTGGCTTGGTGCTCAAGAATGCCGGCACGGCACGCCGGTGCGCCCATCGAACTACGTATTAATACGGATGACGGACTCGCCACTCCCATGCTAGCGTCGTTAGGATTTGCCCATGATCCGCGCACTTCAAATTCGACGCTGTACCGCCACACCCAGCGCTGACGGCTGCCTCTTCCCGCCAGCTCCCGCCATACCCTTCCCACCCGCGCATCCCCCGGTCCCGAAAATTTCTAATCGGGAACCATTTCGATTAGAAATCCCCGCAACCGGCAGAAAACAAAGACTCGACGGTCGTTCTAATCGGGAATACCACCCATCATTTCAGACAACCAAGAGATCGCCCGCATCGCGCCTCCAGAACGAACTCCCCAAGGGAATAAACTCCCCGGCAAACAGGAAAAGGTTCACCGCGCACCCGTCATTTTTGTTTCGGGTTCGAGACAGCTCAACCGTTTATTTTCATCAACTTACGGACAATTCTACCTGTACCCATGTTTCGGGTAGAAAACTGGAGAGGAGAACAGAACACGAAAAGAAATTCGCCAACAAAAGGAAAAAACTCACAAAGCACCCCCCATTTTTGTTGCGATTAAAATCAATCCCCACCGTTTATTTTCTTCAATTTACGGCGCATTTTAATCGCACCATGTTGCGATTAAGGCGAAGAAAAGGAGCACCACGACTATTTGCTGGTGTGCGCCTAGTCAACCTGTGTAATAATCCGCCGCAGTTATCGCGGCGCGGGGTCGCCGCTCCGGAGCGTTCCTGCCTCTTCGTTAAATTCGGATTCAATTGGGAGACGAATTATGGCTTCTGAAATTCCGGCTGGGGACGCGCGTCCGCGGCTGATGGCATTTTTCCGGCGGCATCGCGGGGCATTCGCTGTGTCGATCTTTGCGGTAATCGTGCTCAGCCTGGTAGGGCCGACCATCGCGCGGCAAATCTTCAAGCTTGGATTCGGCAGCGAAGAAAATGAGCCTGCGGACTTTGTGCGCAAGCGCGCGGAATGGTTTTTCCGGCCGCGCGCTTCGAATCATGGGCGCATTCCGAACGCGCTGCGGCTGAAAGCCATCGGCCAGCGCGATGCGCGGATTCGCGAGGAAGGCACGTTCGCTTCGCACTTCGCGCCGGCGGCGATCACCATCTCCAATACGCACTGGACGCCGATTGGGCCGCAGCCTTTGACGAACGAGGATCCGTTTGGAACTACTTCGGGGCGCATGAATGCGCTGGCGGTGGACACTTGCGATGCTACGAATAATACGGTTTATGCCGGGGCGGCGGATGGGGGCGTTTGGAGGACCACTGACGGCGGGACGACTTGGGCGGCGATGACTGATGCGCAGCCTTCGATTTCGAGCGGATCGATTGCGCTGGTGGCTTCGGGGACGAATTGCGCGGCGACGACTGTTTATTACGGGACGGGCGAGGAAAATTTTGCGGGGGACAGTTTGTACGGCGCGGGAGTGCTGAAATCTACGAACGCGGGGACGAGTTGGGCGGCGGATGCGACGTTTACGGCGGGGCAGCCGCAGGACGAATTTGCGGCGGCGCCGTACATCGGATCGCTTTCGGTGAAGCCGGGGAATAGCAGCGTGCTGCTGGCGGGAATCCAGGGCACGGCGACGATTACGTCCGGACTGTGGCTCTCGACGGATGCGGGCGTGCATTGGACTTTGCACAATCCTACGAATCCGACTTTGGATTTTGGTACTGGCGCGGCGTTTGATCCGAACGATTCGACGGGGAATACGGCGTTTGCGGCGATGGGTTATCCGTTTGGGGATGCGCCGTTGGTTAGCGCGCACGTTTGTACGGCGTCGCCTTGTAATGGCGTTTTTAAGTCCGCGGATGGCGGCGTGACTTGGACGCGGCTGACTGGACTGGACACGGCGATCAATAATGCGCTGGGCGCGAATTCGTCGAAGAAATATGGACGCATCAGCATTACGGTGAGCACGCCGATTCCTGCGGGCAGCGGGAATGCGGCGAATACGGTGATTTTTGCGGCGATCGCGGATGGCACGACTTCGTCGAGCCGATTTTTGGCGTTTGCGAAAAGCACGAATGGCGGAACTTCGTGGTCGGTGCTGACTTTCGAGCCTTTCTGCCAACGCGGATCGAATTCGGGGCAGTGTTTTTATGATATGGCGCTGGCGATTCAGCCGGGGAATCCGTCGGTGCTTTTTGCGGGGGGCGCGGCCGGCGCGATTTCGAGCAGCTCGAATCCCGAGCCGACTTTGCTGCGCTCGCTCGACGGCGGAGGTTCTTGGGCTGACATTTCCGCTGACAACGCCGGAAATCCGGACTTCCCGCAAATTCATGTGGATCATCACGCGATTGCTTTTTCGCCGGACGGGACAAAAGTTTATGTCGGCAACGATGGCGGCGTGTGGAGCTCGACGGACGCGATGACGGCCGCGGCCGGCTCGCAGCACTGGACCGATCTCAATAGCGGATTGCAGACGCTGCAATTTTATCCGGCGATGTCGGCGCATCCGACGAACACCAGCGCGGCTTTCGGCGGGACGCAAGACAACGGCAGCATGGCTTACAGCGGGGCGTTGGCTTGGACTTGGCTGCCGCTGTGCGGCGATGGCGGCTGGACTTCGGTTGGGCCGGCTTCGGCGAGCGCTTTCACTGTGTTTATCGTTTGCGATGCGGTGGGCAACGGGAACACGATTTTCCGGAGCGTCGATAGCGGCTCGAGTTTTACTTCTGCCGACGCGGGAATTAATTTCAATCAGGGCGTGGCGTTCATTCCACCGTTTGTCGCGGATCCTGAAGCGCCGTCGAATGTTTATTTCGGGACGAGCCGGTTGTGGCAATCGAAAAATTCCGGGACGTCGTGGGTTTCGATGGCGGGCGGGGCGGATTTGACGGCGGGCGGCGGCGACGTGATCACTACGATGAGCGTGGCGCCGGCGGATTCTAATACCGTGTATGTGGGTTCGGGCGAAGCTGCCGTGCAGGTGTCGACGAATGCGCTGAAGGGAAGTTCGGCGACGTTCTCGATGGTGGTTGCGGGATTGCCGACGCGCTCGGTGACGCACATTGCCGTCGATCCAGCGACCGCGGCGACGGCCTATGTGACTTTTTCGGGTTTTTCGGGATTTGGCGATACCGACGGGCACATTTTCAAAACTACCAGCACTGGCTCGTCGTGGACCAGCATCGACGGCGATCTGCCGAACGTGCCGGTGAACGATTTGCTGCTCGATCCCGAAGATCCTGAGAATACGATTTACGCGGGGACTGATATCGGCGTGTTCGCCACTTCAAATGGCGGGGCGCATTGGAGCACTCTCGCGCCCGGCTTGCCCAACGTGGAAGTGCTTTCACTGGCGCTGCAGGACTCCAATCGACTGTTGCTCGCCGGGACACATGGGCGCAGCGCTTGGGAATTTGCGCTGCCGGCGATTGGCAATCCTACGCCGGCGATTTCGGCGTTGAGTCCGTTATCGGTGAACGCCGGCTCGCCGCAATTTACTTTGACGGTGAGCGGCTCGAATTTCTCGGCGAATTGCGTGGTTAATTTCAATGGCGCCGCGCTTACCACCAATACTGCCGGGCAGCCTACGGCATTGACCGCGACCGTTCCGCCCGGTGACCTAACAGCAGGTGGGACGTTCCCAATCACCGTTACGGATACGGGCACCGGAAACACGTCGACGCCATTTACGTTCACGGTGACGGGGCCCATGATCACTTCGATTTCGCCGACGTCGACGACCGCTGGGGCCGCGCAATTCACGCTCACGGTGAATGGCTCGAACTTCTCGGCGAATTCCGTGGTGAATTTTAACGGCACGGCGTTGACGACCAGCACGGCGGGCCAGCCCACTTCGATCACTGGCACAGTCACTGCCGCGTTAGTCGGTACCGCGGGAATGTTCCCGGTGACGGTGACTGACAGTGGTGCCACTTCGAATAGCGTCAACTTCACTGTGAATCCGGCGGCTGCGCCGGATTTCTCGTTTGGCACAATTACTAGTTCTCCTGCTAATGCGACGGTTGCGGCCGGGGGATCGGTAACCTACACAGTGCCGATCAACGCGATCGGCGGCTTCTCGTCCAGCGTCGCACTCACCTGCACGAGCGGCCTGCCGACGAAGAGCAGTTGCAGCGCAGCGTCCGCAACTCCATCAACGCCGGGAATGTTGACGATTTCGACGACGGCAAGCTCGCTTCTGCCAGCAACGCCGCGCTCGTCGCCGCGCAATCCGCTGCTACCGTTAGCGGCCACGGCCGGATTCTTGGCAGCATTTTTGGCTGCCCTCTTCGTGATGCGCTCCGGTTCGCGCAACCGCCGGCTTGCATTCGGATTCTCCTTCGCCGCAGTAGCACTAGCGCTCGCGCTGGCAGCCTGCGGCGGTGGTGGAGGCGGCGGGGGTGGAGGTGGGGGTGGTGGCGGCGGGACATCGGGCACGCCTGCTGGCACCTACACCGTGACGTTGACCGGCACGGCCGGCACGACGACGCACACGGCAACGGTCCCGCTAATCGTGAGCCCCTAACGAAGTAGGCTGAATTGAGGCTGCCTTTGGTTTGCGAGGGAGGGCCGCGTCGGCCCTCCCGCCGGATCGTCTCAACCCTGCGCGCCCGTACTGCAAACTGCTTAGAACAAAGTGGTTGGGGACTGGAAGAAATTGCGTGGCTGCAGGTTGGCGTACTAGGCGTCCTGTTGGCCTCTAAATCCACCGTAAGCTGCTGAATACACTGTCTTTAC
>Ga0070765_100002126_pt1 | contig 12322 bp, 12 predicted proteins | sample HubBroMetageWFT5_FD_71516 | JGI IMG/M metagenome (GOLD analysis project Ga0070765, IMG submission 71516) | Warmed and freeze-thawed soil microbial communities from the Hubbard Brook experimental Forest, New Hampshire - Hubbard Brook CCASE Soil... | ecosystem: Environmental > Terrestrial > Soil... | reverse complement strand
TCGGGCAGCGGCGGGGTCCATCAAATGGACCCGAGCGAAGTCAACGAGTACCTGAACAGCGGCCAGTACCAACCGTTCCACCCAGCGGGTATGTGAACCTGGCTCCGCGGCGCCCCACGGTCCGTACGGTCGGCGCGACTACGCGGCCTCTGGGGCAACCTCCTGGAGGCCGATTCGGTCGTGCAGACGGCGGAGGGGTCGTGGCGCCCACCAGTTGAGCGGTCCGAGCAGGCTCATGAGGGACGGCACCAGCAGCGCTCGGATCACTGTGGCGTCGAGTAGGACGGCGAGCGCGGTGCCGATTCCGAGCTCTTTGATGAACACGATTTGTGAGGTTGCGAATGCCCCGACGGCGACGGCGAACAGCACCGCGGCTGCGGTGACGATGCGTCCGGTTCGTTCGAGCCCCAGCGCAACCGCCTCCGTGTCCGGGGCGCCCGCGTCGTGCGCTTCTTTGATCCGCGCCAATAGGAAGACGCCGTAGTCGGTGGCGAGCCCGAAGCCGATCGCGAAAAGCAGGATCGGCTGGGTGGCGTCGAGCGCGCCGAGACTGTGGTAGCCCAGCAGCCCCTCGAGGTTGCCGTGTTGGAAGATCAGCACCAGCAGGCCGAACACGGCACTCAGATTGAGCGCGTTCATCACGACGGCTTTGAGCGGCAGCACGACCGAGCCGGTCATCAGGAACAGGACGATCAGGGTGGCGGTCAGAACGATGGCGACCGCGACGGGTAGGTGCTCGCCGAGACTGTGCTCGAGATCGAGGTATGACGCCGTTTCCCCGGCGACACCCAGGTAGTAGGGCGTCTGGATCGCGCGGACCTCGCGCACTAGCTGCTCGGTACTGCCGGTCAGCGGACCGCGTACCGGCGCAACCTGGAGCAGCGACGTCTCCCGGCCTGCAGGCTGCGCGGGCGCGACCGCCGAGACATCCGGCAAGCGGAGTATCCGCTCGGCCAGCCCTCGAACCTCGGGCGAGGAGGAGGGCGCGCCGACGACCACCTCGAGCGGAGCCGTGCGGTTGGGTGGGAATTGTGTGTCGAGCGCGTTCTGCACCTGATGCGCGCTCGCGTTCTCGGGTAGCGCCCGGGCGTCCGCGGTGATGAACCGGACCTGCGTGAACGGGATGCCGAGCGCGACGAGCACCGCGGCGCTCGCGACGGCGACCCGCGCCGGTCGCCTGGTGACGAGCCGCGCGAGGCGATACCAAGCGCCGCTCTGCGCGGGGCGGGCCTCGCGTTCCGCGACCTGCCGCAGCCGCCGGGATGAGAGCGCGTTGACGCGCGGGCCGAGCACCGCCAACAACGCCGGCAGCACCGTCAGCGCCAGGGTCGCCGCCAGGAGCGCCACGATCGCGCCGGCGATCCCCATCGAGTACAGGAACCGCTGCGGGAAAATCGTCAGTGCGGCGACCGACAACGCGACGGTGGCCGAACTGAACAGGATGGTGCGTCCGGCAGTTTGGAGGGTGCGACGCAAAGCGTCGACGCCGAAGCCGTCGCGCGCGGCCTCCTCGCGGTAGCGCGAGACAATGAACAGGCTGTAGTCGATTGCCAACCCGAGGCCCAGTCCGGTCGTCAGGTTGATCGCGAACACCGACAGGTCGGTGAATGTCGAGACCACCCGCAAGAGGAAGAACGTGCCGAGGATCGCCAGTCCACCGAGCATCGGTGGCAGCAGCGCCGCGACGACCGACCGGAAGAAGAGGAGTGAGAGCAGGAAGATGATCGGGAACGCCAGCAGCTCGGCGTGTGCCAGGTCGTTGCCGACCTGCGAGTTGACCTGCGCGTTGGCGATCGCGTCTCCTCCGAGCTTCACATCCGGCTGTGCGGAAAAGTGACTCTCGATCACCGTGGCGTCGTCGGATAGGCGCTTGTCCGACAGCGCCTTGAAGTAAGCGATCACGTACGTAGAGCGCCCGTCACGCGCCACCATGGCACGGTTGTGCGTGGTGTAGAACGTCGCGACGCTCGCGATGTCGGGCTGGGTCCCGAGCTCCGCCGCTACGCCCTCAACCCGCTGTTTGGCGGCAGAAGTGTGCACGTCGCCGCTCGAGACGAGTGCGACCACGCCGGGGTCGATCTGGCGCCCGGTCTCGCCCTGAAAGCGGTTGGTCGCCTGGACGCTCTGCGTCGCAGGGTCGTCGGCGCCGTACGGACTCAGCCGGTTCGTTACACCGGCGCTGAACGCGCCGGCGACCACGGCCCCCACCACCGCCGCGATCAGGACGCGGCGCCGGTTGGAGTAAAGGAAGGTTGCCAGTCTCGAGAGCATGTGATTACACCTTTGCTCCGCACTGCGGGCAGCGGTAGCGACGCATCGCCGCGGCGCCCCGCGCTGCCCCGGTGACCATGAACGGGAACTTGAGTTTCGGCACCGCTTTCTCGGCAGTCACTCGGCCGTGAACAGGGCACGTTCCAGGACGGGCGCGGATCTCGTTGTCCATGGTTGCCATCTGAAGATCTCCTCTTGGTTGTTAATTGGGAGCACGGCGGGCAAGGTAGGTTTTGCGCGCCGCGTTGTCATCGGCGCCAGGGCCGATGTTTCGCCGCCCGCCGACCTCGTGTTGCGGACGGAGCCGGCTCCGCCCCAGGGGTGGAGATGCGGGCCGCCCGATATCTCCACCCCGACGCCGATGACACGCCCCGCGCCGGGACCTACAGTTCTGGCATGGCTGAGCAGGCCCGTGCTGACCATGAACCGATCGACGAGTCACTGCCCGCACTGCGTCGGGCGCAGCTGCTCCCGCCCTTCGTGATTGGGGCCGTTGTGGCGCTGTCATTCACGCAGGACCCGGCGCCGTCGCTGGCCGGCTCGGGGCTGGGTGTTTCACTGTCGCTCGCGGTGCTGATCGCCGCTACCGCGGCCCTCTTCCTCCGCGTCGAGGCGCCGGCCGCCGAGATCGCCGTCGCAGTCGCGGTCGCGGGAATGATCGTCGCCTCGGCGTCCCTCGTATGGCTGCAGCCCAACGGCGTCGGGAGCGCGGGCCTGTTCGTGGCGGTGGCGGTCGCGGGCATTCTGCTTCCGGACACGCCGTCGATCCTCGTGCTGGCGCTCGCGCTCGCCGCGGCGGTCGCTCCAGCCCTACACGCACATCGGTCGGCCGGGGTCTTCGCCGGCACCGAGCTGGGGATCATCGCGTTCTACCTCGTCGCGCGCTTCGGACGAAGCGCCGCGCAGGCACACGAACAGACGCGGCGGCTGTTGCTCGAGGTCCAGGCGAGCCGCAGTGCGGAGGCTGAAGCGGCGATGCTGCGCGAGCGCGGCCGGCTAGCCCGCGACATGCACGACGTGCTCGCCCACTCGCTCTCGGGGCTGATGCTGCAACTCGAGGGCGCGCGGATGCTGTCGACACAAGTCGATCCAAACGGGCAACTGCCGCCCGCGCTCGACCGCGCCCACCACCTCGCCCGCGCCGGCCTGGAAGAGGCCCGTCGAGCGATCGCCGCACTGCGTGACGAGGACCTACCAGGCCCCAACAGGCTCGAGCAGCTGGCCGCCGACTTCGAACACGACTCGCACGTCCGTACCTCCGTCGAGATCACCGGCACCGCCCGCGAACTCGATAGCGAAACCTCGCTCACCGTCTATCGCGTCGCCCAGGAGGCGCTCACCAACATCCGCAAACACGCCAGCCCCGACCGCGTCGAGGTGTCGCTCAGCTACGACCCCAGCGGCACCCGCCTCACGGTCCGCGACTACACACATAGGTCTTCCGCGGCCATGCTGAGCCCGCGCGACGGAGGCGGATACGGGCTCACCGGCATGCGCGAACGCGCCGAACTGCTCGGCGGCTCGCTCAACGCAGATCGCACGCCCGACGGATTTCGCGTCCAGCTATGGATCCCGGCATGACGGACGAACGCACAACGGTGCTGATTGCCGACGACCAGCGGGTCGTGCGCGAAGGACTGACGATGGTGCTCGGCCTGATGCCGGGTGTCGAAATCGTCGGCAGCGCCCGCGACGGCGAGGAAGCAATCGCGCTCGCGGAGGAGCTTCGCCCCGACGTCGTGCTCATGGACCTGCGCATGCCACGGTGCGATGGCGTCGAAGCCACCCGACGTCTCACTCAGTCCGGCACCGCCACGAAAGTCGTCGTTCTCACCACCTACGCCGACGATCACAGCGTCATCCAGGCGCTGCGCGCGGGCGCCTGCGGCTTCCTGACCAAGGACGCTGGCAGCGCGGAGATCGCCGCCGCACTCGAGGCCGCGAAACGCGGCCAGTCGGCGATCGACCCCGCGGTCCAGCACCACCTCGTCAAAGCGATCGCCCGCACGGCGCCGCTGCAATGGTCCCCGCCCGACCAGAACGAGCTGCCCGACGGGCTCACGCCCCGCGAAGCCGCCGTCCTGGCGCTGATCGCCGAGGGACTCTCCAACGCCGACATCGCCGAGCGCCTGACCGTCACCGAAACCACCGTGAAGAGCCACATCAACCATCTGTACGGCAAGACCGGCGCACGGGATCGCGCTCAAGCGGTCGCCTATGCCTACCGACATGGCCTCGCGCCTGGCTCCCAAGGCTCTTGACTGGCCGAATCGGAGCAGCTCGTGGCGCACGTCGATGAGATCGCCGAAATCCCGAATTCCGTTCGCCGAGGGACCGAGGTCAGGCTCGCCGGCGTGAAGGTCGCCTCGACGCGCGCCTAGGGTCTTCGTCGTCCGGCACGCCGTGGCCCGGGACATCCGGATCTCGGTGTTCGCGCACCCTCTTGACATTTCCTAATGTCATTAGGTAATCTCCTAAATACATTAGGAACGCCACGACCCCAGGAGACAGACCATGAATACCGTCACGCTCGACGACCACCTCATCCAGCTGACCCGCTACCACTTCGTCAACGCCTACCTGGTGCGCGAAGACGATGGGTTCACGCTGGTCGATACCACCATGCCCCGCACCGGCGCCTCCCTGATCGCCGCCGCCACCGCCGCGGGCGCGCCGATTCGCCGAATCGCGCTCACCCACGGCCACGGCGACCACGTCGGCTCCGTCGACGAGCTCAAGCGGACGCTGGGCGACGATGTCCCGGTGCTGATGCCCGAGCTCGACGCCCGCATTCATGCCGGCGAGAAGGTAGTCGAGGGCAAGCTGACGGGAAGCTGGCCGAAGCTCGCCACCGTCCCGGATGTGCGGCTGGCCGCCGGCGATCGGGTGGGTAGCCTCGAGGTCGTCCCCAGCCCCGGCCACTCGCCCGGTCATGTGGCGTTCCTCGATACCCGCGACCGCACGCTGATCGCCGGCGATGTCTTCACCTCGTATGGGAAGGTCGCGGTCAGCAACCACTTCTATCTGCGCTTCCCGCTCGCGGCGATGGCCACGTACGACAAGGACGAGGACCTGCGCTCCGCCCGTGCCCTGCGCGCCCTGGACCCCCGCCTACTGGTTGTCGGTCACGGGCCGGCGACTCCGAACCCCATCGACGCGATGGACGCCGCGATCGCGCGGGCGGCCCGCTGATGCCGCGTGCCGGCCTCGACGCCGGGGCGGTTGTCGCGGAGGCCGCTGTCCTGGCCGACGCCGCCGGCCTGCGCCAGTTGACGCTCGCCCGGCTTGCCGCCGCGCTCGGGATCCGCACTCCGTCGCTGTACGCCCACATCGACGGACTAGACGACCTGCGCGCGCGGCTGGGAGCACGAGCAGCTCGGGAGCTGGCCTACGCCCTCCAGCTCGCCGCCGCCGGGCGCGCCCGCGGCGACGCGCTCCGCGCGATCGCGGAGGCCTACCGGGAGTACGCCCACGCCCACCCAGGGACCTATGCCGCCATGCAGATCGTTTCCGATAGCGAAGAATTCGAAGCAGCCGCGGCCGAGGTCGTCGGGCCGATCGTGGCTGTGCTGCGCGGCTACGACCTCGAGGGGGAGCGCGCCATCCACGCCGTGCGCGCGATCCGCAGCGCGCTTCACGGCTTCGTCTCGCTCGAGCGCGAGGGCGGCTTCGGTCTCCCGATCAATGTTGACGACAGCTACGACGTCCTGGTCGCCATGCTCGACGCCGGGCTGGCCGCCACCCATTGACCGCGTACGAACGCGCCGATCTCAGCGGACGTCGAACGCGCCGATGTCAGCGGACCTTGAACGTGACCGTCAGAGGCCCCGGAACAGCGGCAGCGCGAACCGCGCGGCGGCCGCGACGGCCACACCGATCGCCGCCACGGCGGCCGTGATCCCGATCTCGCCTGCGGCGAGCGGTTCGACACCCAGCGTCGCACCGACCTGGGTCAGTGAGAGCGTGATGGCTGCGATGAGCGCGCAGAGCGCCCACACCGGGAACGCGATATTCCGCCGCAACGGAAGACCCGGTCGGGCGCGCAGGATCCACGCGATCGCCACATTCGCAATGAGCCACCCGCCCACGGCGGCCCCGATCGCCATGCCGGTGCCCGACCGGGCGTGGACGATGAGAAACGCAGGGAGCACAGCGACGATGAGTCCCACGGCCGTCAGCGCGATCGCCGACAACTGCGTACCGTCGAGGAACCGGCTGGCGGGATCGCGCGGGGGACGATCCATCGTCGCCGGCGCCGTGGGCTCGGAGACGAAGGCCACCGACGCGCCGACGTCCATGAACAGCTCCAGCAAGACGATGTGCACCGGCTTGAACGGAGCCGGCAGCCCAAGCGCCAGTGGCACTGCGATGACCACGACCAGCGCGATCTTCGCGCCCAGGTAGAAGGCGACGGCGCGCCGCAGCTGCGACGCCAGTCCTCGGCCGCCTTCGACCGCGCCGACAATCGTCGGGTAGGCGTCGTCGACGAGCACCAGGTCGGACGCCTGGCGAGCGAGATCGGTGCCGCGCGCGCCCATCGCGATCCCGACGTTCGCCGCGGCGAGAGCCGGGGCGTCGTTCACGCCGTCGCCGGTAACCGCGACCGCTTCGCCGCGATCCTGGAGCACCCGGACGAGGCGTAGCTTGTCCTCGGGCGTCGCGCGCGCGATGACGGCCTCGCCGCGCAGCCGGCGAGCGAGCTCGTCGTCGGTGAGCGCGTCGAGCGGCGCGCCGCCGCGCAGGACCTCTGATGCGCGGACGCCGGCCTCGCGCGCCGCCGCGGCGACGGTCTCGGGGTGGTCGCCGCTGACGACGATCGTCCGCACGCCGGCGTGGGCGAGCTCGGCCACGGAATCACCGACACCGGCGCGCAATGGATCGCGAAACGCGACGAGGCCGAGGAAGTCCAGCTGTGACTCGGCGTCGGCGATATCGCGGGGGGCCCAGGCGAGACGACGCTGAGCGACCGCGATCACCCGCAGCCCGTCGTCCGCGAGCGCCGCAACGCGCGAAAGCACCGACGTGCGCTCCGTCTCGGACATCGCGCACACGTCGAGGACGGCCTCCGGCGCTCCCTTTACGGCCACCCGTGCGCCTCCGGGGTCGCGCCACACCGCGCTCTCGCGCCGGCGCGCCGGATCGAACGGGTAGCGGGCAAGGCGCTCGCCCGATGCGGGCGCACCGCCGGCCTCGACCAGCGCGCGATCGACCGGATCCTGAGCGGCCGTCGCGCCGTGCGCGGCCACCGCCGCAGCGAGCACGCGCTCGCGGTCGCCATCGATGCGTTGGATCAGAAGCCGGTTCTCAGTCAGCGTCCCGGTCTTGTCGGCGAGCAGCACGGTCATCGCGCCGACGGCCTCGGCCGCGCGCAGCCGCCGGAGCAGGACGCCCTCCTTCGCGAGGCGTAGACCGCCGAGGGCGACGAGCACCGTGACGAGGATCGGCAGTTCCTCGGGGATCGTGGCGAACGCCAGCGTCAGCCCGTCGAGCAGCATCTCGCGCGGCGAACGACCCCGAAGGACCCCGAGAAGCGGCACGAGCACGCACGCCGCCACCGCGACGATCAGCGCGGCGCGCGCGAGCTCGGCCATCGTGCGCTGAAGGGGGGTGGGCGGCTCCTTGGCCTGTGCGACAAGCCGGCCGAGGCGCCCAATCTCGGTCTCATCACCGATGGCGATCACGACGCCCTCGCCGGCACCGGCCACCACGGCGGTGCCGGCGTGCAACAGCGAGGAGCGCTCGGCGAGCGGCGCGTCGGCGTCAACCGGCTCGGGGCCTTTAGCGGCCGTCCCGGACTCGCCCGTGAGCCTGGACTCGTCGGTGCCGAGGCCGTCGGCCTCCACGACGCGGGCGTCGGCCGCGACGACGCTACCGGCCTCGACCAGCAGTACATCGCCGACCACGAGCGCGCCGATCGGAACTGCCACGGCCGCGCCGGCGCGCCGGACAAGTGCATTCGGGGCGCTGAGCTCTCGGAGCGCCTGCAGCGCGCGCTTCGCCCGAACCTCGGAGATCGCCTCGACGGCGCTGACGAGCACGATGATCGAGAAGATCGCGATCGCGTCGCGCAACTCGCCGAAGATCGCGGAGAGCACACCAACGACGACCAGCAATAGCTGAAGCGGCTCGACCGACGACTCGCCGATCTCGCGCAAGATGGCCGAAGCGTTGCTGCGTTCGGTCCGGACCGCCACTGTGTGGCGCTGCGCGACCTCCTCGGGTCCCAGCCCACTCGGGCGGCTGACGGTGCGCTCCCATGCGACCGCGAGCGGTTCCGCGTAAACCGGAACCACCGGCGCATGGTCCGCGTGTGACGACGCGAGCGTTGCGCTCGGCATGCAACGCATGATACGTCGTAACGGGAACGGCGCGAGGGCGTCTGGGATGATGGTCATCCTGTGGCCCGCGACTGGCTGCTGATCACCGTCTCCACCCCGCCCGGGGGAAGCTCGACGCTCCGGGTGTACGCGTGGCGCAATCTGCGCAGCCTGGGGGCTCACTACCTCCAGCAGTCGGTGTGCCTGCTCCCAGCGACGTCGAAGACCACCCGCGCAGCGGCGAGGGTCGTGGCCCGACTGCGCGCGGAGGGCGGCCACGGCGAGATGCTTCGCATCCGGCTGACGGACTCCAAGCAGGAGAACGCGATCGTCGATGCGATCCAACGAGAGCGGACCGACGAGTACGGAGAGCTGGTCGGGAGCACCCGACAGTTTCACGAGGAGCTCCAGCTCGAGCGCCGCCGCGGCCGGACCACGTACCCCGAGCTCGAGGAGTCCGACGCCGATCTCGCCCGCTATCAGAAGTGGCTCGCCGCCATCCGCGCGCGCGACTACTTCGATGCTCCCGGGGGCCACGAGGCCGCCGCGGCGGTCGCCTCGTGCGAGGAAGCGCTCGCCCGCTTCGAGAGCGAAGCCTTGTCGGCGGAGCTAGACGACTCCACGCCCGAGAGCCGGCCGGGACTCCGCGCGGTCGAGGGGAATAACGACTGACTCGTTCGCGGAGCCGCCTACACCGGCCGCTGGGTGTCCGTTTGGCGGCGGATGGTTCGTCTCCAGGTCATAGCCGGCATTGGGCTGGCCTGACAAAGGAGGATCTTCGCGATGTCGATCCATCTCGAAGCTGTGATCACGGCGAGCACAGGGCAGGTCTACGAATTCCTGACCAACGGTGAGATCTTCGCCGCGGCGACCGACCAGCCGGCGCAAGTGAGCGCTCGTGAAGGTGATTCGTTCTCACTGTTCAGCCGCCGGGTGGAGGGTCGGCAGATCGAATTGGTGCCCGGCGAGCGCGTCGTGCAGGCGTGGCGGTTCGGCCGCGCGCACCCGGATGCCTGGGAGCCGGGCGTGTATTCGATTGTCCGGTTCACCTTGCGCCCCGAGGGCGACGCGACCAGGCTCGTAATCGACCACGACGGGATCCCACCGGAATGGGAGGATCACATCGAGAGCGGTTATCCCGCCTTTTACGAAAGCCCGCTGACCACGTTCTTTCGGACGTAGATACCGGTTTGGCTCAGTGCAACAGCCAACCACCCGCGACGCGAGGCGCGGACCGTGCGGTCCAGCTGATGAGCACGAGCATCTCGCATGCCACCGCCGCGAGACCGAGCGGGTTGCCCCAATCGCCGATGTCGTCGGACATCGAGGGAAGCCCGACGGAGCGCGAGATGAAGTAGGCGAGAACCGCGCCGAGCGAGATGGCCCCGGCGCCCACCCAAACGCGCTCGTCGTCGGTGGCCGATAGCAGCATGGCCGCCGCCAGCGCAGCGACGCTCAAGGCGATGAACAGGCCGCCGGCGTACGGCGCCTCATGAAGGTGCTCAGGCACGAGGGTCATGTGGATGGCGGCGGTCGCCGACAGTGCTGCCGCGGCCGGCCACCGCCAGATTGAGCCTGACTGTGAAAGATGCATGATGTCCCCGGTTTCTGAGAGTGGTGAGGAGCGCGGGACCGCGCGGTCGTAAGAACGCGCGGCCCGCTTGAGTGCCCCGTTGTTGACTTGACCCGTTACTTGACGACGCGGATCAGGCGCTCCATGCCCAGCTGGGTGTGCTCGCGGTGGTCCTGCGTGTCCATGAAGCAGGCTTCGATGTAGTAGCCGGGCTTGGCGTTGAGAACCGCCTGCTGAATACCCCCGGGCGAGATCGGACCCGCCAGGTTCAGGAAGCTGCGATTCGTCAGCTTCTGGGCCTTGCCGTCCTTGCCGGCGCGCAACAACGCCATGACCTCACGCCCGACGGTGGGGTTCTTTACGCCGACGCCGATGATCATGTGCACCAGGTAGCCGCCGTTCTGGGCGCGCACGATCGTGCCGTTGTGCAACACCGTGGGTCCACGGAAGTTGAACTCGATCGACGTCTCCGTCGCGCCGGCTGCCGGCAGCGCGGCAGGCGACGAGGACTGGGTGACCGTGAACGGTGCGAACGCCGGGTTTCCGTTCCCGCTGAGGTTCAGGGCGACCCAGTTGCCGGGCGTCAGAACCGTTTGCTCAGAGCCCGGTGCGGACTGGTCGGCGACCAGCGAGCCGTACGGATCGAGAGCGTTGAGGTCGCCGTGAGCGGCCTGGACTGCGCCGGCGGCCTGCAGGATCGATACTCCCGGGTTCAGCCGGACGAGCCCCCACGTGGGCCCGTTGCTGTTTGGGCCACTCGGGGCCTTGCCGCTGAAGGTCGAGACAACGTTGACCGCGCCCGATACCTCGCTGCCGGACACCGACACACCGTTCGTACCGGTGAGCGCGATGTTCAGCGTGGGCAGTGAACTGGTGCCGGCGGCGCCGGCGCCCCCGGCGAGCAACAGCGCGCCGGTTACGGCGAGTGCAGTCGCCGTGGCGATTAGCGATGTCAATCGCTTTGACATGTAGTTGAAACCTCCGCAGTTGGAGTGATGGTCAGAGAAGACGGCTCGATCGCGATTCCTGGTGTGACGCGCGCGAACGCGAGCTGCGCCCGCCGGTTGACTTCCGTGATCGCCTCGGCCCGGTCTGAGTCGAAGCGACAGAAGCACGCCTCTTCGAGGGCGAGGAAGATCGACCCGCGGTAGTGGATTTCCGTCCCGGCTGCGCGCAGCTCGGCGCACGCCACCTCGGCTCGGCTCAGCGCCGCGCGGACGGCGGCCTCGGATAGCCCCGGGAGATAGCGCTCGACCAGATACGCGTTCACGGCGGCCAAACTAAGGGCGCCCACCGCGTGCGATCAACCAGTGAAATCCGCGGATTTAGCCCAGTGTCATCAAGCCCGGATCCGGTGATTCTCCGGGCCGAGCGCGCGGGCCAGTTCGGTGCGAGACCGCACGCCGAGCTTGCGATATAGCTTCGACAGGTTCCACTCCACGGTGCGGGCACTGAGATGGAGCGCCGCCGCGACCTCGCGGTTGGTGCGCCCCGCCGCGACTAACCGCGCAATCTCCGACTCGGTCGCGGTGAGCGCACCCGGAGGCGAGCCCCGCCGTCCCCCGATCCGCGATAACTCGACGCGCGAGCGCTCCGCCCAGTGCTCGGCGCCGGCGGCGTCGAACAGCTCACGCGCCGATTCGAGAAGTTCGCGAGCGAGCGACTTGCGGCGCCGCCGGCGGTGCAGCGTCCCGTAAGCCAGCATTGTGCGGCCTTGGTCGAGTGGGCGGGCCTGTAGGGCGTGCTCGCGGAGCGCGCGCTCGAAGGCCGCCACCGCCGTCGCCTCCTCGCCACGGGCGTCGGCGACGACCCCCTCGCAACGGGCGGTCAGCGCTCGGATCCATGGGCGATCGAGCCTCCGCGAGATCCGGCGGTGCTCGCGCACGACCGCGGCCGCGCGATCGACCTCTCCGACCGCGACCAGCGCTTCGATCAGATCGGGCAGCACCGGGAAGCGGCCCGGCGACAGCACTCCCCCGTCGGACATCAGCTCCCACGCCCGCTCCAGCGCCGCAGCCGCCGCGGCCGGATTGTCGAGCGACAGCTCGAGGCCTCCCATCGCAGCCAGATTCCCGATCACGTACAGGTAGTGGCCGGTTCGCTCCGCGAGCTCCAGCCCTTGCCGCGCCGCATCCCGCGCCTCCGCGGCACGGCCGAGCCA
>Ga0070765_100002123_pt1 | contig 12328 bp, 11 predicted proteins | sample HubBroMetageWFT5_FD_71516 | JGI IMG/M metagenome (GOLD analysis project Ga0070765, IMG submission 71516) | Warmed and freeze-thawed soil microbial communities from the Hubbard Brook experimental Forest, New Hampshire - Hubbard Brook CCASE Soil... | ecosystem: Environmental > Terrestrial > Soil... | reverse complement strand
CAGCCTACGAAATGTACCAGGAATGGGGCGGCGCGCCCTCGGCGGGAACCATCACCGTGCTTGCAAAAGTTTGCGGGCGGACACTCATGCTGATCGCGAACGATGCAACTGTGAAGGCCGGCGCGTTTTTCCCGATGACGGCGAAGAAAGTCATTCGCGCACAGAATATCGCGATCGAAAATCATATCCCTACGATTTATCTCGTCGATTCGGCGGGCGTTTTTTTGCCGCTGCAGGAGGACGTCTTCCCCGATACGGACGATTTTGGCCGGGTTTTCCGCAACAACGCGGTGATGAGTGCGATGGGCATTCCTCAGCTTGCTGCGATCATGGGAATGTGCGTGGCCGGCGGGGCGTACTTGCCGCTGATGTGCGATCACATTTTGATGACGGAAGGCTCGGGACTATTTTTGGCGGGACCTGCGCTGGTGCAAGCGGCGATCGGACAGGTGACTTCTGCGGAAGATTTGGGCGGCGCGAAAATGCACTCGCAGATCAGCGGCACGGTCGATTTTCGCGAGCCGGACGATGACGCGTGCATCGCAAGGATTCGCGCGCTAGTCGATAAAATGGGCGCGGCAAATCCGTCGCCCTTCAGCCACGTCGCCTCGCGAGAGCCGCTCTATCCGGGCGACGAAATCTACGGAATTTTTTCCAGCGATCCCGCTAAGCAATACGACATGCGCGAAATTATCGCGCGCATCGTGGACGCCAGCGAGTTTGAAGAATACCGCTCCGAATACGGCGAGACGGTTCTCTGCGGCTACGCGCGCATCGGCGGCTGGGCCGTCGGCATCGTCGCAAACCAGAAAAAGCACGTTCAAACGCTGGCCCGCGGCTCGGACCAGAAGCGCTTGGAATTTGGCGGCGTGATTTACACGGAGTCCGCCGAAAAAGCCGCGCGATTTATTCTCGACTGCAACCAGAACCGCATCCCACTGATTTTCCTGCATGACGTGAACGGCTTCATGGTCGGCAAAGACGCCGAGTGGAGCGGCATCATCCGCGCCGGCGCAAAAATGGTGAACGCGGTCGCGAACAGCGTGGTCCCAAAAATCACGGTAATTTGCGGTGGCAGTTTCGGCGCAGGCAACTATGCCATGTGCGGCAAAGCCTACGACCCACGCTTCATGTTCGCGTGGCCCACGGCAAAGTTTGCGGTAATGAGTGGCGACGCCGCTGCAAATACGCTCGCCGAAATCAAGCTCAAGCAACTCGAACGCGAAGGCAAAAAAGTCGACGAAAAAGCCCGCAAAGAAATGCTCGAAAGCGTGAAAGCCACTTATGAACATCAAACCGACCCACGCTACGCCGCCGCCCGCCTCTGGGTTGACGCGATCATCGACCCCGCCCACACCCGCGACGCGCTGATCAGCGCGTTGGAGGCCGCCGCCCTGAATCCCGAAATCCGTGAATTTAAAACCGGAGTACTGCAAACTTGAAGCGACTTCGCGGCCTTTGGATCTTGTTGCTAGGAATTCTTCTGCTATTTGGTTCCTTCGTGGAATTTGATCGAAGAGCCAAAGAAGAAAATGCGACTTGGCGGCGAGATGGATGGCATTTGCTCGCCGAACCCTCCGTCCTCGAGGAAGGCGCCGCCTTGGCCGGCCTCGTCTCAGCAATTGGAGGCATCGCCCTGCTTATCATCGATTCGGCCAGGCCTCGACGGAGACAGATACTTTGAGGTCCAAAATTCGCCAATTCAAGACCGGGTTCTGCGAACATGACCCTTGGTCGACTACTTTCGACCTCGATAGGAAGACATGGCCGAAGCAACAAAACTAATTGAGTGCCCGCGCGACGCATGGCAAGGACTACCCGATTTCATCCCTAGCGACTACAAAGCCGAATATCTCAGACAGCTCGTGCTTGCGGGATTCAAGCACATTGACGCTGTGAGTTTTGTTTCACCGAAACGTGTGAAGCAGATGGCCGACAGCGAAGATGTGATGGCGAAACTTGGCGCTTCCCTTCCCCATGGCGTTGAAGCGCCGGAAATTATTGGAATCGTCGTGAACGAAAAAGGTCTGGAACGCGCTCTGGCAACGCCCGGCGTTACAACCATTGGTTATCCCTATTCGATCTCAGCATATTTTCGGCGAGCGAACGCCAATATGACGAAGAACGAATCCCGCCTCCTCGTCGAAAAGCTTCGCAAAGAAACGCTGGCCGCCAAGAAAGACCTAGTAATCTACATTTCGATGGCCTTCGGCAATCCATATGACGAGCCATGGGGGCCGGAAATTGTCGCGGACGCGCTCGAATGGCTAAAGGGAATTCGCGTGCGCACAGTTTCGCTGGCGGATACTGTCGGAACCGCATCGCCGGAACTTGTCGGCGATCTCTATCGCCAGGTGAAAGATCATGTCGCGGGAATCGAACTCGGCGTTCATTTGCACAGCCGCCCGGAAAATGCCGAAGCAAAAATTCTGGCTGCCTACGAAGCCGGCTGCAGGAGATTCGACAGCGCGTTGACCGGCCTGGGCGGCTGCCCGTTTGCCGGAGACAATCTCGTGGGCAACATTGCCACAGAAGACGTGCTGGCGGCGCTGAAAAAAGCTGGAGCCGATCCCGGCATTGATTCTTCTCGGCTGGGAACTCTGCTGGCCATGACCAACGAGATTCGCGCGAAGTATGCACACGCCCCACTAGTGAATTAGAATCATTCCAGTGGCCGGCCGAGCGCCGTGATAGTGGCAGTCAGCCTGTCCTGAATGCGGCCTGCTACATCGGCGACCAGCAAAGCGCGGCGGCAGCCGTGACCAAGAGCGAGTGTGGGAGATTTCTCCAGCACTTTCAGTCGTTGGGAGACGCCCAAATATGTTTGACACATTGACGTTGGAATTCACCGGACAACTGGCGACGCTGACGCTCAATCGGCCTGAGAAACACAATTCCATCAATTCGAAGATGGTCTCCGAGCTGCAATCCGCGCTTGACGAGATTGAGAACAGTCGCACGAGGGTTGCGATCGTCACCGGTGCGGGCAAATCGTTCTGCGCCGGAATGGACTTGGAAATGCTCTCCGACATCGCCAACCAGTCTTCGGCGGAAAACATGGACGATTCGCGGCGCATGGCAAAAATGTTCCGCCGCATCTGGGGCTTTTCAAAACCGTTGATTGCGGCGGTAAATGGCGCCGCGCTGGCGGGCGGTTGCGGAATCGCCACGTTGTGCGACTTCACGCTTGCGGTGCCCGGGGCGAAATTTGGCTACACCGAGGTCAAGATCGGATTCTTGCCGGCCATCGTTTCCGTTTTTCTGACAAGGCAAATCGGCGACAAGCAGGCGCGCAACCTGCTTCTGACTGGCCGATTGGTCCAGGCCGCGGAAGCCTTGAGTCTCGGACTCATCACGGAGATTGTGCCACACGAGCACTTGATGCAACGCGCGCATGAGTTAGCGGACGTCCTCATTGCCGCGAGCCCGGTGAGCCTTACGCGCGCGAAGCGGTTGTTGACCTCGGCCGCTGCCGCAAGCGTGGATGAAGATCTGGAGCGCGCCATTCTGGAAAACGCGCGCATACGCTGCACGGCCGATTTCAAGGAAGGGCTCGCTTCATTTCTGGAGAAACGCAAACCCGTTTGGAGCACGGACGTGGAATAATCCACGCCGGCGAGCGCCTCGATTCACAGGACATGAGAATGATCGAATACCACGACGCGACAGTACGGGTGCGCTACGCCGAGACCGACCAGATGGGCGTTGTCTATCACGCGAACTACCTGGTGTGGTTCGAGGTGGGCCGCGTCGAATTGATCCGCGCGCTCGGCATCGAGTACACGCGCATGGAAAAAGATGACGATTGCCATATCGTCGTGGCCGATGCGCACTGCCGGTATCTTCTGTCCGCCAAATACGATGAAGTGCTGCGTATCCGCACACGCATCGCGGAATCGCGAAATCGCATCGTAAAGTTTGCTTACGAAGTCATTCGAGACGCCGATGGCAAATTGCTCGCAACCGGCGAGACGACGCACATCATTTGCGGAAGCAACGGCCGCCCGAAATTGCTGCCGGCGAAATATCACAGCGTTTTCAAATCCGTCGTGGCGCCGCAGCCCGATCGGAGCGAGCCATGAGCGTTGCCCAGAACATTGCATTGAACGGCAACGAGCTGACGTTTGAGCAGCTTTATCGCGTGGCGTTGCACGGCGACGCCGTCAGCCTCGCTCCGTCAGCGGTCGCCCGGATGAACGGTTCGCGGGCTGTAGTTGACCAACTCGTCGCGTCCGGTGCTACGGCCTACGGAATCAACACAGGATTCGGAAAGCTCGCGTCGGTCCGCATTTCGGCCGAGCAAGTGCGTAACCTGCAGGTAAATCTCGTTCGCTCGCATTGTTGCGGTGTTGGCGCGCCGCTCGGCGAAGCGGAAACGCGCGCGATGATGCTGCTACGCGCGAATGCACTAGCCAAAGGTTTGAGCGGAGTGCGGCCACTGGTTGTCGAGACGCTCTGCGCGATGTTGAATGCGAGAGTGCATCCGGTGATTCCGTCACAAGGATCGGTCGGCGCTTCCGGCGACCTTGCGCCACTGGCGCATCTGGCCGCGGTGGTGATCGGCGAAGGCCGCGCCGCTTATAAAAGCGAAATTCTTGGCGGCGGCGAGGCCATGCGACTCGCAGGAATCCGTCCCGTCGCGCTTGAAGCGAAGGAAGGGCTTTCGCTTCTAAATGGCACGCAAGGAATGCTTGCCCTGCTGAGTCTCGCCCTGCGCGAAGCTGACGTTCTTATCGACGCCGCCGATGTTGCTGCTGCGCTTTCGCTCGATGCGCTGCGCGGCAGCCCCGGAGCGTTTGACGCGCGCATTATGCATGCCCGGGCTTACGCCGGCGCAGCTACAACCGCACGAAACCTGGCGCACTTGAACGAAGGCAGCCAAATTCGCGAGTCGCATCGTTCAGCGGAAAAAGATCCGCGCGTGCAGGATGCGTATAGCGTGCGCTGCACTCCGCAAGTGCACGGAGCCGTGCGCGATTCGCTCGCGCAAGCGCGCGATATGGCCGCGGTGGAATTGAATAGCGCGACAGACAATCCTCTTGTCTTTGTGAGAGAAGACGGCGGCGGCGACATTATCAGCGGCGGCAATTTTCACGGGCAGCCGCTGGCGATGGCCGCGGACCAAGTCGCAGTGGCGCTGGCCACGCTCTGCGGAATTTCCGAGCGGCGCATCGAGCAGATGACCAATCCGCTGACGAGCATGCTGCCAGCGTTCTTGACGCCCGAGCCAGGGCTGAATTCGGGTTTCATGATCGCGCAAATAACCGCCGCTGCATTAACCAGCGAGAATAAAGCGCTGGCTGTGCCGCATTCCGTCGACTCGATCTCGACGTCGGGCAACCAGGAAGACTACGTCTCCATGGGCATGAGCGGGGCGCGGCGGCTCGGCCGCATGATCGAGAATTTGCGGCATACGGTTGCGATCGAACTGCTTTGCGCCTGCCAGGGGATCGACCTGCTTTCTCCCCTGAGGACTGGGACGCTTGCGACAAAAGCCTACCAAGCGATTCGAGCGAAGTCGGCCATGGTCACACAAGATCGTCCGCTTGCGGCGGAGATTGAAGCGGTTTCGAGTGTGCTAGTCACCGGGGCACTGTCCGAGCTCCTGCACTGAGTGTCCCTGCTATTTTGAAGTGGAAAATCCAGTTGACGGCCTCCAGTGCCGAGCCGCTAACCTCCATGTTTTTCATGCTTTGGCAGTGGAAACGGCGGCTCTTTTAGCGCTTGGCGGAAAGGCTCGCCTTCAGGTCGGGGCCGATGCGCTCGACGATGGATTCGGCGGGATCTTCGCCCACCAGCTTCTGCAGAACCGAGCCATCGCGACCGAGCAGCACATACGTAGGCAGAGCATTCACTCCGAACTGGCTCTGAATGCTGCCGTCGGAGTCCAGGCGCTGGGGCCAAGTCATATTGTGGCTGGAGACGAAGGCGCGCCAGGCTGACTCGTCATCGTCCTCGCTGATGCTGACGAGGACGAAATCAGCGTTCCCATACACTGTCTGAAGGCGCTTGAGGTTCGGTAAAGCACTGCGACAAGGACCACACCACGAGGCCCAGAAGTCCAGCAGGATGACTTTGCCGCGAAACTCGGGGAAGGGAGCGCCCGAAGCTGTAGAACCAGAAGTTTGGGAGCCGGCAGCAGCGGCCTTGGCTGGGGCGGCCTCTGAGGCGTATACCCCTCGGGGCATGTTGTCGTCGTCGAGCACTCTGGAGATCTTAGCTACGGTCTTGGTGTCTGTTTGTTTTTTGGCACGGGCCGCGCGAGCCATGTCGGCTAGGGACATTGGCTGGTCGGCGGAGTCGGGGATGGTAGTTTGCTGCTGGGGCTGCGTGGCGCTCTTTGGAGCGGTTTGGGTTCCGCTTTGGGCGGGATCCTGCGCTTGGACGGAGCCGTAGCTGGCCCAACACAATGCCGCAGCCGCCAAGGGAATGAGCCGTTTTCGCATGATCGTGCCCCCGGATAGTCTTGGATTCCCACTTTAGTCTAGGAAAGCAGAATGTGGGGGCCAATGGTACTTTCGGCTCAGGATGCTCAGACGATTAGCGAGGATATGTATTGGGAGGATGCGAGGCAAGTGTCCATGGGCTAAGCCGTTGCCGACATGAGCCCATCGTGTTGTAGCCAGTGAGCTGAGGTTCGATGTCGGAGTAAGCGAAAAGGTCCTTGCGGACCAATTCTGCGAGCTTTGGGTGCTGCTGCCCGCTGGGCTTGCGCACAATGGAGAGTACGTGCTCGACATTGGGGTCGAGGAGACATTCGCGCAGGACGCCTTGCCCGACCATGCCGCCGGCACCGAAGAGGATGGCCTTCACGCGGTAGCCTCCGCGCCTTCCGCCTCCGGCGCGTGCACGATGCGTGGCCAAGAGAGGAATTCGTCGAGAGACGCGGCGACTTGCTCGTTGGCCACGGGATCGGTGTGGGCGAAGAAGACAGGCGCGTCCGGTTGTCGCGTATCGTTGGCGAGGATCCAATAGAAATTGCCTTCGCCATCCGTAGCGAAGCAGAAGCCTTTCCCCCAGCCTTGCGCCGCCAAATCGAGAACATACTTCTGGCTTTCAACATCGAGAGGAAGAAAAGCTTCGATCCATTCAGCTGGGTTCTGCGGCTCGGCGGGATTTTCTGGGTTGGCGGCCGGGCGGCGGATTTCGAGTTGTTCGGTGAGGATCGTTGGATGATCTTCGTAGAGTGTGAGAAGGCGCTGGGGTAGGAAGGCGCCGATTCCCTGCTCGACCTGAGCTTGATTGGGATGGACGAGGCGGTTGCGGAACGAATCACGCGCCGCTTGGCGTTGCTCGGGCGTCAGCCGATTGCGGAATTGATGCAGGAGCCGGCGCGTGCCGTAGACAGCAACGAAGAGCATGAACGCGACGACGAGAGGGCCGAAGGCCTCCGCGAGAAGGGTCTGCATAAGCTGATGATACTAGAGCTTTGGGCTAGACAAAGGGTGCGCAGCTAATAGTCGCGGAGTTAAAATTCGATGCGGAGGGCGCTTTGTCAAACGAATATGGCTGGCTTACGCAAGCGCGGAGCGGAGGAACGCGAGGACGCGGTAGCCGGCGATGTAGCTAAACGGGGGAAGTTCGAGGGAATAATGGCCGCAGTGGAGTTGAAGGCTACGGGGATGGGCACCGTGGCGGCGCAGGGCATCTAGCATTTGGCGGCTTAGTTCTGGAAGCATGGTGGGGTCGTATTTGCCGTAGATGAGGAAGGATTTAGTGGCGGCGCCCATACCCCGCTCGACGTAGGGCATGGGGCTGATGGGGGCCCAGTAATCGCGTAGTTCCTCAACCGTGACGTGGTTGCGAAGGCCCTCCCATACGTGGTTGGTGGTCATGCCTTGGCTAACGACGTCCGCGTAATAGGTGGAAAAATGCAAGAAGCCGCCAGCTTTAATGGCGGGATCGTGCATGAGGGTTATGTAGCCGATGGATGAGCCGAGACTGGTGCCCAGAATCCCAAGTCGGGTATAGCCCTGCTGCTCGAGCCATCGTAGGCAGCGGCGGGCGTCCTGGACGGCTTGGCGATTGGCTTGGAGGGTGAGGCCGATATTGGGGCCGCAGATTTGATCGGCGCGCTCGTGCCCTTTGACCATGCGCCGGCTGTGGTACGGCATGTTCATTTTCAGGGCTGTAATGCCGAAGCGGGCAACCCATTCGCAGAGGCCGTCCTGGCCGTGCCACTTGGCGTTCCAGTTGGGAAGGACGAGGACTGCGGTGCCTTTTGCGGCTTTGATAGGAGGACGCCAGTCGGTCGAGGCGGGCCAAAGGCGGGCGTGGACGGTGTTGTTCTCGGGCCAGGGGGATTCGATGGAGCTCGTGAAAGTAAGAACGTTTTCTCTGTCCAGGCGGTAATCGCTGGCTGGGGTGGTGGCGAACCAGTCGGTGCTGTTTTCGATAGCGTGTTTCGCGTATTGGCGGACGAATTCTCCGGGGGCCGGGTCGGCGGGATCGCCGCCGATATGCTCCAGGCCCCAATCGAAGGCTTGGACGCGGCGGTTGTCGTCAGTGGTCCAGCGACGGTGCTCGTAGCGGCGGATTTTGCGTTCGAACCAGTGCACGGGAGCAGTCAGCAGTCAGCAGTTAACAGTTTACAGTTGAAAGAGACTAAAGAGAAACCGCGCGAATTCACGCCGGCTGAAGCTTCGGGTGCGCCCGTCAATAAAACAGACGGATATCGATGCATGCAAGCCCAGTATTGCAAGCATCTCTTCATGGGCCAAGGTGTTGGTGAACGGGCGTTCTTCCCTGAAGTGTTCACGACCGATGACCCGGCGACGGAAGATCGGTGCGCCCGAGCTAGCGGGCCGAAGATCGCGAACGAATGGCCTGTGCTCGCTCGACTAGCGGCGCGGCTTTTTCAAGTTGACCCTGCGCCAAATAAACGGAAGCCAAATTATCCAGACTCACCGCAATCCATGGGTGATTGGGCGGAAGGTCTTTTTCTCGAATCGTAAGGGCCCTCTGCAGCGAGTTTTCCGCCTGGGGGAGGTTTTTCAGGTCGCGCTCCGCCAAACCCAGGCGGTTTAGAGTCGTCGAAACCTCAAGGCTCTCGAGTCCATAGGCTTTCTCCTGGATCGGAAGTGCTCGTTCCGCGAGATGCTCCGCTTCTTTAAACTTGTGTTCATAAAACTTCGTCAGAGCCAAGTCACTCAGCGTGCCTGCTGTGGTAGGGTGATCTGCTCCTAAAGCTTTCTCACGGATGGCCAGGGCTCTTTCGAGAAGCGGGCCAGCTTGGGTGATGTCAAATTGCTGCTCGTCTCGATACAAGCACCCTAGATAAACGAGCGCCAGAGCAAAGTCGGGGTGTTCGGGCCCAACGGTTTTTTCATCGGTATCGATTGCCTTCCTGTAAAGAGATTCGGCTTTCACATAATTACCTTGCGTTTGGGCCGCTTCTCCGAGAGCGAGCAAAATCCCCGCGTGGGAATTGTCACCCGGAGCAGCGGAACCTTGAGCAATTTCTTGGGCACGGTTCATGAACCGTGTGGCCGTAGCGAGATCGCCGTCCGCTTGATATGCCTGCCCTAAGCCTTGGAGCGTCCGGGCGACTTCAGAACTGTTCGTCCCGGACAACTTTTCCTGGATGGTGAGTGCTTTCAGATACAGCTGCGTTGCCTCGGGATATCGGTCCTTCATGGCGTAGATACCACCTAAGCGGTAATACGTATTGGCAAGGTCGGTTTGTGCCCACGGCGCAGAGTTGGGCGTTAACGCCTCAACGGAACCGTTCAGCAGTTTCTCTGCTTCCGGGTAGCGCCCCTGCATCAGACGCAGAACGCCGAGATTGAGCAGGCTGTTACCGCGCTCGTACATCGGTATAGCGGGTGTTCCTTCCGCCAGCGAACGTGCGTCGGAAAGGTACGGCTCGGCTGATGCATAGTCTCGCCGGTTCAGATAGATCGTACCTAGATTAACTTCCGTGCGTTCGGTGCCAAGGGGCTCTGATGGTGAAATCCTGGCATAAACCTGTAAAGCTTGTTTAAGGATGGGCTCCGCCTGTTGCTCCTTGTGGTCCATGTTGTAAGCGGTCCCGAGCATGCTCAGCAGGTCGGCTAAACGGTGATCATTGGGATACGACTTCTCCCAATCGGGGAGGATATCGGTAATCAGCTTTTCAGCTAATGCAAAATTTTGGGTGTAAAACGCTTCAACTGCTTGGTGATAAGCCGTCAATCGTACGGCCTCGCGCTGGCGTTGTACAGCGTCGCGATGGCCCCGAAAGAGCTTCCAACCTTCCCAACTCGCAGCCAGTGCAAGAATTCCTAGGAGGATCCATCGCCGCATGATTTCCTCTCCAGTTCCCAGTCTTCCGAGATTCGACAGAAAGATGCTTCGCCGGCCAGCCGCGAATTCACAGTTGGAGTATTGGCTTGCGCAGCATACGCTCGTCTGGACGATGGCTCAAGTGCGGATAAACGTTAGGAATGGGGCACGAGAGAAAGCGCGGTTTGTTGAGACAGCTAAGTAGGTGTGGGACAGTACTAAGTGAGGCCGAAAAGCGGCTGACTAAACTGTGGTCATCGCCTACTTTTTTCTATTTGGAATTGTGATTGGCAGCTTCTTGAATGTGTGTATTACGCGCATTCCGGAAGAGCTGTCTATTGTTTCTCCGGGATCGCGCTGTCCGCGTTGTTTGACGCCCATCAAGCCTTACGACAACGTTCCGGTTTTTGCATGGATTTGGCTGCGAGGAAAATGCAGGAATTGCGGGCTGCCTATTTCGCCGATGTACCCGCTGGTGGAATTGACGACGGGGCTTTTGTTCGTGGGCTGCTACCTGGAGTTTGGAATTTCACAGGCCACGGTTAAGTGGTTGTTTTTTATCTGCTTAATCATCATTTTGACGGTGACGGATTTGCGGGTGCGGCTGCTCCCGGACGTGATTACGTGGCCGGGATTTGCGGCGGGAGTGCTTTTCTCAACGTTTGTGCCGCCGAACGACGGAGTGGCTTTCCTGTTGAGTTTGCGGCTTTTTCACCAGCTACCGCCGGACCGAGTTTTGGGCGTGATTGAAGCACTTTTGGGAGCGGCCTTTGGGAGCCTTTTACTTTGGGGATCGGCCGCGATTTACAAGCTGGTGCGGGGACGCGAGGGAATGGGGCTTGGCGACGTAAAAATGATGCTGATGGTTGGCGCGTTCGTCGGAGTGAGAAATGCGTTTATTACGATTCTGTTGGGGACGCTCCTCGGAAGCATATTAGGCGTGGCTGTGATAGCAACGATGTATGCAGGCGGAGCGGGACGACGGCTTGCGGAACGCGCCAGCCGGCGCGGTCTGGGCACCGTGAACCAGATTCGATGGGCGATTGCCAGCCAATATCATCTTCCCTTGGGAACTTTCCTGGGGATTGCGGCGCTGATTGTAGTGTTTGTATTTTCTTCCTTCTCGATTGATCTTGCGCCGCGTTTGCGCTGAGGTTCATTTCGATGCGAGGCCTATTCAGGCTATGACGTTCGCAGCATTCCAAGCCGAGACCACACAGCGCGTTTGGGAGATCGCCTTGGGCGCTGCGGTGGCAATTCTCACTCTTGTGGGAATCATATTTTTTCTGCTGCGGCGTTTCTTTCAGAGCACTCAAGAATCTCACCGGGCCGACGTTAGCATGGCGCCTCCGAGAACGGAAAACCCCTCGGCGTTTATGACCGCGTCGATGCAGGGAGTGATCCGGCAGCTGCGCGATCAGGAAAAGGAGCTCGAGAGGCTCCACAAAATTGAAAGGGAGCGCGCGGAAAATACGGAACGATTGAGCGAAGAAGTGACGCGGAACATGCCGGCGGGGCTGGTGGTAGTGAACGCTACGGGGATTATTTCCAGCGCGAATCCTGCGGCGGAGCAGGTGCTTGGGATTCAGGCGCTGGGATTCCGGCGGTACAGCGAGGTCTTGGGAGAGAAATCGGATTTGACGCGGCTAGTAGGAGAATGCTTAACGAAGGGAAGCATCTTCCGGAGAGAGCAGGTTGAGCATGAGGCGCCGGGAGGCCAGTCGAGGCTGCTGGGCGTGACGATTTCGCCGATTCGGCGCGGGACAGAGAAGATTAACGGGGCGATTTGTTTGCTGACCGATTTGACTGAACTGGCGGCGTTGCAGCAGCAGATCCAGTTGAAGGAAAGCCTGGCAGCCGTGGGAGAGTTGTCCGCTGGCATCGCGCACGAATTCAAGAATGCTTTGGCGACGATTTCCGGGTACGCGCAAATGATCAGCGCGGAAACGGTTACTGGCGAGGTGGCGGACTCTGCGGAGAGGATTCTGGAGCAGACGCGGAACATTACGCACGTGGTGACGGAGTTTTTGAAGTATGCGCGGCCTTTGGAGATTACCAGCGAGCC
>Ga0070765_100002121_pt1 | contig 12334 bp, 10 predicted proteins | sample HubBroMetageWFT5_FD_71516 | JGI IMG/M metagenome (GOLD analysis project Ga0070765, IMG submission 71516) | Warmed and freeze-thawed soil microbial communities from the Hubbard Brook experimental Forest, New Hampshire - Hubbard Brook CCASE Soil... | ecosystem: Environmental > Terrestrial > Soil... | reverse complement strand
ATAGCTCCTCGGGTCACCCATCGCCCCGGACACCCTCAACGTCGCTCGAGGGTGTCCGGGGCGATGTCGTGACCCGCGTTCGCGGCTGGGAGGCGTTTTCCCGCGTCTCAAGTCATCGCGCAATCGTGCCGAGGCAACCACGACATGCGGGATGAGATTCCTCTATTCGGCAACGCAACTTGTCCACGCGTACCGGGTTCTACGGTACGGTGGCATTGGTGGCAGGCCGTATGACTGGACGCCGCGGGCGCTTTTTGGCCCTACTCACAGGGCTGCTCCTCTTCACCGGGGTGATTCTCGGCCCGGCTTCGGCGAGCGGAAGCACGAAGATCCATAAGGCCGGCGACGCGAACGCGCTGGCCGGTCGCGGCATGTGGATCTGGTACGTCTCGCGCTCGAACGGCGGGACGCTGTCGTCGATCATCAGCAGCGCGCGCCGCTACGGCATCAGCACGTTGATGATCAAGTCGAGCGACGGCCCGACCGTTTGGTCGCAGTTCAACTCGAGCCTCGTCTCGACGCTCCACGCCAGCGGAATGCACGTGTGCGCGTGGCAGTACGTTTATGGCAACCACCCGTTGCTCGAGGCGCAGGCGGGTGCGGCCGCGGTGCAGGACGGCGCGGATTGCCTCGTGATCGACGCCGAGAGTGAATACGAAGGCAAGTACGTCGCCGCGCAGAGTTACATAACACAGCTGCGCAAGCTGATCGGACAGAGCTTTCCGGTGGCACTCGCCGGCTTCCCGTACGTGGATTACCACCCCGGGTTCCCGTACTCGATATTCCTCGGGGCCGGCGGCGCTCAGTACAACACCCCGCAGATGTACTGGGTCGACATCGGTACCAGCGTCAACACGGTGTACGCCCACACATACGCGTACAACACCGTCTACCGGCGCCCGATCGACCCGCTCGGGCAGGTGTACGAGAACCCGCCACTCGGGCAGCTCATCCGCTTCCGCCAGCTTTCGCGGACCTACGGCGCCGCCGGCGTCTCGTGGTGGGACTGGCAACAGGCGACCACGGCCGGCTGGAAAGGGATATCGATCGGCGCCGGCAACCTCACCGCCACCGCCACCACCAGCACCCCGGTCCTCAAGCTCCACTCGCTCGGCGACCTCGTCGTGTGGGCACAGGAGCACCTGGCGACCGCCGGTTACACGATCCCGATCGACGGCGACTACGGGACGACGACGCAGGCCGCGGTCGAGAGCTTCCAGGCCGCCAAGGGCCTCACCGCCGACGGAATCGTCGGGCCCGCTACGTGGGCTGCACTCCTGAATTACGCGCCGGCGCCCGTGACCTGGACGCACACCGGCGCGACGGTGGCGTCGGCGGCGACGGTGCGGGGATCGCGCGCGGGGCACGGCCGACTGGTCTTGCAGGTGCCGAAGTCGGCGCACGCGCACGCCACGCGCGACGAGATCGCCGGCGCCGGCGGCGCTGGTTAGACCGCCGGCTAAAGGAGTTCGTGCTCGTGCGCGTAGGCGACGAGCGCCGCGCGAGTCGTACGCCCGGTCTTCTGCTGGATGTGGGCGCGGTGCGACTCGACCGTGCGGACGCTGAGATACAGGTGCGCGGCGATCTCGGTGTTGGTGTGACCGAGCGCGATCAGCCGCAGCACCTCGATCTCGCGCGCTGACAGATCGTCGGGCGGGCCGTTCGACGCGTCCGGCTCGGCCGCGAGCCGTGCGCCGAGCTCCGGGTTCAGATACGTGCGGCCCTCGGCCGCGAGGCGCACCGCCTGAACCAACTCGCTGTCGGCCGCCTCTTTGAGCACGTATCCGATCGCACCGCCGCGAAGCGCCTCGCGCGCGAACGCCGGGTCGTTCTGCATGGTGAGCACGACGATCTGCGTGTCGGGCGCGCTGTGGCGAAGCCGCGGGATCGCGGTGAGGCTCGACTCCCCGGGCATGTTCAGGTCGAGGATCAGGACGCGCGGGTGATACGCCGCGACGCGGCGTTCGGTCGTGGGCACGTCGCCAGCCTCGGCCACGACCTCGAATCCGTCCTCGGCTTGGAGCAACATTCGGAGACCCGCACGCACCACTTGGTGGTCGTCGGCCAGAACGATGGTGATCGAACCCTGCCGCGCTACCTCCTCCATCGTGGTCACAATACCTCGCAATCCGGCGAGCCTCTGCGCATGACACGACCGTATGTGGTGTCATGCGTGCGCTCAGTACGCAAAGCTTTGCGCCACTCATCAAGTTCAACAGGGAGAAGCGATGCCCCCAGCCCGTAGGTCCACAACCAAAAAGTCCACCGCCCGCGTGAGCAAGACCACCGCGGCAGTGCGCGCGCGCGCGGCGTCCACGTCCGCCGCGACGCGGCGTGAGGTCGAGCAGTCGATCTCGCGGTTCGAGAAGCGACTCGACGACGCCAACGACGCGCTCAAGACGCTCGGCGGTCATCTCGGTCGTGGAGCGACCGGCAGCTACAAGGACCTGGCCGCCGCGCTGGCGTCGCTCCGCCGCGAAGCGTCGAAGACGAACAAGCAGGCGCTCAAGGACTTCGACTCGCTGCGCACCGCGCTCACGCAGAAGACGTCGGCGGCGCGGACGAACACGCGAAAGAAGACGAGCTCCACCGCGAAGAAGACGAGCTCCACCGCGAAGAAGGCAAGCTCCACCGCGAGCAAGCGTTCAACCGCCAAGCGTTCAACCGCGAAGCGCTCGACCGCCAAGCGTTCTACTGGGAGTCGCTCGACGGGCTCGCGCGCGCGCAAGAGCAGCTGACACAGCCACGCCGCCGCCCGTCGCGGACCGAGCTCAGGACCCGAGCGTTGTCCCGGGATCGATCCGCATCGGCTCTTCGGCGTCGAGCTCGACCGCGCCGCGCACGCGGACGCCTTCCTCGAAGGTGACGTCCCCGTGCACGATGAGCCGCTGCGCCTCGCGCAGTGAAGGGGGCCCGGCCGGAAACCGCTTCTCGAAGTCGTCGAGCAGCTTGTAGAAGTCCGGGTCAAGCTCGACGTAGGGCAGGTTTCCCACTCGCTCGGGTACGGGTGACACCACGAACTCCTCAGACAGGGTGTACACGTCAGAGCGCAGCACGAGCAGGTCATCGGTCGTCTTCACCGGAACGAACCGGGTGCGCGGCACGCACAGGAGCTGGGCGCCCTTGAAGCTGCCGATCGCGGCACCCATTGCGCTCTCGAGCTGAATCACGGCCGGCGAAGTGGAGTCGCGCGGGTCGACGGTCTTGCGGTTGATGATGAGCGGCAGCTCGAGTACGCCGTCGGACTCATCCAGCCTATCCTTGAGCACGCGCAGGTCGATCCACAGGCTGTTGGTGTTGTAGTAACGCCAGCGGCGATAGTCGCGGAACGACTCTTCGTCCTCGGGAGGAGTCTGGGCGGTCTCGCGCAGCACGAGCTGTCCGTCCGAGCGCCGCCGCGCGATGTGGCCGCCCTTGCGGTCGGCCTCGGTTCCCTCGACCACCTCCATCAGGAACGGAATCTCGCCCCGCTCGAGATGGCCCGCGATCCGGGCGTCGGGAGTCGCGCCCAGGTTGTCGGCGTTCGAGATCATCGCGTAGCGGAAGCCGTGATCGAGCAGGGCGTCGAGCGTTCCCGAGCTGCGCAGCGACCCGTACACGTCGCCGTGCCCCGGCGGGGCCCATTCGAGCGCGGGGTCCGCCGGCCAACTCTCGGGCTCGTGCGACTCGGCATCGATCTTCGGCTCCATGCTCTGGAGGAAGTGCGTGGGCAGGCCGGTGTCCAGATCGGGGCGTGACTCGAGCGCCGGCATCGTGTCCCGCTCAGTGGCCTGGCTGTTCATCAGCACGAGCGGCAGCCTGACGCCGTACCGCTGCCTGAGCGCGAGCGTGTTGCCGATGATGATGTCGAGGAACGACCTGCCGTCGCGCGCCTCGACGAGTGACTTCGGGGTGCGTAGACCCATGGTCGTCGCGAGACCGCCGTTGAGCTTGACCACCGCGACGCGGTCGAGCGCGTCCGCATCGGCCTCCGGGAGCCGTTCGAGCGTGTCGACGTCGCCGGCGGGCTCGAGCTCGGCGCTCGGAAGCATCGCCGACTCGCCGCTTTCCAGCCGCCGGTATGCACTGGCGAACGCGCGGATCGCCTCCTCGGGCTGACCCGCTTCGCGCATCTTGGCCTCGGCGGCCTCGAGACCCTCCTCAGCCATGCGGCCGCACGCTAGCGAAGATTACGGCTGCCCGTAGTACGCCTGCGAACCGTGTTTGCGCTCGTGGTGCTTGTCGCGCAGCGCGGCCTGGAGCGGCGGCACGTTCGGCGCGAGCAGCGTCGTCAGCAGCGCCATCCGCGCCACCTCCTCGAGCGTGACCGCGACCTCGACCGCCTTCGCGGCCGTCGAGGACCAGCAGAACGGCGCGTGCCCGCGCACGAGCGCGCACGGCAGCTCGAGCGGCCCGCGCTCTGAGATCACCTCGACCAGCGTCGTCCCGGTCGCCCCCTCATAGTCGGACTCGATCTCCCCCTCGGTCAGGGCGCGAGTCACGGGGATCGGGTACGCGCACAGATCGGCGTGGGTCGTGCCGAGCACCGGAATCTCGCGCTGCGCCTGAGCCCAGGCCACCCCCCAGGTCGAGTGGGTGTGCACCACTCCCCCGATCTCGTCAAACGCGCGGTACAGGGCCAGGTGGGTCGGCGTGTCGGTCGACGGCCGGCGCTCGCCGTCGACGACGTCGCCGTCAAGGTCGACCACAACCATGTCGTCCGCGGTCATGTCGCCGTAGCCGACGCCGCTCGGCTTGATCACCACGAGGGCCTCGTCGCGGTCGATCGCGCTCGCGTTTCCCCATGTCAGCGGCGCGAGGCCATTCGCGGCGAGCGCGCGATTGGCCTCGAGCACCTCTTCGGCCAAACCCTCCCGCACGGGTATCAGATCTCCACGTGCTCAAGGTCGAGCAGCGCCGCGAACCGGCGCCAGCGATCCCGGTGATCCCCGAGGTTGGTCACGAAATGGTGCGGCCCGCCGAGTGACAGCCACCTGTTCATGAACTCCTCCATACCCGTATCCGGGCGGAAATGAAAGTAATGCATCTCGACTTTGGGCAGCTCGGGCGTGTCGAGGACCTCGCCCTGTGCGACCACGAGGCGGTAGTACTCACCCTCGATCGGGACGAGCGCCGCGGTCGTTGCGGCGACCGGCTCCGCCGAGAACACCGGGGTCGGGGGGTTGTCGAGGCGGCCGATGCCGAGGGGGCGATCGATCAGTTTGATCGGGCGGTCCTTGCGGGCGATCTTCCAGTTGCCCTCGCCCATGTGGCTGATCAGCACCGAATCGAGCTCCCAGTCCATCGCGTACATCTCGCTGAAGTGGGCATCGCCGATCATCGTCTGCGCGGCGCACATCAGCGTCGTGGTGTTGGTGTCGCCCTCGGCCGCGAACCCGTAGCCGTCGGCCATCAGGTCGGACGCGGCCAGCAGCGGCAGCTGCTTGAACCGGCCGTCGCCGCCGATCGAGTCGAAGTGGAACGAGAAGCCGGCATAGTCGTGCTCCTCGAGCATTTGGCGGAGCGCTACTTCGAACCGGGCGGCGTAGGCATGGCGCTCGCGCGGGAGATCGCTCGATACTTCGAAGAGCTCGGCGTGCCGAGCCATGACCGCGTCGACCTCGGCTTGTGGTGCGGATTCGATCCGCTTTACGAGCGGACCGAGGTCCTCGCTGACGATCATCGGTCCGAGCTTGCGCAACAACGACGGAGCGTCGTAGAGGATGTCGCCCATACCGTTCATCGGGTAGCCGAGCAGTCCGATCCGCGTTCGGCGAAGGGCCGTCACGGTCTGCGCCGCCCGGGCCCAGTCCTCGAACCCCCGCTTGAAACCGTCCGTACGCCAGTCGCCGGTGATCACCGAGAACGGCAGCTCGGCGCGGACGAGCGCGTTGGCCTGGTCCTGAGCGCCGTGGATGCCCTGGTTATACGTCAAATCGGCCATGTCCCAGCTCGGCGTGATCGAGCGCTCGGGCTGGATGTTCGCCAACAGCAGCGGCACGGGCGTGTCGATGAGCGCTCGCACCGTGCGCATCGCCGGCCCGTAGGTCAGCATCACGATCGCGATCCCGTCGACATCGGCGTTGACCAGCTCCCGTGTGATCGCCTCGACGTCCTCGCGGTTGCGCGCCGGCCGCGTGAACTGCACCTCGGCGACGCCGGCAAGTCGCTTGGCCACCGCGGCCGCGTACTCGCTCTGGCGCTCGGTGATCCCCGGGATCATGTCGTCGTAGAGCTCCTGCATGATCCCGAGCAGGCCAATTCGCGGTTGCCGTGTCACTCCTCTCCCCCTTCCGCGCGGGTGGTTCGGATTCGCTTCAGGTCGTGGAGGAGCCGTACCTCGGAGCGACCGAGCATCTCGTACAGGGTCCGGTAGATCTCGTACACGCGGTCGTAGGTCCTCTTGGCCTCGAGATCCGGCCTGTAGGTGTGGACGCTCCGCGGACGGGTCGCCTCAATCGCGGCGGTGATGTCCTCGAAGTGACCGGCGGCCACGGCGCCGAACAGCGCCGCGCCTCGCGCGGGTATCTCCTTGGCTTCCGGCACGTGCACCTCGCGTCCGCTGGTGTCGGCGAGCAACTGCATCATCAGCGGACTGCGCTCGGCGATCCCGCCGCAGGCGACGATCTCCGACAGCACGAGCCCGTGCGCCTCGAAGTTGTCCATGATCCGGCGGCTGCCGAACGCGATCGACTCGAGCAGCGCGCGATAGATCTCCTCCCGCGTGGTGTGCAGCCCGAGTCCGAAGATCGCACCGGTCAGGTCGGCGTCGGCCAGGATCGTGCGGTTGCCGTTCCACCAATCGAGCGCGACCAGCCCCGTCTCGCCGGGTCCGATCCGCTCGGCCGCCTCCTCGAGTTGCGCGTAGGCGCCTGGATCCTGCGCGATGCGATCGACGAACCAGGCCAGCATGTCGCCGACCGCCGCCTGTCCGGCCTCGTACCCGTACATCCCGGGCAGGATTCCGTCCTTGACCACGCCGGTGATGCCGGGCAGCCGGGTCTCGTCGGGGTGGACGATCATGTCGCAGATCGAGGTGCCGATCACGACCACGTACCTCCCGGGGGACTCGACGCCGACCCCGGGGACCGACACCCACGCGTCGACGTTCCCGACGGCGACCGCCACCGATTCCGGCAGCCCGGTCTTGTCCGCGACCTCCTTCCGGAGAGTGCCCGCCTTGGTGCCGAGCGGCACGAACGTGTCGCCGAGCTTCTCGCCGGGCTTGTCGAACCCGGGGTAGGCGGCCTCGAAGTACTCGGTCGCCGGCAGCCCCTCGGTCGGCGACCACATCGCCTTGAACCCGGCCGTCGCGGTCTGCCGGCACTCGACGCCGGTGAGCCACCACACGATCCAGTCCGTGGCTTCGATGAAAGCGTCGCACTCGTCGTAGATCTCGCGGTCCTCGAGCCACACCTCGATCAGCTTGGGGAAGTACCACTCTGAGGAGATACGCCCGCCGTAGCGCTCGAGGAACGACTCGTCACGCTCGAGCGCGACCAGGTTCAGCCGGTCGGCGATCGGCTGGGCGGCGTGGTGCTTCCACAGCTTCGGCCAGGCGTGCCGGCGCTGTCGCCATTCCTCGAGCGTGCACAGCGGCACGCCGTCGCTCGTGACCGGCAGCACGGTGCACGAGGTGAAGTCCACGCCTAGTCCGACCACTTGCTCGGGATCCACTTCCGCCTGTTGGAGGACCTCGGGTACCGCCTCCTCGACCACCTTGACCCAGTCCTCGGGGTCCTGGAGCGCCCAATCGGGCGGCAGGCGGTCGCCGGTCGACGGCAAGGTCGAGTCGATCACCGCGCTCGGGTAGCGCACGACGCTCGTGGCGAGCTCCCGCCCGCTGTCGAGGTCGAGCAGCAGCGCACGACCGGACTCCGTTCCGAAGTCGACACCGACCGCGTACGCCGCGCTCACGCCGGGGTTCCGCCGGCCTGCCCGGCGCCCGCCGAGGCGCCGTTGCCGCTCTGTGCGGCCAACCTGGCGCGTCGGTACTCCTCGACGACGATGTCGTTGAGCTCGTCGACGCTCGTCTCGGTGGTCGGCTTGTCCAGTGAGATCACGCCGTCCTGGATCAGGCTGACTCGATCGCACGCCTGGAAAACGTGCACATAGTTGTGCAGGATCATGATGATCGAGACGCGGCCTTCCTTCTTGAGCCGCGCGATCAGGTCCAGGATCAGCGCTCCCTCCTTGGCGCCCATCGCGGCCAGCGGCTCGTCGAGGAGGATCACGTCCGCGTCGCCGGAGATCGTGCGCGCGACGGCGATCGCCTGGCGCTGGCCGCCCGAGAGCCGCGCCACGGGCACGTCGAGCCGCGGGATGTCGATCCCGGTCTCTTCGAGCGCCGCGCGCGCCCGCTTGCGCATCTCGCGGTTGGACAGAAACGGGATCGGCTTCTTGACCAGCTCGCGCCGGAGGAACAGGTTGTTGTAGACCGTCAGCTGATCGATCAACGCGAGGTCCTGGTAGACGGTGTCGATCCCGTGGGCGCGCGCGTCGAGCACGCTCTTGGGGGCGTAGGGCTGTCCCTTGAGCCACATCGTCCCTGCGTCCTGCTTCTGGAAGCCGCTCAGGATCTTGATCAGCGTCGACTTGCCGGCGCCGTTGTCCCCCAGCAGTCCCAGCACCTCGCCCTTGCGAAGGTGAAGGTTTACGTCGCGCAGCGCGCTGATCGGTCCGAAGCTCTTCTTGATGTGTTCGACGCGCAGCACGTCGTCGTCTGCCGTCTGCGGACCGACGATCCGCTCCTCGGGAATGGAGGCGTCAGCCACGGCCCGACCCCGTCCGCACGCGCGAGACATAGGTGTTGAAAGCCATCGCTATCAGGATCGCGAGGCCGAGATAGAAGTAGAAGTAGTTCGCACTGACCCCCTTGAGGTTCAGGCCGTCCTGAAGCACCCCAAGGAAGATCGCCCCGATGAACGCCCCGATCACGGTGCCCGATCCGCCCTGGAGCAGGGTGCCCCCGATCACCGCGGCCGAGATCGCCTGGAACAGGATCACGTTCGCGCCGGACGGATCGGGTGTCGTGGTGGCGGCACGGACGGCCTCCATGATCCCGACGAATCCGGCGAGCAGCGCGCACAGGACGAAGTTGCGGGTCAGTACGACCTTGGTTCGGACGCCGGCTTCGGAGGCCCCCAGCCGATTGCCGCCCACCGCCACGGTGTAGATCCCCCACCGCGTGAACGACAGCACGAGCTGGAGGACGATCGCGATCCCGATCGCCCAGAAGAGCTCCGAGTAGGTGCCACCGCCGAAGATCTGCGCGAACGTTCCCACCTTGACCACCGACGTCCCCGGGGTGGTGACCTGCGTCGCGTGGGAAATGATCAGCGTCAGGCCCGAGAGCGTGAACAGCGTGCCGAGCGTGGTCACGAACGACGAGATCCCGACGACCGAGACCACGAGCCCGTTGAACAGGCCGACCAGCATCGCCGCGATCAGCGCACCGATCATCGCCGGGACCAGCGGAAGCCCGGCGTTCACGTTCAGCTTGTAGAAGACGAACGGCGCGAACAGGTACACCGCGCCGACCGACAGGTCGATCTCGGCGTTGATCATCACGAACACCTCGCCGGCCGCCAGAATCGCGAACGGGGCGAAGTACGGGAGTAGCGCCTTGAGGCCGGAACCTGTGAGGAAGTGAGGAACGCTGGCCGCGAAATAGACGAACGTGACCACCGTGATCACGATGATGCTGCCCTCGCGCAGAGTCAGGAATCGCTGGCCCCAGCTCAGCGCGCCACCCCGGCGGGCCCAGCCTTTGGCTGGGCCCTGGGGTGGAGCTTCCGCGGGCGGTGTGCTGTCAGCGACAGCCATCGCGGCTACGACTTCTGGACGCCAGGCGCCGTGCCCGTACCTTCGAACCGGCTCTTGGTGCTGTTGTACGGGATCACTGTCGTCTTGTCGAGGAACTTCAGGCCGGTGTTGACGTCGGCAGGGCCGGTCAGGCTCTGTGACGCCTTGTACAGGTACAGCTCGAGAATCGGCAGGAACCCCTGGAGATAGGGCTGCTGGTCGATTGTGAACTGCAGCGCGCCCGAGGCCAGTGTCTGCTGGGTGATCGGCGTGAGGTCATAGCCACCGCCCTTGACCTTGCCGTTCAGGTTGTGCTTCTGGATCACCTGCCCGACACTCTGAGTGCTGCCCCCATCGACCGCGAAGAATCCCTTGTAGCTGGGATGCCCGGTGATGTACGCCTCGATCGTAGTCAGCTCCTGCGTGAGCGCCGCTCCAGTAGCGACGACGTGCGGCGTGATGCTGGAGTGGGATTTGAGCGTCGCCTGAGCACCGTCGATCCGCGGCTGGATGTTGGCCGTTCCGGGCGTGGCGATGAACAGCGCGACGTCGCCCGAGGGCACGAGCGAGGCGATGTGCTGGCCCATTTCCTGCCCGGAGACGAACAGGTCCTGGCCGATGTACGCCAACCGCGCGTTCCCGGTGGCGTCCGCGTTGTACGCGAGTACCGGGATGCCGGCGGCCAACGCCTTCTCGACCGGCTGATTGAACGCGGTCGGACTGATGAGACAGACCCCGATCCCGTCGACGCCGGCGCTGACCGCGGTGTTGAACGCGGTCACCATCTCGCCGACTACGCTGTTCTCCGATCCGGTCCACTGGTACGAGCATCCGAGCAGCTTGCATGCGTCGGCCGCGCCGTTCTGGGTGGGGGTGAAGAACGGATTGGTTGTCACGTGATTGACCAGCGTGAACTTGTAGCTCTGGCTTACGCCGAAAATGCTGGATGCAGCGCTACTGCCGCTGCTCGTGGCCGCCGTGCTCGACGAGACGCCCGTGACGGAACTCGAACTCTTGCTCGATCCGCACGCCTCGAGCGCGGCCGCAGCGATGCCGGCGGCGGCGCCCGTGAGCGCGGTCCGTCGCGTCAGCTGACGCCACTTCTTGACGGGGGTCTCGTCCTGCTTGCGCTCGTCCCACTCGAGCCGCTCGACAGCGTCCCCCAACATATCGTCTTGTGACACCTGCACCGCTCCTCTCGTCCGCTCGGACACGACTTGGGTTACTCACGCTTTCACACGCGGCGGTCGAAATCCACCGCTGTCACCGTCGCCAAATCAGCGTTTAGCCGCACGCTCACAATTCCACAATCGACGTGCGCAAAATCTGTTGCCGGGTTGGCCGGACACGCGTTCCGGGTCGCCCGAACATTTCGTAGGACACCCTCGTGGCCACGCCTTCGACACCCTCGTACCCGCCTTCGCCGGCCGCGACTAGGTCGCAACGAACGTCGGCCTGGCCCACGCCTCTAGCCCTCCTCTCGCGTTGATGCGGCGGCCATGTTAGCGATCACAAGCGCCGGGTGTCAATGGCTCCGGGGCGCCGGGCCCGTGCTGCTGCGGATCACCAGCTCGGCCGGGACGAGCGTCCCCGAGCTCGGCGGCTCTCCGGTCTCGATCGTGTGCAGCAGGGCGCGCAGGCTGCGCGTGCCCATCTCGTTGAAGTCCTGCCGGATCGTGGTCAGCGGGGGCAGGAAGTACGGCGCCTCCGGGATGTCGTCGAAGCCGACCACGCTCAGCTCGCCGGGGACCGCGCGTCCCGCCTCGTTCGCGGCGCGCAGCAGCCCGAGCGCCATCTGGTCGTTGGCGACGAACACCGCGGTCACTTTCGGATCCCGGCTCAGGTGTTGCCCGAGGTCGTAGCCCGCGCGCGGGCTCCAGTCTCCGACGAGCGGCTCCGGGACGTTCGCGCCGGCGTTCTGGAGCGTGGTCCGCCAGCCTTCCTGTCGCTTCCGGGACTCGATGAAGTTCGGCGGGCCGGAGATGTGCCACACGGTCTCGTGTCCGAGGTCGAGCAGATGCTGCGTGGCGCTGACCGCGCCGGCGATCTGGTCGACCGCGACCACGGCGACGCCGTCGTCCGGTCCCGCCTCGACCGCCACCAGTGGCACGTCGGCGTGCGTGTGCAGGAGCGCGTCGCCCGCCTCCTCGTGCGGCGCGATCACCAGGATCCCGTCGACGCCCTGGCGACGCAGACGTTCGACGGCATCGGTCACCGACGAGCGGTTGAGCGCCTTCAGGCTGGCGACGATGATGAAGTAGCCGGCCTCGTGGGCGGCCTGCTCGATCCCGAACAGAGTCGAGGCCGGCCCGTACAGGGTGGTGTCGAAGCTGACTACGCCGAGCGTCTTCGAGCGGCCGGTGACGAGCGCACGCGCCACCGAATTCGGGCGGTAGCCGAGCTCTTCCATCGCCGCCAGCACCTTGGTGCGGGTCTCGGGGCGGACGTGCGGGCTGCCGTTGATCACCCGCGAGACCGTCTGGTGCGAGACGCCCGCGAGCCGCCCGACATCGGACATCACCGGCGCGCGAGCCCGGCGCGAGGAGACCGT
>Ga0070765_100002120_pt1 | contig 12337 bp, 10 predicted proteins | sample HubBroMetageWFT5_FD_71516 | JGI IMG/M metagenome (GOLD analysis project Ga0070765, IMG submission 71516) | Warmed and freeze-thawed soil microbial communities from the Hubbard Brook experimental Forest, New Hampshire - Hubbard Brook CCASE Soil... | ecosystem: Environmental > Terrestrial > Soil... | reverse complement strand
CGGTCCGCCCGCCTCCGAGCCCGGTCCGCCCGCCTGCGATACCGGTCCGCCCGCCTCCGAGGCCGGTCCGCCCGCCTCCGACACCGGTCCGCCCGCCTCCGACACCTCCACGATGCGGCCGCCCTCCACGAGCACCGACGCGCGCTCGAGCGGGGCGCGTCCTGTGCCGTCGATCACCCGGGCGTTCGACAGGAGCATCTCGAACTCACCGTACACCCTAAAGGTCCCCTAACTTGACACCGCGAGTCCGGTTGTGAAAGAAACGTGCTGGTCCATCGGCTGAACACCGTTCTACCGGCGGACCGAGGAGCGATGGAAGCCGCTATCGGGTATCAGCCGGGCCGCCGCCGGGGCGCCGCCTCTCCGGGGATCGCCGCCGTCCTCGACGTGCTCGAGATGCTCGACCGTCATGGCCCGGCCACGCTCGCGCAGCTTGCCCGGGAAACCGGGATCGCCAAGAGCACGCTGCACCGGGTGTGCTCGATGATGTTCGACCGCGGCTGGGTGGCCCGCGACCCACGGAGTGGCTACCTCGAGCTCGGCCCACGGGTGGCGTGGCTGGCGCAGGCCGCCCCGGTCTCGCCGCTGACCACCGCATTCCAGGAGGTCGGCCGGAGGCTTGTGGCCCGCCACAACGAGACCACGTGCCTGACCGTCCTCGACGGCCGGGAGACTGTGTTCATCGCCAAGGAGGAGACCACCCACCCGGTCCGCCTGGTCACGACCATCGGGAGCCGGCTTCCGGCGTTCGCCGCGGCGTCGGGCCGGGTGATGCTCGCTGACCGGTCCGAGGAGGACGTCGCCGCACTGTACGCAGGCTGCGAGCTCGTGACCCCGACCGGTCGCCGCCTCGACGGGCTCGACGAGCTCCTCCGGATCCTGAGCGCGGCCCGCCGGCGGGGGTACGCCGAGAACCTCGACGAGACTGCGCTCGGGTTGCACTGCCTCGCCGCTCCCGTTGGCATGCCCGGCCGGGTGCTGGCGGCGGTCACGCTGTGCGTCCCGACCGGCCGGATGAGCGCGGCCCGCAAGCGCGAGATGCTGCCCGACCTGCTCCGCGCCGCGCAGGACCTCGCGCCGCGCCCCGGCAATGGTGATCAGCCGTCGCCGGCGAATACCCCGCCCCCCGGCAATGGCAAATTGGCCCCGCCCGCGTTTACCCAACCAAATCAATCAAGTAAGTTAGCAATCACAACGATTGGTGCGTCGACCCAACCAGAGGACGGCGCCGACTCAACTCCAACAGAAAGGTGGCTCAATGAGTCGCGGCAACAGTGAGCTGGATCGGCTCCGTGAGGGGCGCACCGAGCTCGAGAACCACTACATCGACGAGCTCGCCTCTGGCAATCTGAACCGCCGGGACTTCCTTCGCCGGGGCAGCATGATCGGCATGTCGACGCCGCTGCTGGGAGCGATCCTGGCCGCGTGCGGCTCGTCGTCCAAATCGACGTCGGCAGCGGGAGGCTCGACCACGTCGAGCGGGCCGGTGACCAAGGGCGGCACGCTGCGGATCGGCGCGGTGGCGCCCGCGGCCGCGGTCAACCCGCTCACCGTCTCGGACGCCGGCGGGCTGCTGATGCTCAACCAGACCGGCGAGTTCCTGATCTTCGACTCGAACCTCAAGCTGGAGCTGCAGCCGATGCTCGCGCTCAGCTGGAGCCCGAACACGGACGGCAGCGTGTGGACGTTCAAGCTGCGCCCGAACGTGACCTTCCACAACGGGGCGGCGATGACGGCGGACGACGTGGTCTACACGTTCCAGCAGCTGTCGGACCCCAAGAACGCCTCGAACGCGCTGTCGGCGTTCGTCGGCGTGCTGACGCCGTCCGGAGTGCAGAAGGTCGACGCGATGACGGTCGCGTTCCATCTCGAGGCGCCGAACGGCAACTTCCCGTACCTCGTGTCCTCGGACAACTACAACGCGATCATCGTCCCCAAGGGGACCGACTTCACCAAGTGGCAGTCAACGTTCGTCGGTACCGGCGCGTTCAAGCTCGGGAAGTACACCCAGGGCGCCGGCGCGAGCTTCGTCCCGAACCCAAACTACTGGGGCGCGAAGGCGCTGCTGGACTCAACTACGTTCAACTTCTACATGAGTCAGGCGCCGCTGATCCTGGCGCTGCAGGGCAACTCGGTGGATGTGATCGCGCAGTTCACGCCCGCCGGCGCGGCCGCGATCCTCAACAGCCCGTCGTACAAGATCATCAGCCTCCCATCGGCCAACCACCGCGAGCTGTCGATGCGCAACGACATCGCGCCGTTCACTGATCCGCGCGTGCGCCAGGCCGTGGCCTACACGCTCGACCGTGTCGGCGCGGTGGCGGCGCTACTGAGCGGCAAAGGGAGCGTCGCCAACGATTACCCGTTCGGGCCGAGGTTCAAGTCGACCGACACGTCCGTCCCGCAGCGGGCCCAGAACATCTCGATGGCCAAGCAGCTCCTGGCCGCGGCCGGTCACCCCAGCGGCTTCTCGACCACGCTCAAGACCGAGATCTACCAGGAGATTCCCCAGCTCGCCCAGGTGATCGTCGAAGACGCGGCCAAGGCGGGGATCAAGATCAGCCCGACGATCGAGACCCAGACGCTCTACTACGGCAAGAGCACGTTCGGCAATTCCGACTGGCTGGACGGCACGATGAGCCTCGTCGACTACGGCGACCGCGGCGTGCCGAACGTGTACCTAACCGCACCGTTGACCAGCGCCGGCACATGGAACGCGGCGAGGTTCCACAACAAGACGTACGACAACCTGGTCAAGCAGTACGTGGCCGCGCTCGACCTCGCGACGCAGAAGACGATCGCGGGCAAGATCCAGAACCTGCTGCTGCAGGAGACGCCGGTCGTCTACCCGTACTGGATCGACGGGCTGACAGCGTCGACGCCGAACGTCAACGGGCTCAACCCGACCTCGATCGCCCAGCTCTACCTGAACACGGCGTACAAGTCCGCATAAGGCCGAGAACGAACATGGTCAGGTTCATCCTCAAGCGTCTCGGCTTCGCGCTGATAACGCTGTGGATCCTGAGCGTGATTGTGTTCCTCCTCGGCCAGGTGCTGCCCAGCGATCCGGGACGGTCGATTCTCGGACCGCTGGCAGCGCCGAGCGCGGTCCGCGCGCTGGACCACCAGCTCGGCGTGGACAAGCCGATCCTGACCCAGTACTGGCACTGGATCAGCAACTTCCCGGGAACGTCGAACCAGTACCAGGCCCCGATTGGGCCGATCCTGACGAGCGCGCTCGGACGCTCGCTGAAGCTCGCGATCTTCGCGTTCATCATCGTCGTCCCGCTCGGGATCTTCGGCGGCGTGGTCTCCGCGCTCAACGCTGGCAACCCGGTCGACCGGACGATCAGCGTCGTCGGCCAGACGCTGCTGACCGTGCCCGAGTTCGTGTCGGGGATCGTGCTGCTCGTCGTGTTCGCGGTCGCGCTCGGGTGGCTCCCAGTGACCGCGACGGCTCCGCCTGGCTCCGGGTTCTTCACCCAGCTCAAGTACCTGATCCTTCCCGTGATCCCACTCGTGATGATTCTGTTCGGCTACATCGCGCGTATGGCCCGGGTCGGCACGATCGAGGCGCTCGACTCTGACTACGCGCGCACTGCGACGCTCAAGGGCCTGCCGCGAGGCGTGATGATCCGCCGGCACGTTCTGCGCAACTCGCTGCTCCCAACGATCACGGTGATCGCGACGCAGACCGGCTACCTGATCGGCGGCCTGGTCGTGGTCGAGGTGCTGTTCCGCTACCAGGGCATCGGGTCCCTCATCTACAACGCCGCCACGCAACACGACATCCCGATGCTCGAGGCGTGCGTGTTGACGATCGGGGTCGTGTACATGCTCGTGACGCTGTTCGCCGACATCTTGTTCTCGTTGCTGAATCCCCGGATCCGGTTGAAGGCGGCCGAATGAGCATTGCCGAGATCCCGATCGAGGACGCCGCCGCGATCCAGGCCGGCCGGCACGAGGTAGGCAGCGAGGTCTTTCGGCAGCTGGTGCGCTCGCCGACCTTCCTGATCGGCGCCTTCATCCTGCTCGTCTGGATCATTTGCGCGATCTTCGGCTCGTCGATCGCGCCGCACAGCCCGTTCGCGCAGAACCTCGAGGGGATCAACCAGGCGCCGTCGAGCGCGCACCTGTTCGGAACCGACCAGCTCGGGCGCGACATGCTCTCGCGCGTGATCGTGGGGTCGCGCGACATCCTGATCATCGCGCCTCTCGCGACCCTGCTCGGGACCGTGCTCGGGACGGTGGTCGGGCTGGTGATGGGTTACTTCCGCGGGATCGTCGACGACGTCCTCGGCCGGTTCGTGGAGGCGTTCCTGGCGCTGCCGGTCGTGGTCACCGGCGTGATCGCGCTGTCCACGCTTGGGCGCTCGAACCTCGTGCTGATCGTCGTGATCGGGCTGCTGTTCACGCCTCTGATCGCGCGGACGGTGCGCGCCGCGGTCCTGCTCGAGCGCGAGCTCGACTACGTTGCGGCCGCGCGTCTGCGCGGCGAACGGTCGCCGTACATCATGTTCGTCGAGATCCTCCCGAACGTGTTCGCGCCGATCATGGTCGAGTTCACGGTCCGGCTCGCGTACGCGATCTTCGCGATCCTGACGCTCACCTTCCTCGGCCTCGGCGTCCAGCCACCGTCACCCGACTGGGCGCTCGACATCTCGGCCAACTACGGCGTGGTGCCGGCCGGCTACTGGTGGGAGGTGCTGTTCGACGCCCTCGCGATCGCCACCCTGGTGGTGTCGATCACGCTGATCTCCGATTCCGTCCAGGGAGCCATCGAAGGATGACCACCGCAGCCGACCCCGTCAGAGGAGGCGACAGGCCTTCGCACGCCGACGCGCTCGACGTCGAGAACCTCGAGATCACTTACCGGGTCCGAGGACGGGGGCTGCGCGTCGTGCGCGACGTCTCCTTCCGGGTCGGACGCGGCGAGTCGTTCGGGCTCGTCGGCGAGTCGGGGTGCGGGAAGTCGACGATCGCGCTCGGCATCGTCCGCTACCTGGCGCGCAACGGCAAGGTGACCGGGGGCAAGGTTGAGATCGAGGGCCGCGACGTGCTGGCGATGAATGCCGGCGAGCTGCGCAAGCTCCGGCAGAGCACCGTGTCGATGGTCTACCAGGAGCCCGGCCGCGCGCTCAACCCCACGATCAAGGTCGGGCGCCAGGTCGCCGAGGTGTTCGAGCTCGCCGGCGCCCCGAAGGCGCAGGCGCGGGACCGCGCCCAGGAAATGCTGGAGAAGGTGCAGATCTCGAATCCGGCGGGCGTGATGAATCGCTATCCGCACCAGCTGTCGGGCGGAATGCTCCAGCGCGTGGTGATCGCGATGGCGCTCGCGTCCGAGCCGGCGCTGCTCATCCTCGACGAGCCGACGACCGCGCTCGACGCGACCGTCGAGGCCGAGGTGCTCGAATTGATCTCGGCGCTCCGCGCGGAGTTCGACACGTCGTCCCTGTTCATCAGCCACAACCTCGGGGTGATCGCGAAGATGTGCGACCGGGTCGGCGTGCTGTACGCCGGCGAGATGGTTGAGGAAGGGCCCGCGCGCGACGTGTTCAGTGGCCCCCGGCACCCGTACACGGTCGGCCTGCTCCGCTGCATACCTCGCCGCGACGTGCTGAAGGCGAACCGGGCGCTCGACACGATCCCGGGTTCGCTGCCGGCCCCCGGCGACGTGCCCCCGGGCTGCATCTTCGCCGACCGGTGCGGCCTGGTGGAGGAGCGATGCCGGTCCGAGGCCCCGCCCCTCTATGAGGTCGATTCCATCCCGGGCGCCCCCCGCCGCTCGCGCTGCCATTTCCATGAGCGCGCGCAGACGCTCCCGCGGGTGATCCCGCCGGAACGGGAGGTCATCCCCGGCGAGCGCCCGGACCGCGGCGCGGTGCTGATCAACGCCGCGGACGTGTCCAAGACGTTCCACATGGAGGGCGAGACGATCTACGGCCTCGTCGACGTGTCCGTCGAGCTCCGCGCCGGCGAGACGCTCGGGCTCGTCGGTGAGTCGGGTAGCGGCAAGACCACGCTGGCTCGCGCGCTGCTCGGCCTGACCGCCCCGGACAAGGGATCGGCGATCACGCTCGACGGCGAGGCGCTGTCCGAGACCACGTCGGGCCGGACGCGCGAGCAGGAGAAGGCGCTCCAGATCGTGTTCCAGAACCCGGACTCCGCGCTGAACCGCCGGCACTCGGTGCAGCGGCTGATCTCGCGGGCCCTATCTCGGCTGGGCGGCTACCACGGCGAAGCGCTGATGGCGCGGCTGAGGAAGCTGATCTCGGATGTGCGGCTGTCGGAGCGCCACCTGTCGATGCGCCCGGCCCAGCTCTCGGGCGGGCTCAAGCAGCGGGTCGCGATCGCGCGGGCGTTCGCCGGCGATCCGCGGATCGTGGTCTGCGACGAGCCGACCTCGGCGCTCGACGTGTCCGTCCAGGCCGCGATCCTTAACCTGCTCAACGACCTCCAGCGCAGCGAGGACGTCTCCTATCTGTTCATCAGCCACGACCTCGGGGTCGTGCGCTACCTGGCGGACCGCATCGCGGTGCTGTACCTCGGCCGGATCATGGAGATCGGGCCCGCCGATCAGGTGTTCAATCCGCCGCAGCATCCATACACCGAGGCGCTGCTGTCTGCGGTGCCGACGCTCGAGAACGGCGATGGCGAGAACGATCGCATCCGCCTCGAGGGCGAGATCCCCAGTCCCGCCGACCCGCCCACCGGTTGCGTGTTCCACACCCGGTGCCCGCGCTTCCTCGGGGACATCTGCGTGAACACCGAGCCGCCGCTGGCCGAGTCCGAGCCGGGTCACGCGATCCGCTGCCACATCCCGCTCGACGAGCTTCGGCGCCTGCAGGGCAAGGAGGCCACGGTTGCCGGCGCAGACGACTGAGCTCGGGGTCGCGGCGTCAGGCGTCCAGGGCTCGGGGATCATCGAGATGCGCGCCGCGGTCCTGCGCGAGCCGGGCCGGCCGGTGTCGACCGAGACCGTGCTGCTGGCGCCGCCCCGCCGGGGGGAGGTCCTCGTGCGTGTCGTGGCCGCCGGTGTCTGTCATTCGGATGTGCATTTGGCCGATGGCGCGCTCGGCCCGGGACGGTGGCCGATGGTGCTCGGGCACGAGGGCGCGGGCGTCGTCGCCGCGGTCGGCGAGGACGTGGTCGACGTCGCGGTCGGCGACCACGTCGCGTTCTGCTTCGTGCCGTCGTGCGGGGCGTGCGCGGCCTGCCGGGCCGGGCACCGGACGTTGTGCGAGACGGCGGCGCGCAACGGCGTCGCCGGCATGATGATGGACGGCAGCTCGCGGCTGCGTGGGCTTGACGGGGGCGTCCTTCAGCACGGCCTGATGGTCGCGTGCTTCGCGGAGTTCGCGGTGGTGCCGGCGGCCGGCGCCGTGCCGCTGCCGCCTTCGATCCCGCTGTGGCAGGCCGCGCTGCTCGGCTGCGGCGTCGTCACCGGGATCGGCGCGGTCAACCAGGCGCATCTCCGGGTCGGCGCGAGCGTATGCGTGATCGGGTGCGGCGGTGTCGGCCTCCAGGTGATCGCGGGCGCGCACCTCGCCGGCGCCGGGATGGTGATCGCCGTCGACACCGACGAGGACAAGCTCGAGCTCGCTGCTCGCCGTGGCGCCACGCATACGCTTGCGGCAGATGGCGTACGCCATGTCGTCGAGGAGGTGAGGGCGCTGTCCGGCGGCGGCGTCGAGCACGCTTTCGAAGTCGTGGGCCGCGCCGCGACGATCCGGCAGGCCTGGGACGTGCTGCGGCCGGGCGGGACGGCGACAGTGGTCGGCCTCGCGCCCGTCGGGGTCGAGGTCTCACTGCCCGCGATCGACTTTCTGTCCGAGAAGACGATCACCGGCACCTACTACGGATCGTCGGACGTCCACTCCGCGCTCGGTCAGCTCGTGCAGCTCGTGGACGACGGCCGGATCGACCTCGGCGACGTCGTCTCGTACCTGATCGCGCTCGACGATGTCGAGGCGGCGCTCGAGCGGCTCCGCCGCGGACAGGGCGCGCGGTCGGTGATCGTGATCGACGAGGGGCTGGCGGGGCTGGACCGGTGAACTGGAACGAGCAGCTGGCGCGCCGGCTGGACGGGCGGATCGGCGAGGGTTGGGGCGGCGATCCCGGCCCGAACGGCTGCCACGTCAACGTCGTGCTCGGGGTCCGCGGCACGCCGACGGCGGCCGCGCTGCTCGGCACGTTCACGAGACCGGCGCCGGGGCACACCCCGATCCTGGTCGTCGTCGGCGAGGCGCAGGACCGCTATGAGGTGGTGTGGCCACCGACGATCATGATCAACAAGGCAACCGCGGTTGAGGAGCGCCACCAGACGATCACCTGGGGCGCCGGCCAGTTGGGGATCGCGCAGGGAGTGCTCGACGCGGTCGCGGACGGTTTGCTCGAGCCCACCGGTGATCTTGTCGTATTCGTATGCATCTGGATCGACCCCGGCGCGTCCGATGAGACCGCGGTCCGGGCGGCGGCACGGATGGGGGTGCGGCGCGCTGTCGGGGTGGCTGTCGAGGGCCGTGACCCGGACGCGGCGCGGGATCTTGTTTCTCGCCGCGACGACGTGACGAGCCCCTTCTACGGGGGGTCGTAGGTTGCGAATCACGGCGATCCGCTGTCAGCGGCTGCGCCTACCTCTTGATCCGCCGTTCTACGCCGCCTGGGACCCGGAGCCACGGCGCTCGTTCGAGGCGACGATCGTGCGCGTCGAAACCGATGCGGGACTCGTGGGGGTCGGGAGCGGCGACACGATGGACGGCTTTGATGATTTTGTTTCACTGTTCGTGGGCCGGGACGCGCTCGCCATCGAGCGACATGCTCGGACGCTCGAGACGGTCTCGTTTCACGCCGGTCGCTACTGGCCGCTGGAAGCCGCGCTGTGGGATCTGTTCGGCCAGGCGTGCGGTCAGCCGGTGGCCACGCTGCTCGGTGGCGCGCTTGATTCGGTGCCGGCTTATGCCTCGTGGGGTTCGCTCCGAGATCCCGGACAGCGGGCGCAGGATGCCCTCGCGCTGATCGAGGAGGGCTTTCAGGCCGTGAAGATCCGGATCGCGCCCGAGCGGGCCGACGAGGGGATCGGCGTGGTCGCGGCCGTCCGTGACGCCGTCGGCGACCGGCTCGAGATCATGGTCGACCTCAACCAGTGGTGGCGGATGCCGGGCGACATCGGTCCGCGGCTCGGTCCCGCCGGCGCGCGGCGGATCGTCGAGCGGCTGCGTTCGTACGGGGTGTTGTGGGTCGAGGAGCCGTTGCCGGGTGAGGACCTCCGCGGGATGCGCTCGCTCCGGGAGCAGACCGGCGTGCGGGTCGGCGGGGGTGAGATGGCGCGCACCTTCGAGGAGCTCCGCCTCGCTCTGGACGAGGACGCGCTCGACGTGTTCCAGCCCGATGTCGTGCTGGCCCTGGGTGTGTCGGGGGCACGAACGCTGGCCGATCTCGCGGTGCGGCGGAACCGCTGGTTCACGCCGCACACCTGGACAAACGGGATCGGCCTGCTCGCCAACCTGCACGTGTGCGCGGGGGTGGGCGGCGGCCCGTTCCTCGAGTTCCCATATGACCCGCCGGGATGGACGCCGGCGCGGCGCGACTTCATGCTCGCCGAGCCGGTGACGGTTGGTCCGGACGGTCTCGTCCGCGTCCCCGACACGCCCGGGCTGGGCGTCCAGCTCGACGAGGAGGCGGTGTCGTTCCACACGGTGGACCGGGAAGCGGTACGGATCTGAGACGCGACGCGTTTATCGACGGGCGGCTCGTCCCGGCCGCTGACGGGCGCACGTTTGAGGACGTCTCCCCGCGCGATGGCAGCGTCGTCGCCGAGGTGGCGCGCGGCTCGGCCGAGGACGTGGATCTGGCCGTGCGCGCCGCGCGGCGCGCGTTCGACGACGGCACGTGGGCGATGGCCGACCCGCGGGCGCGAAAGCGCGTCCTGCTGCGGTGGGCGGCCCTGATCGACGAGCACGCCGAGGAGCTCGCGCAGCTCGAGTCGGCCGACGTCGGCCATCCGATCACCGACGCGCGGAACGTCGACGTGCCGAACGCGCGCACCTGCATCGCGTGGTACGCCGAGGCGATCGACAAGGTCTACGGGGAGATCGCCCCCACCGGCGCGGACGCGCTGGCGCTCATCGGGCGAGAGCCGCTCGGCGTGGTCGGCGCGGTCATCCCCTGGAACTACCCGCTGATCATCACCGCGTGGAAACTCGGGCCGGCGCTGGCGACAGGAAACTCGGTGGTATTGAAGCCGGCCGAACAGTCACCTCTGACCGCGCTGGCGCTGGCCGAGTTGGGCGCCGAGGCGGGCCTGCCCGACGGCGTGCTGAACGTCGTGCCGGGATTCGGCGAGGAGGCGGGTGAGCCACTCGGGCGACATCCGCTGGTGGACAAGATCACGTTCACCGGATCCGTCGAGGTTGGGCGCCGGTTCCTGCGGTACGCCGGCGAGTCGAACGGAAAGGCGGTGTCGCTCGAGCTCGGCGGCAAGAGCCCGCATGTCGTGCTGGGGGACGCCGACGACCTGGACGCCGTCGCCGAGACGATCGGCTGGGGGATCTTCTACAACGCCGGCCAGACCTGCCACGCTGGCTCGCGCGTGGTCGTGGAACGTACGCAAGTGGAGCCGCTTGTCGAGCGGCTGGTCACGTTCGCGCGCGAGATGGTCCCGGGCGATCCTGCCGACGACTCGACCACGCTTGGCGCGCTCGTTTCCGACGAGCACCTCGCGGGGGTGCTGGGGCGGGTTGAGCAGGCGGCCGGCAACGGGGCGCGGCTGCTGGTGGGCGGGGCGCGCGCGGAGCCGGTTCCGGGTGGCGCATATATGCAGCCGACGGTGCTCGAGGCGTTCGATCCCGCCGATCCGATCGTCCAGGAGGAGGTGTTCGGGCCGGTACTCGCGATCCAGCAGGCCGACGACGCCGAGCACGCCATCGCGCTCGCTAACGGAACCGGCTACGGTCTCGCGGCCGCCGTGTGGAGCTCGAACATCACGACCGCTCACCGGTTGGCGCGACGCCTTCGGGCCGGCACCGTCTGGATCAACACGTTCGACGCGTCGTCGTTGACGACCCCGTTCGGCGGCGTCAAGGACTCCGGTCAGGGGCGCGACCGCTCGCTGCACGCGCTCGACGCCTATACGCATCTGAAGACGACCTGGGTGGCGCTGTGATGCGCGTCGGCTTCGTCGGACTCGGGAATATGGGCGGTCCGATGTGCGGCCACCTCGTCGCGGCCGGCTTTGACGTGACCGCGTTCGATCTCAACTCCGAGGCACTGGGACGGCTGATCGAGGTCGGCGCTCGGGCAGGAGCGTCGGTGGCCGACTGCGCGCGGGGGGCGGACGTACTGATCACGATGCTTCCGGCGCCACCGCAGGTCGAGGCGGTGTTGCTCGGCGAGGGCGGAGGGATCGCCGCGTTGGAGCCGGGCGCGGTCTCGATCGACATGAGCACGAGCTCGACCGCTGTCGGCGCGCGGATCGCTCGCGCGGCGGCCGAGCTCGGCATCGACGTGCTCGACGCGCCCGTGGCCGGGCAGTCGATCGGTGCGAAGGCGGGCACGCTCGCGATCTACGTAGGCGGTCCGGACGAGGTGTTCGAGCGGGCGCGGCCGCTGTTCGAGGCCATGGGCGATCCCGAACGGATCTTCCACCTCGGCCCTCACGGCGCCGGCTACACGGTCAAGCTGCTGCTCAACCTGCTTTGGTTCATCCAGTCGGTCGCCGTCGGTGAGGTGCTGTCGGTCGGAGTCCGCGCCGGGGTCTCGCTCGACCGGCTGCACGGGGCGCTGGTCGGATCGCCGGCGAACTCGGTATTCCTCGAGCGCGACGTCCGGATGGTGCTCGACGACGGCGACTACGACGAGGCGTTCCCGATGCGGCTCGTGACCAAGGACCTCGGGCTGGCCGTCGATCTCGCGCGCGATGTGGGCGTGCCGGTCGAGCTGACCGCGCTCGTCGAGCAGATCCAGCGGCGGGCACGGGCGCTGTACGGCGACGACGCCGGCGAGATCAGCGCGATCCGCCTGTACGAGGACCTGGCGGGGGTGAAGTTGCGGCTGGGACGAACGTGAGCATCGCCGCGCTCGAGGCGGGCAGCCGGATCAGGTAGCGGCCGCGGCGATCCGGGGCGATGCGGACCGTCGTGACCTTGCCCTTCAGCGTGCCGGTACCGGTCTCGCTCCCGAACGTCTGCCCCGCGAGAGTGACGTCGTCGGTGGCGGCCGCGCTCGGGGCGCGCAGTCGCTCGAGCACCGCCTCGCGAGCACGCATCGGCGGCTTCACGAGCGCGACGTGACCGGACGTGAGGCTGTCGTTGATCAATACGACATGGACCAGACCATC
>Ga0070765_100002119_pt1 | contig 12339 bp, 10 predicted proteins | sample HubBroMetageWFT5_FD_71516 | JGI IMG/M metagenome (GOLD analysis project Ga0070765, IMG submission 71516) | Warmed and freeze-thawed soil microbial communities from the Hubbard Brook experimental Forest, New Hampshire - Hubbard Brook CCASE Soil... | ecosystem: Environmental > Terrestrial > Soil... | reverse complement strand
CCTGAAAGGAGAACCAGCACCGCCAATCCCAAATACATCAATTGGCCTTTTGGCGCTGCTTCCGTCGTCATCTCTGGCTCCACGAAACCTCCATTCATGGTAGCTGTGCACTTCAGCCGGGTACCAAACTTCTGGATTGACGCCCCTGATTGATCACCCACAATCCCTGGTCGGCTACTGCGCGTTTCGCTGGGACCCGATTCGTCAGCGAGAACGCTCTTCCCATCACGCTCAGGTGCATCAGGGTTTACATGAGCTGGCTGGAGTTGAACTAAGAGCCGATCATTTGCCCAGCCGCCGCATTTCGATTCGTTGACATTTCCCGTGTGTCAGCCACCTGTCGAGGTTGTCGGCGTAGGTGCGGCTGGAGCGCTGCTGCGACCCATCAGACAGCTTCACCAAGTATTCCCTATTATCGATGGCGTGCAATTCCACAATGCATCTAGTCCGTACGATTCGAGAACGGTGTATCCGAAGAAACTCCGTCGGGTCCAGTTTCTGTACAAGTGAATTCATCGTTTCGCGCAAAAGATGCGAACGACCGCGAACGTGCAGTTCCGCGTAGTCTCCGGCCGCGCCGATCCAGTCGATATCCTCTATCAGCACGATTTGAATCCGTGAACCGGTGCGCACGACAAACCGCGAGGTGTATTTCTCGGACTCCCGACCAAGCATCTGCAGGATTCGTTTGGTCATTCGAAGCCTTGAGGCCGAATCGTCAAGCTTACGGGCACGGTCTACGGCTGCCGCAAAGCGCTCGTCGTCCACAGGCTTGAGAAGATAATCGAGTGCGTGAACTTCGAAAGCCCGCAAGGCATGCTGTTCGTAGGCCGTGAGGAAGATGACGCCAGGGAGATTCTCTTTCGGTAAGGCGCGGAGAACCTCAAAGCCGTCCATGCCGGGCATTTGTATATCCAGGAACACAACATCGGGTGAAAGTTCGAGAATTTTCCCTACTGCGGACAATCCATCCTCACACTCACCGACGATCTCGATATCCTTGAATTTTCGCAGCCGAAGAAGAACACCGCGCCGGGCCAGTCGCTCATCATCGACAATCAGCGCTCGCACGACGAAACCTCTTGCTGCGCGCTCTTTCGGAAAGGTAATTCAACCGTCACTTCACAACCACCCGGTTCGGGCCATTGCAGCACAAACTTGTGGTTGGCGGCATAGAGTGTCTTCAGACGCTCCGCTGTATTGTGGATCCCGATGCCGTTGGCTGCCTGGCTTGGCGCAACGAGCCCAGAACTGGCAGGCCCAGAATTTTGGACCCTGATCTGCAGTTGAGCGCCTTGAAGTTTGCTCTCGATGCGAATCGTTCCGCCTCCCACCAGTGGGGCTATACCATGTCGCACGGCATTCTCGATAAGCGGTTGCAGCAGCATACTCGGTACGAGCGCATCCAAAGTTTCCGGGGAGATGGCCATATCAACCCGCAGCCGCGGACCGAGTCTGGTTTGCTCGATCGCCAAATACTGTTCGGCGAATGCGATTTCTTTGGAAAGTGGAGTTTCCGGTACGGCCTCATTGTCCAGGATTGTTCTCAGAAACTCGCCGATCTGCGCCAGCATGCGAGTAGCGGCGGGAGGATTTCCTTCTAGGACAAGCGTGGACACCGCATTCAGTGAATTGAACAGGAAATGTGGATTGAGTTGGTAGCGCAAAGCACTCAGCCGGACGTCGCGCACCTCCGCTTCGGCCCGCAGCAACCTCTCTCTTTCGCGCATCGATTGCTGCCACAGCTTGATGCTGAAGTAGAGGCTACACCATACGAAGAGAATGAACGTGGACCGTACCGAAGTTCCCAGCCAGTCAATCCAATTAAACGGGCCATGGGGCGATGTCGCAAGTTCCATCACATAAGCGGCGCTCACTCCCACCAGCAGCGACCAGGCAAATGCCCGTATCTCCAAAGCGAGCCACGGGAAGGCATGACGCATCAGGGACCGGCAAACGGGGCGCAACAGAGAGCTAGCCGCAAATAACGTAACGAAAAAAACAGTGTTGCCGCGCAGCGCGCCGGGCTGCCGAAGAAACGGAACCAGCGAGATGGATCCCCACAGATAGAAACAAGCCCATGCGCCGATCTGGACGGTCCAGAAGGTGGGAAAACCAAGATCGTCGCGCTTCAGCACAGTGGGTATTCTAGCCCACAAGCACGAGTGCCCCGCTTCAGTCCACCGCTCAAAGCCCTCGGCTCACCGCAAAAGGCGCTCGTGTTACATATCAAGCGAACCATTTCACAGCCGCTCGAAGTACCTTTCCGCAAGTCATAGTGATTTATCGAAAGAGGGGAAAGTGAGATGAAACTTATGAGATGGATCGTGACGATTTTTGCAGCTGCCTTGGCAATGTGCGCGCTATCCGGCCCTGCGTTAGCACAGGTTCCCTTTGACCAGCTTCCGAAAATTTTTGACGCTTCCATGCCACGCGACCAGCAGATTTCCCTCGCTTTGAGCGCTGGCCCAGAGGGAGTCAGGGATAAGGCTACCGTTTATGTTCTTGGTCCGAAGGGTTACAAGAAGGCCCGCGAAGGCACCAACGGCGTGAACTGTCTTGTGGGCCGGCATTTCGCAAACCCCACGGAAACAACGGTCGAGCCGATGTGCTACGACGCTGAGGGCAGCCGGACACTCTTGCTTGTTGAACTGTACCAGGCAGAACTCCGCGCCAAGGGCACATCCGAGGCGGACATCAAAACGGACGTTGCCAACGGATATAAGGATGGCCGCTTCAAAGCGCCCAGCAAGCCAGGCGTCCTCTATATGTTGTCGAGCGACAATCGCTTAGGGCCCACTCCCGACCATCAAACGGTCCATGTTCCCGGGCATTTCATGTTTTATGCGCCATATATGACTGGGAAAGAGTTGGGATACGATTCGGCCGTGCCGTTCCTGGTGCAGCCTGGAGAGCCGGATACCAAGATGGTCGTATTTCCGGATCCAAATCTGCAGGGAACAATGTGAAGAATCGGCTGCCGTCAAGGCCGGCAATCGCACTTCACTTTGCGTTGATTTATACGAGCGCGTATTGCAAAACCGCCTGCATCTCTACATCGCCGCCGACGCCAGCATGGTCCATGTGGAACACGAGGTAATCGCCCTTGTTCAAGGCTAGCCCGGTTTGCGCATACACCTGGCGCGAGGTGGATCCTCCCGTCCCGTCGGCAGGCACCCACGCCTTCAAGATTACGTTGAAAAAAAGGTCCTGAACTACGCCGCCAAGCCCCACATTGAGCTTATTCGGATTGTGCAGCTGCAAATCGCCAAAATTAGGACTGGCGCCGAATCCAATGTACGCCTGCGGAGGCGCGCTAAACTTCGGTGCGACGCCACGCGAAACGCCCCCATCACAGAGCACTTCGGCGAACCCCGGCTGCGAGGGGAGGCTCGTGATCATGAACGCAACATCGATGTTGATCGCGTTCAGGATCATCGTGTCGCGGACTTCAAAGAAAACGTCGGCACCGTTGTTATCAATATTCACGATCTCCCAACCGAATCCCATAACCGGATCGCCCGATTGCGTAGCCCCAGGAACCGGCGAAATCGTCTTAAGGAACTCCCGCCGCCTTGTCGTGCTCATCATTGCCTCCGTTGAGGTTACGGTTCCGGCCGTAATTCCTGCCAGGACCAGAACACCATCCGCTAGAAAAGTTCGTCGATCCAACGTCATTTCATTTATCCAGATATTTGCTTTCGAATGAGATCAAGCGCTTCTAGGAGAACGCACCCTATAACCCAGGTTCGACCTCAGAGTTGCGGCCAGCCTGGAAAAATCTTGCCGTAAGCGTCTTGGGCAGCGATGGGCGACGCTTGTTGGCCATGCCGAACTCTGTGCTGTTTTGGGAAAGTGGAATACGCTAGTAGTAGACGATACGTTTCTCTTGGTAGGCCTTCAGCCTGTCCTGGCCTCGATGCGACATAGGCAGAAACGTCTTCGTTTCACAATCCACGCGCAGATATGCTCGCTCCTTCCTGGAACGCTGCGAGGCGCCCAACACACAGGGGCCGCGTACTCATTCTGTGCTTTGGTAAGTGCCTCCCCATGAAGCGTGAAATACTCAGGCATACTCATGGCGGGCCGGATGACGACAGTATAGGTCGCGTTTGGGTCCAGCGCCGGAGTCGCATCGACCAGTGGAGCTTTCTGTGAATAGCCGCGTGGTAGAGTCGGGTAGGTAAATCGGAGTTGCATTGGAGGGAATTTATCCGGACTTTGCCAGTCAAAGCTCCCAATCAGACCGATGTCGTCTCCGTGCCACTCCGCGTTCGAATGCTCTGGCCCATAAATCTCTATGCCGTGAAATCCTGACGCACCATCGACCTGAAATTCGGGCGTGGACGAACCACCGACTGACCCGTACAGCGGCCCTTCCCCAAACAGTGAGCAAACCGAAAAACATCAGCACTGACAAACAAAGCAAAAATGCGAGGAAACTCCGCCCTCTGGTTTTACTTCTACAAAAGTCCCGGATTGAGAAAAGAACCGTTCCCAGCAAGCCAAGAAAGACGAATTTTACCAGCCAGATGCCTATGCCGCTGAAGCGGACAATATAGAGGGCGAGGAACGTCACCGTGGTGAAGGCTAGGGTGCCGAGCGCCCAAAGCAACGAGCTATGTGGTTCTCGCCGAATTTCCACATCAGAAGCGACAAGTGAATCCGGCGCACGGCCAGCGCGGCCCAACTCCCGGAAACATTGCAACGCCAACATTAGAATTTCCTCTTGATCTCGGCGGTGAATATTGCCGATGCGCTGGACGCTTTCCAAGCGGGAAAGGGACGCCAGCTGAATCTCTCTGCATTGCCGAACGGAGTGGTGAAGTGTATTTTGCGATTGGCGCTGAGACAACCAGTACGAGCTCCAGGATCATCCTGTGTACTTGGAGGCAAGATGGCACAACTTCCGAGCATCCGGTTTTCACTCCGTATTCTACGCAAACACGCGAAGCTTGCCTGCATTGCTATTTTTTCGCTGGCGATTGGCCTGGCTGCAGCGTCCGCGGGCCTCAGCACATTCCATGCCCTGCTGCTGCGGCCTCCTGCGGTTGCCGATCCAAACCGGCTGTTGACACTTTACGCAGTCACGCCGAATGAACCGTTCAGCCAAGTTTCCTATCCGGATTACCGGTATTATCGCGACAACAATAGCGTGTTCTCCGGCCTTTGCGCGATTCCCTTCAGCATCGGCCTGCGGACGATCATCTTCGAAAAACGCGAGAAAAGCGGCCTCATCAACGCTGTCTCCGACAATTACTTCTCCGTTCTCGGGGTTCAACCTTTTCTCGGGCGCTGGTTTGCCGCGGGCGACGACGACAAAGTGACGACGTCCGCAGTGCTGAGTTACGGCTACTGGCAACGGCTCGGAGCAGACCCGAACATTATCGGCAAAACTCTCAAGATAAATAACGTCACGCTAACTATTGTCGGAGTAGCGCCGCGGCGTTTTGTGGGAACCATCCTGAGCGATGTTCCCGACCTTTGGCATCCGCTTTCCGCAACGATCGCAATCTCGCACCAGACGGATGACTGGCTCGCAGATCGCACCAGTTACTCTTTGAGTTTGATCGGGCGTATGAAACCCGGTGTCACGCGCCAGCAAGCTCTGGCGGAGATGCAAAGATTGTCGCGACAGCTTGCCGTCGCTTATCCGGAAACCAACAAGAACCGGCTTGCCGCGCTGACGGAAACGAGCATGCTTCCGCCGAACGCAATGTCCAGCGCGAAGTTGATGGGCGGACTGCTGCTGGTGGTTGTTGCACTCGTGCTGTTTGCCGCCTGCGCCAACGTGGCCAACCTACTGCTGGCGCTGGCCGTCGCGCGCCGGCAAGAAATCTTGATACGTGCCGCGCTCGGGGCCACTCGCATGAGTCTGGTTCGCCAGCTTCTTCTCGACAGCTTACTGATTTCGGTGATGGGAGGAGTGGCCGGCTTTGCATTTGCTGCTTATGGCCTGAGACGCTTGATCGACTTCAAGCCATTTTTTCCCGGACTCGGCGTAATCCCTATTACTTTGGATTTCCGTCCTGACCTCACGGTTGTTTCTGTGATGGTCGCAGTCGTGTTCCTGGTGGGACTGTCTACAGGCTTGTTGCCTGGCCTGCACGCTTCTACGCCTAATCTCGCGGCTGCGCTGAATGGAGAGGTCGCCATCGGCGGAAGACGCAAGGGCCGCGTGCGAAGTTCTCTCGTGGTGCTGCAGGTCACCGCTTGCACCGTGGTACTGATTGGAGTGGGTCTTTGCCTGAAGAGTCTGCATAATCTGCAGCAGGTAAAGGTTGGATATTCCGCTCGCAACATCGCGCTCTACGCAATCGACGACCTACAAGCCAACGGTTACTCAGAACAACAGGGTCGTGCGCTATTTGAGCGGCTTCGCGAGGATGTAAGCGAGGTGCCCGGTATCGAGTCCATCAGCCTTGGGAACACTATCCCGTTTTCAGGCGGGATTAACACCGACCAGGTGCACATCACAGGTGTCCCTGACGACAACGAACACGGGGTGACCATTGGCTCCGGTGTTGTGGACGACCGCTATTTCTCTACACTGGGAATCCCAATTCTCGCAGGACGCACGTTCGCCGCTTCGGACACGGCGAAATCCCCGGCAGTCATCGTCGTCAACCAAACGATGGCGGCAAAATATTGGCCAAATCAAAACCCGGTTGGCAAAACAGTTCACATTGAAACTGGCAACCGCCAAGCCACCGTGGCTGGGGTCGTGGGAGACATTAAGTATTCGGACATTGACGAGGCGCCGCAGCCCTTCATGTACTACTGCCTGACCCAAAATTATCAATCGGGTATGTATATGGTGGTTCGCGCGAAGGGTGATCCATCGCAGTGGATGGGAACGATTTTGGAGAACGTGCGCAAATCAGCCCCGGAACTAGGCCTTATGAGCTTCACAATTGAACAGTGGCATCAATTCGCTTTGTACATCCCACGCCTGGCGGTGATTTGTACCAGCGCATTTGGACTGCTGGCATTTGTGCTGGCCGCCGTGGGACTTTATGGTGCGGTTTTCTACTCGGTTAGTGAACGAACGCGGGAGATGGGAATTCGCGTCGCTCTTGGCGCGTCGCCGCGGGACTTGTGGAAATTGATCCTGCACCAGACGAGCGCCGTGACCATCATCGGAATCTTCCTCGGAATCGCAGGTGGAATCGGTGCAAGCTTGCTGGCGAGATCCCTGCTTTATCAGATACAGCCCATCGAATGGTTTGTCTTTCTCGGAGCGGCATTTACGATGCTCGCGATGACCGTCGTGATTGCCTACTCAGCCGCACGTCCCTGGATGCGGGTAGATCCGATGCAGTCTGTTCGCCACGTGTAGGGCGTTCAGCAAGTTCCGGTTGTATCTCTGCGCCATGGTAACTTCTGTACCCAAGCGCCTGTGTAACTCCTGAGAAGTTCTTCTAACAAGAAGGAACCACGGCTGAGAGGCCAACACACGCGGCGAAGGAATCAGAAAGAAATTACACCCGCGCTCCTCCGAACCGCGTCAGGAGGACTTTTCCCTCTTGACAAAGACCTATCATGGAAGTCGCGCTAGCGAACAATAAGTGCCAGGTTCCGATTGCGGCCTTAAATCAACGCGCATCAGCACAAACGGTCGCAGAGTCCTTGCTATTTTCGAAATCAAAAAATCTCGGTTAAAATCGTCCACGCGTGCCGAGTTTCGCTAGCTTGTCACGGACGCTGCACACCTTTTAGAACGTCGCGCACGAGCGGAGCCTGACTATGCCTTCCACTGAAAAACTCGATGCTCACCATAAAGCGCTCACACTGAATCTCAATGCATCCGCCTTCGGCTCTTTCGCCGAAATCGGTGCCGGACAGGAAGTCTCGCACTGGTTCTTTGTGGTCGGAGGCGCCTCCGCTACGGTCGCCAAAACTGTTTCCGCCTACAACAAGGAAGTCAGCGACGGTCTTTATGGCTCTGGATCGCGTTACGTATCCAGGCAGCGACTCGAGGCCATGCTGGACAAGGAATGGGCCCAGCTTCTCGCGGAGTTAAACAAAACTCGTGGGCCGCAAACTCGCTTCTTCTCGTTTGTTGACACCGTCTCGGCGCGTAACTTCGCAGGGAGGAATGACCCGCATGGCTGGATCGGTCTGCGCTTTCAGTTGCAGCCGGGCGGCCCTCCCAACGACATCGTGCTGCACATCAATATGCGCGATGCTTCGAATGTCCTGCAGCAGGAAGCCATCGGTATTCTGGGCGTCAATCTCATTTACGCCGCGTTCTATCAAGTGCAGACCGAGGAGTCATTTCTGGCAAGCGTGGCGGAAGACGTCGTCAAGGAGCGAATCGAGATCGACGATGTTGATCTTCGCGGGCCGGCATTCGAAAGTTGGGACCGCCGCACCGTGCTAGCCCACCTGGTGAGCGGTGGATTCGCCGAGGCTGTGTTTTTCCCCTCCAAGGGCCCCACAGTTCCTCCTACTGAAGCTCTCTACAAGAAAGCCTTAGTGCTTGCCCCGGGGTTCTTTGGCCACGAGGATTCAGCTCACTCGCAAGTTCACATGCGATTGTTGGACGCGGCCATTCAGGAGCTTCAGAAGGAGCTCGGCGACACAAAGGTTTCGCCCGCTGCTTTTTTTTGCCTGACGGCTGCTCCGATCACGCCGACCGATCCGCCGCCGGAAGTGCCCGACTTGCTTCGTCGTATCAACGCTCTTCTCGCTGCCGGCGGCGATGTGCTGCTTTTTCGCCAAAGCGAGCTTTACAATATGAAGGCCCTCGTAAACCGCTACACGCAAGCGCCTGTGCGCTTCGCCGTTGGTCTTTCCCTGATGATTCAAGCGATTGACGGCATTTACGGCAATCTCGAAGGCAGACTTCTGGAGGCGCTTGCACGTCTTCTCGCACAGAACGTCCGCATCTACGTTTATCCGATGAGCTCAGCGGAACTGCGCGAAAAACTGACGGGTTTTTCGCTTAGCGGTTGGGAATGGAGTGAAACGAATGGAATGGTTTCAGCCACCCAGCTGCGGCACGCGCCGCCTCTCGGACACTTGTTTGCCTATCTTCTCGCCAGCAACTTTCTCGTACCGATGCAAATTCCCGCAACCCTCAAAGCCGACGCTTGACCGCACCTGTGTTGCAAGTAGCAGCGCCATTCGCGCTCGGCGCTTTCGCTGCGCATCGTCGGCTAGTCGGAAGCGGTCATTGGACCACACGGCTAAGTCTGGTAAGGACCGGAAACTGAGCCATCGCCCCTCGGCGAGTTTGCTTTTGTCTCCTTTCTCTTCGGGTTAGAATTTTCTGGCACCATGTTGCCGAGCATTCATATCCGGCATGCTGTCCCCGCGGATATTCCCTCTCTACGTGTGCTGATTGACGCCTCTGTACGACAATTGCAGGCGCAAGACTACACTCCCACTCAAATTGAAGGCGCGCTCGAGAGCGTCTTCGGCGTTGATAGTCAGCTCATTGCGGATCAAACGTATTTTGTGGCGGAAGCCAGGCCGGCAGAATCCCATCCGATCACCGTCGGCTGCGGCGGCTGGAGCAAGCGCAAGACACTCTACGGCAGCGACCATTGGACCGGACGCGAGGACGCTCTGCTCGATCCGCGATACGATGCCGCCAAAATTCGTGCCTTTTTCATCGATCCGGCGTGGACACGCCGCGGAATCGGCAGCCTGGTTCTCGAAGCTTGCGAAAACGCCGCGAGATCAGCGGGGTTCAAGCGGTTCGAAATGGGTGCCACTCTCACCGGTGTAAGACTATTCCGCGCCAGGGGCTACGTCGCCCTCGAGAATCTCCGCGTCCCGCTTCCGAATGGCGAATTCCTTCCGGTGGTTCGCATGTCCAAACAAGCGTGACCCGAAATGAGGTCTTCACCTCGGAGAATCCATTTCGGGACTCGGCCGTACGCATTGTGGCTACACCAGCGAAGCAATGAAGTTTTCCGGGATGTGTGGGTGGTTGAACGCGAATACACCTGGGATCACGTTCGGGCGCACGTTACCGACCGTGCCAATCAAAAATACTGGTAAGCTGATCTGGTACGCGAAGCACTCCTCAAAATGGTACAGGCACAAACCTGGGATCCTGAACGCTACGCCCGCAACGCCCGTTTCGTCGCCGACCTCGGCGCGCCCGTGGTTGAATTGCTCGCGCCGCGCCCTGGCGAACGCATCTTGGATCTCGGCTGCGGCGACGGGGTGCTCACCGCGAAGCTCGCCTCGATGGGATGCCACGTCGTCGGTGTCGATTCCAGTGCAGCGCAAATTGACGCCGCGCGAAAACTCGGTCTGGACGCCCGCGTAATGAACGGTGAAGCGCTCGATTTCGACAGCGAATTCGACGCCGTCTTCAGCAACGCGGCGCTGCACTGGATGCGCAATCCCGCGAAAGTCATCGCAGGAGTCCAACGCGCGCTCAAACCGCATGGACGCTTCGTCGGCGAATTCGGCGGCCACGGCTGCGTGGCCAAGATCAAGAAGGCGTTAGTCGAAGCGCTCGATCGGCGCGGCATCAACGGCGAAGCCGCAAGCCCCTGGTTTTTCCCAAACGTCGAAGAATATTCACGGCACCTGACGAACCGCGGTTTCGTCATAAACTACATCGCCCTGATACCGCGCCCAACTTCGCTTCCCGGCGATATCACCGGCTGGCTGGAAACCTTCGCGGAGAGTTTCACAGCAACCTTGCTCCCCGCCCAAAGATCCTCCTATATCGCCGAAGTCCAAGAGGCTTTGCGTCCCGAACTCTGCGACGCCGAAGGCAAGTGGATCGCCGACTACATCCGCCTCCGCTTCGCTGCCAACAAGCCCGTCTAGTTCGCCAAGCTCAGTTCCCTGCTTCGCTTATGGTTGTGTCGGAACAGCTAAGACCGCGTGAATCGCAAGGCAAGCCAGTTACGCAACTGCCCGGTAAACGCCAGATGCGGATTCACGTTCGTTTCGGGTTCCGAATCGCTGTGTGTTGGCTTAGACTCTTCGCGTTTGTGGGGAGGATCACTCATGAAACGCTTTCTGCTCGCCGCCATTTTTGTGGTCCTGCTCTGCGCCGGATTTGCAGCGTCTTCCTCGCCGGAATACTCCATCCAGGCAATCCGCTATGCCTCGGCCGAGGACGACGCCGCCGAGCTCGTCATGGGCGCTGCCCACGAGAAAATGAACCTCGCCATGGTCGTTTGGTTAATCCGCGGTGGAGGCCGCAACATTCTTTTCGACAGCGGCTACCACCGCGATACCTTTCTCAAAGAATTCCCTTCAACCGAATACATTCGCCCCGACGAAGCCGTGAAACTCGCTGGCGTTCAGCCGGAAGACATCACGGACATCGTTATCAGCCATGCCCACTGGGATCACATGGGTGGCATCGACCTTTTTCCCAAAGCCACAGTCTGGATTCAGAAGGAGGAGTTTCGCTATTACGCCGGCGACGCTTGGCAGCCCGGTGGCGATCACGGAGGGATCGACCCGGAAGACGTCCAGGAACTTGTGAAGCTTAATACCGAAGGACGGCTCCGCCTCGTGGATGGCGATAACGTCCAGCTGTTTCCTGGCATTCGCGCCTATACGGGAGGCCGCCATACTTACGCATCACAATATCTCTGCGTGCAAGGGACTCCTACGTTCGTCCTCGCCTCCGACAATTTGTACCTCTATCGCAATCTCGTCGAACACAAAGCCAGCGCCACCTTCTCCGACGCTGACCACGCCGCCAACATCCGCAACCAGGACCGCATGGTTCGCCTTGCGGGGTCTCCCGATCGCGTCGTGCCGGGCCATGACGCCCTTCAATTTCAGAAATTCCCCACTCAGGCACGCGTTGCCCAAATTAAGTAGCGACCCGCTTTATGATGTGGCTTGCGCTTCTGAAGAACCGGACATATCCAGACGTCTGAACCTGACGTCATAAAGAAAGGCGGCTCGCGAAGAGCCGCCTTTTCTGACGCGGGGACGATTCACTCAGAAGATGAACTTGCCCGTGATTTGTGCAATTCTCTGATCCGTGGCAGCAGCCGCGAACGCTCCGTAAGGCGACGTCGGCGTGAACTGCATGAAGGCTACCTGGCCAAAGAAAGGTGCGTTGGTATTCGGATAGGGCGTCCCATAATTTGCATGGTTGAACCAGTTGTAGGCACTCAAGCCAATCTGGAACGTCATCCGCTCGGTAATTGCAAAATTCTTCCTTACGCTCATGTCGCCGCCCAGGAATCCTGGACCACGAAATGCGTTACGGCCAACAGCACCTGTAAAGTCCGTGCTGGTGGCAAAGTCTGCCGCCGAGAAACACGGAGCCAGCACACAAGATCGCACGTTGGAAAAGTTCCGCTGAGTGAAGGTCGGAAGCGGCTGCGCCAGGATCGTTGC
>Ga0070765_100002117_pt1 | contig 12356 bp, 12 predicted proteins | sample HubBroMetageWFT5_FD_71516 | JGI IMG/M metagenome (GOLD analysis project Ga0070765, IMG submission 71516) | Warmed and freeze-thawed soil microbial communities from the Hubbard Brook experimental Forest, New Hampshire - Hubbard Brook CCASE Soil... | ecosystem: Environmental > Terrestrial > Soil... | reverse complement strand
TCACGCGGCACCCGATAGCTCGCCACTGGTGTGAGCCAGCCTTAGTTGACCCACATCTGAGGTGCTCCGGAGGGACGCACTTGGGGTGGTGTAGGCAGCGATGAACGCGGTCGGTATCGCGGACGCAGATGCGCTCGTCGGTCAGGAGGACCCTGACCGATCCGGTGCGCGCCGAGTCGAGGCGCGAACGTGCATCTCGGGCTGGTGTGGAGAGGGCGCCGACCCCGCGGTCGGCCGCATCCGCCCAAGTGTGTCAGTTCCCGTTTGGTGCCGCCCCGCCGTCGATCGCGCCGTCCGAGACGGGGCCGGTGGCAACGCCACCGGCGAGATGCTCGGCCTCGCCCGCAGAGTTCGCGGCGAGCGCGGGGGCTGCCGGATCAGGCGTTGCCTGCGCCGGGCCGCCGGAGAACGTGTCGGCCGGCGGGCTAGCGACGGCGATGTCTCCCGATCCGGCGGCGGGCACGAGTTGGTCTGGGATCTCGATAACGAATCGCATCGACGTCTCCTTTAAGCGACGATCGCGTACCTCGCCTCGAACTGCACCGAGGCGTTGGTCAGGTTGTTGATGGTGATCCAATACGTCACGTGCGATGGGTCGGCGCGCTCGATGGCGACGTTCCAGCTGACTTCGGCCGCGCCCGGCCGGGCGGTGTCTGGGACGACCTCCCAAAGCACGTGCTGGACGGCGGACCAGTTGTATGTGAACCAGCGCTGGGTCTGGTTTGGCGCGAGTGTGCCCCGGAACTGCACCCCGGTTGTCATTTTGTTGCTCTCTTTCCGTCGTCGGACGATCAGGTTCGACCAAGCACGCAGTAGCGGCCGTCGAACGTCACGGGTTGGTTGGTGAGGTTGGTCACGGTGATCCAGTACGTGAGATAGTTGCCTGAGGCTCGCTCGATCGCGACGTCCCACGTGAGCTCGGCGGCGCCCGGGCGCGGCACCGCCGGCAGCATCCGCCACTCGACGCGCTCCCACTCAGGCCAGTTGAAGGTGAACCAGCGCGCGGAGGCCCCGGCGGGGACGGTCCCTGTCCACTGCACCCCGATTCGCGGGTACACACGGTTTGGCCAGGCCGGCACGATGCACTGTCCGTCCTGATCGGACCAATACGACTGGACGGTGACGCCGTCGACCGCGGAGGTGGAGCTGCAGACGTCGCCGATCTCGCACCAACCGCTCTGGCTGCAGGTCCCGGCCACCCCCAGCAGGGCGCTTCCCTCCGGGTCGCTCGCAGACTCCACCAGCTCGTGGCTGATGATCGTCGTCACCGACGCCAGGCTTCCCGAGTTCGTGATCCAGGCAAAATGGATTCTCTGACCGGATCGGGTGTAGTAGGTGTGTTCGCCGATGAAGCCCGTGTTGCTCGCCGACACGCCCCTCGGCATGACCACCATGTAGAGCGTCTGGTTATCGACGTCCGGGCTCGGAATCGTGCCGGCGTTCAGCTGCGCGTCCACGAAGTTCGAGACGTTGGAGTCGGTGAATCCGTTCGGCGGGTTCGAGGAGGTGATGACCGCCGAGCCACGGACGAACCCGCGGCCCAGCCCACGGTACTGGGCGAGCCCCGGCATGTACGAACTCTTGATCATCGTCGAACAGGCGGAGGTGATGTCCGCCGCCCTCGGCGTCGGTGGTGGATTTGCCGTCCACGCCGATCCCCAGTAGATCAGGAAGAGCTGAACGACCTGAAGCATCGGGCCGCCGTTATCGGAGAACTTGGCCGCACCGCCTGCTGGGCCCGCGGGCCCGAGTTCCGTCGGCTCAAGCACAGCGACCGAGTCGAGTTCCGCCCGGCGCACGACCCCCGCCATCAGTCCCGGAGACTCCTGGCTGGCGGCGAGCGGGTCTGTCTGTGTTGCCGCTTCTTGAGGCATGATCCCCCTTGTTGTTCGATGGCTGGTACCGCGCTCTAGCTCACGTCGCAGACCAGAGCTCTACGACGAGGGCTCGTGCGTGCGCCCCGCGGGTCTCCATGCCACCCCGGTCCACGATGGTCCTTGACACCCGTTAGAGGGTCGACATCTCCCCCTGATACACCCCGTTGCCGAATCGGCAAAGGATCCGGCAGCGGCTCCGCACACCGCGTTGGCGCTCGCAACGATGTGCTGGGCCGAGAGACGCCGGGCGATCGACCCTCCCTCTCGCTCATCCAAGGCGCTTCTTGCGGACCTCGTCGGTCGTCTGCCCGCGTCGGGGTCACGCAGCACCCGATAGCTCTTCGCGCGAACCACCGCACAGTCCAGCCGCATGTATGAGCTTGCTCCCAGGGCGGATGCACTTCTGGTGGCGCGGGAGTAGTCGCCACACAATGGCTGACGATCGCGCCAGAGCGCGGCGCCGACGGAGCGGCATCAATCTGGGCGTCGTATTTGAACGAATGGATGATCTCGGCTCGGCTCGACACTTGTAGAAGCAGGCCGTCGAGTCCGGCGACGTTCGGGCAGCGAACAACCTCGGTGCTATCTGCCGCGCTCAAGGATCGCTGGATGAGGCGGAATGTGGCTTCGCCCAGCTGCTGAGGCGGAGCCAGTGGGAATTCCTTTGTGTAATCCCAGATCGTGAGAACAGGGACGCGTTCATCGGCGCCGTACGTAAGAGCCAGCCGGCCAGACGGCGACATCGTCGCGGCGCGCGGCGCCATGAGCCCCGAGTCCAGCGATCTCAGCGGACTCGCTACGACAACGCGCAGCCTACTGTCCGAGGCCTACCGCCGTGGCTTTTTACCCGCCAGGCCGACGCAAGCCGAGACGGATCAGTCAGCGGCCGGCAGGAGATCACGGGCGACGCGCGCCGCCTCGGTGCGGCGGGTCACGCCAAGCTTGGAGAGCAGGGTGTGGACGTGGTTCTTGACCGTGGAGATCGAACACCCGAGCTCGAGCGCGATCGCCTTGTTCGTCCGGCCCGCCTCGATCAGCGCCAGGATCTCTCGTTCGCGGGTGGTGAGCGGCTTGGTCGAAGCCGTGGGCGGTGGCGCGGACGGTGGTGAGCTCTCGAGCAGCGCGCTGCGCAGCGAGGTGAACCGGCCCTCGCCGTTCACCGCGCGGTCGACCGCGGCCATCAGCTCGGCGCGATCCGCGTGCCGGCGAAGCACTTCGGCTGCGCCTGCCTGGGCGCAGGTGGCGATGTCGTCGTCGCGGTCGGTCATCGCGAGGACGATCAGGCGCGAACCCTTGAGCGAGCCCAGCAGCCCGCGGGCGGCGAGGGCGCGCAGCAACTCGACGTCCAGTAACGCCACGTCCGGGCGTTCGGCGACCACGCGCCAGACGAACTCGCGTTCATCCTGGGCGCTGCCGACGACGATGAAGCGCGTGTCGTCGGTGAAGGCGGCGAGTACGCCGTCGCGATACAGCGTCGTGGCGGCGGCCACCAGAACTCTCGCAGCCGCGCGGCTGATGCCGCTCAAATAGTCGTCGCGTGGTCCCATTCCCCCGGTCCCTCATGGTTCCCGCGCGTCCCCTGCCGCGCCCTATCCAGCGCATCGCGTTAGGTAGTAATTCTACCTAACCGGGACGGTCGTGTCCATTGTGGCTCCCGGCCATCGCGGTCAACTGGGGACGTCGCGCAGAAGCGAGCGCAGCCTGTGCTGCCGGCGCCCCCACCGCAACCGGGGCGGCGCGAGGCGCAACCTGGACCTTGTGCGCCTTCATGTCGCGGCCGGTGGCGATCGACCATTGGGCGATGATCGTCATCATCATGTCGCGGAGGCGGTTCGGCGGGTCCGGGGGCGAGGTCTCCGCATAGAGCGACGCCGCGCCGGATGCATTGGCGAACTGCCGTGCCTCGATCGCCAGGAGGACGTACGACGCGGCGTCGGCCATCGCAAAGTACTGCTCTGTATTGGGGTCAGACGCGTATCGGACCCGCTCTCCGAGCTTGCGCAGGCGCTCCTCGGGACTGGTCGCGGCGCACTTGAGGTCGACCACGATCGGCGTGTCGCTCATCAACGTGAGATGGAACCACGACGCCATCACCTCGGAGATGAATTCCACCTGCGCAAGCACGCCGTTACGCTGGCGCACGGTGAGCAGGTCCGCGAGGGTCGCGCCCAGCTCCGCGATCGCCGCGTCGTCCGTCGCGTTGGCTCCGCTCGTGTTCTTGAAGTTCTCGATGCCACGCCACACCTCGCGTAGGAACTCCTCCCACAGGGGCACGAACTCGCGGTTCGCCGCCGCCGGCTTCACGTACGGGTACGGCGTGCCGTCGTCCCGGCCGTGGTTCAGGTCCATCCCGAACAGGCGGTAGTAGAGGTTGCAACGAACCGCGCGGAAGTCGGGACAGATGTGGCTGGTCACTCCCATGATCCCGCCTGGGTGCGGATCGCTGAAGAACAACGCCTCAGTGGTGCGCAGCCATTGCTGGCCCTCTGGCGAGGGGACGTCCAGGTTCTCTCCGGTCCGGCACTCCTCGAGCACCCGACGAAAGATCTCGACCGCGCGGGTGTTCTCGACCAGGTAGGCATACATCGCATGCCGAAACGGGATCAGCGCGCCGGCGTAGATGCTGCCCGCGACGGTGGCGAGCTCGGGCCCGATCCCCGATGTGGCCTCGATCGGAAACAGCGCCGGCGGGATCGCGGGGCTCGGCTTCCCGCCCGGGTCACTCCGCATCCGCCAGGCCTCCTCGAGGAAACGGGTGAGCTGCAACGGATGCAGGGCGAACACTCTCTCGTAGCCGGGCTGACCCGGCGACAGGCTCTCATACCAGGTGGCGAGCGCTCTGAACATGTCGTACGCCTCCTTCTCTCTATTGGGTAAACGTGGGGTAATAGGCCACGACGTCACCCTCGCGAGTCCGGATCAGGATCTCGGCCTCCCGGGGAGCGTCGTGCGGCTCGGGGACGATCAGCCAGCCGTGAGCCCCCACCCGCCAGCCGTGCACCGGTCGCCCGTTTATCCACACTGCGAAGGTGCTCTCTAGCCCGTGGCCCTCGATCCGGTAGGCGGGCTCTTCGTCGCGGATGGTGTCCACGCCATCGACCCGCGGAGGACGCTTGGTCCAGTACGGCGCCTTGGCCGGTCCGCGTTCGCTCCCCGATCGCGGACCGTCGAGCGCCGCGACGAGCTCGCCAAACCAGACGATTATTTGCCGCTGCAAGTTGGTCAACGGTGGATACGGCTCGGCCAGATCTCTCAGGGCTGCGATCGAGCCGCTGACCACGACATCGCCCTGCTCCGGATCTCCTGTGCTCATTGCAGTCGCTCCTCTCTCGTGTCACGCGGCCACGGCCAAGGCGCCGCCGCCAAGTCGGATCATCCATTCCTCGTAGTCGGTGCCATCTCCGGCTCGCTCGGGCTCCGTCGCCGCGCGGAAGGAGCACAGCGCGAGAATGCGCAGCGCCTCGGTGCTCAACCAGTGCGGCGAGGTGAACGCGGCGCGACCGGCGCCCCGCTCGAGCATGAGGAGCTCGCTCGGCGCCACCCGTCGAGGGTCAACAAAGTCAACAATCGAGCGGCCCCGCAGCCCGGGCATGCCGCTCTGCAGGCACACCTCGGCGATCGCCGGCAGCCAGCGGACCGAGTCGTCGAGCAGCGGCCGCAGCTCCTGCGGCGCGCTGGCCACCGGATGCGCCTGCTTCCAGGCCTGCGCCAGGTCATCCCAGGGTCCGATCCCAAAGCTGCGCACGCATAGCTGGGTGCCGAGCAGCACCCGCAGATAAGCGATGGGGTGGGGATCTCCGGGTGGGAAGCGAAACACCGCCGCGTCATCGCCCGCGACCACATCGTGCAGAGCGGCGATCGACCCGTACCCCGTGTGCACGAAGGCGAAGACGTCGGCGACTATCTCCGAGCTCCACCCCGCCCAGATCGCGCCGAGGTCGTACGGCGCCGAGGGGAGGCTGCGCTGGAGCTGCTCGGCCAGGTCCTCCGCCCACCCGATCTCCGCTGCGACCTGATGGCCCGCCTCGTGGATCAGTGCGGTCGGGCGGCAGAGGCCCTGCCGGGTGATCTTGACCGCGGCGGCCGGATTCAGGGTGACGCCGTCCCAAAGGGGTTCCTCCGCGCGCAGAATCGCCGCACCGATGCCTTTCTTCACGAAGCACATGACGGGTGGGACCGGTCGGCCGAGCTGTCCGAGCACACTCTCCATCGCCTGGCGGGCGAGCTCGTCGCATCCTCTCAGGACCGCGCCGAGCTTCGGCGTGGTTCTCGTGTTGACGGCGTCACCGTAGAACTCGAGGACGTCCTCGACGGTCAGAAAGCGCCGGCGGAACGACACCACCTCGCGCCGTAGAGCCTCCAGCGAGCGCTCGTCGCGGGCAGCGTGTAGCTGCGCCTCGAGAGCGTCGGTCTCGCCGCGCAGGCGACCGACCGCCGCCAGCAGCGATCGACGAACCGCGAGGTCCAAATACCGTTCCAGCGACGCCCACGCCTCCGGGGCGGCAAACCCGTTGAGGTCGGCGAGCGCGTTCACGGCGGCTCGCCAATGGACCACCTGTCGGGCCACCTGGGTGCGGGTCGCCTGCGTGTCATGCATGACGGTGATGGTGACTACGAACCAGCTCCACCGAGCTGTGCTGGAAGCCGTTTGGGAAGAGCGCACCGAGCGACCGAAGCTCCGCGGCCTTCTCACCGCGGTGCAGGCGGCGCAGCAGCGCCATCCCGGCCGGGTGACGCAGTCGCACGACGAGCGTCACCCCGTGGGCCGGGCGGTCAGCGGCGGCGATGAACTCCTTGCCCCGCTCGTGCAGGTAGCCCTTAAGCGCCACCAACACCGCGTGGCGAATCTCGTGCGCGAGATGCTGGTGCACGCGCGCGGGCGTGACGCCGATGGTCTGGGCGGCGTTCCCGAGCACCGACACGATCGCGGCTTCCGTGCGGGCGGCGCCGTCGATCCAGCGGAGATGTCCGAGCGGATTATCCGACAGCGCGATGTCCACCCCGCGGCGCACGATCGGGGAGAGGATCTGCATCGCGACCACGAGGTTGCCCATGCGCATGGGTGCAGCGATTCGCTGCGCGTCGGCCTCCGCGAGATGCACGGCGACCCGGATGTGCTCGGACGCGAACTCAAACACCACGTTGACGTGGGAGGAGTGGTGGCGGTGGCGGTGGACGTGCGTCCTGCTCTCGGGCAGCTCGAGCGCGAAGAAGCGCTGCCCGACGCAGATGCGTCCCGGGCGTTGGAGGTAACGCGGGTCCACGGAGCGGCCGAGCCCGGGCTCGCCGAGCAGGATCCCCGCAGCCTCGGGGGTGAGCGGCTGCAGCTTCCAGTAGGCGTCGGAACGGCCGAGCCCGATGCCGGCGGGCTCAGCGTGGGCGATGCGCATGAGCGAGGTTCCAGGAATCGCCTGGAACAGGTGGACGGGTGCGATGACCTCGGTGGTGATCCCGTAGTGGTCGCGCAGAAAGTCCGACAGCGGCGTCCCGCCGAAAACCACGACGTTCCGCGCGACCGTCGGCGTGATCCAGGCGCGAGGGCTTTTCGTGTAGCGACGGTGCCCGTGCCGGTGATGCCAGCGCGGTACCCACATGCCCAGCCTGGGCGCGTCTTCGGCGCCCGGGACGCGGATGGCCAGCGAGATCTCGCGGTGCTCGGGCTTGACCATGAGCGGCGGGAAGTTCGCCGCCACGGCTTCATTGAAGGCACTGGCGGCCGCCGCCTCCAGGAGGTGAGGATCCTCGAACGCCTCGCCGCCGGTCTCGACCAGGTGGCGGAAGGTGTCCTCGACCGTGTTGGCGATGACGTGGCCGGCCAACTCTGCCTCGTTCGCCGGCGCCTCGAGCGAGATCAGGCCGAGACCGCTCGAGACGATCGCCTGCGACAGGACCGACGTCTGGTCGCCCACGAAGGGCCGGATCAGCGGGGCAAGGATGCGCGCCAAGAACCTGATCACCCGGTCGCGGCCGATCAACGAGATGCCGAGCTTCAAGAATGGCAGCACAGCGGGGAGGAAGTTCTCCATGGCTGGACCCGCATCGCCGCCCGGGGGCAGCGCCCGGATCTCGGCGACGAAGCGCTCGCGGGCCTGGTTGAGCTCTCGCAGCGACTCGGGACCCGGCGCTGCGGCCTCGTGCGCCGCCGCGACGATCATGTCGTGGTCGGCCTCGTCCTCGGCGAACAGCAGACTGGCCACGTGGGAGTCGAATTCGCGCTGAACCTCGTCGGCCTTGGCGGTCGCGGCCGCGTCGGTCGCGGCGGGTGCAGCGGCGGCGGGCGCCGGCGCCGGCGTGGCGTCCTGCGGAGTGCCGAGCAGCCTGTTCTTGAGCATTTCGGCGGCCCCTCGAAGCTCCGGCGGCAGCTTGTCCAACCCCATCTGGAGTACGCGTTCGAGCAGGGGCCGCACGAGTGACTTGATCTTGTCGAGCAGGGGGCCGATGGGAATGAGCCGGCCAACGGCCTTGACGCCCTTCTTCACAGCATTGACGACATGGCCCAGACCCTTCCTGACGGCATTGAACAGGCCGCCGAGGAAGTTCTCGAACACCGGGTTCTCGCCGGTCATCTGAGGCTCGTGCTCGGCCAGCAGCTCGTTCAGTTCGTGGTCGGTCAGCGTTGCCGCGTCGGCGCCGGCAAGGCTCTCGCCGATCGCCTCCAGCATCGCCTGGGCGTCCCGATGCAGCGGCTCGAGCCATTCCCGTATGAAATGCTCGGCCTCGGCGGTGTTGGTCTCCCCCTGAACGAACGGTCGGCTCTCGGCCGCCTCCGCCGCGGCCTCCGAAAGTTCGAATAGCGCGCGATCGAACTCCGAGTCGTAGAGCTCGGCCAGCAGCTCCTCGAACTGGCCGGCGACCTCGGGCACATCCGCGCCGCCGAACCTCTCCTGTCCGATGAACGGGGTTTCGACCGGGGACGAGAACCCGAGCTCCTCGGCGGTGGCCTCCAGCGCCTCTGTGCCGTCGAGTGCTTCCTGCAGGCCAAGGAACGGTGACTCAAGCGACGCCGTCTCGGTTGTAAAGCTCATACCGTCCGCCCTTTCGGGAGATGTGACCTCGGGCAAGCCTGGTCCTCGGCAGTGGCCGAAATCAATGGGAACTTGGATCTAGTTCCCGGGTCATGAGGACCAGACCGGCTGGACCGGGTCTGAATCCAAGGAGCCATTGACACGGCAGCGGCGGAGCCGGAGAGTCACCCTAAGCGGCGCGCGACCGCCGCGACGCCGGGAGAGGAGACGAACCGCATGCCGAGTTACTCACAGCCAAGCCCGCAGTCACCTTTCGTCAGTCTGGCGCCGCCGGCAGCCGAGCCCGCACAGCTCTACCTGACCACCGAGGCGGGACCAGGCGTCGCGCCCCCAGGCGTCGCGCCCGTCTCAGGCGACCTCGTCGGCGAGCTCGGCGGAATGAAGATCCACCTCCGACTGACGGGCGACATGATCGTGCAACGCGACGCCCACGCACTGCCGGACCGCGGCGCGCCGGGGTCATTTGGGCTGCACGAGCTCGAAGCCCCAGACGTGACGCCGCCAGCCCCGGAGCCGTGGCCCAGCCAGGCGGAAATGCAAGGCGAAAGCATTTTCGACGCCGTCAAGGGACGCGCTGCAGAGAGGCGCAAGGAGATAGCGTCGGCGCTCCCGCGGGCGATTCCGGACGATCCCGATTGGGCCAAGCACGTCCCGCTCGAGTACAAGCTGGACGCCAAGGAGATCGTCGACCTCTTGCTGGCGGACCTCCACGCGGCACGCACCGGGGACGACCTCGAGCGGGCGCATGTCGGAGTTGCGCTGGCCGACTGGGGGACCGCCGCCCTCGAGATGTTCGAGCTCTCGGAAACCGCAATCCTATTCGGGCCGATACTCGCCGTCGCCGGGCTGTTCCTCTCCCTGGGGGCCGGTTACGCCGCGGCCAACGAGGCGATAGCCATTAAGTGGGCGGGGGTCGGCTTCTCGCGCGGGGTGGTGACGTCCACCAAAGGAATGGGCGCGGCGAAGATCATGGAACACTTCGGCCACGAACAGTTCAACTACGGGTGGGGGGCCGCGGACAATGCCAACACGGTCGCGAAGGCCTATCACCTCGGCGGTCTGGGCGCCGGCTTTTTGCAGGGGCGCCAGCTGTCGGCCAATCAGCGCACCGTGTTCTGGAAGGACATGCAACAGCTGCTCCGGCAGGCCGATCCCAAGATAGGGCCGCCGCTCAGCTGGGACAACTGGGCGGGGGTGTTTCTCAAGAACCACGTGCAGGCCGACTGACGCGCGGGCGGAGTAGTCGCATGCCGAGTTACTCAGAACCAAGCACGGAGTCACCTTTCACCAGCTGGACACCCCCGAGCTCGGACTCTGAACCGCCCACGGCACCTTCGCCGGAGCCACCGGCCCCGCCGGCAGCCGAGCTTTCGATGGTCCACCTGAGCTGAAGTTGTCCTGCCGCTCTTCTGCCTCCAGCGTGTACGTTCGAGCCGGTTTGGCGAGCTCTCGTGAACTATTTCGCTGGATGCCCACCGTGCAGGCCACACACGGCCGGGGGTGTTGCCCCGCCGTGGGGTTGACATGGGAAATCTGCCACTTGACAGGGCCAGCAGCAAGGCGCAGACTCTTCCGCAACGACTTAGGGGCGCACTCAAGTGGTGGACGAAGGTTGCGGGTCGGCAACAATTCTGTCTAGCCCTATCTTCACGGGGGCACCAGGCCGCGGGACGCTGCGATTTGAGCGCTCGGTCGTATCTGGACCACTCGGGTCGAGTTACTCGAGCCTGCGAGCGTCAAATCCGTCCCATGGGGGTGTCTCATGAGCAAACGGCTACGTCCCATTTTCTGGCCTGAATCCGTTCTGGCTTGCATCGCCGGCATTCTTGCCCTGCTGACAGCCGTGTGGCCTGATTGGATCGAGGGCGTCACGGGCCTGCAACCCGACGCGCACAGCGGCTCGCTCGAATGGATCCTGGCCGCGGGGTGCGGCGTTGCCGCCGTGCTGCTCGGGACGCTCGCGAGGCGTGAATGGCAGCGAGCCGCGCCGGCTCCGTCGGCCTGAGGGGTCATTCTCGGCCCAGGCGCGCTTCGGTGCGCGACACACAGAACTGCCTCCGGCGAATTCCGCCCGAAAGTGAGGGGGACATGGCGAACACGCAGGTGACACACAGCGCGGGCCCGAACAACGCTCGAAGCGAATCGAGCGTCGCAATCAACCCCAAGGACCCGAAGCAACTCGTCTCGGCGTCCAAGAAATTCCACAACATCCTGACGTACGACTTCACGCTCGCGACGGAGTACTCGCACGACGGCGGGCACACGTGGACCGAGTCTCCAGCGTTGGCTTTGCCGCCAGGGGCCACGGTCATGACCGATCCCACGCTCGCGTGGGATGACGCCGGCAATGTGTTCCTCGTCGGGCTCACGGGCAATACTCCGCCGACGTGGGACACGATCGGCATCGTCATTTACAAGTCCCCAGATGGGGGTGCCACTTGGAGCGCGCCGAACCCGATTCACAACAGCCCCAACGACGATAAACAATGGGTGGCCGGCGACGGCAATCCGGCCAGCCCGTTCCACGGAAACGTCTACGCGGTCTGGGACGACGTCGGCGGCATGGACTACGCCCGAACGACGGATGCAGGGGCGACGTGGACCGGTGCAGGTGGTGCGCCCCCGGGCGCGGTTATCGCAACCGGAGGCTACTACCCCGAGATCACCGTCTCCGACGACGGCACCGTCTACATCGTCTCGATCGGCGGTAGCCAAATCGGGATGATCGTCTCAACCGACGGTGGCAATACGTTTGCGCCGGCGGCGAACCCAGCGAGCGGCGTCACCACGCTCGAAGCGTCGCTGCCTAACGTCGACGGGTGGCCCGAGTTCGCGCCGGGCGCAAGCTTCCGCGTGATCACCGATCCCACGGTGGCCGCGTATGGCGAGACCGTGCTCGTCGCGTGGCCGGACTATCGCGACGGAGTCTCGCGCATCTACTTTGCGCGCTCGCGCGACCGAGGCGGGACCTGGAAGACCGGGGCCACCGGCAAACCGCTACTGAGGAGACACGTGCCCGCGAACTTCCAGCACTTTCACCCACAGATCGTCGTGAACCCCGATGGCGTTTTCGCGTGCGCATTCTATGAGATGGGCCCGAAGCCGACGAACACGCTGATCGACGTCATCGTCGCGACGTCCCACGACCATGGCAGGTCATTCCGGACCCACAGGGTGACCGACCAGCCGTGGGATCCCGCGCTCGACGCCCCATGGGCGCACGGCGATCCGAAAGTCACGTTCATCGGCGACTACTTCGGCTTTGCCGGCAGCGAACGCGGGTTCCACCCGGTCTGGACAGACACCCGCACAGGCATTCAGGAGCTGTGGACGGACACCCTATCCGGAGAGCGGCACGAGGACGATGATGACGAGGACGAAGACGATTGAGCCAGAGCGATACGGAACGCGGACGACGTTGACCATCACGGACGGCGAGCCCTGTTCAACCGCA
>Ga0070765_100002115_pt1 | contig 12358 bp, 9 predicted proteins | sample HubBroMetageWFT5_FD_71516 | JGI IMG/M metagenome (GOLD analysis project Ga0070765, IMG submission 71516) | Warmed and freeze-thawed soil microbial communities from the Hubbard Brook experimental Forest, New Hampshire - Hubbard Brook CCASE Soil... | ecosystem: Environmental > Terrestrial > Soil... | reverse complement strand
GCTGACGCAGGCGGAGCAGATCATGGCGTTCGTGATGGCGGGCTGGCAGACCGTCGGCCCCGAAGGCCAGGCGCTGCCGTGCGCCGGGGGGGTCCCGTTCTCCAACGCCACCACCAACACCCAGCGCAACACCGTCACCGACGGCCCCGCCGCGGAGCTCGGGGTGCAGCTCTACCGTGCCACCCACGAAGCCCGCTACCTGCAGTTCGCCGAACAGGCGTACGGGTGGGTGCGTCAGTGTCTGCTGGAACCGAGTGGTCTCTACGCCGACCACATCGACCTCGACGGTGAAGTCAACCGGTCGCTGTGGAGCTACACCCAGGGTGTGATGGTTGGCGCCGGCACGCTGCTCTACCAGGTCACCCACAACCGGGCCTACCTCGCGCAGGCGCGCCAGACCGCGAAGGCCGCGCTGGCCTACTTCGACTACAGCCGGCTCTCCTCGGAAAACCCGTTCTTCGTGGCGGTCTGGTTCCGCAACCAGATCTACCTCGACTCCGTCACCCACGAAGCGCCCGGCACGTACCCCGCGCGCGAATACGCCTACTGGGCGTGGCTGCGCCACCGGCTCGACGACAACCTGTTCGCCTACGGCTCGCCGCCCACTGCCGAACTGCTGGGGCAGGCCGCGCTCGTGCAGATCTACGCGCTGCTCTCGACGTCCCCCTCTACGTTCTTCTGATTGCGCCTCTGATTGCGCCCGGCCTGCGCTGCCCAATCTTCGATCGGGTCGGCGTCCTCGGTCGCTCGTGTCCTGGTCGATTGGCGAGCACATCTGATCGCCGATCGGCACACTTCGCGGGTGGGTAGGTCCTGATCGATTGGCACCGCTTGACCCTCGACCGCCGTCGGCGTGGTGCGATCCACTAGGCTTCGAGCATGGAGGCCACCAGCCTGATGACTCCCGCCGGCCTGGAGTCCCTGCGCGCAGAGCTCGAGGCGCTCGAGGGCGAGGGTCGTCGGGAGATCGCCGAGCGGATCAAAACGGCGCGCGAGTGGGGGGACCTCAAGGAGAACTCCGAGTACCACGACGCGAAGAACGACCAGGCCCACCTGGAGACCAAGATTGCACGCCTGCGCGAAAAGATCTCGGCGGCGGTGGTCGTCGAGGAGAGCGAGGGGCCCGGCGCCGACGGTACCGTGGGCTTCGGCTCGACCGTGACGGTGCGCGACCAGAACGGGGGGGAGCGCACGTGGAGGATCGTCAGCTCCCACGACGCCGCCCCCGCGGAGGGGCGCCTCTCGGTCGAGTCACCCGTTGCCCGCGCCCTCGTGGGACGCCGCGCCGGTGACGAGGCCGCGGTGGTGCTGCCCCGCGGACAGTCCCTGCTGACGATCCTCAGCGTGGACTGAGCCGGGACGCCGCCCGCGGGGCGGTGGGTTCGCAACCGGCATCGCCTCGCTGGGACACGTCGTGAGGCCGGTGGGGTTCGACTGCCCGCACGCTCACCCGTTCCGCGCACCGGAGGCCCGCAGCGGCAGCTCGCGCACGGGCGCAGCCGCCCGGATTCGCTCCAGCCCCGGCTCCAGCAGCGTGGCCACGAACGCCTCCACGACCTCGGGGTCGAACTGGGTGCCGGCGCACGCGCGCAGCTCGGCGACCGCCTCGGCGGGGGCGACGGCGCCGGAGTAGGAGCGCTCGGAGATCATCGCGTCGAACGCGTCGCACACGAAGATGATCCGCGCGCCCAACGGGATCTCCTGGCCGTGCAGGCCGTCGGGGTAGCCGCTGCCGTCGTAGCGCTCGTGGCTGGAGCGCACGAGCTCAGCCACCGGGCGCAGGGCAGCGGCGGCTTTGAGGATGCGCTCGCCGAGGATCGTGTGGCGTCGCATGAACAGCCACTCCTCGTCGTCCAGCGGACCGGGCTTGTTGAGGATCGCGTCGGGTATCGCGATCTTGCCGACGTCGTGCAACTCCGCGGCGCGGGCGAGCACGTCGAGCTCCTCGCCGGCCATCTCCAGCCGCCGTCCGACCTCGAGCACGAGCGCGCCGACCCCGCGCTGGTGTTCGCGCAGGTCGGGGTGGCGCTCCTGGAAGGCCTGCAGCAGCACGTCGCGCAGCTGGTGCACCGCACTCGCCTCGCGGGTCTGGTCCTTGCGCTGGTAGAGGCGCTGGTCGGCGAGCTGCATCACCGCGGCGGGGTCGTCGAGCTCGGGCGGAATGCTCACCACCCCGTGGGCCGCTCCGATCGAGAAGCCCGGCCCCTGCTCGGAGAGCGCGGTCACGGAGGCCCGCACGAGCACGTCGAGGTGCTCGGCGGAGTCGCACAGCAGCGCACAGAACTCGTCGCCCCCCATGCGGTACGCGGTGCCGTGCGGGGCGACGACCGTCCGCAGCTTGTCGGAGAGGCGCGCCAACAGTGCATCCCCGGCGGGGTGCCCGAAGGTGTCGTTGTAGCGCTTGAAGCCGTTGAGGTCGTACAGCACGAGGTCCCACGTCTCGCCCGTGCTCGCGCGGCGGCACGCGACGGTGAGATCCTCCATCAGCAGCCGGCGGTTGCCGAGGCCGGTGAGCGGGTCGGTCAACGCCAGCCGCCGCGAGCCGGCGAGCATCGCGACGTTCTCGCGCACGGTCGCCGCCAGGTGCACGCACACCGCGAGCACGGTCGCCGCCGCGAGCACCAGGGCGGTCGTCGTGAGGTGGACGGAGGGGAGGTTGCCGTAGACCAGCACCCCCAGCGCGGCGAGCAGCGAGAGCGAGGGCACCGACACCAGCCGCCACCCCTCTACCCGCCGGCGCGCGGGCCGCGGCCACGGCGTCCACGCAGCGAGCGCCAGCAGCACCGCGGAGAGCGGCCACAGGCTCTGCGTCCAGTTGTCCGCCTGGTACGTGTCAGTGGCCGTCTGGTACAGGTACGCCGAGTCGGCCACTGCGGTGACGAGCAGGCCGGCGGCGAGCAGCAGCCACACCCGCCCGGGGCGCCACCCGGTCACAGCGAGTGCGCTGAGCGCGAACGCCAGCAACAGCAAGTCGCCGATCGGGTAGGCGAGTGCCACCCCCAGCGAGGCGGCGTTCCCGTGGGCGCTGCGCAAGATCGGGGGCAGGACGAGCGCCGAGCCGACCGTGGCGGCCGCGAGGCCGCCGATCAACCCGTCCAGCCAGATGGCGATGCGGGTCTCGTGCAGGTGCGCCTCGAGCAGCAGCACGAGAGCGACGTAGCAGCAGGGGTAGAACGACAGGTACAGCACGTCGGCCGGTGAAAGGCTGCTGCCACCGGCCGTGCCGGGGCCTTCCAGGAAGAGGGTGTAGTAGAGGTCGCCGAGGCACCAGCACGCCATGCCCACGCCCATCGTCAGCCACGCCGCGCGCTGCGCCGGCACAAGCAGGCCGCGGGCCAGCACCGTGAGGGCGGCGCCGCCCATCAGCGCGTTGTAGATGCCGTGGTCTACCAGCCCTTCGGGCCGGTAGCCGCCGAGGCTGAGGGTGGAGTGCAGGGCAAGGACCCCCACTCCGCCCAGGAGGAGGGCCAGGAGGAACGTGATGGGTGTGGGCCGTGTGCGGGAGGCTTGACGGGACACCGTTTCTGCATCGGCGCCGCCCGGGGGGTTCTGAAGCCGGACTGGCGGATTTGAACGAGTTGCGAGGTTTGTGGTGCGTGCCCGCCGGGTAGTCGCGGCGCGCCGGGCGTCCGCGTCCGCCGGTCTCGGGTCGGTGCCCGCCGGGTCCAGCGTGTGCACGTTGGGTCTCGGGTCGCTGGCCGCCGGGTCTCGGTCCGGCGTCCGCTGGGTCCAGCGTGTGCACGTTGGGTCCCGGGTCGCTGGCCGCCGGGTCCGGCGCCCCGGCCAGGTTTCGGATCGGCCCGCCGTGGCTTTGCTGCGCGTGTCCGTCGGGGTGCCCGCGGTCTTCCGCAGGTGCTACTGCGCGTGCCGCACGCGGCGCACGAAGCGCCGCGGCTTGCGCCGGTAGAGGTGCTCGCCCTCGCGCAGCGCACGCTTGCGCAGCGACCGGCGCCGGCGGGCGATGAGCCGCAGCAGGCGCTTACGCGTCCCGCGCTCCCCGACGAACTGGCGGGAGCGCTCGCGCACCCGGTCCTCGAGCAGCGCGAGGTCGTGCTCCTCACCGAGCGCTTCCCCCAGCCGGTCGGCGCGGCGCGCGACCCGGCGTGTGTACGTCGAGGACCCGCTCCCGCCGCGGTCGAGCGTCTCCGCCACGTAGCGGAGGTCCTTGACGTGTTTGCGCCACGCGTGCAGCGCTTCGGTGTGCTTGCGCCGGCGCTTCGCGCCCCCACGTCGCTTCCCGCCCACACCCCGGCGCGCGGTGCGCAGACCCAGGCGCCCCTCGCGGTAGGTGCGCTCGAGGCCGGGGGCGAGCAGGCGGAAGCCGCGCTCGCGCAGCTCCCACCGCTCGATGCGCGCGCGGACCGCCCGCAGCTCGCCGAGCACCTCCCCGCGCACGCGGGGGTCGCGGATGGCGAGCGCGGTGGCCGCTTCGCGCTCGGCGTGCAGTTGGGAGCGCAGCGCCCGCACGGCGGCGGAGCGGGCCAGCGGGGGGTGGCGCTGCACGAGGGCGTCGAGCGTGCCGACCATCACCTCCGCGTCGCGTGCGCCCGCGAGGCGCCGCGCGCAGTCGCGTAGGGCGGCAGACTCGCGCGCGTAGCGCTTGCGCCCGAGCTCGGGGCGCAGCAGCGCCAGTAGCGCGCGCAGGCGCTTGAGGGCCTTGCGGGTCTCGTGCACCGTCTGCTCGCCGTCCACCGGCGTCGGCGGGATCCGCGGCGCGCCTGCAGGCGCTGCTCCTGGGGGACCGCCCGCCGCCCGATGCGCCTTCTCGACCGGCTGGGGGTAGCTTTCCAGCAGGTCGACAGCGAGGTCGAGCTGTCCGAGGAGCACCCGCCGCAGCCCCTCCACGTAGGGCTCGCCACGGAGCAGCGCCGGTCGCCGCTGGCGCTCCTCGCGGGGGGGCGGGTGGCGACGCGAGCGCTCCGAGCGGCGCTCCCGCTGGGCTTTCGCGAGGGCCACGCCGACCCCCAGGCCAACCACCGCGAGCGCGGTCGCCAGCGAACCGAGCCCCGGAGCGGCCACAATGGGGCGGTGCCCACGCGTCTTCCACCGGCCCCGTGGTGGACGGTTCGCCGCGCGGCGAACCGCAAGCCCGCGACGTACCGCTGCCCGATCTGCGGCCATCACCTACCCGCGCTCAGCGAGCACGTGTTGATCGCCCCCGAAGGCGACACCCGCCGCCGCCGCCACGCGCACACGGCGTGCGTGGCGCGCGCCCACGAGCGAGGGCAGCTGCGGTGGCGCGACGAGTGGCTGCGCACCCAGCCGCGGCCCGCGCCGTGGTGGCGGCGGCTGTTGAGGCGCGACCGCCCCGTCTGAGCCACCGGCGCCTCAGGCTCCGTAGGTGTGCACGTACTCCGGCTCGACACGGATGATCACACGCTGTTCGCCGGGCTGGCGGTAGGGGTAGGTGTCCTGGCCGAGGTACTTGCCCGCGAGTGCGTCGATGTGGGCGTCGGCGCCCTCGTGGGTGCGCTCGGCGACGCGCCCGCGGACAGTGACGTACTCGTAGGGGTTCTCGAGGTTCTGCACCGTCAGGGTCACGCGGGGGTCGCGTTCGAGGTTGCGCGGCCACGCGCGCCCCTCGGCGGTGTTGAGCACGGCCTGGCCGTCCTGCACGTCTACCCACACCGGCACGGCGTGGACGGAGCCGTCGCCGCGGAGGGTGGCGACGTGGGCGAAGTTCTTGCCCTGTAGCAGCTCCTCGGCGTGGCCTTCGATCTTCGAGCTCATGGGGGTCTCCTTCTCGCTTGGGGTGTTTGACGGCGCACCTACCAAGATAGGGAGAAATGAGTCGGTTCGTCCGACCACGCCGGCTGCGCCGGGGACTTCGGACTGGGCGAGGAGGGTCCGCGCCTTGCCGTGGAGGCGGGGGGTGGAGGAAGGCGCCTTGTCGCTGTGCGGCGGCTACTGCCGGGCGAGGCCTGTGGTGGAGTTGACCGGCGGCAGCGGCTGGAGCGGGACGAGGGTGCCGTCGTTGAGCTGGAAGTGCACGACCGCCTGGCCGCCGGAGGGGCAGCAGAGGGAGTCGTGGGAGCGGTAGAGGGCGTAGGCGAGCACGACTTCGGTGTCGGACTGGCTGACGACGTGGATGGAGGCGGAGGGCTGGGAGGAGTCGGTGCCGAGGTAGCGGCCGTCGAGGAAGAAGAACGCGCGCTGTGCGTACCCGTCGGCGGAGCCGGTGCGGGCACCGACGAGCACCCTGAGGGTCTGGGTGGGGTGGTAGTCGGAGAGGTCGGTGGGGGTGTACCCGTGCGCAACTACCACCACGGAGGCGGCCGCCGCGGCCTGGGCGCCCGCAGGCGCAGCTCCGGACTGGGTGTCGGTTTCGGTGAACGCCGGCGCGGGGGCGGTGCGGGTGGTGCTCGCGCTCTGCCCCCCCGTTCCCTGGCTGGCTTCGGTGGTGGTGGTCGCCGGCGCGTGTGTCGTGGAGGTCGTGGTCGCGCGAGTGGGCGTACTCGCCGTCGTCGCGCCACTCGTGGCCGTGGTGGGCGCGGCGACTTCGGAGACGCTCACGGTCTTCGTGCCGCCGCCGCAACCACCGAGCAGCGCGCCGCCCGTGACGCCGAGGGCCAGCGCGGCCACGATCGGTACCCCTCGTCTGCTCATCGCGCCACTGTATTTCGCCACCGGTCGGACACGCACCTGCTTGACAACACAGGGCGGGCCACCGGGTTGCGCGAACGCCTTCCCTCCTCCTTGACAAGATAATTAGTCACTGCTAATCTCGCAGGATAGTTAGCAATCACTAATAAAGGAGGCAGGCCGTGAGCGGCTCGCGTAGGAACAACTGGACACTGGGGCTCGTGTCGGTCGCCCTGTTCATGGTGGTGCTCGACAACCTCGTCGTCTCGATCGCGCTGCCCTCGATCCGACGCGACCTCGGTGCGTCGATTCAGTCGCTGGAGTGGACCGTCAACGCGTACGTGCTCGCGTACGCGGTGCTGCTGCTCACCGGCGCCGCGCTCGGCGACCGGTTCGGGCGCAGGCGCATGTTCCTCGCGGGGCTCTCGCTCTTCACCGCCGCCTCCGCGGCCGCGGCGCTTGCGCCCACCACCGGCCTGCTCGTCGCCGCGCGCGCAGTCCAGGGGGCGGGCGCCGCGGCGGTCACCCCGCTCACGCTCACGCTGCTCGCCGCCGCGTTCCCCGCCGAGCGGCGCGGGATGGCACTGGGCGTGTGGTCCGGCATCTCCGGCGCCGCCGTCGCGCTCGGCCCGCTCGTCGGCGGCGCCGTCGTGCAGGGCATCTCGTGGCACTGGATCTTCTGGATCAACGTGCCGATCGGCCTGGTCGTGCTCCCGCTCGCGGCGCTGCGCCTGCAGGAGAGCCGCGGCCCCTACGGCGCGCTGGACCTCCCCGGCCTCGCGCTCGCCTCGACCGGCGCGTTCGGGGTGGTGTTCGGACTTGTGCGCGCGCAGTCGCTGGGGTGGACCTCGCCGACCGTCCTCGCCTCGCTGGGCGCCGGCGCCGTGCTGCTCGCGGCGTTCGTGGTGTGGGAGCGCCGCGCGCGCGAGCCGATGCTGCCGATGGCGTTCTTCTCGCGCCGCGCGTTCGCGGTTACCAACTTCGCGTCGCTTACCATGTACTTCGGGATGTTCGGGTCGATCTTCTTCCTGTCGCAGTTCCTGCAGGACGTGCTGCGCAACTCGCCCCTGGAGGCGGGCCTGAAGGTGCTCGTGTGGACCGGCGCGACGATGGTCACCGCGCCGCTCGCGGGCGTCTACTCGCAGCGCTTCGGCAGCCGCCCCTTCATGTTCGCGGGACTCACGCTGCAGGCCGGCGCGCTGGCGTGGCTGGCGGCGATCCTCTCCACCCACACCCCCTACGCCGAGATGCTCGTCCCGTTCGTGGCGGCCGGCGCGGGGATGGCGCTTGTGTTTGCCCCCTCCGCGAACGCGGTGCTGTCCGCCGTGCGCGTCGACCAGGCCGGGCAGGCCTCAGGTGCCACCAACGCGATCCGCGAGACCGGCGGGGTGCTGGGCGTGGCGGTACTTGCCTCCGTCTTTACCCACGTGGGCGGCTACGGCTCCCCGCAGGCGTTCGTGCAGGGTCTCACCCCGGCGCTGTGGGTGGGCGTGGGCGTACTCGGCGCCGGCGCGTTGGCGGTGGCAGCACTGCCTTTCGAGACCCGGGTGGCGCTCGCCGCTGGCGGGGTGGACCGGGGTGGCGTGGGTGAGGCTGGCGTGGGCCGGGCTGGTGTAGGCGAGGCTGGCTTGGACCGGGCTGGTGTAGGGGAGGCTGGCGTGAGCGGGGCTCCCGTCCATGAGGGCCCGGTGCCCGTCCTCGAAGGAGTGGCTTGAGCTCGCCCACTCCCACGCCCCGTGCTGCGGTCGAGGAGGCCGCAGGCATCGCACACTCCGCCCCTGACGGACCCTCCGGCTCCGTCGTCCCCGTGCCGCCCCGCGCGCGCGTCCCCGCGGCGGAGCGCCGCGAGGAGTTGATCGCGGCCGCCGTGCACGAGTTCGCCCACGGCGGCCTGCACGGCACCCCGGTGGAGCGCATCGCGCGCCGCGTCGGGGTCGCTCAGCCGTACGTGTTCACGCTGTTCGGCAACAAGCGCGAGCTGTTCCTCGCCGCGCTGGAACGCTCCTTCGAGCGGATCGCCGGCGTGTTCGAGGGCGCCGCAGCCGAGTTTCGCGAGGGGCGCGGCCCCGCTGACTGCGAGGACACCCTGGACGCGATGGGGCGCGCGTACGTGGAGCTGCTCACCTCTGACCGCGACTACCTGATGCTCCAGCACCAGTCTTACGCGGCCTGCGACGACGAGGTGGTGCGCGCCCGTGTGCGCCACTGCTACGCGGCGCTCGTCGGTCTCGCCCAGGACCTCTCCGGCGCTGAGGACGAGCGGATCGACGACTTCTTCCGCCACGGCATGGTCCTCAATGTCGCCGCCGCCCTCGGGGTCGAGGACCTCTCGTGCGGCGGCACGTGGGTCAAGGCTGAACTAGCCGCCGCGCGGGCCTGAGACCCGGGCGCGGGGGCGTATGCCCTACCATGGACGCGGGTCCATGTCCGCCTCCACCCAGACCCCGGCGCCGTCCAAGCCCAAGCCCAAGCGCAGCAACCGTGAGCTGGTCCGCACGGGCGGGCTGGTTGTACTGGCGGTGCTCGCGACTCTGTTCGCCGTCCTCAACCTCGAAAAGGTCGAGGTCAACTGGATCTTCGGCAAGGGTCGCGCGCCTTTGATCGTCGTGATCGTGCTGTCCGTGCTCGTGGGGGTCGTGTTCACGCACTTCGCCGAGCGGCGCTCCGCCAAGCGCCGGTAGTTCTCCGCGGCGGGGAGGCCCCGTTCGTCCCGTTGGTGGCGTGTGTCCCGTGTGTGGCGTGTGTCCCGGCGCTCGAGGGTGGGTCGTTGATCGCATGAGTCCCGTTGGTCGTGGGTGCCCCGTTGATCGCGCGGGCCGCACGCGTCCCGTTGGTTGTGTGTGTCCCATTCGCTGCGTGCGCCCCGTTCGTTCCGTGGACCCCGTCGGTTCTGTGAATCCCGTTGGTCGCGGGTGCCTCACGGGCTGGGCGCACGCCGTTGGTCGCGGGTGCCTCACGGGCTGGGCGCACGCCGTTGGTCGCGGGTGCCCCGTGGGTCGCGTACGCACCGTTGCTCGAGGACGCTTCGGCGTCCCGCGAGCGCACGATCGCCTCCGCGGCCTCCTCGGGGCCGACGAACGGGGTGAGGACCACGTAGGAGACGTACTCGGAGAGCACCGGCAGCCGGTGGCCGCGGCCCGCGAGCACCTCGCAGGCAAGGATCTGCCACAGCGCTCCCGCGAGGCCCTCGACCGCGATCCCGCTGCGCGGGCGCCGGGGCGCCCCCTCGGTCAGCAGCGTCGCGACCTCGTAGGCTAGGTCTCCCACGTTCGCGATCGCGGGCGGCCCCGCCTCAAACGCCTTCACCGCGAGCGTCCGCAGGCGGGCGGGGGAGGACGCGAGGTACGCAAGCACGCGCGCGACCGTGCGGCACACCGCGTCGGGCCACCGCGCGGAGACAAGGCCGGGGTCAGCGACCAGCTGCAGCACTTCGTCCCCGAGCACGTCGAGGGCCTCCAGGTAGCACGCTTCGGGGCCGGGGAACAGCTCGATAAAGGTCTCGACGGGTAGCCGTGCGCCGTCGGCGATGCGCAGCGAGCTGAATTCCTCCTGCTTGCCATCCCGCACCCGCAGGTCAATCGCGCTGCGCAGCAACCGCGCGCGTGTGCCCTCGCCGCCGCACGCCTGCGGCTCGAGCGTCGCCGTCTCGGGGAAGGGTGGGTTCGCACAGAGTCGCGGGCGCAGCGTGGCCACCGCGGGCGAGGAGAACAGGAGCGCCCACTTCACCATCTCCTCCGTGAGCGGCCCGAGCTCGGCGGTCCCCCCGTCGCGCAGGCGTGCGGACGTCGCGCGGCGCAGCCCGCCCACGATCGCTCGCACCACCGGCAGTGGGAGCGCGCCCGAGCGGGCGGACGGGCACGCGGTGAGTGGGCTGTCGGCGGAGTGGCCGGTGGGGCGTGGGGTGGGTGGTGTGTCGGTGGAGTAGCCGGTGGGGCTCGCGGTGAGTGGGCTGTCGGCGGAGTGGCCGGTGGGGCGTGGGGTGAGTGGCGTGTCGGCGGGGTAGACGGTGGGGCGTGAGGTGAGTAGGCCGTCAGCGGGGCTGGCGGTGGGACAAGCCCGGTCGGAGTCGGAGTCGGAGAGGACGCTCGACAACCGGGCCTCGCACAGCGCCGTGACCCGCTGCAGCCGCCGCGCTCCTTCGGGGCCGACGGTGGGGGCGTCGACCAGCACCAGGTGCAGTGCCTTGGGGTTTTGTTCGAGTTCCGCGCCGAGCACCTCCAGTGCTACGCGCACGCGCTGCTCGGGGTCGCCCGGAGCCGTACGGTAGGCGGCCGTGAGCTGCTGGATCGCGCGCTTGACGATCAGGTCGAAAGTCGCCAGGAAGCACTCCTCCTTGCCTGAGAACTGCTCGTAGAACACCCTTCGCGAGACTCCCGCCAACCCGATCACGAGCCGCACGCTCGTTCGCGCGTAGCCTCTGGTGGCGACCGCCTCGATCATTCCCCCGTACATGCGGATGCGCTGGTTGCGGGCCACCCCCGTCGCCCCGATCGAGTGCGGCCCCTTCGGCAGGCGCTCGTAGATCGGCACGATCGCCGCGGTCTTCGTCTGCCGCTTTGACTTCCCGTTCTGTGTGCTCCCTGCGCTCTCCGGCTTCCCGTTCCTGGCACTTCTGGCGCCGTTGAAACCCGGGCGCCCTCGCTCCGACCCAGACATTCGACCTCCCCGCATCCTCTCGCTCCCCAGACTGTCATGGTATCTGGAAAACAGGACCATTCCATGTCAGCGATCTTTTGTCTACAGCTTACTGGATACAGTCCCCACTGGCGCCGCCTCCGCTCGTAGAAGAATGTGTTTCCTCAGTAGCCACAACGTATTTGAAGATAGCTGACGCGCCGCGGGAAGGCGTTTGCGGCCTCCGCGGAGCCCTTTGGGGCCGGGTCCCGGAGGGGCCCGGAGTGTGGGCAGCCGGATGTCTACAACTTCCTCGATCCTTGCGGTGGGCGAGGTGGGACGTCGGGGGCGGGGCTCGCGCGGTGGCGCGAGGTGGTGCGCTACGACCTCGGGAGGGTGCTCAGGCGTGGCGCCTCCCGCGAGGCGTGGGTTCGACCGCGGGGCCCGCTCCCCGTCGGCGAGGATCGCGGTGTTCAGTGCGGGATCGCGCGCAGGGGTGGTGCTTCTGGCGAGGGCTCGGGTCCGGCCGCGGGGGCCGCTCCCCGTCGGCGAGGACCTCGGTGTTCAGTGCAGGATTGCGCGCAGAGCGATCACAGCCAGACCCATCGCTGCGCCCACGCACACCTCGAGCGCGAGCTCCCGGGGTCGTGCCCGCGCACGCAGCCCGGCGAGCAGCTCGAGCGCTACGAGACTCCCCGCACAGGTCCACAACGCCACGGTGACCCCGGTCTGTTGGTCGGCGCCCACCGCCCACGCGAGCACCAGCGCGAGCAGCGGCGCCGCGGTACCCCGCACGATCGCCCAGTCGCGCCCGAGCGCCTGCCCCAACGCGCGCGCGGTAAGACGCCCGCCGGTTGCGAGGCGCTGGCCGAGCAGTTCGGCATAGGAGTGCGCCAGCCAGTAGAGCAGCAGCGCGAGTACGACCGACCCCACGGTCTCGACGTAGGTGTCGTGTAGCCCGTCCTCCGCCGCGAGCAGCGCCCCGAGGGTGATCGTCCCGTACACCGCCCCCGCGGGGTTCGCGCCGGGCAGCAGCCAATCGAGCGCCCGGGTGGCCGGGTGCCGCGGGTGGATGGGGGGCGTGGGGGCCGAGTGCGTTGGATGCGCGGGGACCGGCTGCGCGAGGTTCGTTGGATCTGTTCGTGTGGAGGCCGGCTGTGCT
>Ga0070765_100002113_pt1 | contig 12360 bp, 14 predicted proteins | sample HubBroMetageWFT5_FD_71516 | JGI IMG/M metagenome (GOLD analysis project Ga0070765, IMG submission 71516) | Warmed and freeze-thawed soil microbial communities from the Hubbard Brook experimental Forest, New Hampshire - Hubbard Brook CCASE Soil... | ecosystem: Environmental > Terrestrial > Soil... | reverse complement strand
CGGACGATGCTGTAGATCCATAGGAAAGGGGTCAGTATTCACGGTTGCTTAGGATTCCGATCGAAGGCGCTAATCGATTGTGGCCGCTTCGAGCGCTTTGTATTGACCGGGGCCATCTGATAGAGAGGGACCCAAGTTTGCCAACCTGCGACCACGCGTAAGTGTCGGCGATCACGGTTAAAGAGGCCTTTATGGACGCATATTGGATGCGTCCGGCGATTGTGCTTGCATCCAGTGCGGTGGGCGCTTGATCAGATAGACGCCTGATCTGCTCGGGTCGCGCCACGAGCCGCCTGTCCTTAATGGCGAGAAGAGATGTCGAACCGGAAAAAGCCGTTGGTCGTCGTGACGCGCAAGTTGCCTGACAACGTCGAAACGCGCATGCGCGAGCTGTTCGAAACGCGATTGAATCTCGACGACAAGCCGATGAGCCAGACGGATCTTGCCGACGCGATGAAAATTGCTGACGTTTTGGTCCCCACGGTAACCGATCGCATCGATGCATCCGTGCTCAGCCAGTCCGGCGACCGGCTCAAGCTGATCGCCAATTTCGGCAACGGCGTCGACAACATCGATGTGGCCACCGCGCTGCAGCGCGGTATCACCGTCACCAACACGCCCGGTGTCCTTACCGAGGACACGGCTGATATGACGATGGCGTTGATTCTGGCTGTACCGCGCCGCCTCGCCGAGGGCGCCAACGTTTTGACCGCCGATAAAGACTGGGGCGGATGGACCCCGACGTGGATGCTTGGCCACCGCATCTGGGGCAAGCGGCTCGGGATTATCGGCATGGGCCGCATCGGTCAGGCCGTCGCCCAGCGCGCGCGCGCCTTCGGTCTTCAGATCCACTACCACAACCGCCGCCGGGTCCCCCCACACATCGAGGAAAAGCTCGAGGCCACGTACTGGGAGAGCCTCGACCAGATGCTGGCGCGCATGGACATCATCTCGGTCAATTGCCCGCACACGCCTGCAACGTACCATCTGCTTTCAGCCCGGCGCCTCAAGCTGCTGCGCCCTGAATCCTACATCGTCAATACCGCGCGCGGCGAAGTCATCGATGAGAACGCCCTCACCCGTCTCATCGAGAATGGCGAGATTGCCGGCGCGGGCCTCGACGTGTTCGAACACGAACCCGCGGTCAATCCCAAACTCGTGCGTCTTGCCCGCAACGGAAAGGTCGTGCTGCTACCTCACCTCGGATCGGCAACGCTCGAAGGCCGCATCGATATGGGCACCAAGGTCATCATCAATATCCAGACCTTCATGGACGGGCACCGACCGCCCGATCGGGTGCTGCCGTCGATGCTGTGAGGCTCAGTGGCTGTCGGGACCATCCGTCGGCGATCTCAACGCGACACTTTGTGCACAAGCCCTGCCCGCCCTGCTGCCATCCGCTTTTCTCGCGTATAGTGCCCGCTGTCGTTTCCGTGATTCACCCGTTGGGGGGACCAATGTTTGCACGGATTTTTACCGTCGCGGGAAGCACGCTGCTTGCTTTGAGCGGCACCGCGATCGCCGCCACCAAGCTGATGCCGAACGAAATCCAAGCGACGTTTTTCAATGGCCAACCATTCACGGCCGCGACCCCATCAGGGGTAAAATTCAAGATGCTGTTCATGCCCGACGGCAAGGCAACGCGCGCGCCCGTGGCCAGCGCCGGCTCCAAGGGCGAAGGCACGTGGAAGCTCTCCCAGGACGGCTTCTGCACCTCCTGGCAGGGCAGCAAGCCCAATTGCTTCGTCGTCGTCGCGAACGGCACCAACAGATGGTCGGTCATGATGATGAAAAGCTCGACCATGATTGCGGAGTGGAGCAAGTAGAGGAGCACACCACCCCTCACCTCGTCACGGCCGGACTTGTTCCGGCCATCCACGCCTTGTTTCGGGGGAAGTCGGGTGTTCCCGACGTCCGCTCGAATAAGCCAAACCGCAAGTAGGAAACATCCGACTTGCGAGTGATGAGCGCTGCGATGACGACCATCGGATGATAACCCTGGATCAAAGCGGTCCCGGCTAAAATTTGAATTGGAGCCGCGTGCACTCACAGATCCTTGATTGTTGGCTCTTCTCCATTAAGCGGATTCTTCGGATCCCACGCGTAGCCGAGCGTCTCAAACCGCAGCGCGCGGGCGTCGATCATCAACAAGCGGCCGACCAAGCCCTCCCCGAAACCCACGATCTCACGAATCACTTCGAGCGCCATCAGCGAACCAACCACACCGGTGAGCGCACCGAGAATTCCGGCTTCCGCGCATGCCGGCACCGTGCCCGGGGGCGGCGGCTCCGGAAACAGGCACCGGTAGCTCGGGTTAGGCCGGCCGTCTGCAGCGGGCTCGTGGGCGCGGATGGTTGTCAGCGTACCATCGAAGGTCCCGACCGCCGCCGTGATCAGTGGCTTCTTAGCAAAATAACAAGCATCCGACACCAGATAGCGCGTCGTAAAATTGTCGGAACCGTCCGCAACGAAATCATATCGTGTGATGAGATCGAGCGCGTTATCGCGCGTGAGCCGCTCCGCATACGCCTCCACCACAACGTTCGGGTTGAGCTTGCGGATCGCCAAAGCAGCACTGTCAACCTTTTTCTGACCGAGATCGGAGGTCGCGTGAATCACCTGCCGCTGCAGGTTGGACAACGCGACCACGTCATCATCGATCACGCCCAGCGTCCCGACACCAGCGGCGGCAAGATAGAGCAATACCGGGGCACCGAGGCCGCCCGCTCCAACGACAAGGACGCGCGCGCGCTTGAGCGCGGCCTGACCGGGCCCCCCGACCTCGCGCAGCACGATGTGGCGAGCGTAGCGTTCGAGTTCGTCGTTGGTCAGCATAGCGCAGGCGTCATCCCAGGAGGGCTCTGAAAGGTATCAACTGCGTCACCGCTACGCGGTCAAGCCTGTTTGATCGCCTGTTGCCCACGACACTCTTGAGATAGGCTCTCGCGCGTTCGAGTCCATCCAATGCGCCGGGGGATCGGGATGAGGACCGTTGCCGCAATTCTCATGCTCACCGCAATCGTCGCGATCCCGGATCAAGCATCCGCTGCACGCAAGCCCAAGCCGGCGGCATCGACGCCTGCCGAGACGCGGCCCGAACCTCCGACCGCCGACCCCGCGACGGCGGGGCCCCTCCGCGCCGTCTATGGCGCGATGTCGCTGGCGGACCGGGTATCGATCCAATCCGACCTGATCTGGACCGGCGACTACAACGGCGTCACCGACGGCGAGTTCAGCGATCGCGCGATTGGGGCGGTCAAAGCGTTCCAGAAGCGCAATGGTGGCAAGGATACCGGCGTGCTCACGCCGGAGGAGCGCGACAAGCTCGCAGCCGCCGCACAGCCGCGCGTCGACCGGGTCGGCTGGCAGATGCTCGACGATCAGGCGACAGGCGCGCGCATTGGATTCCCGAGCAAGCTGGTGCCGCACTCTTCTCCCGGCAAGGCCGGCACCCATTGGCAATCGGCGCGCGGCGAGGTGCAAGTCGACACCTTCAGGGTCGCCGCCAAGGGCACCACGCTCGCGAGCGTGCTCGACCAGCAAAAAAAGGATCCGGCCGGGCGCACCGTTGAGTACACCGTGGTGAAGCCGGATTTCTTCGTGATTTCCGGCCTGCAGGGCGGCGTGAAAAAATTCTATATCCGCGCACATGCGGGCAACGATGAGGTCCGCGGCATCGCCATTCTGTACGACCAGGCCATGGAAGGGATCGTGGACAGAGTTGTCGTCGCGATGTCGAGCGCCTTCACGCCGTTCCCGTCTTCCGAGATCGCATCCGAGATTCAAAGACGCGCATTCGTCAGACGCACAATCGAATACGCAACCGGCGTCGTCGTGAGCGCCTCCGGCCACATTCTCGCCGACCGATCCGCCGTCGATGGCTGCAAATACATCGTCGTCCCCGGCCTCGGCAACGCCGAGCGATTGGCGGAGGACAAAGAAACGAACCTTGCTCTGCTGCGCGTCTATGGCGCTGACGCCCTCGTCCCGCTCGCACTTGCAAGAGAGAGCGGACACGATGCCGAGACGACACTCGTCGGCGTAGCTGACCCACAGACACAGAATGGCGGCAACGCCGTCTCGACCCTGCGCGCGCGCCTGCTCGCGGCTAATGGTCCTGGCCGTACGATCGAACCAATGCCGGCACTTGGCTTCTCGGGAGCTGCCGCGATCGACAGCGAGGGACATCTCACCGGCCTCGTTCAAATCCGGCCACAGGTCGTCGCCGGACCGCCTGCGGCCGGAGCCGGTACGCCGGCGCTCGTGACTCCCGTCGAGACCCTGCATAATTTCCTCACCGCACAGAAAGTGGTGCCACCGTCCTTTGACGCGAAAGCCGATGCCAAAGCGTCGGTCGTGCGTGTGATTTGTGTTCGGAAATAGAAGCAGATGCGCACTGATCCGCGCACGATCTCGCGGCTTGCTCGCGGTCGTCGCAGCGGGCAGCCCCACGATCACTACTGGGTTCGAAAAGACGAGGCCCGTTGGGTACGGGCGTCGCGACCTGAATCGTGAGGCGACCCCACTCCCGTAAGCACCACACGACGTCCTTCATCCATCATCCATCCACACACCTACGCCATGTTCCCAGTGCGCAGAACGACCTGTCGGTCGGTTGGTCCCGAATTGCTCGTATCGCTATCCACTGCCGCGCGATGCTTGCCTTGAAAGCGGCGCAAAACTCTCCTGCAGTCCGCAAACACGCGGGCTTAAGCGGATGCAGCAAAACGAGTTCATGGCTCGTCTCGCCAGCAAGGGCGTCTTGCGCGACGCGCAACCCCTTAACGGCGGCTTGAACAGCGCCGGGAGCGCGCGTCGGCGCGACGGGTTTCGCGAACTCGATTGGATGGGTCTGACCAAGCTGACGCAGTCGGCCTTTGCCGACGAACTTGCCGATTTCTATCGCTGCGACCGGGTGCAGCGACCAGAGTTGATGGCTGGCCGCTTTGCGGGCGCGGATCTCTCCGCGCGGTTTCTCAAGGAGGAACAGGTCTTTCCGTTTGAGCATCCATCGGGAAGATTGACGCTCGCAATCGCGCGACCGATCGAGGACGAAACGCTCCGCAGCGCAGAAATCGCACTGCGGCGATCCGTTGCAATCGCCGTTGCCACAATTGACGACATCAACGCGGCGCTCGCGACCATCGCGGACGCCGAGCCGTCAAGCGTCGTCGCTCCCGCCGAGACCACGAGCGCCGAGGATGATCTTGACGATTTGCGCGATCTCGCGCGCGGAGCGCCTGTTGTGCGGGCATTGGAAGAGTTGCTCCGGCTCGCGGTCGAGCAGCGCGCAACCGATCTTCATATCGAGCCTTTCGACGGCGTGCTGCAGGCACGGCTGCGCATCGACGGCCTGCTCGAAGCCGTCCCCGCCCCACCTTTCAGCATGGCGAGGGGCCTCCTATCCCGCCTCAAGATCATGGCCGGGTTGAACATCACCGAACGACGTCTCCCGCAGGATGGCCGCGCACGAATGGCCGTCGGCGGTATAGAGATCGACTTGCGCATCGCAACGACCCCGACCATGCATGGCGAGAGTGCCGCAATCCGGCTGTTGCGAAAAGGCTCCGGTCTTGTGACGCTCGACGACATCGGTCTGTCCGCTCGGGACGAAGCGGTTTTGCGCGGCGCGCTGCAGGCACCGTTCGGAATGATCATCGTCACCGGGCCCACCGGATCCGGCAAGACGACGACGCTTGCGGCATCGCTCGCTACGATCAATGAGCCCAAACGCAAAATCCTGACGATCGAAGATCCGATCGAGTACCACATTTTCGGCGTCAATCAGACACAGGTCCATCCTGCCATTGGCCTGACTTTTGCCACGGCACTGCGCTCATTCTTGCGACACGATCCCGATGTGATCATGGTGGGTGAAATGCGCGATGGGGAGACGGCGCATATCGGCGTGCACGCGGCGCTTACCGGCCATCTCGTTCTCACAACTTTGCACACCAATACAGCCGCGAGCGCGGTGCCGCGCCTCATCGATATGGGCATCGAGAGCTTCATCATCGCCTCCAGTATTCGAATCATCGTGGGCCAACGCCTGGTGCGCGTGCTGTGCGAGCACTGCAAGCAGCCGCGCCGCTTGGCCGCCAACGACTTTTCCGCCGACCGACGCTGCGCGACGCTCGGCTTCAGGGTCGGCGAGGTCGTTCACGATGCGAAAGGCTGCGAGTCCTGTGGGTTCAGCGGCTTTCGCGGACGTAAGGGCCTGTTCGAGGTAATGGACGTCTCACCTGAGGTGAGAAAATCGATTGGACCGAAGACCGAAGCCGTTGAGCTCGAGCGCGTCGCGCGCAGCGAGGGCATGACGACCATGATCGAAGATGGCGTTGCCAAATGTCGGGCTGGTGTAACGACTATCGACGAGGTGTTTCGCGTAACCGCGAGCTTGTAGGACAATCAACCGATCGGCTACGCAGATGTCGTCTTTTCGCTATCGCGCCGTCACACCTGCTGGAGATTTCGTGACCGGCGAGGTCGAGGCACCCTCGCGCCAGGAAGTCGTCAGGCGCATTGAATATCTGGGACATCTGACGATCGAGGTCGAGACTTCATCGACCGGCATGCTTGGGCGCAGCGGTGCGCTCCGCGGACGCACGCCGCAACGTCGGGACGTGACCATCTTCTTGCGCCAATTGGCAGTTCTGGTCGGCGCCGGACTGACACTTGAGGCTGCGTTGCAGGCATTGGGCGACGATGCCAGCAAGGCCATTGCGTGGTTTTCGGGCGCATTGCGCTCATCCATCTCGGCGGGCGAAAGCTTTGCCGACGCATTAAGGCCCCATCCTACTCTGGTCGAGCCCGCTCATGTCGCCATGGTGCGAGCCGGCGAGGCGTCAGGCAAGCTCGACGCGGTGTTGCGTGCCATCGTGGAGGATCGCACGCGACGAGAGCTGCTCGCCGAACGGATCGGTGCGGCCGTCCGCTATCCGCTCTTTCTGGTCGGATCGGCGACCGTCATTCTGCTGTTTTTCCTGATCTATGTGGTGCCGCAGTTCGAGCCGGTGTTCAAAGACCTTGGCGGTCGCCTCAACGCGGGAGCGGCGATTGTTGTCGCCGCCTCCTCGTGGTTGCGCGGCAATCTCGATGTCTTTCTAGGAACTTGTATCGTCATTGTTCTCGGTAGTTGGCTGGCGTTGAGCCGACGGTCGACGAGGAGCGCGATCGTCACGGCCTTAGGGTCGGTTCCGGGAATTGCCGGCCTGATGTCTGATCGGCGCGCCGCCCGCGTCATTGGCACGCTTGGTCTCTTGGTTGGAAACGGCGTGCCGCTGCCGACGGCGCTGAAGATCGTTCGCGACATCGTCACCGAACCCCATCATGCGGCCGCGGCAGAGCGCGTGCACGAGCAAGTGCGCAGCGGTCGCCGGTTCGCCGATGCTCTGGCGGAGACCGATCTACTGCCGCCACTCGCGGTGCGTATGCTGCGAATAGGCGACGAGATGGGCGATCTCGCCTCGATCGCGCGGCATGCCACGCAATTCTACGAGCACAAGTTCGGCATCGGCCTCGATCGCGTGATGGGAGCCGTCGGGCCGGTGACGATTATTCTGGTCAGCACAATTATCGGCGCTCTCATCGTGTCAATCATGACGGCACTTCTCAGCATCACGGAGCTCGCGACATGACGCAATCACTTTGCTTGCGCACGTACCCATCGGCCCGACGTATCTGCGGGGCCGCGGCTGGCGGTTACACTTTGATCGAGCTGCTGGTGGTCCTGACGATCATCAGCTTGATCATGGGTCTGATCGGACCTCGCGTGCTGGGCTACCTCAGCGATGCCCGCACCAAGACGGCGCGATTGCAGATCGAAAGCCTCAGTTCGGCGCTCGATCTGTTCTATCTCGACGCCGGACGTTACCCCACGTCGTCCGAGGGCCTCGACGCTCTCACGCAGCGGCCGTCCGATGTCGCCGTCTGGAATGGGCCGTATGTCAAGGGAGGGCGAGTGCCAGTCGATCCGTGGGGTCATGCCTACCAATATCGGAGCCCGGTGGATCACACCCCTCCGTATGAGATCGTCTCGTTCGGATCCGATGGACGCGAAGGTGGCACAGGCAATGCCGCAGATATCTCGAACATGGAGCACTGACCGCAAAGGGGGCTTCACGCTGATCGAAATGGTGGCGGTGATGCTGATCATCGCCCTGGTGGCGGGGCTTGCAGTCTCGTTCATGGCCGGCACCGGTCGGGCGCAACTCGAAGCGCTCGCGCTCAAGACGGCGGCGCTGTTCCGACGCGAGCGTCAGGGCGCGATCCTGACCGGTCAGAGTCGTCTGGTGTCCCTCGACTTCAAAGCCCGCTCGCTGATCGGCGACAGCGGAGACGAAGTCGCAATTCCGCGCGATGTCGTCGTCGATGTCCTCGGTGCGGACGCGCAGTGGGAGGGGCGACGAGCAGTGGTGCGCTTCGAGCCGGACGGCGCATCGACTGGAACGGTATTGAGGCTTTCGCGCGAGGGAGTGGGATATGAGGTCCGCGTCAACTGGTTTACCGGGGGTGTTGCGGTCGAGCAGCACCAGCGCTGACCGCAAGCGAGGGTTTACGCTGCTCGAGGCGCTTGTCGCCTTGGCGCTGATACTGGCGTTTGCCTCCGTCCTCGGTCCTTATCTGTTTCAGTCGCGTCAGATCATGGCCAATGCGGAAGGCCGCGTCGCCGCGCAAGTGTTGTTGCGGTCGCTCCTTGATGCACCCTTTGATCGCTCTCAACTCGCCAAAGCTTCGCGCGAGGGCGAAACGGGCGGGCTGCATTGGAATATCGCCGCCAAACCGATTGCGATCGATACCGGACGCGAGCGCCCCGCGTGGACGGCCGTCCGCATCGTCGCGAGCGTATCGTCGGGCGCGGGACTGACGATCAGTGCCGAGACCGTTCGGTTGGCAAAGACGGAGTAAGCGGATGCGGGGTAAGGGGGCGGGAGATAGGCGGGCTCGGCGCAGCGGCTTCACGTTGATCGAAACGCTGGCCATGCTCGCCATCACGTCGGTGATCATCGTCGGTATGGCCACCCTTATCCACGACGTAGCACGAAATTTCGATCGAGGAACACGCGGGGCGAGCGAAGGGGAGCGTCTTCTTCTCGCCGTCGAGCGCTTGGCCCAGGATTTTGGCTCGGCTCGTTTTGTTGTGTGGAATGCCGAGAATGGGCCGGCGGTGGCATTTACCGCAGAGCGACCGAGCGATGACGCGCTGGCGAAGGTCGTCTTTGTCGGCAGCGCGGGCGTCATGTCCGGGCCGCAGGGAGACGACGTCGTCACTTTGACGATTGAGCAAAACGATGGCGGGATACGTTTGGTGCGACGTCGCGCACCGTGGACGGGATCGTACATGCGCCTCGCCGACGCTGTGCCCCGTGATCCCGTGGTACTTATCGACGGCAACGTGGATATCGCGTTCGTGTTCGGCCGGCTCGCGCCCAATGGCGGTTTGGAGTGGAGCGAAAACTGGATCGGCCAAACCGTGCTGCCGCGCTTTGCACGACTGCTTGTGCGCGATCGTGCGACCGGCCGCGATCTTCTTGGCGAAGCCGATTTCACTATACGCGCCGACGCGCCCGCGGCCTGCGGCCGTCCCGACGCCGGTCCTACTTGCCTTTCTTTGGCACTGTCGGACAACGCACGGCCCTCCGGGTCTGGGGGGACACAATGAGCGCGCGTGATCGACGCAGAGGCATGGTCCTGGTGACCGTGCTGTGGTCGATCGCGTTGCTATCGGCGCTCGCGATGGCGGCATCAGTGAGCTTTCGCGGGTTCGCGGGTGTCGTGGCGATAGGTCGAGACCGCGTTCAGGGTGAGGCGCTGCTGACGGCTGGCCTCGAAGTCGCTGCCGGCATTATTGCAGACGCGGACAGCAGACCGCTCAACGACGTCGAAACCAGCGTCACGCTGACCACGGGTGCGGTGCGTGCCCGTCTGAACGACGAGGGAGGACGTATCGACATCGGAAAGGCTCCGGTGGAGGTCCTCGCGGCGTTGCTGCGATCCGTCGGCGCCCCCGCGCAGCGGGCAAACGGCGCTGCGGCGGCGATCGTTCAATGGCGCCAGCGCGACAATACCGGCCGCCCTGCCGCCGGATCAGACAATAATGCCGCGAAAAACGCTCTGGATCATCCCTTTGCCGATGTGCTGGAGCTCGCCAAAGTTCCCGGCGTGGCGCCCGAATGGATCGCCGCCATGCGGCGGCTCACGACGGTGTACGGCTGCGAAACAATCAATCCCTTGACCGCGCCGGCTGGCGTGATCGCTGCCTTGCCGGGCGTTGACGGCGGACAGCTTGCGGCCTTTCTCGCTGCGCGCCGCCAATCGCCCGCCAACGCGGAGCGAAGCATCACGGTCTTGGGTTCGGCGCAACGATACCTTGCCGCCAAGCGGCAGCAGATTGTGGCAGTCGAGCTTACGGCGACGCTGCCGGACGGATACGGGACCGCCGCCCACGCCGTGGTGGCGGTCATGCCTCAAGATAGCCAGCCTTATCGCGTTCTGGTCTGGAGGCCTCTGCCGCCTTCGACATCCCGCTGAAGGTGCGTTGGCAAATCGCGGTGTTTGTTCATGGATATCCGCCAATTGCTGCAACGATGGATCGAGGTCCTCGCCGGCATCTATTTCGCTTTTCTCGAAGCCCGGGGCGCGCGGCGGGCCGTGATCATTGCCTGCGAAGGCGATCATTTCACGGTCCGGACAGTGACGCCGAAGTCCGGCGCGGATACGCAGTCGATGCAGCCGGACGAGTCGGGTGAAAGCTCCGTCCTGTCGGTGCTCAAGCCTGGCAAGAAGATTCCGGCCAAGGTCGCGCGGGCGACCGAGGGCAGCCTTGTCGTGCTCGAGCTTCCGGCCGCGGAGGTGGTGGTGCGACGGATCTCGGTTCCCGCCCAAGCGCGCGACTTTCTTGCGGGAATCGTTCGTAATCAGGTTGAGCGGTTGTCGCCGTGGCACTCGGATCAGGCGGCCTACGGCTTCGATACCGAAGTCAACGGCGAGGATCCGGCGAACCTCGACGTGCGTGTGCTGATCACGTCGCGCACCGCCATCGATGGCCTTCGCGACAAGCTCGCGGCAATAGGCTTGACGGTCGATCGCGCGGTGACGCGCCAGGGCCAGGCGGGAATCACCACATTCGTCACACTGTGGTCGCGCCTTGCGACGCTCTCCGGCGAAGACCTGGACCACGCACGGCGGCGGATCGCCGGTGGCATTGCGGCTACGATCCTGCTCAGCGCGGTTATCAGCCTGTGGGCCTTGGTGTCGGCTGCGTCGTTGCGCGCGGAGAGCGAGGACATGGCCGTGCGCACCAAGACGCTGCTCCGTCAAATCGAGGGACCCGGAGCGCATGCGCTTGCGTCGCTCAAGCCGGTCGAACGCGCGTGGTATGAGAAGGAGACCTCACCAACCGCCGCGATCGTAATGGAAGCTGTATCGCGGGCACTTCCGGACACTGCTTACCTGACGGAGTGGCACCTCGAAGGCGTCACCCTGCGCTTGATCGGGTTGACCAGCGACGCTGCGTCCCTGATCGCTCCGCTCGAGCAGTCTGGGCACCTGGCCGATGTCCATTTCTTCGCGCCCACGACACGCGAAGCGGATGGCGCGCTCTTCAGGTTTCACGTCGAGGCTCGGATCAAGCCGCATTTCGCGATTGCTGAGGCGCCATGATCAAGCTCGACCGCGAACAGCTCATGTCTGTTGGCGCTCTTGCCGCGCTGCTGCTCGTCTCCGTCGTCGCGACTGCGGTGTGTTTGCAGGTGCGGTCCGACGCGGCGCAGGAGTTCGGCGAGCGGGCGGAAAATCTCTCCCGTCTTGAAGCCCGCGCCAAGTCCACGGGCGATGCACGTGCCAGGAACGCAGCGCCCGCCGCGGCATTTCTCGAGGCGCCGACGCAGGGCCTCGCCGGTTCCCAGTTGCAGGCGCACATCTTGCAGATGGCCGGGGCCGATCACGCCGTACTGATATCGGCCGGCATCCAGCCGACCAAACGCGAGGATCCGCCTGATTCCATCCGACTGCAGGCCACGCTCGATGCGAATCTGCAGTCGCTACAGACACTCCTCTATCAACTCGAGAGTGGCACCCCGTATATGTTCGTCGAATCGCTCGCGGTGCAGCTGGTGGGCGCAAAGTCGGAGCACGCCGAAGATCCGTTATTGCGCGTCTCGCTGGGGCTGCGGGCCATCTGGCGGCGGAGCGGGACATGATATTTCTCCGCGCAATGTCGGTGGCGGCTTTGGCCCTGATTGCGCCGTCGCCGGTCTCGGCAGCAGACGACCCGCCGCTCGGCCAAGGTGAGGTGGCCGCGAGCCCGCTGGCGGGACAGAAGCTCGAACGCCTGTCCGCCACGCGTGAGCGGCCCTTGTT
>Ga0070765_100002110_pt1 | contig 12368 bp, 8 predicted proteins | sample HubBroMetageWFT5_FD_71516 | JGI IMG/M metagenome (GOLD analysis project Ga0070765, IMG submission 71516) | Warmed and freeze-thawed soil microbial communities from the Hubbard Brook experimental Forest, New Hampshire - Hubbard Brook CCASE Soil... | ecosystem: Environmental > Terrestrial > Soil... | reverse complement strand
TTCAGAGATGACCACACCTTTGATGACATTTGAGGAAGTGCGAGCGGCTCTAAAACAACGCTTTCCCATGCTAATGGTCGATACCGTAATCTCGTTGGAACCGGGCAAGAGCATCCGAACAACGAAGAATGTGACCGGGAACGAAGTCCAGTTTTTGGGTCATTTCCCCGAGCACGCTGTGATGCCGGGAACTCTGATTGTCGAGGCAATCGGCCAATCGGCTTCCATTCTGTTCTCAAAGACGACAGGCATGGGAACGCAGCCGGGAGAATTCCTTGTGCTCGGCTCCATCAATGAAATGAGATTCCTGGTGCCAGTGGTCCCAGGAAACAGAATGGAAATTGACGTACAGGTTCTCAAGTTTATTGAGGGTTTCGCGCTGGTGGAAGGAGTGGCTACGGTCGACGCCGCCGTGGTGGCGAAGGGTAAACTGGGTTTCGCCAGACGAGGCTTGCAGGCTCCCCATCCCGCATAGCGACTTGTTCCAGGGTTTGGCCTGGGCCGCGCGTTAGAGACTTTGTTCTTTTTTTGCAAAGGCACGACCGTGAGCTGGGTCATTCCCAACGGCCTGGAATCGGACCATGCTTTGAGTAACGACGGGTCGGGGCTCTCCTATGTAGCTTCAATCGTCAACGCGATCGGCAACAGTTCCTAGTCGTCGAATACCGCGATCTTCCTTGTCTGGGACGACTGGGGCGGCTGGTACGACCACGTTGAGCCGAAAGTGCTGGGCGCCGAACTGTGCGCAATGGGGCTGCGGATACGTGTACGGATTTCGCGTGCCGCTGATCGTGATTTCGCCCTACGCCAAGCCCGCTTACATCTCTCATGTGACGCACGACTTTGGAAGCATTTTGAAATTTCCCGAGACCAATTTCGCTCTGCCGTCGCTGGGCTACGCGGACGCACCCGCCGACGATCTCTCCGACCGTTTCAACTTTGCCCAGACGCCGATCGCGTTCCGGACGATTCCTGCGGCGCTGAGGGCGGATTACTTCATGAACGATAAACGCCCGCCGACGGATCCGGATGATGACTAAGGTGGAGGAGCGGGAACAGTGTGTCGTAGGGTCGAGGACCCACGTCATCGGCCTGAGGCGGCCACCTAGGAATTGAACTGGGCCGAACAGTGAAGACAGTTCGGATTTCCCTCGGGCTGCATCGAGTAAATACATTCCTTAATTTTGGAAGGCCATCAAGAAACGAACTTCCCTTAGTTCTTGCTCGCCATATCGACGATAGCGCGCCCAATCAGCAGGGAAGCGGTCGCTGCTGGAGACGGAACGTTTAGAACGTGCAGCATCTTTGAAGATTGCACAAACTTGAAATCATCGACCAAAGTGCCGTCGCGGTTCAGCGCCTGGGCGCGAACGCCGGAGCCGCCGGACCTCAGATCTTCGTCGCGCACTGCGGGGACCAGGCGCTGCAAGGCGCGGACGAACGTTGGTTTGGAAAAAGACCGGTGGACTTCGTCGAGTCCGCTCCGCCAATATTTTGCGGACATTCTCCAGAACCCGGGAAACGCGAGCGATGAAGCCAGGTCTTTCAGATTGAAGTCTGTGCGCCGGTAGCCCTCGCGGCGAAAGGCGAGAACGGCATTGGGGCCGGCGTCGACGCGGCCGCTCATACGGCGCGTGAAATGGACCCCAAGAAAAGGGAACCGCGGATCAGGGACGGGATAAATGAGGGCTCGCACCAAAGACGAACGCTCCGGAACGAGATCGTAGTACTCGCCGCGAAAGGGAGCGATCATGACTTCTGGTTCATCGCCGGCCATGCGGCTGATGCGGTCGCTGAACAATCCTGCGCAGTTGATAAAATAAGCTGCAGAGAAAACTCCGCGTCCGGTTTCTACGACAATCTCATTCGCACCGCGCTTGATGTTCAGAACTTCCGCTGACGTCAGAATAGATCCGCCTCGCGCCACCGCTAACTCTGCGTACTTGTCGCAAACTGCAGCAAAGTCGGTGACAGCCGTTGAGGGGACGACCAGGGCCGCTAAACCGCTGGCTTTGGGTTCAAGATCGCGCAACTCTGCGGGACCGATGAGCTGCACGCCTGCCACGCTGTTGACCTCGCCTCTTCTTCGCAATTCCTCCAATGGCCGGAGTTCATCCTGGCTGGTGGCCACGATCACTTTGCCGCAAACGCTATGCGGAATGCCGTGCTCGCGACAGAACTCGACCATAGCGGCTGCGCCGGCGACGCAGAGCTTTGCCTTCAGCGACCCTGGCTTGTAGTAAATTCCGGAATGAATGACGCCGCTATTGTGGCCGCTCTGATGGCGACCCACGCGATCTTCCTTCTCGAGCAACAGCAGGCGAAGCCGGGGAAATCGTCGGGTAATCTCGAGCGCGACTGCGAGGCCGACGATGCCTCCTCCGACGATGATGACGTCGTGGTGCGAATCGGGCATGATCGATGATCATACCGCGACGAATCGTACGCGCCACCCGTCTTTGAACTACGGACTCACAACCAGGGTTATGGTCGAAGGCGCTTGATGACTCAGGGTCCCCGACGTGCCCGTCACGGTGATGGTGTAGGTGCCGGGTTGCGTGCCTTGCTGCTGCCCGCCACCGCCGCCACCACCTCCCCCTCCCCCGCCGCCATTGCTTCCCGCTGCTCCACAAGATGGCAGCAGGAATGTCAGGAAGAACAATCCGAGCACGGCAGCTGACAGAGTCAGCCTTGGGCGCTTTCTCCGGCGCACTCTGGTTGCCAGTAGCGCAAGTCCGGGCAGGGCCAGGGAGAGCGCGTAGAAGATGACCGCACGGTTCTGCCCGGACGGAGAGATGCTGGCTGAACTGGACGTGGTTGCGACGGTCATCACGACTGCGGCAGAGCTGTTGCCGGGAGTTACCGAACTGGGAGTGAAACTGCAGAGCGCCGCAATCACGGGAGTACTGGAACAGGACAGACTCACGGCATTGGTGAACGACGAACCGACGGGAAGGACGCTGAAGTTGTAACTGGCCGATTGTCCCGCAGTGATCGTCTGCGTGGCTGGCGTGAGTGAGCCAAGGGTGAAGTCCTGGGATACCGTCAGAGCGATCGTGAATGTGGAACTGGGTGCGCCGGTAACGTCTTGCGAGCTGACGATGATGTTGTACGTGCCCGGCGCGGCGCTATTGGGAACGTTGATCGTGGCATCTACGGGAACAGAGGCGTCAGCGTTGATTGTGATCGGATTCGATGGAGTGAGCGTGCATTGCGCGGCCGGCAGCGCGGTAGCGTTGCAGGTGGCGTTGACCTGGCCGCTGTAGGAATTGGTCGAAGTGAAGGTGAGATCTGCCGGCACTTGGCCGGCGGGCGGAGAAGAGAGCGTTGCCGGACCGGTGATCAGGTAAGTGCCGACGTTGAATGGCACCGAGAGAGAATTCGTAATCGAACCCGAGGTGCCTTGCGCGGCGATCTGGTAACTTCCCGCGGTGAAACCTGTTCCATTGATGATTAGGTTGACCGTAGCCGGGAAGGTGCTGATCGACGAGGGGCTGATGCTGCAGCTGTTGGCTCCGAAGGCGCTTGAGCAGCTCAAGCTGACAGTGCCGCTGAAGCCATCCTGGGAGGAGATTGTGATCGGGCCGCTGATACCGGTGCTGCCCTCTTTCACGTTGGGGAAGGCGTTCGGCTCGCTGAGGATAAAATCTGGGTTGGTAGTGACGATCATCGTGAACGAGCTGGTCAGAGGTGTGGGTGCTCCGGCGGTTGTGGCCTGCAAAGTGACCGTGTAGTTGCCAGTTGCAGTGGCTGCGGGAACTGTCACGGTAGCGGTCATGTTCACAGGTGACGCCGATGTCGGATTCACGGTTGCGTTGGGAGAAAAAGCGCACGCCGCTCCGGAGATGACGGGACCGAAACTGCAACTGAGGGTCACGCTTTGATTGAACGAACCCTGGGCAGTGAGTTGAAAATTTACAGGCGGGGAAATTGCGCCCCGAGGTTCGGTCACGGTCGCAGGCGACGGTGTTGTTAGGTTGAGATCCACGAGATGCAGGGTGAGAGCGGTAACGTGAGTCGTGCCGTTGGGATCAGAGCCCATGGCTTGCAGGTTGAAGCTGTAGTCGCCGATCGTCGTGCCCGCGGCAACTGAAAACGCGGTGCCGGTGGAGACGGGTGTGAAACTCGGTGGCGCCGGTGTACACGAGCTGGGCGGATTGGTGGACCCCGCCATGCAGCTTAATGCAACCGAGCTGTTGTATCCGTTTACCGCTGTTAGAGTACCGTTGAACGTGGCTGTGCTTGCGACGAAGGCGGTCAGCGGAGTGTTCGAGACTGCGATCTGGAAATCCGGCGCAGCTATCAAATTAAACTGCCACACGCCACGGCCGTAGGTGGAAGCGCGCAACAGCTTCTGGCCGCCAGAGTTGAAAAGTGCGAGTCCAGTGACTGCCACGTTAGGCAGGAATCCACTCTGCTGGCTGCTTGCGCTGGGTCCGAGTTCAGTCCATGCCGGCGCGGACGTCGAACTCTCGAAAACTCCGACGTCCGTGCCCACGTATACAATATGTGCGCTCGGGTCAACGATCACGGCGTTCGCAGGAGAATCCGGAAGAGCGCTGGCTCCGGTGCCGGTGAAATCAGTCCAATTCGTGCCGGCATTCGTGGTCTGCCAGACGTGCCCCGGGCCGACTTGTCCTGGGACAGCGGTGAACCCCATCACGGTGACGTAGGCCGTGTTGCCGGTGGGGTCTGACGAGTCGATGGCCACGCTCGAAATCGGAAACTGATTGGGATTGATGCTGCCGCCGCTAGGACCGTTCAACGTGGTGTTAGCGAAAGTTGAAACCGTGCCGGAAACCGCAGTCGCATTCGTTGTGACCCAAACATTTCCGCCGACCGGAGTCGCTAGTTCGTTCGGACCGGAGCCGTCAGTCGTCGCATAAATCACTTCGGAACCGTTTGCGCCAGTGGGACCGCCCGCGGCAAGAGCGCGAACTGTATTGACCTCAGTGCCCGCGCAGGTGCCCGTGCCGAAGCTCTCGAAGTTCAGGCTCAGAGCGGTATATGCGCCGCCGGAGCGCGGTCCGCTCCACACCCGGCAAGTTCCTACGAGCAACGAGGTGGTTGATTGGGGATCGAGAATGTACGGGAGATAGAATGCCCCATCGTCGCCCCCAACGCTGCTGCTGCTGACGACAACCTGAAACAGGCTGTCGTCGCAGTTTACTCCAGCGGAGCACTCCTGAATATTCAGCGTGCCTCCTCCTGTATCCGGGTTGGAGGCAAACCAGTTGTCCGTGTTGGGATCGATGGCGTTGTAGCCGCCATCGCCGCCCAGCGCATTTCCCCAACTCGAGCTCGTCGTGGCCATCGCGGTCGCGGGGGAGCCGTTATCCTGCGTGCCTCCTAAAAGCGTGTTGGGATCGGTCGGATGTTGGGAGAAGCTGACGAATTGGGTCATGGAACCGAGGTTTTGATTGAGATCGTCGAATTGATTCGTGCCGGAACACGAACCTGTGGAGAGTCCGGTGAATCCGTTGAGCGCACGGTAAATGCCGCCATCGTTCGCGAAATACATCAGGTCTACCCCGGGCGACGGGATCGTATGCGCCAGCGCATGCTGATCCGGATGCACGTGCGCCGGCGCCGACAGAGGGTCGCAGCCATAGACGTGTGTAAGATTTATAAAGGGCACACCGGAGCATGCGGGGTTGCTGGCGTTGATCGAGCATTTATAGAGATTGATCGCGCCGGCGTAGAGATCGGTGGCGGACCCACCGTTGGGAACAGCCAGCAGTTCCAGGTCGTAGAACCCCTGCTGCACGCCGCAGCCGTCGGAATCGCCGCAATTGAGGATCCCGCTGTCGCTCATCTGGGTCCACGACGTACCGCCGTTCGTGCTTTGCCAAATGCCCTGATCAACGGGATCGCCCGAAGAGCTTAGCGAAACAAACCACACGTACATCTCGTTGCGTCCCGGAACTACTGTGATCTCTCCACGATAGATCGGACAGGTCGTGACATAGTTTTGAGGACAAGCGGTTGTGCCGAGCAAGCCGGCAGCTCCCGGCTGATTGGCGAGCCGTGTCCAGGTCAGACCGTCCGGAGAAGAGTAGAAACCGTGATAACGCTCCGCCGCAAAAAATAGACCAGCTGCGGCGTTATACACCACTGAAGTTGCTGAGGTTGACTGGCTCGGTCCGGAGAAGAGAGCATCGTAGCGCCAGGTCTGGCCGGCGTCGGTGGAGGTGAAGAGGCCCCGGTAGGTGCTGGCAGTGACGGCGCCAGCGTTTACGCCTTCCGACGTTGCGGCCATGGCTGCGACCACCGTGCTGGTCCGCCCACTCGCCGTGCTGAAGGCCATGCGCGTGACACCCAGGCCGCTGAACGAGTAAGTGCCGCCATTCGCGGTGGAAATCAGCGTCCAGGTGTTGCCCCCATCGGCGGAACGCAGAATGCCGAGGCCGAAGTAGGAGTCGGCGGAATTGTCGGCTTCACCCGTGCCCACCAGCACCACACTCTGGGTGGGATCGGAGTTTCCCGGCTGAATTGCAATCGCGCCGATGGAAAGTGTTGCCTGGTCGTCGGTGACCGCGGCCCAGGTCACGTTGTTGGCTGTGCTTGTCGCAGCGTTCGTGGATTTCCACACTCCGCCCTGAGCTCCGCCGATATAAACCGTGTTGCCGCTGGGATCTGTGGGATCGATGGCCACCGCAGTGGCTCGTCCCGAAACCTGGTTGTAGTTCTGAAATCCGTCGCCTGTGGCGTCGGAGGCCAGTGGCGCGGGACCGAGCGGTGTCCACGCGCCAGACGACGCAGGTTGAGAGTCCGCATGCGCGGCCTGAGTGCGAGCGAGCCGAGCGGAGCGCGCCCGCATTTTCACCTGATAGGCTCGGTACCGCAGCTCAGCGGAAGATTTTCCAGGAACTACCCGGCCGCGCAGAAACCATTCTGAGCGCTCTTGCACGTGATCTTCATTCGCATCGACGATGGGCGTTTCAGGCGCAGTTTTCTTGGCACCTTGTGCCTGTGCGATAAAGAACAACGAAAACGGCAAGAGAGCGAGCAGGGAAGCACGAACTACGCGGCAGAACCCCGGAAAGGCCATGGATACTCAGCTACGAGGCCAGTATCAGAGGGCCAGAGAAAACAAGCAATCAAAAACCAGCACAAATCTGGACTGAGGACCATTCCGGGAATAAGTTGTGGCACAGAGCTGTACAATCTCCATCGGGTTGTCAGCCTTGTTTCTATTACGATTCCTTCGAGGTGTGCAGCAATGAAATATGTCTCAATGATAAGGTGCCGGCTTCTATTCTTCGGTTTGATTCTTCTGTTGCTGGCGTCTGGAATTCCGATCCCGCAAGCTGAATCTGCGGACCGCGAGATCAACGTCGCGGCGGCGGCGGACTTGAGCGCCGCGATGCAGGAAGTCGCAGCCAACTATGAAAAGCGAACCGGCGTCGTGGTAAAGGTTTCTTTCGGCGCATCCGGCGCGCTGACCCAGCAGATTCAGAATGGCGCGCCGTTTGACGTTTTCTTCTCAGCGGACATGGATTATCCCCGGCAGTTGATTGCAGATGGCCAGGCCGATGGCGCAACGTTATATCGCTACGCGGTGGGGCAGTTGGTGTTGTGGGTTCCGCAGGATTCGCCGCTCGACGTCGAACACAAGGGCATGGACGTTTTGCTCGATCCCTCGGTGAAGAAGATTTCAATCGCGAATCCGCAGCATGCGCCTTATGGGCGTGCGGCCGCCGCGGCGCTGAAGCATTATGGTTTGTATGAAAAGCTCGGCGACCGCCTGGTGCTGGGAGAGAATGTATCGCAGGCGGCGCAGTTTGTGGAGTCCGGCAACGCGCAGGTCGGGTTCGTGGCCCTGGCTCATGCCATGGCGCCCGCGATGCAGGGTAAGGGGAGATACTGGGCAGTGCCTGCCGACGCGTATCCGGCGCTCGATCAAGGTGTAGTGCTGCTTTCGCACTCGCCTCACCCCGAGGATGCAGTGGCGTTCCTGCAGTATGTGAAGACCGAGGAAGTTGCCACGCTACTTCGGCGCTACGGGTTCAGCCTGCCCTAGGCGCTTGTTGCCTCGCTTCCGTCAGGTCGCAAACACGAGGAATTTATGAAATGGTGCTGCGCAGCATTCCAAGGTTGGTTCGAGCACGCTGGTAACAGGGGACTTGGCGTATTTGTGTCCACGCGCGGCGGCCCTGAGCCTGCGTTCATCCTGCAGTACCGCGCGTTGGATCGGGGGGTACCGCTGCCGCACACTGATTCTCTGCTATCTTCCGTGTCGGACGTGCACATTCACTTCTGTCCGTGGTGCGGTTCTGACTTAAGGAAATGGTATCGGGACGACCTTCGAGAGCTCGACCGGTCTGAGTTGCAAGTCTCCCTTCAGTAGAGTTGGAACTGGCGAGAAGAATGGCCATCGATTGGCAGGCATTTCGGCTCACGATAGAACTCGCGGTAGTGGTATCGGCGGTCCTGGTTGTGGTTGGCCTGCCGCTAGCCTACTGGATCGCCTTCTCGCGGCGACGCTGGAAATTCATAGTGGAAGCACTGATTGGCTTGCCAATCGTACTGCCGCCGACGGTGCTCGGCTTTTACGTCCTGGTCGCCCTCGGTTCCCGCAGCCCTTTAGGCCGCTGGTGGCAGTCTTTGACGGGACACACTTTGGCTTTCACTTTCACGGGGCTGGTGATCGGCTCCATCCTCTATAGCTTGCCGTTCGCGGTGCAGCCTTTCGCGGCTTCTTTCTCGTCGGTTGATCGCAAACTGCTGGCAGCCTCGGCCACACTGGGGGCCTCATCACTGCGCACATTCTGCCGAGTGGTAGCTCCGCTCTCCGTGCCTGGTCTGGTTGCCGGCATAGCCTTGGCCTTTGCTCACACCATGGGCGAGTTTGGCGTGGTGCTGATGGTTGGAGGCAATATTCCCGGTGTGACGCGCACGGTTTCGATAGGAATTTACGATCAAGTGCAAGCTTCCAACTACGCCTCGGCCAATGCCATGGCATTGTTGCTGCTCGTCTTTTGTTTCGCGGTGCTGACTTTGGTCTACGGACTGAACCGGACGACCCTGCCGCAAGCAACGGCGAACCGCAAAGTATGAGCGATGGGTCCAGTCAAATAAACGAACCTCGATGCCCACTCCTGCGGAACCACGGCTCCCTGAAACAAGATCCGCGAATCCAACTCTGATCGCACGCATTCGCAAAACTTTTTCTGCCACCCAACGCCCGTTCTGGCTTAACGTAGATTTCAGCGCCGCGCCCGGATTCACCATACTGTTCGGTCCTTCAGGATCGGGCAAAACCACACTGCTCGACTGCGTCGCCGGTCTCACTCCTCCGGATGCAGGGAGAATTGTTGTGGGTGAGCGAGTTTTGTTTGACGCAGGTTCACGTGCCAGCATTCCCGTGGCTAAACGCGCTGTGGGATATGTCTTGCAGGATCTGGCATTGTTCCCGCACCTGACAGTCGAACAGAACACAGAGTACGGTCTCCCGCATTTGCCGCGATCTGAGCGCCGGGAACGGGCTGCGGTGATGCTACAGGAGTTCCGAATCGAGCACCTGCGTCAACAGCGCCCTGGGGAAATCTCCGGCGGTGAACGGCAGCGTGTAGCTTTGGCACGAGCTCTGGTGACTGACCCCTGCGTGCTGTTGCTCGATGAACCTCTGGCGGCTCTCGATGCCCCTACCAAATCGAAGATCCTCGACGACCTTCGGACGTGGAACCAGGCCCACCGCATCCCGATTCTATATGTCACGCACTCCCGCGAAGAGGTGCTGGCGCTCGGCGAACGGGTGCTGGTGCTCGAAGAGGGCCACATCGTCGCACAGGGCACGCCGCATGAGGTACTGAGCGCTCCACTCCAGGAAACCGTGGCGCAGTTGGCGGGTTTTGAAAACATCTTTGACGCCACCGTGGAATCCGTACACGAGAATCGCGGCACCATGTTTTGTCAAATCATGACCTCCCGCGTGGCCGGCAGCCAAGAGGATAGACCCGTTCTGCTGGAGACGCCGCTGATCCGAGCGGAGGTAGGCTCGCTCCTGCGGGTGGGAATTCGCGCCGGCGACATTCTGCTGGCTATCGTGAATCCCATAGGACTGAGCGCCCGTAACGTCCTTGCCGGACGGCTGGTATCCATGGAAAGACGCGACATGATGATTTGTGCGCGCGTGGATTGCGGGGTCGAAATGGAGGTCTATCTGACCCTCGCGGCTTGCGACTCCCTGGCGCTTGCCAAGGGCCGCGAGGTCTGGCTGGTTATCAAAACTCACTCCTGTCATTTAATGCGCCGCTGACATATAATTCCGGTGCGCCAAGGCTGGCTCGGAGCAAAGGCGTCAGAGACGCACCGAGTCTCGCCTTGCAGTGCTCCCCCACATCCATTGCTGGAGTCGTTTTTGCAATCTACGTCTCAACCTCTGTCATTTAACTTTGCCAAGCATCGGCTCGCCTGGGTCGCTGCCTTTGGGCTGTGTTGCCAGGTCGCTGCATCGGCACAGCTACCCGGCGTCAACACAGGTCCGGATTCCGCGATGGCGCAAGTCGACTTCGCGCAAATATATCTCGAAACCGAAAACCGGCGCCTCGCGAACATTGAGAAACGTAAGGCCCAGGATAGAGAGCTGGTTGAGTCCGGTGCCGTGTCAGCGCTCGACCTGGAAGCTCCCAACAACGCCGTGGAGGAGTTCAACCGCGCTCGTACCTTATTGAAGGCGCAGAATTCCAAAGAGGCAATGAAGCATCTGCAAAAGGCGATTGCGGATTATCCCAAGTTCGTTTCAGCCCACTTAGGTCTGGGGCTCGCCTATGTCGATCAGGAAGACCCAGGTCGCGCCAAGGGTGAATTCGAAGCGGCTGCCAAGCTCGACGAGAAGTTTCCGGGATCGTTCCTGCATCTCGGTCGGCTCGCCTTGTCGCAAAACGATTTTCCGGCCGCGGAGTCCGCTCTGGAGAAAGCCGCATCCCTTCGTCCCAAAGACGTCACTATCCTCTCGACTCTGACGTATGCGCAAACTGGAAACCATCAATATCGGCACGCTCTGGAAACGGCTCAGCAAGTGCATCTGCTCGATCACAAGGGAATGGCGAATGTGCACTACGTGGCTGCATCTGCGGCCATGTCTATTAATGATTTCGAAATCATGGAGCGCGAGCTGCACTTCTTCCTGAGCGAGGATCCCACCAATGCTTTCGCTCCAGTCGCGCGCCAGAATCTGGCTGCTCTCGAGCACAACAAGGCAGTTCGGGCTGCAGGCACCGGCAATTCACAGCCAGGAACAACCGGGTCCGTTTCTCAGACGCTGCAAACTTTCCCAAACACCGACAGGTTAAAGGCCCAACTCGCTACATTGGGTGATGACCCTGCGAGTGCGACCTGCGACGACTGCGGCGCCCTGGCCGAGGCAGATTCACCCAAAATGGGCGGCAACAACGGCACTGCTTCGGATGTGCCGCGGAGTCCTGTCGGCCACGCTGCGGGCGTCTGGACCATTCGCAAGAGTGTGGACGATGTGGCTCTGTTTTTCTCAGTCAGCAGCCATGGACACATGGTGAACGATTTGGAAGCGTCCAACATCCAGATCCGTGATGACAACAAGCCTCCGGAAAAAGTCGTACAGTTTGCCCCGCAGTCGAAACTTCCTTTGCGGTTGGCTCTGTTGGTGGATACCAGCGGTTCGGTCCACGATCGGTTCTCATTCGAAAGGGGCGCCGCGACTAAGTTCGTCCAGAAAGTGCTGAGCAATCCTGCCGATCTCGGGTTCATCGCAGGTTTTGCCACCGAGCCCACCGTGATGCAGGATTTCAGTGCGGACCCAGTCGAGTTGGGAAAGGGAATTGACAAGCTCGCCAACGGAGGCGGAACGTCGCTCTTTGATGCAGTTTCATTTGCGTGTAGAAAACTGGGAGAGTATCCCGATGGCGAGCGGGTGGCGAGAGTCCTGGTGATCCTGAGCGATGGTGAGGACAACTCCAGCCATAGCAGCCTTAAGCAGAGCGTCCAGGTCGCGGAAAGAACGGGCGTGACCATTTACACTGTCAGCACGAGAGAGGAGATGGGCGACAAAACGGATGCTGACAAAGTGCTGGAGGTACTGGCAGAACGTACCGGGGGGGAAGCGATGTTTCCCGGCGATTTGCGTACCCTGGGTTCGTCCCTCGACAAGCTGCGCGATTTGATCCGCAGCCGCTACTTTATCGCCTACAAACCCGCTGAGTTCCAGCCGAACGGAAGCTATCACACCATCAGCATTATCGCCGAGAAAAACGGCAAACATCTGCAAGTCCGGGCTCGTAAGGGTTACCACGCTCGCCTCGAAGCAAGGCCTAATTAAGGGGAGAGCCGGAAGCTTCCTCCACTCGCTCGATCTCAATCACGGCAACCCACTGGCCCGGCCGCTGTTC
>Ga0070765_100002106_pt1 | contig 12373 bp, 6 predicted proteins | sample HubBroMetageWFT5_FD_71516 | JGI IMG/M metagenome (GOLD analysis project Ga0070765, IMG submission 71516) | Warmed and freeze-thawed soil microbial communities from the Hubbard Brook experimental Forest, New Hampshire - Hubbard Brook CCASE Soil... | ecosystem: Environmental > Terrestrial > Soil... | reverse complement strand
CGAGCGACTTTCGCTCGAATGACGGCTTCAAAAGGTTTGAGCTCGCCATCTGGCGAAACGGAAAGGCGCAAAAGCAGCTCTTCCAAAGAGCTTTGTCGGCATACGTATTCAACGGCGGCTTGCGTGCCAATCGTGGTGTTTCCCGCGAGGATTAGCACGGATTGCCCCTGATTCATTCCTTTTACCAGGCCGAGGACAGCATAGTCCTCGGTGAGAGGGACACCAGAAGGAGTCGCGAAGAATTCCTTGCCTTCATCGGGTTGCGGGTGCCTGTTAATAATGGCATGGTCGCCTTTGCGAGGACCGGAGGTAAATTGCTCGAAAACGAATTCCTGAGTGCCAGGAATCTCCAGCAGCGAAAGATTTTCCACTGGCGAACCGATGAAAATCAAATTGTTGTTCTTGGCGTCGTCGAGCGAAAAGAGGCTGCCGCGCTTGACGCGGATTCGGCGGTGAAGAAGGCCGAAGACGCGATCGAGTTCGTGAACCGCCAAGACTTCGCCGACGCCGGTGTAGTGGTCGAGAATGTACGCCCCTGAGTCCCGCGTTGCATCGCGGTAACGCATGCCCGTTTCGGGACGGCCAATGAAGGCTGCGTTGCTGAAGACCACCCAAGGCACTTCCGGCCCGGAGGTAAAGCCTTTCCAGAAGACGCGGAATGCGGCAGGCACAGGTTCACCTTCGCTCGCGAGACCCACAGGACTCGAATTCCGAGTAGCCATTAGCCACACAATCACCAGGATTGCGGCCGCAAGAAAGATGGAAAGTGAAATAACCTCGGTCCCCCATCTGCGCTCGGGGCTCTTCTCTACGGCCTCTGCGCGCCCCACGCCGTTCAGCGTGCTTGGGGGAGACTTTGCAGTTGAGGAGTTGCGATGATGAAAGGAAAGCACATAAGTGCCCTTTGGGAGTTCCACCACGACGGGGTCTTCGAGGCCGTCCGAGCTGTAATACTCAGTGAGCTTGGAGCGCAGGCGCCCCGCCTGTACACGGACCATGGAATCAAGCTGAGGATCGAAATCGGGAGAGCGGCCGAAGACTTCCGTAGCGATTTGGAACTCTTTGATGGGAGTGCCCGGATGATCCACGGCGTGCTTCGCCAAATAACGGAGCAATTTGCAAAGGGACTCCGAGCCATGCAGGGCTTGACTGTTGACAAGCCGATTAATCTGCTCGAGGAGATGCTCCCGTTCGGTCACAGAATTCCTTGATACGTTGAAGTAACAGGAGTGTAACAAGCCGCGCATCTCTCTGCAAGACAGAGAGTTATTCGATGTAACCGTATCAGACGCATTGAGACTTCTAACAGCAACCCAAAAAACGAATAGTACGCATCAATATTGCCGCATTAACCGCCTGTGCATTGGTGCCGACGCGTGGTTTGCGTCTGGGGCGGAAGCGTAGCGGCCTTTTTAGGCAGGGTGCTTTAGTGCGAAGCGCAGGTCGAGGGTGCTTTAAGTGCGTCGTGGGGGTGCCTTTGGCGGCTGAACCTGGCTCGATCTTTGCGAGTTTCGTTCAGCCTTCCTTAGTTAAGTAACATTCAACCAAATCGGAAGTGCACGAAAGCTTGGCAAGCACGTCCCTTGGCGCGCTTAAGGGCCAACTCATTCGACGATTGGACTTGAAGTGCTTTTCTGAAGATATGGGAAACGGATCTGCTAGGAGGGGTGGGATGGCAAAGCGACTCGCGGTTCTAGGTTTGGCGGTTCTGTTTTGCGTAATTCTGTTGAATGCGCCGAGAGTGTTGGGGCAGGCGGTGTTTGGAAGCATTATTGGAACGGTGACGGATCCGCAGGGTAATGCGGTGGTCGGAGCCAAAGTAACTGTCACGTCGACCACCAAGAGTTTTACCTATGATACGACCACGAATGAAAGCGGGAACTACTCCGTCACGCACTTAATTCCGGATACCTACAGGGTTCACGTAGAAGCCACCGGGTTCAAAGCATACGATGTGCCGAGCGTTTCCGTTTCGGCGGACACTGCCGCGAGCGTTGATGCTGCCATGCAGGTTGGAGAGGTCACGCAGACAGTCGAAGTCACGGGCGAAATTCCTCAACTCCAGACGGACCGCGCCGACGTGGACGTACAATTCAGCCAGAAGTACGTCGAAGATCTGCCGATCCTCAACCGCAACTTCACCAATTTCGAATTGCTCTCGCCGGGCACTCAGAAAATGCCCGGTTTCAGCCACGCTGCTACGGAGAATCCTCAGGGCGGCGGCCAGATCGTGGTCAATGGCCAGCACTTCTCTGGCACCAACTTCGAGCTGGACGGCACGGATAATCAGGACCCCATCCTTGGCATCATCGTAGTGAATCCGAACCTCGACGCCATCGCAGAAACTAAAATTGCTCTCCAGGATTACGATGCGGAATCCGGCAAGTCCACCTCCGGAATCGTCAGAGTGCAAACCAAATCCGGCTCGAATGAATTCCACGGCAGCGGCTTCTTCTACTATCGCAACAGCGATCAGGAAGCCCGCGACCCATTTACGAACAAGCCCGGTGTTCCACTTGCGGCAGCCACTTGGAAACAGTTTGGTGGTTCTGTCGGTGGCCCGATCATCAAGGATAAACTCTTTTTCTTTGGAGACTATCAGGGCACTAAGCAGCAGCAGGGCATCACCAATCTATATACGACACCGAGCGCGGAAGTCCTCAAAACCTGTAATCCTGCAACGAACACCACGGGCTTCTGCGACATGAGTGAATATCTTACCGTCTTCGGAGCTACCGCCGGCCAGATTTTTGACCCCTTGACTGGTAATCAGCAAACGGGAGTTGGCCGTACAGCGTTCCCGAACAATATGATTCCCATTGCGCGGATTAAACAAAACGTCGGCATCGGCAATGTGCTTGCTCTGTTCCCGGCCCCAACAGTCAGCTGCGGTGCGACACCTACAACCGCCTGCCTAAGCAACAATTTCGTCTCCACGGGTGCGGGCCCGTTCGATCAGAAATCGTTTGATACTCGTATCGACTACAGCGCTCCTCATAACTTTCAGGTATTCGGCCGCTTCAGCCTCGACTACTTTTCCTTGTCTGGCACAGGCGGACTTGGCGCCCTGGGTGGTCTAGGCTTTGGTCCCGGCGGGTTGAATGGATCATCCATCAATCATGACTACAGCTTGGCGGCTGGGTTCACCAAAGCCATCGGTGCCAAATGGCTGACCGACTTCCGCTTCGGGTATTTTAAGTACAACCCGCAGACTCATTACTCCGACGCGACTCAGAGTCCCATGGATAAGCTTGGGTTTCCTGGGCTTAACTCGGGAACTGGGATTGTCGGTCCGCCAACCACGGGCGGCCTCTCAGGGTTCCAGTTCCAGCTGAACGGTGGATCTAGCGGTTCCGGGAACGGCAGCCTTTCTTCGTTCGGCGATGGGTTGAACATCGGCCGTTGCAATTGCCCACTGACCGAAAGCGAACAGCAGTTCCAGTTTGTGAACAACTGGACGCGGATACAAGGCAACCACTCCATCAAGTTTGGCGCGGACATTCGCTATGCCGAAAACCTTCGCGTTCCCAGCGACGCTAGCCGCACCGGCCTCTTGAACTTTGATTCCGGCGCTACTTCCGACGGAGGTACTGGCGGCCTGGCTCTGGCCACCTTCTTGTTAGGGGACGTCACCTCTTTCCAGCGCTTCGTAAGCACCAGCTTGACCGCTGCTGAGCGGCAGAAGCGGTGGTTCTTCTATGGTCAGGACTCTTGGCGCATCAGTCCAAAATTCACTATGACGTACGGCCTGCGTTGGGAGATTTATTTCCCGGAGTCCGTAAATGGGAAGAATAACGGTGGATTTGCAAATCTGGACCAGGGCGTGATTCGCGTTGCCGGCAACGGCCCAATCGGCTTAAACGGCAATATCAACAATACATTGAAGGCATTTGCGCCCCGTCTCAGCTTTGCGTATCAGTTCGATGCTAAGACCGTCGTACGCATCGGTTACGGGCGTGGATTCGACATCGGCGTATTCGGATCTAACTTTGGCCACGTTGTTACTCAGAACTTGCCGGTTCTCGCTCAGCAGTCAATACAGGACACAAATTGCTCGCCGCAGCAGCAGACAACTTGTGGCCCGGGTACGTCGAACAACCGATTTCCGGTCTTTACTGTTAGCCAAGGGCCACAAGCTTTCTCTTTTGCCGGCATCCTGGGCGACATCTCATCCGGCGGCACTTTGCCCTTGTACGGGCCAGACGGAACTGTGGCACCGAGAATCCGTCCGACGGTTCAGCGGCTGCCCACCATCGATCAGTGGAATGCCACCATCCAGCGGCAGATCACTCCGACTTTGAATCTCACCGTAAGCTATATTGGAAATAAGGGTACTCACGTATTTGCCGGTGGGGGACCATCTTACAATAACAACGAGCCCGCGATCGGTACGGGAACAGACGCTTATAGCTGCACGGCGAATCCGGCACCAAATCTAGGGACATTCGATTGCAAACAGGGGTTTGTACCTTCCGTGGCACAAAGCAATCGCCGCAAGTACTTCTTGAACGGCGTTCCCACGTTCACTTATCCCGGCTCGACCTTCAAAGACGCGCAAGGTATCACGCATCCAACGCCGGCTTGCTGCGCTGTCGACACAGGTTATTTCGGTAACGACGCCGACAACAAATACAACGCGCTGCAAATCAAGGCCGAAAAGCGCGTTAGCCAGGGACTTCAGTTCCTTGCGCACTACACCCTCTCACGCGCGTATGCCTACGATTCCGGGTACTTCGACGTAAACAAGGCATTCGCTTGGGGTCCAAACCCGGACAATCGTAATCAAGTATTTGTAGCCAATACGATTTACGAATTGCCGGTCGGCAAAGGGAAAAGGTTCATGAGTGACTCCGGCCGTGTGATGGACCTCCTTATTGGAGGCTGGCAGGTATCCAATACTCTTACTTATGGCACTGGTCTTCCCTGGACTCCAAGTCTCCAGAATTGCGGTCAGATCTCTGACGCCGGACCCTGCCGTCCTAACAAAGTAGGCAACCAAACGCTCGCGAACGGGGTTACTCGAACCAGCGCTGGCACGTTCTGGTTCACCCCCGTTACGACCCTGAACCAAAACCTCCCGGAAATCAAAACGTCACCTACTGACCTGACCGGCACCAGCGATTCCTGCCAGACCGCTCGCCCGGTCGCGGGTCCTTTCGCTCTACCCGCTTGCGGCCAGATCGGAAACGTGGGCTTCAATAGCTACCGCGGCCCACATGCCTTCTACGATGACATGTCGTTATCGAAGAACTTCACCATCACGGAAAGAATCAAAGCTCAGTTCCGCTTCGATGCTTACAACGTCTTCAACCATCCGGTCCTGGGCATTCCGAGCAACGCCTGCGTGGATTGCGCAGGTGGTGGCCAGATTAACGACATCGAAGCCGACGGCTCCCCGGGTTCGCCCGTTGGCATGCGGCAGCTGCAGTTCGGCTTCCGCGTGACTTTCTGACGCTAAGACAAAAAAAACAACACCCCAAACCGACGGGGAGCCCTCACGGGCTCCCCGTTTTTTATGTTCTAATTTGCTTTTGACGTATTGGAACGGAACCCATGGCTAAGGTTCATTGGTCTCGCGTTGTTCTCGCGGGGAGCTTGCTTGCGTGCTGGCGGACTTATGGCGCGGAAATGCCACGAGCGGGGCAGTCTGCTTCAGCGATTGACTCTCCTCGCTCCGCACAATCTCAGCCGCCCGGAGGCGATTTCGACGAAGCGAGGCGGCTTTCGCAGCAAGGCAAGTATGAGGATGCGATCAGTGCCCTTCATCAGCTGGAGACCGCACATCCTGGTATGAAGGGACTTTCCCATGAGCTGGGAGCCGCGTACTACAAGAAAGGCGATTTTGTGAACGCGATCGCATCCCTGAAGAAAGCGATGGAAGAGAACCCGGGGGATAGCGAAGCCTTACAACTGCTTGGCTTGTCGTATTACCTGTCGCAGCGGCCTGCGGAGGCGATTCCAGAGTTGGAAAAGGTGCAGACGTGGTATGCCAGCGCGAATGTTGATGCGGCGTACATCCTTGGGATTTGTTACATCCAGACGAAAGATTATCCCAAGGCGCGCCAAGCCTTTGCGAAAATGTTCGATGTGCCTGCGGATGGTGCAGCCAGCTATCTGTTCACGGCGCGCATGCTGCTGCGGCAGGACTTTGGGCCCGTGGCTGAAGAGTATGCGCACAAAGCCGTGGCACTCGATCCAAAGCTTCCCTTGGCGCACCAGCTTCTCGGCGAAGTGTACCTCTATCATTCTCAGACAGATGAGGCCATCATGGAGTTCCGGAAAGAGCTGGAGATCAATCCCGGCAACGCCACGGCATACTACAAACTTGCAGATGGTTACTCACGCCAGCAGAAATACGATGAAGCGGAGCGGCTTCTACAGCGCTCGATATGGCTGGACTCTACTTCCACGGGTCCGTACATACTCCTCGGCAAAGTCTTAGAGAAGAAGGGGGAGACGGAGTTGGCCGTTCGCGCCCTGCAGCGAGCGCTGGCGATGGATCCCAACAATCCCGTTCCGCACCATCTTTTGGGGCAGGCCTACCGCGATCTGGGCAAAAACGAAGAGGCAGACCGAGAGCTGAAGATGGCTGGTCAATTGGAGCAAGGCAAAAATTCGAAGCCTTGAGCACGACAGCCATGAAAAAGTTCACGACTGTCGGACTGGGCGAATTGCTCTGGGACATCTTCCCGGAGGGCCGCCAGCTTGGCGGCGCACCCGCAAATTTCGCGTACATGACGAGTTTGCTGGGTGATGAGGGGATCGTCGCAAGCCGGGTGGGCAGCGATGATCTCGGGGAAGCAGCCAAACTCCAATTGGAGCGCCTCGGTCTCGGCACTTCCTGCATTCAGCTCGATCCAACTTATCGCACGGGAGTTGTGCACGTCGAAGTTGATGCGAAGGGACAGCCGACATTTCAAATCGCTGAGCCGGTTGCTTGGGATTCGTTCGAATGGATGCCTGCGTGGCAAGCGCTGGCGCAGAAAGCAGACGCGGTGTGCTTTGGTTCTCTGGCGCAGCGGTCTCCGCAGTCTCGCCAGACCATCTTTTCCTTCTTGAAAACAATCCGGCCGGAAACCACGCGCGTCTTCGACGTCAATCTACGGCAGTCTTTTTATTCCGCGCAGATCCTCGCCGATTCTGCGAAACAAACGGACATCCTCAAGTTGAACCACGATGAGCTGCCGACGGTTGTGCAACTGCTGGGTTTGCCGTTTCATGACGAAGAGTCTGCGGCGCAATGGCTTCTGCATACATTTCACATCAAGCTGGTTTGTATCACGCGAGGCCCGAGAGGGAGCTTGCTGGTGAGCGAGTATGCCAAACACGAGCACCCTGGTATTCGCGTACGCGTGGCGGACACGGTAGGCTCTGGCGATGCCTTTACGGCCGCGCTGGTTTACCACTATCTCCGGCGCGACTCTCTTGCGACGATGAACGAAGCTGCCAATCGAATGGGGTCATGGATCGCAAGCCAGACAGGTGCTACTCCCGCGCCCGATGAGGCTCATCTCGAATTAATCAGGACAGTGAGTGAATGAGTGAAAGTAGAGGTCAACTCTAGCGCACGGTGCCGGACGCTTGACCCTGTTCCTTAGCCAGCCGCGCGATCTCGCCTGCTGGCAACTCATGCAGCAGCGCCAAGAACACGCCGTTGGTCCAGCCAAATCCAACAATATTCACGTGATAGCCGGCGGTCACCTGCGTTTCCGAGGACCGCTTCACCGCATCATATTTTTCACGAATTGTGCCGTCGCGCCGGAAATTTTCCATGACCATGGAAAGGAATTTATAGGAAAGCCGGTTCGCATCTTCATTGAATCCGTTGCGGCGCATGCCTTCGATGGCCATCAACTGATTCGGCGCCCACGCATACGGAAAATCCCACTGGCCGCCCGTTTCGTAGGGACTCATCACCAAGCCCCCGGGCTGCTCGAATTTTCCGACGTGCTGCATCACGGTGCGGGCTTGCTCAGCAGTCGCGATACCGGCCCACAGCGGATAAAACGTGGTGACGTAGTCATACGTCGATCGAGCTTGCTTCTCGAAATCATAGTCGAAGAAGAGACCTCGCTCGCTGTCCCAGAGATATTTCTGAACGTCGGACTTTCGTTGCTCCGCGCGCTGCCGCCATTTTTCCGATTCCTCCTTGCGGCCCAGTGCCGCGCTCATTTGTTCGAGATCCTTCTCGGTTTTGTAGAGCAGGCTATTGAGGCACACAGGAGCGTAGTGGTGCGTTGCGGCGCCGTACGGACCGAAGCGAAAAGAGATGTCAAATCCAGACTCGCGCATCGCGCGGTCGCCCTTGTAATAGTCCGCACTCAATGCAACGGTCCCCGCGGAATCGCAAGCCGCAGGGGCCATGGTTTTGGCGACATCGCAAATCTGCAACGCAAACAAGGGCCCGGCCGCGAGCGAAGACGCCTTCGCTGCGCTTGATTCTGGCACATAATTCCGGCCGAGGTCGAGTTGCTGCAGAAAATAAGCCGCCACCTGGCGATAGTGGCCGGTTTCGTCCTTCACACTCTCCGCCGCGGGACCACTGCCGAAATCAAAGTAGCGCGAGAGGCCGGTCGATCCCGCGCGATGCGATTCGCTCGTCCACAGTTCGTGATCTTTGACGGCATAGTCGTATGCTTTCGCGAGCCATTCATTGTTTGCGTGCCCGCCAACCTTCTGCGCGTCGTAAACGGCGAGAATCATGGACGTGAGAAACGGCGGCTGCGAGCGCGTCAGATAGTAAGTGCGATTAGCGTTCAACACCCCGCCGTAATGTTCGATTTCGAAGAAGAAATTCTCGACCATGCCTTTTGCGAGATCGATTCTGCCGTCGCGCACCAAACCGCGAATGATGAAGTAACTATCCCAGCCGTACATTTCATTGAATCTTCCGCCAGGCACGACGTACCGGTTTTCGAGATAGAGCAACCCGGCAGGGTCGATTTTTCCAGGATCCATTTCGCCGATGTGGTGAATCACCGCCGGTAATTTCTGCGCTTGGACATTGCACTGTTTCTCAAGTTGTTGAACCGACGCAGGCACGGCAAAATCAGCAGGAAGATAAAGTACGGAAGCCGAGGAAAGCTTCGTGTCCGCTACTGTGGCGCAGTCGGTCAGCGAGCGCGTGAGCGAATCCCAGCCCGTCGAAATGTAAGCGCGAATTTGATCGAGAGAGTTATCCGGCGGTTTCGAATCGGTCCCCGCCAAGGACGGGACCGTGTTTAGGAAGAAGACGCAGAGCAAGAAAGCGCAAAATTTCTTCAGTTTTTGCATGAGGTCGGCACCCCCGCAGCGCACCCGCCGGTGCCCGTTGCGGCACTAGCAGCATAGTCGGTTATACGGGTGGGGGCAACTTCTGGGGCGGCCTAAGAAGGAATGCGGGGCGTATATACGTATATAAAGGACACGGTCCAATGCTGCTAAGTTCTGTGTATAGAAGTAGTTGAGAGGAGTTAGGGGCGAGATTCACACTGGATTGGCTGGGTGTCTGGGCGACGCCCGACTGGGATTTTTGCGCCTCGCATCTAACCTACTGGTTAAATACGAGGCGCGCCAAAATGCAATTCACGCCTTTCTGCAAATCCAATAAGGAATATGCCTTTAGGCGGACGCTATTTGTGCCCTTCCGGTAGCCGGCAGATGGTCCACCGGGATGAAGAGGTGCTCACAGCGTTTGCACTGAAAGCCGTTTTGCTTCATGTTTTCAGAAAGATCCGCAAACTTGGACCTGGTCTTTGCTTTGACCCATTTCCGCGCAAAGAAGCCTGCAGTTAAAGTGCCGGCAAAGGCTAAGAAGCCCAGGTACTCGTTGAACAGACCGAAGACGATCCCGAAAGCGATTCCGAAAAATACCGAAGCCAAGGGAATCCAAAGGTTATAGACATAGACCACACCAAAACGCAGAATCTTTCCAAACAGGCCTGTGGCCGACGCGACCATAGTGATTTTCTGGGTATCCTCGCTCTTACACTTCGGGCATGCCAGATCCATCGTAATTCTCCCTTCTTGAACTAATGAATTTTTTTGACCTGCGTCCAGATTCCAGAGTCTCGAACTGCCGCTGCAACTGTCACGACCGAATTCACACACCTCAGCAAACGCACCTTCTCCGTTGCCCCGTGGCCGCCCGTGGTGATAAAGTCCGTCCGATGAAGGGGTTAAGTTCCCCGTCTCCCCGTACCGGTAAACCATTAAGTTTGCTGCTTCTTACTACGCATTGCGTAAAAGTGATGAGAAAACCGTCATGACGACGAGAAACCCGCGACGAAACTCTCTGGAGGGGCCCCTTGGAACGCCCCAAGATACACGCCAACTTGAACACTCTGAACTGGGTTTTCCCATGGAAGACCGCCACGCTCTAGACCACTTGTTTAGTGCGACTTACGAAGAGCTGCGGAGGCTGGCGTCCACTGTGCGCCGCGGCGATCCCAGCGCCACGCTCAATCCCACCGCCCTCGTTAATGAAGCGTGGATGAAAATGGCTAAGTCCCCAGAAATCGCTCCGACCTCGCGCCTGCACTTCAAGCGCATCGCCGCCCGTGCCATGCGCCAAATCTTGATTGAGGCGGCCCGCCGACGGAACGCCGGGAAGCGCGGCGGTGGCCAGGACGTCACCGTCAGCTTCGACGATTCCTACCAAAAAGCGCCTTCCTGCGGAGAAGACTTGCTTCGCCTCGACCGTGCCCTGGATGAACTCGCGCGCATGAACCCGCGCCAAGCGACGCTTGTGGAAAGTCGCTTCTTCGGCGGGCTGGATGTACCCGAGACGGCGGCTCTATTAGATGTATCCGAGGCCACCATCCTGCGTGACTGGCGAGCGGCAAAAGCGTGGCTTGCGCACGAGCTTCGTGAAGCTAGCTGAACGACCACTTTTTTCTTTCCTCCGTGTTCGAGGGGCAGGGATGGACAGCGATCGCTGGCAGAAAATCCAGACTCTGTTTCACCGGGCGGCCGACGTTCCCGAAGCCGAGCAGCGCGTTTTTCTCGAAAGCCAGTGCGCCGGTGATCCCGTGCTCGTCTCCGAAATTATGATCCTGCTGGAGGAAGACTCCCGCGGCGCTTCCATGCTTGACGGCGATATCGCTCACGTGGCGCATCATATTCTGAACGAACCAGTTGCCGCACTTCCTCCTTTCAAAGAGTTCGGCCCCTATCGCATTCAAAGAGCGCTCGGTGAAGGCGGCATGGGCGTCGTCTACCTTGCCGAGCGCGATGATCTGGGCAGCCAAGTCGCTATTAAGGTCCTGCGCGATGCGTGGCTCTCACCCGCTCGCCGCGATCTCTTTGCGGCGGAGCAGAGCACTCTCGCGCAACTCAATCATCCATCCATCGCACGCCTGTACGACGCGGACACTTCGCCTGACGGCTCTCCCTTTTTCGTCATGGAATATGTCGAAGGCGTTCCTCTCACTGTCTACTGCGACAAAAATAACTGTTCGATCCACGGACGCTTGCGCCTTTTTCGATCTGTTTGCGAAGCGGTCCTCTACGCTCATCAACATGCCGTCATTCATCGCGATTTGAAGCCTTCCAATGTCCTGGTGAAAAACGACGAAACACTTCGCCTCCTGGATTTCGGCATCTCCAAACATCTCGAGAGTTTCGGCGACTCCGCCAGGACTATGACCGCCGTGCGTCTCATGACACCCGCGTATGCCGCACCGGAGCAAATCCGCGGTGAACAGGTCGGAATCCATACCGATGTCTATTCGCTGGGCGTCATTCTCTACGAACTCCTCGCCGGGCGCCTCCCGTTTGACGTTTCCAACCAAACTCCCGCTCAGGCTGAAAAAATTGTGACACAACAGGAACCAGAGAAGCCGTCCACGGTCGCGGACAGAATTTTCCGTCTGCCGCAACGCAGTGAGGACGCTTCTCCGGCCAGTAAGGCCGAGTGGGCAGACCTCGACGTGCTTTGTCTCAGCGCAATGCACAAGGATCCTCAACGCAGATACAGATCCGTGGAAGCCTTGATCCGCGACATCGATCACTACCTCCATGGCGAGCCGCTGGAGGCGCAACCAGACACCCTATCTTACCGCGTGAGAAAATTCGTGACGCGCAATCGGCAGCCGGTTGTGGCAGCTGCAGCGGTGTTCACGCTCGTCGTCGGCTTGGTGATTTTCTTCACCGTGCGCCTGGCCATCGCTAGAAACGCGGCTCTAGCCGAAGCCGCGCGCACGCAGCGCATCCAAAAATTCATGACCAATCTATTCCAGGGCGGTGACGCTTCGGCCGCGCCCGCGGAAAGCCTTCGCGTTGTAACTCTTCTCGACCGAGGCGTCCAGGAGGCGCAGTCGCTCAACGCGGAACCGCAAGTGCAAGCCGATCTCTACGAAACGCTTGGCACCATTTATCAAAAGCTGGGAAAGCT